>Ga0105047_10005606_pt1 | contig 21482 bp, 15 predicted proteins | sample MAT04_FD_78384 | JGI IMG/M metagenome (GOLD analysis project Ga0105047, IMG submission 78384) | Freshwater microbial communities from Lake Fryxell liftoff mats and glacier meltwater in Antarctica - MAT-04 (megahit assembly) | ecosystem: Environmental > Aquatic > Freshwater > Ice > Liftoff... | reverse complement strand
GCATCATCCATGCGGTCGCCCGCAGTACCGGGGCGGCGTTGATTGACCAGTACAGTTGGTTTTTGCCGTGGCAGCAGCATGATGTCGCCGCGTACCGACCGATCTTGCGCGACCCGATGCATCTCAAGCCGGTCGGTAACGCGCTGATGGGTACGCTCGCGGGCCGGGTCTGCGGGTTGCCCGATCCGGAGTATCCGCCGGACTGGGGACCGGCGGTGCCGGAATGTTTGGCGAACATGAGCCGGTGGGCGACACTGCCCGCGCCGGTGAGCGAGGAGATATAATGAAGACAGTGCGATTTGGAATTATTGGATGCGGGTTGATGGGCCGGGAATTTGCCAGCGCGGCGGCGCGGTGGTGTCATTTGACCGGACTGGATGTGCGGCCGGAGATTGTGGCGATTTGCAACCGCAGCCCGGCACCCTTCGCGTGGTACACGGAGAATTTTCCGACCATCCAGCAGACCACGAACGATTACAAGGCGTTGCTCGCCAACCCCGCCGTCGAGGCCGTGTACATCGCCATCCCGCACAACCTGCATCAGGAGGTCTATTGCGCGGCCATCGAGGCTGGCAAGCATCTCTTTGGCGAAAAACCGTTTGGGATTGATCAGCCGGCGTGCGCCGCGATTGTGGCTTGCGCGGCCCGGCATCCGCAGGTGGTGGTGCGGTGCTCGTCGGAATCGGCTTTCTTCCCCGGGTTGCAACGCATCGGCGAGATGATTGATGCCAACGCTTTCGGCCACATCATCGAAGTCAACACCGGCTTCCAGCACTCCAGTGATCTCGACGCGAACAAGCCGATCAACTGGAAACGCATGATCGAGTTCAACGGCGCGTACGGCGTGATGGGCGACCTCGGGATGCACGCCTGCCACATCCCTTTCCGCGCCGGCTGGGAGCCGTGCAACGTCCGCGCCATCCTCAGCGACATCGTCAAGGAACGCCCCGACGGCAAAGGCGGCCGCGCCCCGTGTCGCACATGGGACAACGCCACGCTCCTCTGCGAAGTCGTGGACCCGGTCACTCACGAACCGTTCCCGTGGACGATGAAGACGCAACGCATTGCGCCGGGGCAGAAGAATAATTGGTACACCGAAATCTACGGCACCAAGGCTTCCGTGCGCTGGAGCAGCGTCCAAGCCGACATTCTGCAAGTGCTGCACTACACCGGCGGCGAACAAGTGTGGGGCCAGATCCAGACCGGCTATGACGTGGCGTTCAAGACGATCACCGGCGGGATTTTCCAGTTTGGATTTACCGACTCCATTCTCCAAATGTGGGCGGGGTTTCTCCACGAACTCGCCCACGGCCAACCGCTGAAACGTTTCGCCGGCTGCGTCACGCCCGCCGAAGCCGCCCTCAGCCACCGCCTCTTCACCGCCGCCCTGGAATCCCAACGCACCAGCCAAACCATCAAGCTGGGGAAAGGGACAGAAATAGAACCCGATCAACGAACCCAAAAGAAAGTGTGAAAGATTCCGGACACTACCCGCGCGAGAATCAAGCCTGATATTGATAGGTAAGACGTGGGGCATGCATGCGTAACCTTTTTCCAGCCGATCACCCCCACATTACCTACCTTGGCCGCTGGGCGGATCTGCCCGCTGAAACGGGCCGAATGAAACTCGCCATCACCAGCGGCGGCGGTTTCCGATTCAAGTTCACCGGCCTCAGTGTGACGCTGATCTTCCAGCCGTTTACCGTGGATAAATTCCGGCCAGAATTATCCTATTCTCTCGACGGGCTGCCACCGATGCGAATTCCGCTCGCGCCGGCGGTCACCATTTCGGATCTGGCAGCCACGGAACATTCGCTGATTGTCTGGGTCGAAGGCGTGGCGGTGCCGCTCCATGTCAAGCGCTGGAGTTGCCGGCAGGGTGTCGGCCTCCGCAGCGTCGCGCTGGCCCCCGCCGGCCAGCTCGCCCCTTATCCCACCGGCCACGCCAAAAAACTTTTGATCATCGGCGACAGCATCGGCGAGGGCCTGCTCATGCTCGGCGGCACCGCGTGGACAAATTATCCGGCTTTCGCGAATGCCCGCCTGAATTTCGGCAATCAAATCGGCGCGCGTCTCCACGCGGATATCTGGTTCCAATGTTTCGGTGGAGCCGCGATTGCCAAGCCCTTTCAGGATTTGCCACCGGCGGCCGCCAACTATCCGTTCATCTTGCAGGGAGTGCCCCACACTGACCCGGCGTTCGATGCCATCCTCATTGAGGCCGGGCACAACGACTACGGCATCGAGCCGGCCCGGTTTGTGGACGCCTACCGGACGCTGCTCGCGATAGTCCGGCAGGCCAATCCCACGACCAGCGTGTTTCTGTTTCCGCCGCTCCAGCCGCATGCCCCGGGGAAGTTTGGCCTCGTGCAAGCCATGGCCGCGGAGACGAAGTGCGTCTTCATTGATAACAGTGGCTGGAAAATCGCAATGCCCAATGACGGTCACCCGGATGTGGCCGGTCACACCCAGATCGCAGACTACCTAGCGCCACTCATCGCCGCGCACCTGAAGTAGTCCGCACTCCGCAGGGTCACGTCTTGTCATTCAATAATTCCTCTCGGATCTTCGTCAGGTTCCGGCGCAATGTCGCATCCGTTGCCAGTCGTGCCGGAAGATGGCGCGGGTCAATCCCGCGCGCCGTCACTTGACGACATTCTGCGGCGTGCTGGCAGCGAAGGCGGCGATGTTCGCCGCTGTGGTGTCGAGGATCCGCTCCAGCGCTTCCTGACTGTTGAACGCGTTGTGCGGTGTGAAGACGACGTTCGGTTTCTTCAGGATCACGTGATTCTGAATGGCGCGGCGCAACAACTCCGGGTTCGTCTTGTCGCCCAAGAGCGCGCTTTCCTCTAAAATGGTCTCCTCGCCTTCCAGCACATCCAGCCCGGCTCCCGCGAGAATCCCTTCATCGAGCGCTTGCAGCAACGCATTCGTGTCCACTAATCCACCGCGCGCCGTGTTGATGAGCACCGCGCCGCGTTTGATTTTCCCAATGTTGCCGGGATGGATCAGGTGATGGGTGTGTTTGTTATACGGCGCGTGCAGCGTGATGATGTCCGACTGCCCGAGCAACTCATCCATCGTCGCATACTCAAACCCCAGCACCTCCGCCCAGAAACTGTCCTGTTTCAAATCGAATGCCAGCACGTTCATTCCGAACCCGCGCGCAATCCGGATCACGTGTAGCCCAATCCGTCCCGCGCCGACGACGCCAATTGTTTTCCCCTTCAAGTCAAACCCGCGCAAGCCTTCGAGCGAATAGTTGCCGGCCCGCACCCGCACGAACGCCTCATGCACCTTCCGCGACAGCGCGAGGATCAGGGCGAAGGTATGTTCCGCCACCGTGTTCTCGCCGTAGAACGGCACGTTGCAAACCGTAACCCCCCGCCGCGCGCACTCCGCCACATCGACGTGATCGAACCCGGTCGACCGCGTCGTGATCAGCTTCAACTGCGGCAGCTTCGCCAACCGCGCCGCCGTCAGCTTCGAGTAGATGAACGGCGAGACCACCTCCGCCTCCGCCAGCCGCGCGAGGTGCGAATCATCCAGGATGTCGCGGATGACGGTAATCTCAGACCCTCCATCCATCCGCTGCCGGAGGTGCTTTTCTTCCCAATCGTTCAATTCCAGTAGTGCGATTTTCATAAATAAGTGAACCATAGACTACGCGGATGTCGCGGATGGATCAAGGACGCCCCATTCCTCCAAGCGCGGCTGCGCGCGCCGCTGTCGGCAATCCACGAGGACCGGATCGGCGCGCCTCGCGGTCGCGCCCTACCCACGACTACTGCAGCCACATCGTTCCGAACTCCGAGCGCGCGGGGAAAATCCGCTTTTCCGCTTTGCGCGACCGGCATTCATTGCTACGGTGCGCGGATGATTCAAGGTATGAAATGGTTGTATCTCGTGACGCTGGCGGTGTGGATCGGGAGCATTGTGTTTTTGAGTTTCGTGCAGGCGCCGACGGTGTTTCGGGTGTTGAAACCAGCGGATGCCGCCGCGCTGCAGCGGGCGACGTTCCCGAAGTATTATCTACTCGGGATCGTGTGCGCGACGGTGGGGATTGTGTGTGTGGCGGTGTTGTTGGGGACGCGTGTGTTGCCGATGCCGGTCGCGATTTTGTCGTTGTTGTTGCTGGCCGGGATGGGGGCGCTGAATCTGTGGATGCGCCAGGGCGTGGCGCCGCAGATGAGCGTGGTGCGGCAGCAGATTGCGGAGGATCGCGCGGCCGGTCAGGAGCCACCGCCGGAGTTGGAGGCGGATTGGAAATCGTTGCACCGGCTGAGTGTGCAGGTGAATGGCGCGGTGTTGCTTAGCGGCTTGGTGCTGCTGTTTGCGCTGGTGTACGCAAAGGGCGTGTGAGTCGCGCCGCGTATACATTGCACGGTTTCCCACCCGACGTGTCGCCGGGGCAACGCGTGGCGTCCCTCGAAGTCGTGGTCCCCGCCGGACTGGCGGGTTTACCGCTGTTTGCGGCGTTGCGGCATCACGGACGAATTGTGGCGCGCGGCGCGGCCGTGGCGGCGGACGGTGCGCCGGTGGAAATCCCGCTCGTGGCGGTGCCGCCGGCCACGAGTGTGCCCGACGATGTTTATGAATTGTGGCTGACGTTGGACCGGGACGGTTGGCAGTCGTGCTACCCGGGATATGGCGATCTGTTCATTCGTGTGCCGTGGGAGTTAAATGCGGAGTCGCGCGTAAAGCGGTTGGTGGATCCAGCCGCGTGGCGGGAGCGACGTTTGTCAGCTCCCGACAATCTCGTGACCGTTCACTATCACCGGTACGACGAGGCCTACGATAACGTGGGGATCTGGACCTGGGATCATTATCACCAGCGGTCGCCCGTCCCGAACGAAATCTGGGAGATTGGCCGGGATGAGTTTGGGTTGGTTTTTCAACTCGACCGGGCGGATTACGGCGCGCGCGGCGATTCGGACCGGATCGGGTTGTTGCCGCGGTTGGCCGGTGACTGGAACCGCAAAGACGGCGAGAACCGGTATTGGAAACCGGAGTTGGGTCGCGAGATTTATCTGTTGGGCACGCGAGCGCAGATTTGGTCGGAGCGCCCGGATGTTCGCCCGCATGTGGTCGCGGCGTTCGTGGACGCGCCGCACCGGGTGGTGGTGCAACTCTCCAAGCTCGTAACAGTCGACGAGATTTTGGCGTCCAGCGTCCGCGTGTTCGACGAGCGCGGCCACGCGTTTCAGCCGGTGCAGGCGCAGTTGGTCGGCGCGGACGTGCGCGGTAAAACCAATTTCATCGAAGTCATCTTTTTTGAGCCGCTGAACGTGGCGCATCAATCCTATTCAGTCAGCGTGGAAAAGTTTACGGGGACGGCGCCGGCGGTGCCGCGCGGGGTGTTGGACGATGCGGATTTGTTTGGCGACTTGCACACGCCGCTCGGGGCACACTACACGCCGGACCAGACGAAGTTTGGGGTGTTTGCGCCGTCAGCGGAACAAGTGAATGTGATTTTGTACGCCGGCGCCAGCGGCGGCGAGGGTCGGCGGGTGCAGGCGTTGACGCGCGGGGCCAAAGGGATCTGGAGCGGCGCGGTGGCGGGCGATCTCGCGGGAAAGTTTTATCTGTGGCAGTTGAGCGGACCTGATTTGTCGGCGGACCGGGAGACGGTGGATATTTATGCGACCAACGCCGTGAACAATCATCAACGCGCGCGCATCACGGACTTGGCGCAGACGAATCCGCCGGGCTGGGACGAGACGCCGGGTGGGCCGCCGCTGGGGTCGCCGGTGGACATGGTGGTGTATGAGATGCACGTGCGCGATTTCACCATCGCGGCGAATTCGGGCGCGCGGTGGCGCGGAGAGTATCGCGGGTTCGCGGAGAAAGTGGATCATCTGGTGGAACTCGGGGTGACGCACGTGCAGTTGATGCCGGTGCAGGATTTTGAGGTGGATGAGTTTCAGCCGGCGTACAACTGGGGATATATGCCGGTGGCGTTCAATTCGCCGGAGGGTTGGTTCGCGAGCAATCCGCTGGATGACAGTCGGATTCGGGAGTTGAAACAACTCATCCACGCGTTGCACGAGCGAGGCATCGGCGTGATTCTGGACGTGGTGTACAACCACACCGGCAGCAGCGCGACGTTTCAGCATCACGCGCCGCGGTACTATTACCGGCTGAACCCGGACGGGTCTTACTCGAATGGCTCCGGCTGCGGCAACGAGTTCCGCACCGAAAGCCCGATGGGCCGGCGGTTCATGATGGAGTCGCTCAAGTTCTGGGTGACGGAGTACCGGGTGGACGGATTTCGATTCGACCTGATGGCGTTGTTGGATTTGGAGACGATGCAGGAGGCGGAGCGGGAATTGCGGGCGCTCAACCCCGACATCGTCCTGTACGGGGAACCGTGGATGGCCGCCGGCTCGGCCATGAAGGGATTGCCGACAGACAAAGGCACGATTCGCGGCACCGGCATCGGCGCGTTCAACGATGGATTCCGCAACGCGCTCAAAGGCTCGCCCGAGGGCGGTGAACCCGGCTTCATCCAAAACGGCTGGCATCGCGATGCGGTGATCCGCGGTTTGGAAGGTTCGTGTCATGATTGGGCGCCGACGCCGGCGCAGACGATCAATTACCTGACCTGCCACGACAACCTCACGCTCTGGGATAAACTCGTCGCGTCCCGGCCCGATGCTGATCCGGCCGCGATTCGCGCGATGATGAAACTCGGTCACCTCCTGCTCTACACGGCGCAAGGCGTGCCGTTCCTGCACGGCGGCGAGGAATTTGGTCGTCACAAAAAGGGGCACCACAACAGTTACAACGCCCCCGACGACATCAATCAAGTGGATTGGTCGCTGAAACAAACCAACCACGATCTCTTTACCTACACGCGTGATCTGATCGCCCTGCGCAAAGCGCACCCGGCGTTTCGGCTTCGCACGAAGAAAGAGATCGAAGCGCGCGTTCGATTCCCCGAAACCGGCTCCCCTGCCGCCATCGTGTATCAGATTGATGCCCGCGACGTGCCGGGCGAAACGTGGGAACAAATCTGTGTCATCGCCAACGCCGCCGATGCGGATCAACTCACCGTCCAATTGCCCGCTGGCCCATGGCGCGTGGCTCTCGACCAAGCCGGCATCGTCGCCGACACCGTGACGGTCCCCGCCAAATCCGGCCTAATCCTGTACCAAGTTGGAAAACCCGCATGAAGACCGCCGACTTTGATTTTACGTTGCCGCCCGAACTGATCGCCCAAGAACCGTTGGCGGACCGGACGGCCGCGCGGATGTTGGTGGTGGACCGGGCCGCCGGCAAAATCCACCACGACCACTTTCGCCAACTCGGCCGGTATCTGCAGCCCGGCGATTTATTGGTGCTCAACGACACCAAAGTGATCCCCGCCCGGATTTGGTCGGCCAAACCAAATGTCGAATTGTTGCTCGTCGAAAACCTGGGCGAGAATCGCTGGTCGGCCATGGTGAAGCCCGGTCGCCGGGCCAGGCCGGGCGCGCGATTGGAATTTGCGCCGTGGTTATCGGCGGTTGTCGAGAGCGAGACTCCCACCGGCGAGCGGATTTTGTTGTTCACGGGGAATGTCGAAGCCTACCTGCATGAACATGGCTCCGCGCCGCTGCCGCCGTACATCAAACGCCCGGCGGCCCGCGATGAGTTGACGCGGTATCAGACGGTGTTCGCGCGCGCCGCTGGGGCGATTGCCGCGCCCACGGCCGGGTTGCATTTCACGACGGAACTGCTCGCGCAGTGGCCGCATACCTTCATCACGCTGCACGTTGGGATTGGCACCTTCCGCCCGGTCAAAACGGAATCGGTGGCGGAACACCAGATGCACGCGGAACGGTTTATTGTCTCCGCCGAATCCGCTGCCGTGATGCAAGCGGCGCAACGCATTGTGGCCGTCGGGACCACGGTGGTGCGAACACTCGAAACCCTCGGCGCGCCGCAAGCCGGCGCCGGCGCGACCGACATTTTCATCCGACCCGGCTTCGAGTTTCGAGTGGTGGATGCGTTGCTGACGAATTTTCATCTGCCGCGTTCGACGCTGATGATGCTGGTCAGCGCGTTTGCCGGGCGGGAGTTGATTTTGCAGGCGTACGCGGAGGCGGTGCGCGAGCGGTACCGATTTTTCAGCTACGGCGACTGCATGCTGATTTTGTAGCGTTACGGTGCCCAGACCACCCAGACGAACAGGGCGCCGGCTAGGACGGCGGCGACGGTGAACGGGACGCCGATTTTCATGAACTCGCCAAACCCGACCGGGTAACCCCGTTTGCGCAGCAACCCCAACGTGACGATGTTGGCCGACGCGCCAATCTGATTCGCCACCGAGTGGGTGACCGGGATCATCGTGAGGAGGAAGGGAACGTTATCCACAAACGCCGACACCGCTACCGCAACCAGGATGATCACGACGAACGCGGTCAAGATGTCGCCGCCGACGAAGTTCGCGATCCAGCGTGACCGCCAACCCGACCGTCAGCAAGATCAGCAGGCGGACGGGGGAAATCTTCAGCTTGTCCGCCAGACTCATCGCCACCGGCGCCACGAGCAACACCACCGCCACGTTCTCCACGAACATGGACAGAATCCCGGCCAACACACACACCGCAATCAACGCGCCTCGCACCGTCTTGGTGCGATCCACGAAAATTTCCGCCAACACCGCCGGCATGCGCGATTGCATGAACAACTCCGCGAGGACCAACGTGCCGGCGAACAACGCGATCACGTTCCCGTGGATTTTCTGACCCAGCGCCACGTCCCAATCCAGTTGGCCGGTCGCGACCAACGCCACGTCACCAGCGGCCGACTTGGGGAAGTTTCCAGAGGGTGACGATCCCGGCAGGCAACGATTGAACCCCTTAAATGCGCAACAGCCTTGGGCGTCCCGCTGCGCCATCATGGCGGCGCACGGCGGCGCGTTGGCTGGCGACGTAGTGCCAGTCGCAGCGCGGGCAGCAGGTGCCCACCTATTTGCCGGAAGTAAGCGTCACTTGAAAGGCGAGTGCGCGGCATTCGTCACGTTCGCACACGCTGCACCGCGCCCGCCCGCGAACAGTGCCACGGCCATCACGAGGAGGCTGGCGCGGTGGATGGTTTTACTTCGGTGTGCCATTTCCAAAGTAAGTAAATGGCCGGATAGACCAACAGCTCCATCACAAAACTGGTGGCCAACCCACCGGCCAGCGGGGCGGCGACGCGTTTCATCATGTCGGAGCCGGTGCCGATGCTCCACATCACGGGCATCAGACCGAGGAACGTGGTCATCACAGTCATCATCTTCGGGCGGATGCGTTTGACGGCGCCGTGGATGATCGCTTCCTTCAGCTCGTCCAAGTTGCGGAGTTTGCCTTTGCGTTTGGCGTCGTCGTAGGACAAATCCAGGAACAACAGCATGAACACGCCTGTCTCGGCGTCCAACCCCATCAACGCGATCATGCCAACCCAGACGGCGATGCTGATGTTGTAGTCGAGCAGATACAATAACCAGACCGCGCCCACCGCGCTGAACGGCACGGCGAGCATCACCACCATGGTTTTGAACGTGCTCTTGGTGTTCAGGTAGAGCAGGAAAAAGATCACGAGAATCGTGACCGGTACGACCATCTTCAGCCGGGCGACGACGCGTTGCATGTTTTCGTATTGGCCGCTCCAGAGCAGCGAGTAGCCGGTGGGCAACTGGACTTGGTCGGCGACAATCCGCTTGGCTTCGGCGACGTAACTGCCGACGTCGCGGCCGGCAATATCCACGAACACATAGCCGGCGAGCATGCCGTTTTCGTTGCGGATCATGGCGGGGCCGTTGACCAGTTTGATCTCGGCCAGTTCGCCGATGGGGATTTGCACGGCGGATTCGCCGCCCATCTTCGCCGTCACCAACACGCGCCGGAGTTGATCAAGATCGTCGCGCAGATCGCGCGGGTAGCGGACATTGATCGTGTAGCGTTCCCGGCCTTCGATGGTGGTGGCCACGTTCTCGCCGCCGACGGCGCTCATGATGACCATGTGGAGGTCGTCCACGTTCAACCCGTACCGGGCGAGCGCGTCGCGGTCGGGAATGAAATCCACGTAGTAACCGCCGGCGGCGCGTTCGGCGAAGATGCTGCGGGTGCCGGCGACGTTGCGCAGCAGACCTTCGAGGTGTTCGCCAATCAGTTGAATCTCGGCGAGGTTCGCGCCGAGAATCTTGATGCCGACCGGCGTGCGCACGCCGGTGGAGAGCATGTCAATGCGGCCTTTGACGGGCATGGTCCAGGCGTTGACGTTGCCGGGAATCTGGAGCGCGGCGTCCATCTCGGCGATGAGGTCTTCGTGCGAAATGTGTTCGGGCCAGATTTGACCGAGCACCCGGCGGAACGGTTTTGGCCAGTTCGTGAAGAACCGCTCTTTCGCCCGCCATTCCGATTTCGGTTTGAGGACGATGGTGGTTTCCATCATCGAGAACGGCGCGGGATCGGTTGGCGTGTCGGCGCGCCCGGCTTTGCCAAATACCGAGAGCACTTCCGGGAACGATTTGATGATGCGATCTTCGAGTTGCATCAACTGTTGCGCCTGCGTCACCGAGATGCCGGGTGGCGTGGTGGGCATGTAGAGGATCGTGCCTTCGTACAGCGGCGGCATGAATTCGTGGCCGAGTTTCAGATACACCGGCACGGCGCTCGCCACGATCAACGCGGCGGCGACAATCGTAGCTTTCGGGAACCGCAACACCAGCCGGCAGGGGCGGTCGTAGAGTTTGAACAGGATGCGGCTGACCGGGTGCTTTTCCTCGGGATAATACCGGCCGACGAAGGCGCCTGTCGCGATCTTCGCCAGGATGCGCGGTTTGAATTTGAATGGCTCGATGCGCGCGAACAACATCCGCACGGCCGGGTCGAGCGTGACTGCGAGCAACGCTGCCAGCACCATCGTGAGCGTCTTGGTGTACGCCAGCGGCGTGAACAGCCGGCCTTCCTGATCCACCAACGTAAACACCGGCAGGAACGCCACCGCGATCACCGCCAACGAGAAAAACACCGACGGCCCGACCTCTTTCAACGCCGCCAGCCGCACGTCGAAGAAACTGCCGGGCCGGCCTTCTTCCTGCCAAAGCTCGATTTTCTTGTAGGCGTTCTCGACCTCGACAATCGCGCCGTCCACCAGCACGCCAATCGAGATGATGATCCCGGCCAGCGACATGATGTTCGAGGTGATGCCCAGCAGATACATCGGGATGAATGCGAGTATCACGGAAATCGGAATCGTGATGATCGGCACGAGTGCCGAGGGAATGTGCCAGAGAAAAAACAAGATCACGCAACTCACCACGATCATCACCAGCACCAACTCGTGTTTCAACGTGGTGATGGATTCCTTGATCAGGCCCGACCGGTCGTAGGTGCTGATGATTTCCACGCCCGCCGGCAACGATGGCTTCATCTCTTCGAGCTTGGCTTTGACCCGCTCGATGACGTTGAGCGCGTTTTCGCCGTGGCGCATCACAACGATGCCGCCGACGGTATCGCCATCGCCGTCGAGGTCAGCAATGCCGCGCCGAATCTGCGGCCCGAGGGCGATGTCGGCCACATCCTTGATTTGGACGGGCGTGCCGGTGGCGCTGGTCTTCAAGACCACCTTGCCGAGTGACTCGGTGTCCTGAATGTAGCCGCGCGCCCGCACCATGTACTCGCGGCCCGTCCATTCAATGAGCCGGCCGCCGACTTCGTTGTTGTTTTGGCGGATGGCCTCGACCACTTCCATGATCGAGAGTCCGAAGTCTTGCAGCCGATTCGGATCAACGGTGACCTGATATTGTTTCACGACCCCGCCGATCCCGGCCACCTCGGCCACACCGGGCACGCTCTGGAGCGCGTATCGCAAATACCAATCCTGATACGTGCGCAACTCGGCCAGGTTGTGCTGGCCGGACTTGTCCACGAGCGCGTACTGATACACCCAGCCCACGCCGGTCGCGTCCGGCCCGATTGACGGCGTCACCCCCGGCGGGAGGCTGCCTTGAATCTTCTGCATGTACTCGACCACTCGCGACCGCGCCCAATAGATGTCCGTGCCGTCCTGAAAGATCACGTACACGTAGCTGAATCCAAAGTCCGAGAACCCGCGCACGGCCTTGACCTTCGGCGCACCGAGCAACGCGGTGATGATCGGGTAGGTGACCTGATCTTCGAGGATGTCCGGCGAGCGATCCCATTTCGTGTAAACAATCACCTGCGTGTCCGACAGATCCGGAATCGCATCGAGCCGGATATGCTGCATGATGTAAACCGAATACGCCGTCAGCGCCGCAAACACCGCGATCACAAGGAACCGGTTATGCGCACAAAAGCCGATCAGCTTGTGGATGAAACTCTCGTTAGGTCTTGGTTCTTCCATCAGATCACACTCATCGTCGGTGGCCGGCGTGCGGATCGCTCTCCACGTTCTGCTCTCCACCCTCGCCGCTCCGCTCTCCGCTCATTCCCGCCAAGGCCGCTTTCAAACTCGACTCGCTGTCCACGAGGAAATTGGCGCTGGTGACGACCCGGTCGCCTGCCTGTAAACCGGCAACCAATTCGAAATAGCCACCGCTGCGCGCCCCGATCTGGATGATGACCGGGATTAGTTTGCCGTCGCCGCCATCCTGGAACGCATACGTCCGGTCGCCGGTGCGCATCACGGCCGTTTCCGGGATGGCCAAGACTTCGCCCAGCGGTTGCGCCAGCCGGGCATTCGCGTACATGCCGGGCTTCAACAGCCGGTCGGGGTTTTCGATTTCCAACCGCGCCCGCGCCGTACGCGTGACGGGATCAATCGTCGGCGTGATGAAACTGACCTTGCCTTTGAAGACCTTGCCGGACCAATCCGGCAGAGTGACCGTGACCGGTATGCCGGTGCTGACGTGCGGCAGGTCGGACTGATACAGGTCGGCATCCGCCCAGATGACGGAGAGATCCGCGATGGCCAACAAGGCCTCCCCAGGCATGATCCTCTGGCCCGAGAGGATGTTCTTCTCAATTACCACGCCGCTGGCGGTTGCGGTGAGAGCCAGAAACTTCTCAGCCTTACCCGTTTTCTCTAACTGCGTGATTTGCGCCTCGCTGATGTCCCACAACTCCAACCGCCGTCGGGCTGAAGCAACGAGCCGGTCGCCACCCGGCGTTTCCTTGGCGCGCAAGGCAATCAGAAATTCCTCTTGGGCGGCAACCAGTTCGGGACTGTAGATGGTCAACAACGGATCGCCTTGCTTGACCTCTTGACCGGTGACGTTCACGAACAACTTCTCGACCCAGCCCTCGATTTTGGTGGTGACGCGAAACAGCCGCGTCTCATCGGCCACGAGGCGGGCCGACGTGCGGACTTCACGCGCCAACGCCCGCTTCTCCACGGCGCCGACGGTCAGTCCCATGCGCTGGCGAATTTCCGGCGTGATGGAAACCGTCGCCAACCCGGGCAAGCCGGCGGTGTGGGTGTCTGTTTCGGTTTTTATTGGCACCAGATCCATGCTGCAAATGGGGCAACTGCCCTTCTTGTCGGAGACGATAGCGGGATGCATCGGGCAGAAAAACTTCGCGGTTTTGGAAACCGGGGGAGCGGGCGTGACCGGTTTGGCGTCGGGTTCTTTGGGCAGCAGTTTCATTCCGCCGCACTTGTCGCACTCCGCATTCGGATCGGCGCTCGTGACTTCTGGGTGCATCGGACACCAGTAGAGCGGGGTGGAGTGGTCATGGGGTTTGGAGCAACCAAGCGTGATGAACCCCCCAACCAGCAGCATCACGCCAAGGCGCCAAGCCGCCAAGAACTGTTTGGCTTTGCGTCCTGGCGCCTTGGCGTGAGTCAATTCCATGTTCATTTCATGTCCCTTGTAACGAGGCCGGTGGCGAACTCGAACTCGCCCCACGGAGCGGCGATGGCTTCGAGTTCGGCGTGCGCCTTGCCGGCAGCGGCGCGGGCGCGTTCATGTTCGAGTTGCGCGTCGCGCCACGTTTTCTGCGCTTCGACGAATTCGAGAAACGTCGCGCCGCCGGATTCGTAGGCGGCCCGGGTGGCGGCGATGAGTTGGTTGGCTTGCGGGAGTAACTTGTCCTCGTACACCGTCACCAACCGGATGGCGGATTCGGTTTTCGTGTACAGTTCCTTGATCTCCAGCATGGTCGCGTTGACCTCGCTGTCGAAATCGGCCTGCGCCATCGCGACCTCGGCTTTGGCTTCCTGTTGCATCGCCCGGTACTTGCCGCGCCAGAGCCACGGGAAATTGATCGCGACGCCGGTCTCGTATTCCTGAATGCCACTGCGTCCGTTGAACTGCCGGGCCTCGACACGAAACTCGAAGTCCGGCGCATTCTCCAGCTTGGCGACACGCACACCGGCTTCCTTCGCCTGCACCGCGCGCAGGAACGACATCAGGATGCAGTAATACGCCCGGGCCTGCGCCTGCATCTCTGCCAGTTGCAGTTCGAGCTTGGGCAACGCTGGCGCGGTGGTGATCTGGCGAGCCGTACCCGGCTCGGCCGCGAGCAGCTTGTTGACCGCGGCCTGCGCGACTTCCGTCTCGCGTTCCATTGTGGTGACTTCGTTCGCCATCTTCGCCAGCTCCATCTCGGCGCGCAGCACGTCCGCTTGCATCCCTTTGCCGGCTTCGTACCGGGCGCGGGCGCTGCGCGCCATCTGCTCGATCAACTGCCGGTTCTCCGCCGCCAACGCCGCCGTGCGTTGCGCCAGCCACAAGTCCCATTCCGCGGCAATCACCCGGCCGCGCAGCGAGCGGACTAATTCGAGATACTGGAAGCCGACGACCTCCGCTTCGAGTTGCGCAACGGATGCCTTGGCGCCGCGTTTGCCGAACCACGGCAGCTTCTGGCTGACCATGAACTCGGTCCCCGAAGACGAATCAAACCGGGTCGAATCGCGCATGACGTTGACGCCGATCATGGGATCTTCGAGGCTGCGGGCTTGCGGCGCTTTCTGCTGCGCGGCTTCCCATTTCTGCCGGGCGGCGGCGAGCGCGGGATTCTTGGCGAGCGCGGTGGCGATCCAGTCCTCGCGCGTTTCGGCGCGGGCAGCGGGGAGTAAGAGTAGGATTAAGAGTATGAGGCGGGAGATCATGGCTGGGCCGCTGGATACATCGTGCAGAGTTGCTGGTTGATGAGCGCGGCGTACCGGGTGCGTTGGTCGGGTGTGAGGACTTCGCGGACGCGCAAGATATGTTCGAGCGTGGTTCGTTCAACTGCGTTGGCCGCCGCGCACATCTTGCCGACCGCCGCCTCCGCCGCCGGCAGGTCAACTTCCGTCTTGGCCAGTTCCTCGCTCAACGTGAACCGCGCGTCGCAATGTTTCGCGCAACTCTGGTTCACTGCAGCCCGGTAATCCGCAGCGAGTGTGACGACTCGCGCCGACTGTTCCGGTGACAGTTTCAATTCCCGTTGCAGCCAGCCGGTATCGTGGAGACTGACCACCGGCGGACGCGCCAACCACCGGGCGGTGCCGAAAGAGATGCCGGCTGCCACGACCGCGGCGAGCGCGACAGAAAGGACGATCGTTTTCATCAGTGTCGTTCCGCGAGTCGCAGATAGCCACCGGCCAACGAATCCGCCGCAAGGAACGTGGTCGGGGGCGGATTGAAAGCCGGCGTGGCTTGCCGCCCGGCCCACGCGCCCACCATCAGCGCCACGGCGGCAGCGGTCGCGACCGGCGCCAACCAACCCCATCGGCTCATGGGAGCAGGTGTTGCCAACCGGATGCGGCGGCGGACATCCACCGCGAACGTGGGGCTGGGTTCAATGTCCCGCCATTGGCGGAGCACCCGCCGGAGTTGGTCATCGTTCTCGTTCATCAACAGGTAATACGTCGCCCCACCGAAAAACCCTCGCGGAAAGTTATGCAACGCAGCGCCCCGCGCTCGTTGACGCGTTCAAGGTAGGCTCGATCAGCCATACACCTAGAGTCGCAACTTCAAGTCAGGACCCAATGATGAATCAAATTTGCTGTCGCTGACACACTGCCCGATGGCGTGGCTCAACTTGATGCGAAGTAGGCGGGTTTACAGGTCAATCGCTTGAAGTAATTGATCTACGCTCAAATTGTGGTGCGTGGCGATGTCTTTGAGGATGCCGTGGAGAGTGCCGACTTTGATGGGGGCGTGATTCGGAATAGTGACGTGATGCTCGCCACCTTGTTGTGTCACCACGCGGATGTGGGAACCGGATTGGCGGACTATGGCGTAGTCGAACTTTCGCAGGGCGCGAATGAGTTCCGGGCCGGTACAGTCGCGGGGAATCTTCAAACGGCAAGAATTTCATCCCGCACAAAGTGGAGGCGGATGATGGTGGGGCGTTCCGGGTTATTCTCATCGAAGTGACAGGTGACGGCGTCTTTAACCATCGCGCGGAGATGCTCCATGTCATCGCCTTGGGTGAAAATGGCGTGGCCCAGCGCGCGGGCGTTGTAGCCGCCTTCTTCCGCTTCTTGGACCTCAAAGATAATTTCCTTCACGCAGGTTATCTTACCTTTACCAATTGCGCTTCGCAAGCGCGGCTACAGCTTGAGTCGCCGCAGGCGCAGGGCATTTAGGATCACGGAAACCGAGCTGAAACTCATGGCGGCGGCGGCGATCATGGGGTTGAGGAGTAAGCCGAAGAACGGATAGAGCACGCCCGCGGCGATGGGAATTCCGAGCGCGTTGTAGATGAACGCGAAGAACAGATTCTGCCGGATATTGCGCATCGTCGCGCGGCTGAGCTGAATGGCTTTGACGATGCCGCGCAGATCGCCTTTGACGAGGGTGACGCCGGCGCTTTCAATCGCCACGTCGGTGCCGGTGCCCATCGCGATGCCGACATGGGCTTGCGCCAACGCGGGCGCATCGTTGACGCCATCGCCGGCCATCGCGACGATCCGGCCTTCGGCTTGGAGGCGTTTGACGACCGCGCTCTTTTGGTCGGGCAAGACGCCGGCCTCGAAATGTTCCAAGCCGAGTTCGCGCGCTACCGCGGCGGCGACGCCGGCGTTGTCGCCGGTCACCAGATGAATTTGAATACCGGCTTCGCGCAACAAGCGAATCGCTTCGGCCGTGGACGACTTGAGCGGATCGGTAATGCCGAGCTTGCCGGCAGGATGACCGTCCACCGTCACGAAAACTGTCGTTTGACCTTCGATCAGCCCCTCACCCTGACCCTCTCCCCCGAGGGGAGAGGGGATTTCCTTACCGGTTTCCTCTCCCCTCCGGGGGAGAGGATTAAGGTGAGGGGGTTGGTTGCTTACGCTCACACGTCGGCCATCCACCTTGCCGGTAACGCCGTGACCGGTCAGTGATTGAAACTCAGTGGTGTTCGTCAATTTCAGATTGCGTTGTTCGGCGGCTTCAACGATGGCGCGGGCGAGGGGATGTTCGCTCGCGCGTTCGACGCTGGCGGCCAGGCGCAACGTCTCGTCATCAATCTCGATGGTCACGACGCGCGGTTTGCCTTCCGTGAGCGTGCCGGTTTTGTCCACGATCAACGTGTCCACCTTCTCCAACGTTTCGAGCGCTTCGGCATTCTTGATGAGCACACCGGCGGTTGCGCCCTTGCCGGTGCCGACCATGATCGACATCGGCGTGGCCAAGCCGAGCGCGCAAGGGCAGGCGATGATGAGCACCGCGACGGCGTTCACCAGCGCCAGCCGCCAGTCCGATTGCGCCCAGACAACAAACGTAATGGCGGCCACCGCGATGACGGCGGGAACGAACCACGCGGCGACGATGTCCGCGAGACGTTGGATCGGCGCGCGGCTGCGTTGCGCTTCGCGGACCATGTGAACGATCTGCGCCAGCAAGGTTTCGCTGCCGATGCGTTCCGCGCGCATGGTGAACCCGCCGGTGCCGTTGACCGTGCCGCCGGTGACTTTGTCGCCGGTGTGTTTCTCAACCGGCAGGGATTCGCCGGTCACCATGGACTCGTCCACGGCGCTCGCGCCGTCGAGGAGCACGCCGTCGACCGGCACTTTTTCGCCGGGGCGGACACGGAGCCGGTCGCCTTTCTTTACTTCTGCGAGCGGCACGTCGGACTCCGTGCCGTCCTCGCGGATCAGCCGGGCGGTCTTCGGCGCGAGGTCGAGCAACGCTTTGATGGCGCTGGAGGTCTGGCTCCGGGCGCGGAGTTCCAGCACCTGGCCGAGCAACACCAGCGTCACGATCACGGCGGCGGATTCGAAATACAGATGCCCGCCGCGAAACACGGCCACCACGCTGGATAGCCATGCTGCCCCCGTGCCGATGGCGATCAACGTGAACATATTCAGGCTGCGGTGGATCACGGATGCCGCGCCGCGTTTGAAGAATGGCCAACCGCCCCAGAGCACGACCGGTGTGGCGAGCGCGAGTTGCAACCAATCGAAGTCGGGTATGTGAGCCATCGCGATGACGAAGACCGGCAGGGTCAACACGAGACTGATCCAAAAGCGCCACGTCATCGCGCGGAGTTCCGGTGATCCATCATCTTCCGCGGATACCTCCATCGGTTCCAAATCCATTCCACATTTCGGACAGGCACCCGGCTTGTCGCTGATGACTTCCGGGTGCATCGGGCAGGTGTACTTGCCCTTGGTTGCCACTTTGGGTTTGGCCGGCTTGTGAGTGTGGTGGTCGTGACAGTAACTGTGTTTGTCGTCAGTCGGCTGGGTGTCTTGCTTGAGCCACGTCTGCCGGCAATGGTCGCTGCAGAAGTAAGCCACCTCGCCGTTGCGTTCGGCGCGCAACGCCGTTGTTTCGTCTACGGTCATTCCGCAAATGGGGTCTTTGGTCATGGCGTCAGCCTTTCGTTGAGTGTGTCGAGTCGCACGTGCAATCCAGGTAACCATGCTTGGCGTACATGCGGCACGACATTTCCAGTCGGTCTTTCAACTGCTGCCGAGCACGATGGAGCCGAACGGTGAGGTTGTTGCGGGTGACGCCGAGGCTGGCGGCGACGTTGTCGGGTGTTTCGGATTGCAAATCCACCCGGCGAGCGAATGCGACGAATTCCGCCAAGTGCTCCACCAATTTATGCTCAATTGCACTCATCTACCCCTGCTGACGTAGCTCCCGGCAGACTATTACAGTGAATCGACGGAAAGTCAGCCCGCAACGGTGACTTTAGTTTTTCCGGCTTTGTCGAAGAAGGTTTTGAAACCACCGGAGCGTTCACGGTCATGCCGCAGATGGGGTCTTTGGTCATGGCTCAGTCTTTTTCTGCTGGCGGGCGTTCCGCACCACCTTCACCAGTTCCAGAACCACCAGCGGGATGGCACCCAGAGCGAGCAGCAGGAGGGAATCGGTGAGCGGCATGAATGACGTTTTCAGGAAGCGGCCCAGCATCGCGTTGTGATGGCTCCACACTTGGAGGCCGAATGAAATGGCAACCACGATGGCGAGGTTGATGTTCGTGAGCAGGGAGATGCGCCAGACGGGCTTGGTGGCACTGCGAGCACCGAAGGAGCGCAGGAGTTCGGCAAATACCAGAACCGCGAAGGCCTGGGTGCGAGCCGATTCTGTCGTTCCCATCTTCAGGGCGTAGAGGTAAACCGCGAACGCCACACCCGCCGTGAGAAAGCCGGTGAGGAACATGGTGCCGAGGAAACTGCGGTCCGTGATGCGGTCAGACCGGCCTCGCGGTTGGCGCTTCATCACGTCGGGGTCAATCGGATCGGTGGCGAGACAAAGTGCGGGCAAGCCGTCAGTCACGAGATTGATCCAGAGCAGGTGAATCGGCAGAAGCGGCATCGGCAAACCGATGATGACGCAGACCGTCATCAGCAGCAATTCGCCGGTGTTGCCGGCCAGCAGGTATTGGAGCGTCTTGCGGATGTTATCGTAGATGCCGCGACCCTCTTCGACGGCGGCGACGATGGAGGCGAAATTGTCGTCGGTGATAATCATGTCCGACGCCTGCTTGGTGACTTCGGTTCCTGATTTCCCCATGGCGATGCCGATGTCGGCGCCTTTGATGGCGGGCGCGTCGTTCACGCCGTCGCCGGTCATGGCGACCACCGCATCGTTGGCTTTCCAGGCGCGGATGATGCGCAGTTTGTGTTCGGCGGTGACGCGGGCATAGACGGCCACCTTGGGGGCGCGTTGCCGCAGTTCGTCATCGGACATCTTGTCCAAGTCTGCGCCCGCGATGGCCACGTCTTCGCCGGATGCGATGCCGAGTTCGCGCGCAATGGCCGTCGCGGTGTGCGGATGATCGCCGGTAATCATCACGACGCGAATGCCGGCGGCGCGGCATTTGGCAACGGCGTCTTTGGCCTCCTGGCGCGGCGGGTCATACATACCGGCGAGGCCGACGAACACGAGATCGCGCTCCACGGCGTCAACGGTGAGTTCGGCGGGCGAAGCGTTGTCCAGGTCGCGATGGGCCGAGCCGAGCACGCGCAGAGCCTGCTGCGCCATCGCGGCGTTTTGCGCGACGATGCTCTCGCGGTCCTGGTCGGTCATGGGGTGGACGCCGGCGCTGGTATAGATCTTCGTGCAGCGTTCCAACAGCACGTCGGGCGCGCCGTTGATGAAAGCGCGGAGTTTGCCATCCGGCATCCGGCGGATGATCGTGCTCCGTTTCCGGTCGGAGTCGAACGGGATTTCATGATGCTTCGGCAGTTCCTTCTCGATGCGTTCCGGGTCGCCGCCGGCTTTGGGACCGGCGGCAAGCAAGGCGCCTTCGGTGGGATCGCCGATCACTTTCCACTTCCCGTCTTCCTGGGCGAGATGCGCGTTGTTGCAGCCGATGAAGACGGTTGCCAGTTCGAGTAACGGCGCCGCGTGCGGCGCTGCTGACTTCTTGCCGTCAATGCGCACTTCGCCGTCCGGCCCGTAACCCTCGCCGGTGACTTCGTAGGTTTGGCCCGCGACGTAGAGCGCGCGCACGGTCATTTCGCCGACCGTCAATGTGCCGGTCTTGTCGGTGCAAATGACCGTCGTCGAGCCGAGCGTCTCGACCGCCGGCAGTTTGCGCACGAGCGCCCGGCGTCGCGCCATGCGCGATACCCCGAGCGCAAGCGCAACCGTGACGACGGCGGGCAAGCCTTCCGGCACGGCTGCCACAGCGAGGCTGACCGAGGTCATGAACAACTCGAGGAGTTTCGTCCCGCGCAGTAAACCCAGCACGAACAGCAGCGCGACGATGCCCAACGCCGCCCAGATGAGCACCCGCCCGAAGGACTCCAGCTTTTTCTCCAGCGGGGTGCTCTCCTCCGCACTCGCTGCCTCAATCAAGCCCGCAATACGGCCCAGTTCCGTGCCCATCGCGGTGGCGACGACGACGGCCTGCGCCGTGCCGGTCGCGACGCTCGTGCCCATGAACACGATGTTGTCGCGGTCGCCGAGGGGAATGTCGGCCTTGTCCAACGTCCCTGCTTTTTTCTCCACCGCCTCCGACTCGCCGGTGAGCGCGGACTCAATGCATTTGAGCGACGCTGCCTGCAGGAGCCGTGCATCGGCGGCAACCAGATCGCCGGCTTCCAGCGCAAGAATGTCGCCGGTGACGATTGCCGAGGCGGGAATCACCGTGATT
>Ga0105047_10005604_pt1 | contig 21483 bp, 19 predicted proteins | sample MAT04_FD_78384 | JGI IMG/M metagenome (GOLD analysis project Ga0105047, IMG submission 78384) | Freshwater microbial communities from Lake Fryxell liftoff mats and glacier meltwater in Antarctica - MAT-04 (megahit assembly) | ecosystem: Environmental > Aquatic > Freshwater > Ice > Liftoff... | reverse complement strand
GCCCGGCTGCGCGACGGCGTGCGGGCGCACCCGCTCGCTCCTGCCCCAATTGCGCCACACGGCAGGCCTCACAAGTATGCCCGCCGCTCATTGCGGAGAGTGACGGCGGTGTTGACGCGCTGCCGGTACCGCGCCGGGTCGCGCGAGTCGTACGACGGCGTGCGTGCCAGGTCGAGCCTCACGAAATTCCCGCGCGCACGGCCGGGGAAAGCTGGCCGCGGCAGGGTGCCGCCGGCCGGTGCCCGGTCGGTGAATATTCACGCATGAGACAAGAACCTACCGCGAAGCGACTGTCGGTCTCAGGTGAACATTGCGCAACCCCCGGCCCGGTGGTTTGACACTTGACGAAGCAGCACGCTAAATGGGAGCACAGTGCTCGCAATCCTCTCGAACGTCCTCCGCCGACCGTTTCGTGCCAACGAAGCGCAACCCATCGGTTCGCGCAGCCGGGTGCTTTCCGCAATAGCTGTTGTGGCGCTGTCCGTACCGGTCGCGTTGGCGGTTTCCCCCGCCGCGGCGGCACCGGGAGAGGACCAGGGCGACCCGGGCACCTCGACGAAGTCGACCCTCGTGACCATCATCGAGACTACCCCGGCCGACTTCTCCCCCACCGGGTTCGTGACGATCGCGGGCACCCGCCAGCCAGGCAGCGGGGTCGTGGTCACCATGACGGCGACGGGGGCGCGCGTGTGTACGAGCGCGCCGGCCGAGAGCACGGCGTGGGCGTGCGCGGTGGCCCAGCTGATGCCGAACGGCGCCGAAATCGGCCTCACCGCGACCGAGGCCCCGGCCGCCTCGACGGTGAAGCCGGCGCCGGGGACGACCGCGGTCGACGTGCTCGGCCCGCCGGTCATGGACGGAACGGGCCGGTACCTCACCACGGGGCTCGTGTCGGGCCGCGGACATCCGGAGTCGGCCGTCACGGTCACGATCAACGGAACGGTCGACCCCAGGTGCGCCGCCGTTCCCGTGTCAACTGACGGCTACTGGTCCTGCAACGTCGCCGCGGGATCGAGCACCCGCCCCTACACGGTGCGATCCCAGCAGTCGTCCGAGCAGATCGGCGGCGGGAGCCTGTCGGCGTACTCGAACGCGCAGCAGGTCACGATCGATCGTGACCCGCCCAAGAGCGCCGTCATCGCCTCGCCGGCGGCCGGGAGCCGCATCGAACGCCAACCGGCGGTCGTCTCCGGATCCGGTGAGTCGAACGCATCGATCGATGTCTACGTCGACAACGTTCCCGTGTGCTCGACGACGGTGCGCGGCACCACCTGGAGCTGCGAGGTCGGCGGGGTGCGGCCCGGCACGCGGTCACTGCAGGCGATCCAGCGGGACGCCGCAGGGAACTTTGCCGCACCGAGCGCACCCGTGGTGGTCGAGTTCGGCCCTGCCGCGACTGCGACGCCCTCCCCCGACGCAGAACAGCCCGCCGACCCGGGAACGCCCGCACCGGTCCCCGACGGCGACGGGAGGGTCGACCCCGGCACGGACCCGCCAGCACCGCAGCCCGGGCCGGACGCCGAACCGCAGCCGCAGCCGCAGCCGCAGCCTCAGCCGCAGCAGCCCCCCGACCAGCCGGAGCGCCCCGACCTTCCCGACTGGTCGGTCGCAGCCCCCTCCGAGGCGCTGACCAACTGGGGAACCCCGACCGGCTTCGGTGGCTCGCTCGCGGCATTCAACGATCGCGCCCGCGGCCCCTGGTTCGCCTCTCCCGTGCTCGGGCTCGTGTTCCTCGCCCTGATCGCGCTTCCGCTGCGACTCCTCGCCTCCGCCCTGCGCGGGCGGGTGGTGATGCCGCACGGCAATCTCACGGGGCGCAACCGCAATCCGCGGATCGACTCCCCCGCCGACGTGCCCCGCCCGGTCAACCCGTGGGTCGCCGGCGCGGTGCCGATCGCGGCCGCGACCGGGCTCATCGTGCTGGCCGGCGGGGTGATCGGCGAGGTCAGGTACGTGCGGCTGCTGCTCGCCGTCGGCCTGGGACTCACGATCCTCAACATCATCGGCACCGCGCTGCTCACCCGGTGGGGGGCGCAGCGTGCGGGCACGAGCACGAAGCTGCGGTTCCTGCCGCTCATGCTGCTCGCTGCCGCACTCGCCACCCTCGTCTCCCGCTTCACCGACATGGACCCGCCCCTCGTCGTCGGGGTGCTCATCGGCCTGGTGTTCGCGGCATCCACCCCGCTGCGCTCGCGGGCCATCGTCAATCTCGTGCAGGTGGGTGGCGTGCTCGTGCTCGGCCTTCTGGCGTGGTTCGTTCACGGGCTGCTCGGCCCGGTGCAGGGGTTCTGGGGTTCGCTTGCCAGCGAGACGCTCGCCACGGTGTGCCTCGCCGGCCTCGGGTCCGCGCTCGTGCTGGCCCTTCCGCTCGCGACCCTCCCCGGCAGGGTGATCCTCGAGTGGTCCCTCGCCACCTGGGTGGGCACGGTCGTGGTGGTCGCGAGCATTGTGGTCGCCGTCGTCTACGGCAACTCGCTGACCCTCGGGAATCTCCTGCCGTGGCTGGTCGTTGCGGGAATATTCTCCGCCGTGAGCCTCGCCATGTGGCTATTCGTTCGATTCGTCGAGCCGCGCGCGGCGACGGATGCGCGGGCACCGGCGGGGACCGCGCCACTGCAGCACGCGCCTCTGCGGCCCGCGTCCGTCGAGCCGCCTCCCAGCGCGCCCGATCCCGGCGCGCCCGCTCCCGGCGCGCCCGCTCCCGGCGCTCGGCACGCGGCGCGTCAGCGCGCGTCGTCGGGCAAGAAGTAGAGAACGGCGGTCGCCTTCGCGACGGAGAAAGGGTTCTCCATTCCGGATGGGGACGCGCCGACCGGTTCGGCGTCGGTCACGACGGTGAAACGGTCGTGCGCGAAGATCGCGAGCACCGTAGCCGGGTCGGACAGCCTGTCGAAGGTGGTGGTGAACTCGCCCCGGCGACGGCTGTGCTGCGGGCGGGTGCCGCGCGGCTTTTCACCGACCGTGACGGTCCAGCTCTCGCGCCCGATCCTGAGGGAGGCCTGCCTCACCCGCCGCCCCGAAGGGGCCGGTGTCACGCCAGCGAGCGCCGCGAGGCGATGGTAGGCCGCCTCGCTGTCACCGCGTTGGGCGTCGGGAACGAAGAACCTCACCACGTGCGCCTCCCTCGAAGTTTTCCGGCCCCGCTTCGGTGTGCGGGCGCTCGAGTGCCGCACGTGCCGCAGATGCCGCAGATGCCGCAGATGCCGCAGACGCCGCAGCGTGCGTGCCCCCGGTGGGATTCGAACCCACACTGGAACGATTTTAAGTCGCCTGCCTCTGCCGGTTGGGCTACGGGGGCGCGCCATTTCTGCGCACTCGTCGAGCCTACCGAGCGCGGCGGCCGGGCCTCGACCCGCCGGCCCGGATGGCACGCTTCCGCGCCCGCGACACGGCTGCCGCGCCCGCGCCACGGCTGCCACGCCCGCGACACGGCTCCGCGCCCGTTTGTAACGAGCGCGCCCGGCCGACCGGGCGCGATTGCACCGAACGGGCGCACTCACCCGGGCACGCTCACCCGGGCACACCCACCGCGAGCATGCCCAAGGGGCACAGCCGGCCGGGCGCGCGAGCACGGACGCCGGGAGAAGCGGACGTAGCCGCGGCCGCGGCTGCCTAGACCTTCGGGCGGGACGCGTACTCGACGAAGGCCTCGCGCGGCGCCTCGCGGGCCTCGATCGATACGATGTCGCGGCGCAGCAGGAAGTTGAGCACCCAGTTGGAGAACACGCGGATCTTGCGCTCCCACATCGGGATCGCGAGGCCATGGTATCCACGGTGCATGACCCAGGCGGGGAATCCGGTGATCGCGATCTTTCCCGACTGGAACACGCCCACATAGAGCCCGAGGGTCGCGACGGCACCGAGGTTCTCGTGACGATACTCCGCTGGCGCGTCGCCGCGGAGCACGCCGACGATGTTCTTCGCCATGAGCTTGCCCTCGCGCACGGCGTGCTGGGCGTTCGGCACGCAGAAGCCCCCGACGCCGTTGCCCGTGAGGTCCGGAACGGCCGAGACGTCTCCGGCTCCCCAGGCGTCCGCCACCACTCCGGCGTCGTTGAGCACGCGAAGGTCGGCGCCCACGCGAAGGCGGCCGCGCTCCTCAATCGGCAGATCGGTGTTGCGCATCATCGGCGTCGCCATGACCCCGGCGGTCCAGATGATGAGGTCGGACTCGAACGACTCGCCGGTCGACAGCTCGACGCGGCCGTCGACGGCGGACTTCAGCTGGGTGTCGAGGTGAATTTCGGCGCCCCGCTGGGCGAAGTTCTTGATAACCCAGTGGCTCGTCTTGAGCGACACCTCCGGCATGATCCGACCCATTGCCTCGATGAGGTGGAAGTGGGTGTCGTCGAAGGTGAGGGTCGGGTAGAAGCGGAGCAGGGCGCTCGCGAGGCTGCGCAGCTCACCGAACAGCTCGATTCCGGCGAACCCGCCTCCGATGACGGTGAACGTGAGCAGACGGTCGCGCTCTGGGCCGGCCGGGAGGTTCGCGGCACGGTCGAAGTTCCCGAGCACACGGTCGCGGATCGCGACGGCCTCCTCGATGGTCTTGAGGCCGATCGCCTCGTCGGCCACCCCCGGGATCGGGAAGGTGCGCGAGACGGCGCCCGCGGTCACCACGATGACGTCGTAGGCGACGTCCCACGGGTCGCCGAGCTCCGGCGTGAGGGTCGCGGTTTTGGTCGCGTGGTTGATCCCGGTGACTCTCGCCGTGATGACCTCGGTCTTGTAGAGGTGCCGACGCAGCGAAACGACCGCGTGGCGGGCCTCGACCGAGCCGACCGCGACCTCCGGAAGGAAGGGCTGGTAGGTCATGTAGGGGAGCGGGTCGACGAGCACGACGTCCGCTTCACCCGCCGCAAGCCACTTCTCGAGCCCGAGGGCAGTATAGAAACCGGCATATCCGCCGCCGACAATCAGGATTTTTGGCACGGGTGACAATCTACCACCGCAGGACAATCACCGACTCCGGCGCAAAGGCCCGTATTCCCGGACGGCCCGCCACAGCGCGATACCGAAAAGTGACCCGAATGAACCCAGAACGAGCAGCGGGATTCCGACGTCGCGCAGCATCTCCCCTGGCGGCGGTGCATCGGCGGCCCGGTCTGGCGGCGGCGGCGAGGGGGTGGGCGCCTGGCTCGGCATCGGAGCAGGTGTCGGATCGGCGGGGGGCGGGGTCGCCGGTGCGCGGCGATTGAGGCGGATCCACTCCCCCAGGTCGCCCATGGGGTTCGCATCCACTCGGTCCACATCGGACGATACCGCCGCGGCCGCGTCGATCAGGCCGTAGCCGTAGATCGGGCTCGGCACCTCTGTGCCGACCGGGTTCGCGGTGCGGATCACGCGGTTGATGACGTTGTTCGCGTCGAGCTCCGGATGCGCGGAGCGCACGAGGGCGACGAGGCCGGCGACGAGCGGTGCGGCACCGCTCGTGCCGGCCCATTCGAAGTACTCGTTGCCGGGCCCGGCGCCGACGAGGGCCTCACTCGGCGCGGCGACCGAGATCGTGATCCCCTGCGACGAGGCGTTCGCGCTCGCCCGGCCATCGCGGTCCACCCCGGCGACCGTCAGCACTCCCGGCATGGTCGCCGGTGCGCCGACAACCGTCGTGCCGGTGGCGCGGTTGCCCGCCGCCGCGACCACGACGACGTCGTTCTGCATCGCGTAGAGAAACGCATCGTCCCAGCTCTGCGGCCAGTCGAGGGTGTTGCGGGTGAGCGACATGTTGATGATGTCGGCCCCGTTGCCGACCGACCAGCGCACCGCGTCGGCGATCTGGTCGTCCGACGTCGTGGCGCCGGCGCCGAAGCCGACCGAGACGGCAAGCAGCGCGGCCTCCGGGGCCACGCCGATCACACCGTCACCCGCGCCGTGTCCCCGTCCGGCGAGCAGGGACGCGACGCGCGTGCCGTGTCCGCTGTCGTCGCCGACCGGGGTCTGGCCGTCGAGGCTGCCGATGCCCGAGACATCCGTTCCGCCGACGACGGCGCCGACGAGGTCCTGGTGGGTCGCATCGACGCCGGTGTCGATCACCGCGATCGTGACGCCAGCGCCCCTCGTCGTCTCCCAGGCCCGCGTGATGCCGTAGTCGGCCAGCCAGTACTGCCGATCGCGGATCTCGTCCGCCGAGGCGCGCGATGCCGGTGTCGCGACCGCGAGCACGGATGCCGCGATCGCGAGGGCCGTGACGCCGCCGGGCCAGCGCCTCACTGGGCCGTCCGCGCGCCCGCTGACTGGATCGTGGCGGTGTCCACTGCCGGGGGCGCTGTCGTCGCGCAGGCCTCCGGCACGGCCGTCGCTTCCGTCGCTTCCGGCGCTTCCGGCGCTTCCGGCGCGAAGTAGTCCACGCACTGACAGACGAGCGGCGACCACGCGGCGCGCTCGAGGGCCAGGTCGCCGATCGGATTGACGCCGGGTCCCGCGGCCAGCGCGTGTCCGGCGAGCGCGTGCAGGCATTTCACCCGCGTCGGCATGCCGCCCGCCGAGATGCCGGCGATCTCCTCGACGCTCTCGAGGCTCTCCCGGTCGGCGAGGTAGGCGAGGTGGGCGGCGGTGTAAGCGGCCGCGACCGCGGGGTGCTCGAGCAGTGCGGCGAGTTCGGGCATGACCCCGGTCGCTTCGAGGGTCGAAATCGCGGCCGTCCCGGCGGGGTGGCACAGGTAGTAGAGGGTCGGGAATGGGGTGCCGTCGCCGAGCCTGGGCTTCGTCGCGACCACGGTCGGCGCTCCGCAGCGGCAGCGTGCGGCGATCCCCACGACGTTGCGCGCGGGCCGGCCGAGCTGGTGGGTGACGATCTCGATGTCGCGCGGCGCCGGTGGGGTGAACGGCGGTGTGGTCACGGGTCAGTCCCCCTCGGGCGTCGGCTGGTCGGCGGGCGGAACATCCCCGGTGAGCGGAGCGTCATCGGCGGGCGGAGCATCCCCGGTCAGTGGAGCGTCCCCGGTGAGCGGAGCATCCCCCGTTGGCGGAGCATCCCCGGTCGGCAGGCCATCCTCGGCCGGCGGCGCATCGGTCAGCCCCGCGGTGAATACCGACGACAGCATCGCGTCGACCCAGTCGACATCCGTCGTCTGGATTCCCTCGCTGATCGGAAGCCCGTCGTTCGCGGTCGGGGTGAGACCGTCGTCGATGACCAGGAAGCTGTATTCGCCCGGATACACATAGTCGAGCCGCTCCCGCGCGAGCGACTGGATGTAGCTGGGGTCGTCCCAGCGGGCGCGCTCGCCCTCGAGGTCGTCGACGGCCTGCTGCTGCTCCGTGACCTGGGCGGAGAGCGCCGCGATCTCCTGGCGCTGCTCGACGAGGATCCGCAAGCTCGGCGCGAGAACGATGACGGTAAGCACGATGAGGGTGATCGTGGCGATGGTGAATCCCGATAACCGAATGCTGCGCAGCCAGTTCGCGGGGGCGGTGTCGAGGGTCGGCAACGCAACAGGAACCTTCCTGGTGCGTTGCCGACTCGTCATGCTCTACAGACTAGGCGCGGTCAGGCTGTGAAGCGGGGGAACGCGCTGCGTCCGGCGTAGACAGCGGCGTCGCCGAGTTCTTCCTCGATGCGCAAGAGCTGGTTGTACTTCGCGACCCGCTCGGATCGCGCGGGCGCACCCGTCTTGATCTGGCCGGAGTCGGTCGCGACCGCGAGGTCGGCGATCGTCGTGTCCTCGGTCTCGCCCGAACGGTGAGACAGAACGGCGGTGTAGCCGCTGCGCTGCGCGAGCGACACGGCGTCGAGGGTCTCGGTCAAGGTGCCGATTTGGTTGACCTTCACGAGGATCGAGTTCGCCGCCTTCAGTTCGATGCCCTTCGCGAGACGCTTCGGGTTCGTGACGAACAGGTCGTCGCCGACGATCTGCACCTTGTGCCCGATGTCGGAGTTGAGCTGCGCCCATCCCTCCCAGTCGTCCTCGTCGAGCGGGTCCTCGATGGTAACGAGCGGGTAGGCGGCGACGAGCTCGCCGTAGTAGGCACTGAGCTCCTCGGCCGAGGTCTTCTTGCCCTCGAAGAGGTAGCTTCCCTTGTCGAAGAACTCGGTCGCCGCGACGTCGAGTCCGAGCGCGATGTCTTTGCCCGGGGTGAACCCGGCCTTCGAGATCGCTTCGACGAGCAGGTCGAGCGCCGCGCGGTTGCTATCGAGGTTCGGGGCGAAGCCGCCCTCGTCGCCGAGGCCGGTGCTCAGGCCCTTGCCATGGAGGATGCTCTTGAGCGCGTGGTAGGTCTCGACGCCCCAGCGGAGCCCCTCGGAGAAGCTCGGCGCGCCGACCGGGAGGATCATGAACTCCTGGATGTCGACGTTGCTGTCGGCGTGCGATCCGCCGTTGATGACGTTGAGCATCGGAACGGGAAGCGTGTGCGCGTTGGGTCCGCCGAGGTAGCGGAACAGCGGCAGGTCGGACGAGTCGGCCGCGGCCCGCGCGACCGCGAGCGAGACACCGAGCATCGCGTTGGCCCCCAGGCGGCTCTTGTTCTCGGTGCCGTCGAGCTCGATGAGGGCGGCGTCGATGATGCGCTGGTCGGTGGCGTCGATTCCCTCTACCTGCAACGAGATTTCATCGTTGACCGCGTCGACCGCCTTGCGCACGCCCTTGCCGAGGTAGCGCTTCTTGTCTCCATCGCGAAGTTCATACGCTTCGAAGGCGCCCGTGGAGGCACCGGAGGGCACGGCGGCACGCGAGACGGTGCCGTCTTCGAGCATCACCTCAACTTCGATCGTCGGGTTGCCCCTCGAGTCAAGAATTTCGCGGGCTCGTACTACCTCGATCGCTGACACCAGTGATCTCCTTTGTTGTGCGGTCTGGGGTGGGATGGCGCTCGCGCGCCTCAATCGCGTGCGCTGCATATCCTAGTCGCGCGCCGCAAACGGGTCGCGAGCAGGAGCCTGCACCTCGGCCGCGGCCGTCCAAACGGGCGCGCACGCACCGACCGGGCGCGCGGGCGTGCGCCACCATCACGACCGCGCCCTCCCGTAGCAACTGCGCCCGGCCGACCGGGTGCGCATGCCCCATACGGGCGCGGATGCACGGGACTGGGCGGAAGCCACACACGGGCAAACGGGCGAACCGGCGCGGGGGCGCGGGCGTGCACCGGCGCCCGCGCGGCCGATCAGCCGATCGGCCGGAACTCGAGCTCGTCGACGCTGGTCGTTTCCACCAATACGGGAGCGAAGCTCGTGAAGCCGGATGCCTCCAACTGCGCGAACAGCGGCTTTGGATTGCGCGGCTTGCGCTCCAGGCGCACCCGGCGACCCTGCGCGATGAGCGCCGACTTCAGCGCGACCAGCGTCGCGGGGGCGACCCCGACGTCGTGCACGAGCGCGACCGCACTGCCACTCACTCCGGAGGGCAGGTCGACGAGGTCGACGATCCGCTCGAATCCGATCGAGAAGCCGGCAGCCGGCACGTCGACCCCGAGAAACCGCCCGATCATGCCGTCGTACCGCCCGCCGCCGCCGAGCGATCCGGTGGAATCCGGGTGGGCGATCTCGAAGATCGTCCCCGTGTAGTACCCCATCCCGCGCACGAGGAACGGGTCGAAGTCGAGCTCCACTCCCCCACCCGCCGCGAGCACCGCGAGGCCGAGCTCGGCGAGCTCGGCGACGAGTGCCGGGTCGACGCCGAGCGGGAGGGCGCGCGTGATGGCGTCCACCCCGAACGGTTCGATCTCCCTTGGCCGGGGCCGGGTGAAGAAGTCGTGCAGCGCATCGATCGCGGCGGCGCCGAATCCCCGGGAGGTCAGCTCGGCCACGACCCCGTCGTTCCCGACCTTGTCAAGCTTGTCGATCGTGACGACGACGGCCTCGTGGTCGGCCTGCGCGAACCCGAGCGCCGTGAGCATCCCGGTGAGAATGCGTCGATCATTGATGCGGATGCTGCAGCCCGACAGTCCGAGCGCGCGCAGCGTGGCGGCCGTCGCCGTGATGAGTTCGACCTCGGCGAGGGGCCCCTGCTCCCCGATGATGTCGATGTCGCACTGCACGAACTGGCGATAGCGGCCTTTCTGCGGGCGCTCGGCCCTCCAGACTGGCGCGATCTGGATCGACCGGAACACCGGGGGCAGTTCGGAGCGGTGGCTCGCGTAGAACCGGGCGAGCGGCACGGTGAGGTCGAAGCGCAGACCGAGGTCGGCGAGGTCGAGCGAGTCGGTCGCGGCAGCGAAGTCCTCGGGGGTGAGCCCGCGCTTGAGCACGCCGAAGGCGAGCTTCTCGTTGTCGCCTCCGAGTCCCGCGTGCAGCCGTGAGCTGTCCTCCATCACGGGTGTCTCGATCTCGTCGAACCCGTGCGCAGCGTAGATGCCCCGGATGACGCCCAGCACGCGCTCGCGGCGCGCCTTGTCGGCGGGCAGGAAGTCGCGCATTCCGCGCGGAGGATTGACGGGAGAAGCCATGCCTCGATTCTCTCGCACGCGCCGCGGCAGGTTTTCCCACTCCAGGCGCGCCTCACCACTAGGTTGTAGTCATGAGTGACACTCAAGCCAGTCCGGGCGGGATCGTCGTCGAGGGGGTGCGCCGCGCGTTTGGCGACGTGCACGCCGTGCGGGACGTCTCCCTCACGGCACATCCAGGGGCCGTGACCGCGCTCATCGGCCCCAACGGCTCCGGCAAGACAACGCTCATGCTGATGCTCGCTTCGCTGCTGAAGCCGGATGCCGGCCGCATCCTGATCGCCGGCTTCGACCCGAGCGAAGACAGCGCGGCGGTGCGCGCGCGCATCGGCTGGATGCCCGACGTGCTCGGCTCGTGGGCGACGCTCACCGTGCGAGACACGCTCGTCACGACCGGCCGCCTCTACCGGATGGATGCGGCGCGATCTGCGGCCCGGGCATCCGAGCTGCTCGACCTCGTCGGACTCACCGCCTTCGCCGGGCAGGCGACGCGCGTGCTCTCCCGCGGGCAGAAGCAGCGGCTCAGCCTCGCTCGCGCCCTCGTGCACGACCCGGAGGTTCTGCTGCTCGACGAGCCGGCATCCGGCCTCGACCCCCGTGCCCGCGTCGACCTGCGCCATCTCGTGCGGCGCCTCGCCTCGGAGGGCAAGACGGTCCTCATCTCGAGCCACGTGCTCGCCGAGCTCGACGAGCTGGCCGACGACGCGGTGTACCTCGAGGCGGGCGTCACGGCATCCGCCGAGAGGGTCGCGCGCACCAGGTCGACCGCGCGGCCGTGGAGGATCAAAGCGGTGGAGGGCGACGACCCGCGCGCGACACTCCTGCGGCTCGGCGTCGCCGAGGCCGACATCGTCGCCGACCGGTCCGAGTTCATCGTGCCGCTCGCGTCGGAGGAGGCCGCGGCCGCGCTGCTCGCCGGTCTCGTCGCCGCAGGCGTGCGGGTGTCGGCCTTCGCCCCGGCGGTGGGCGACCTCGAGCACACCTTTCTCGACCTCGACTCGACGGGCACGATATGAACGGCTCCACTTCCGGCGTTTCTGTGATGCTCGCGCTCGAGCTGCGCCAGCGCGTGCGCGGCACCGCGTCATACGTGCTGCTCGCGATCTTCGTCGGCCTCGTTGCGCTCGTCACGGTGTTGCTGACTCTCGCCTACAACGGGCTCGGCGGCGACGACAGCGGCGGCGGTGCGATCTTCTCCAGCATCATCTTCTTCGTGATGCTGCTCGGCACCCTGCTGACGCCGGCACTCAGCGGAAACGCCGTCAACGGCGACCGGGAGAGCGGCACACTCGCGACGACGCAGGTGACGCTGGTCACGCCGTGGCAGATCATCCTGGGCAAGTTCCTCGCGGCGTGGATCACGGCGCTCGCCTTTCTCGTGGCGTCGGTTCCCTTCCTCGTGTATGCGGCGGTGATCGGCGACCTCGGCGCGGGAACCATCGTGGTGTCGACGCTCGTGCTCGCGGTCGAGCTCGGCGTGATCGCGGCGATCGGGGTGGGGCTGTCCGGAATTCTGAACCGTCCACTGATGTCGATCGTCACCACCTACCTGCTCGTCGCTGCCCTCAGCATCGGCACTGTCATCGCCTTCGGGCTCGGGGGCCTCGTGGTGCAGACCGACACGAGGGTCACGAACTCGTATGCGACCGACTACACGGACGAGGGCTTCCCCATCGACTGCGCCCCTGCGGTGTCGGACACGGTGGCGACCCCGCGATTCGACTACTTCTGGGGTGTGCTTGTCGCAAACCCCTACGTGCTGCTCGCGGATGCGGTGCCGACCGAGTTCGACCGCGACGGCTACCCCACCGACCTGTTCGGGTCGCTCAAGTCGAGCGTGCGCTCGACCCAGCTCCCCCCGGAGCCCGAACAGGTCTACGACGAGTGCGCAGCATCGCGCTACACGAGCGGGTCGGATGGGTTCCCCACCCCGGAGGAGATCGTCGCCTCGACCGTTCCCGGCTGGTTCGTGGGCCTCGCCATCCATCTCGTCCTCGCCGCGATCGCGCTCACGGGGGGCTGGTCCCGAACCAGAACTCCGGCCGGGCGCCTGACGAAGGGCAGCCGCATCGCCTGAGCGAGAGCTACCCCGCGAACAGCGCGATCGCGCTCGTGACGGCGGCGAACACGCCGACGGCGAGGACCAGGATCGCGAACACGCGCTTCACGAGCGTGTCGGGGAGCTTCGTCGCGAACCGGGAGGCGAGCAGCGATCCGACGATGGCGGTCGCGGCGAAGACGGTCACGACGGGCCAGTTGTCGCCGAGGCTGCCGGCGTGCGCTCCGAGTCCGGCGAGGGAGTTGATGACGATGATGACGAGCGAGGTTCCGACAGCGGTGGCCATGCCGACGCCGAGCAGAATCGTGAGCGCCGGAATGATGATGAAGCCGCCGCCAATGCCGAGCAGTCCCGTCAGGAACCCCACGAGCACCCCGACGCCGAGCGCCTTCCCGACCCGCACGACCCGCCCCGCGGAGGGACGGACCCCGCCGCCGCGACCGGGCACCAGCATCCGGACTCCGGCCACGAGCATGATCGCCGCAAAGGCCAGCATGAGGGCGTCGGGCTCCAGTAGGGCGCCGACGGCCGAGCCGACGAAGGCGGCGGGGATGCCCGTCACGCCGACGATGGTGGCGGTGCCCCAGTCGACACCGCGGCGGATGCGGGGCAGCACGGCGACCGCCGACGACAACCCCACAATGATCAGCGACGCCGGAATGGCCTCGCGCGGGCTCAAGCCGATGCCGTAGACCAGGGCCGGCACGGCGATGATGGACCCGCCCGCCCCGACGAGGCCGAGGACGCTGCCGATGAGAAGGCCGAGCGGGATGGCGAGAAGCAGCGGCACGGCGCGTCGGCCGTCAGCCGCGGCTGGTCGGCAGGCCCTCCGCGGCCCACTCGACCATGCCGCCGCGCATCGTGCTGCAATCGAACCCGGCGGCCGTGAGCGCGTCGGCAACCGACGCGCTCCGCGCGCCGCTGCGGCACACCGCGATGACCGGCCTGCCGGGATCGAGCTCGGAGATCCGCGACGGGATCTGCCCCATTGGCAGGTGCTCGGCTCCCTCGATCATTCCCGACGCGACCTCGTCGGTCTCGCGCACGTCGATGATCTGGACGGAGGGGTCGGCACCGAGCACGTCGGCGCAGCTGACTTCCTTCATTTTGTGATTCCTCTCGTGTCGTGCCTGGTCATTCGGTGGCGTGAGGCGGGCCCGTGGTAGGCGCGCACCGGTTAAGCGGGCACCGGAGTGTGCAGCCTGGACCACTCGTTGTAGCCGCCGACGACGTCGGTGACGCCGCCGCGACCGGATGCGCGGAGCAGGCTCGCGGCGACGCTCGAGCGCCACCCGCTCGCGCAGTGCACAATCACGGGACGGTCCTCCGGGATCTCACCCCGGCGCTGCGGGAGCTCGGCGAGCGGAATGTGCAGCGATCCAGGGATGAAGCCATCGTCGCGCTCCCCCGGGTTGCGCACATCGAGCACGACGGCGCCCGTCGCCTCGGCGACCGCGTCGAGCTCGGCGGCGTCGATGCGCTCCGCCCGGCGCACGAGCCAGGCGAGGTCGACGAACGCCCGGTCTGGCAGGGGAAGGTAGCCGACGACCCGGTCGTAGCCGATACGCCCGAGGCGCATGGCGACCTCGTTTTCGCGACCGGGATCGGCGACGATGAGCACGTCGTCCGAATCGCGCAGCACCATGCCGGCGGTCTCGGCGAAGCGGCCGTCAATGCCGACGTTGACCGAGCCGGCGAGGTGCGCCACCGCGAAGGCCTCGGGGGTCCTGGCGTCGATGATCTTCACTCCACCGGCGATGAGCTCGCCGGCGCGCGCGACCGTCAGCTCACCGGCGGTCGTGTCGTGGGGCATGAGCGCGTGATCGCGCCGGTTGATCATGGCGTCGGTGGCGAAGTACTGCGGGATCGCGGGCTGGCCAGTGGTGATCATCGCAACGAAGTCGTCCTCGGTCATCGGCTGCACCGACGGGTTCATGAGGCGCTGTGCGCCGATCGTCGACTCGAGCTCCTCCGACAGGTTCTTGCCGCAGGCCGAGCCCGCTCCGTGGGCGGGGAGAAGCCGAACGGCGTCGGGCAACACCATGAGTCTGTCGTGGATCGAGTGGAACAGGGCGTGGGCGAGCTCGGTCGCCGAAGCGCCGACAGAGGCGGCGAGGTCGGGCCGGCCGACGTCGCCGATGAACAGCGCGTCACCGGTGAGCACGGCGTAGGGGATTTCGTCGTTCGGGTGCTCGCGCACGACGATGGAGATCGATTCCCAGGTGTGGCCGGGAGTCTCCAGGATCTCTAGTTCGACCCCGCCAAGCGAGATGCGCTCGTGGTCGTCGAGATGGCGGATTTCATACTCCGCCTCGGCGCGTCGGCCGTAGCCGATCCAGGCGCCCGTGGCGGCGGCGAGTTCGAGGTGCCCGGCGACGAAGTCGGCGTGGAAGTGGGTATTGATGACGCCGACGATGCGCGCGTCGATCGCGGCGGCGTCGTCGAGGTACTCCTGGATGTCGCGCCGGGGGTCGACGACGACGGCCATGCCGGTCGCTTCGTCGGCGATCAGGTAGGAGCCGTGCGACAGGCAGCCGATGTAGTACTGCTTCACGATCATTCGAAGTTCTCCTCAGGGTCGGGCCGCCGATACGAGCGTCCGGATAGGCCGTCGAGTCAGTATCGCACATACCCCCCTGGGTATACAAGATACCAATGGGGGTATAGTATTCCACTCAGCTATCGACAAATCAGGAGACAACGTGGACCTCGATCCGACCGACATGAAGCCGGTGATCAATCGACTCCGGCGAGCGCAGGGACAGCTCGCCGCAGTGACGCGCATGCTCGAGGAGGGCAACGACTGCAAGAGCGTCGTCACCCAGCTCGCCGCGGTCTCGAGCGCGCTCGACCGGGCGGGCTTCGCGATCATCGCGACGGGGCTGAAGCAGTGCATGACGCAGGATGACCCGAGCGTCGACCAGGCCGAGTTGGAGAAGCTCTTCCTCTCGCTCGCCTGACCGAGGATCGTGGGAGTTCACAAGTTCGCGCTCAAAGCCAACGACACAACCTAAAGGGGACGCACGATGATGTGGGGAAACGGATACGGATCGGGCTGGATGTGGGTCTTCGGGATCATGGTCCTTCTCGGGCTGATCCTCGTCAGCGCGGTCGTCACCTGGGCCATTTCGCGGGGCAACCGCAGTGGCGGCCAGGGGCAGTACGGCGCAGACCGCACCGGACAGCCCCACGGGCCCGGGCCGAGCAGGGCACGGCTGATCCTCGACGAGCGCTACGCACGCGGCGAGATCGACGCCCAGGAGTACCGCGACCGCCGGGACGCCCTCGGCGAGAGCCCCTGACGCCCCCAGCCCCACCCATGAATGTTCTCCCCGCCCCAACGCAACGGAAGCTTCCCATGACCTATGCAACAACAATTTCGCTCGACCTCCCGTGGCATGAGGCGGTAGTCCGCACGAAGGAGGCCCTCGCCGAGCAGGGCTTTGGAATCCTGTCAGAGATCGACGTGCGGGCGACCTTCGAGTCCAAGCTCGGCGAGCAGACCGCTGCCGACCTCGGCGACTACGTGATCCTCGGGGCGTGCAACCCTGCGCTTGCGAATCGCGCACTGACGACCGAACCCGACCTGGGGCTTCTGCTGCCGTGCAACGTCGTCGTGCGGCGGGCACCGGGTTCCGCCACGACGATCGTGCAGGCTATCGACCCCCAGACCATGGTGCAGCTGAGCGGATCCGCGGCCATCGGCGAGGTGGCCTCGGATGCCGCAGTGAAGCTGGATGCGGCGCTGGCGCGCCTCGAGGGCGCGGCGGACCGCTCCAGCTAGGCCGGCTCAGTTCGCGGCGCTGATGATCTCGAGAATGCGCACCCGCAGCCCCGCGATCGCACTCTCGAACGCGAAATTGGCGCGCTCGGTGTTGTTCGTCACGATGAGGTCGTACTGGAGCCCGTGCATGACGTCGGCAATCGCGCGGGACTCCGCCGACGCGAGCTCTCCCGGGACCCCGAGCGCCAGCAGGCCCGCCGAGGCGAGAGCGTGCCATTCGAGCAACGCGCGGCGTGTCACCGCCTCGTGCTCCGCGCGGAGCGACTCGGTCATCGCCGCCTCGAATACGAGACGCTGAAGCTGGCAGGTACGCGGCAGCATCGACCAGTCCCAATAGCGCTTCACGCCGTCGAGGTAGGCGTCGACGCTTGTCGACCCAAGGTCCGCCTTCTCGAGCGCCGTGAGCTGCTCGCCACAGACCGCGTCGACCACCTCGCTCACGAGCTCATCCTTCGTGCCGAAGTGGTAGACGAGGGTGAACGGACTGACATCGAGTCGCTCGGCGACCGAACGGAACGTCATCGCGTAGAGCGGCACGTCGAGCATCACGTCGACGACCTGGGCAAGCAGACGCGGCTTGCGCTCTGGATCGACATGCCTCGACATCGGCCGTGTGCCCCCCTGGTCATCGCGGTGCTGATGAATTGAGCATACCGAGTGTTTGCCCCTCACATGTTATGGATATACCCTGTTATGCGAAAGGCATTCGGGTTGCCTTTTTAGTTGGGCCGACACTTTCGGGTAATCGTGTTCGGCCTCCGTAGCGCAGGTCCACGTCGTTCATCGAAACGAGTGGCGACCGGCTGCCCGGACGCCCTCCCCTACCCCGTGGGAGGGCGTCCCCTTCGGCGCCCTGCCGCTCATTCGGCGTCGCGGATCTGCGCCTGCAGGTCTCTCAGCGCCCCGCGGAGCGCGCGCTCGGCGTCGAGCCCCCGCCCCTTGGCCGTGGCGACCAGTGCGAGGAGCGCCCGGCCGAGGTCGTCTTCTGTGTCGATCCGCGCGAGGGCGCCGAAGTGCCGCGCGAAGTTCGCCTCCTCGTCGGCGGCGCCAGCGACCGCGACCCCGACCCTGTCCGCGCGGCCGAGCAGCTTCTCGGCGAGCAGCAGCGACGGCATCGCCGGCGGGATTCCGTCGAGCACGCTCGGGCGGCCCGGCTTCTCGACCGCCTTGAGGTCGTCCCAGGCGGCGATCACGTCGTCGGCCGTCTCGGCCGTCGTGTCGCCGAAGACGTGTGGGTGGCGTCCGATCATCTTGGACGTCATGCGAGCCGCGACGTCTTCGAGGTCGAACCGCTCGCGGTCCGCGTGGGCAGCGATGTCAGCGTGGAAGATCACCTGGTAGAGCACGTCGCCGAGCTCCTCGATGACCTCGTCGCGCGAGCCCGACTCGATAGCGTCGACGAGTTCGTACGCCTCTTCGATGAGGTGCCTCACGAGGGATTCGTGGGTCTGTTCGCGGTCCCAGGCACAGCCGCCGGGGGCGCGCAGGCGCGCGAGCACGGCCACGAGTTCGTCGAGCTTCGGATTCGGCACGTCGGTCATCCCTCGATTCTCGCACCAGGCCGCCTCAGGCGTGCCGACGCACCCTGACACTATGGAGTCATGGACATCGCAGAAAAGGACCGCTGAAAAATGCTGTCACCGACGTCGCCGTCGACGCCGTTCCTGCTGGGTGTGGTGCTCGCCGCGCTGATCGGACTGCTGGTGCTGAGGGCACTGCGAAAGGACCGCCGGGAGTACCGGATGTTCAAGCGTTACCGCAGCACTCTCAAACGCCAGCGGATGTACCGCAAGTGGCTCCTCGACTCGCTGGTGACCTTCGGCGGCTCGAGCGTCGTCGTGCTCGCCCTCGTCTGGCAGCACATTCCGCTGTTCCTGGACGACGTCAACGGCTACGGGTGGGTCGCTCAGGCGCGCATGGCCTCCGCCGACTCGGCAGGACTGGCCGCGGGGGTCATCGCGGGAATTCTCGTCGTCGTCGTCGTCGGCATGGTTCTCGTGATCTTCGCGGCACGGGGCGTCGACGCGGTGCCCGCGATCGGCGACATCCAGGCTCTCCTCCCCCGCAATCGCGCCGAGCTGCGCTACGGCGCGGCCCTGTCGATCAATGCGGGCATCGTCGAGGAGGCGCTGTTCCGGCTCGCCGTGCCGGTGCTCGTGTTCGGCGTCACGGGCAGCTCGGCCCTGGCGATCGCGGGCAGCCTCGCGCTGTTCGGGGCGCTGCACGTCTACCAGGGCCTTGCCGGGGTCATCGGCTCGGCGGTGATCGGCGTGCTCCTGATGGTGCTCTACCTCGCGACCGGCAGCATCCTCGCCGCGATGGCGGTGCACGCGCTCATCGACCTCCGCTCGCTCGTGCTCATCCCCATCGTCGTGTACAAGGCACATCGCCAGCCGGTCAAGCCGACTTCCCCTTCCCCGCCGGGCTCTCCAGGCCTGTCGGTGCCTCTGCTGTGAGGGCCGCGCCGAAGATCGAGACCAGCAGCCCGCTCGTCCAGGCGATGAGGGACGCGTCGTTCGGCGATTGGCCGTCGACCTTCGGCAGAGGGACCGAGATCGACCTGGTCTGCGCGAAGTAGCGGGCCCCCGGGTAGAGCCGCTGCAGCCGCACCTGGATCGAGTCGGCAAGTTCTGCGCTGGCGACCCGAAGGTTGCCGCCCATCGTGACGACCTCGCTGAGGCCGGCCTTCTGCGCCATGCGTCGAAGCCGGGACACGGCAATGAGGTTGTGCACCTGCTGGGGCGGTTCCCCGTAACGGTCGGCGAGCTCCTCGAGCACCTGGTCGATGGCCGAGTCGGCGGCGGCGAGTCCGCTCGCCGCCGAGAGCTTCTGGTACGCCTCGAGCCGGAGACGCTCGCTCTCGACGTACTCCTCGGGAACGTGCGCGTCGACGGGGAGCTCGAGCCGCAGCTCCGTCTGCCCCTCGGCGACGTCGCCGCGGAATGCGCTGACGGCCTCGCCGATCATCCGCAGGTAGAGGTCGAACCCGACCCCGGCGATGTGGCCGGACTGCTCACCGCCGAGGAGGTTCCCGGCACCGCGGATCTCGAGGTCCTTCAGCGCGACCTGCATGCCGGCGCCGAGCTCGTTGTTCGCCGCGATCGTCGACAGCCGGTCGTGCGCGACCTCCCCGAGGGGCTTGTCGGCGTCGTAGAGGAAGTAGGCGTAGGCCCGCTCGCGCCCTCGTCCGACGCGGCCGCGCAGTTGGTGCAGCTGGCTGAGGCCGTACTTGTCGGCCCGGTCGATGATGAGGGTGTTGGCGTTGGCAATGTCGAGCCCCGTCTCGATGATCGTCGTCGAGACGAGGACATCGAATTTGCGCTCCCAGAAGTCGACCATGACCTGCTCGAGCATGTGCTCGGGGAGCTGACCGTGGGCGACGGCGATGCGCGCTTCCGGAACGAGCTCGGCCAGTTGCGAGGCGACGCGGTTGATGCTCGAGACGCGGTTGTGCACGAAGAACACCTGGCCCTCGCGCAGCAGCTCGCGCTTGATTGCGGCGCTCACCTGCTTCTCGCCGTAGGGTCCGACGAAGGTGAGGATTGGATGCCGGTCCTCCGGCGGGGTCGCGAGAGTCGACATCTCGCGGATGCCGGTCACCGCCATCTCGAGCGTGCGAGGAATCGGCGTCGCCGACATGGCGAGGATGTCGACATTGGTCCTGAGCTTCTTGAGCGCATCCTTGTGCTCGACGCCGAAGCGCTGTTCCTCGTCGATGATGACGAGCCCGAGATCCTTGATCACGATGCCTTTGGACAGCAGCCGATGGGTGCCGATCACGAGGTCGACGGTGCCGTCGGCGAGGCCGTCGATCGCCTCCTTCGACTCCTTGTCGGTCTGGAACCGGCTGAGCGCGCGCAGGTGCACAGGGAACCCGGCGAACCTCTCGGCGAAGGTCTCCATGTGCTGGCGCACGAGAAGGGTCGTCGGAACGAGCATGATGACCTGCTTGCCGTCCTGGATCGCCTTGAACGCCGCCCGCACCGCGACCTCGGTCTTGCCGTAGCCCACGTCACCCGAAATGAGGCGGTCCATCGGGATCGGCCTCTCCATGTCGGCCTTGATCTCGTCGATCGTGGTGAGCTGGTCGGGGGTCTCGACGAAGGGGAACGCCTCTTCCAGCTCGCGCTGCCACGGGGTGTCCGGTGAAAACGCGAACCCCTTGCTCGCCATCCGCGCGGAATAGAGTTTGACGAGCTCGACCGCGATGTCGCGAACGGCCTTGCGCGCCTTGCCCTTCGCCGCAGACCAGTCGCTGCCGCCCATTTTGCTCAGCGCCGGCGCCTCGCCCCCGACATAGCGGGTGAGGAGGTCGAGCTGGTCGGTGGGCACGTAGAGCTTGTCGCCGGGATAGCCGCGCTTCGACGGCGCGTACTCGATCGCGAGGTACTCGCGACTGTTCTTCACGGGATTTCGCCCCCCTGTCGACACTTCGCGCTGCACGAGCTCGAGGAACCGCCCGATTCCGTGGGTGTTGTGCACCACGATGTCGCCCGTCTTCAGCTGCAGGGGGTCGACGACATTCTTGCGTCGGCTCGCAAGTTTCTTCACCTGGCGGGAGTCGAATCCGGTGCTGCGCCCGTAGAACTCGCTCTCGCTGAGAACGGCGAACTTCGCATTGTGCAGTTCGAACCCGTGCTCGACGGACGCCTTGATCAGGTAGGCGATGCCCGGCTCGGCGTCGACGGGCAGGTCGTCCACGACCCGCGCGGCGAACCCGTGCTCGCCGAGCGCCTCCGCGGCACGCTCGACGAGCCCCGAGCCCTGGGCGACGACCACGACGGTCCATCCGTCCGAGAGTCTGCTCCCCACGTGGCCGATGGCGCCGTCGACGTGCCCGGCGAAGCTCGGAACCGTGTCGGCGGCGAGCCGCACGTATTCGCCCGCGTCGTCGACGAGGGCGCTGATGTCGATGTCGCCGATGGCGCTGGACAGTGCGCCGGCGGCGCCGGCCGCGCCGGCCGCTCCGGCGGTGCTCCGGGCCCTGGCATCCGCCGCCCGGTCAGAGCCGGTGTCGACGCCGGACGTCTCCCCTCCCCTCACGGCGCTCCGGACCGCCGGAAGCGGCTCGGCCGCGCCGGAGTCGAATCCGCTGAACGTCCACCAGGCACGCGAACCGGCCGCTTCCCGCAGGGCGGGCATGGTCAGGAAGTCGCCCGAGTCGAGGTCGATCGGGGCCTCAGCACCGGCGGTCGCCGCGTTCCAGGCCGCGCTGAGGAACTCCTGGTTCGTCTCGACGAGGCTGACCGCGCGCGAGGCGACG
>Ga0105047_10005600_pt1 | contig 21490 bp, 20 predicted proteins | sample MAT04_FD_78384 | JGI IMG/M metagenome (GOLD analysis project Ga0105047, IMG submission 78384) | Freshwater microbial communities from Lake Fryxell liftoff mats and glacier meltwater in Antarctica - MAT-04 (megahit assembly) | ecosystem: Environmental > Aquatic > Freshwater > Ice > Liftoff... | reverse complement strand
GTCGATGTCGTCGATGTCGTCGATGTGGTCGAGGTGGAGGTTGAAGTAGTCGTGGTGCTGACCGCGGTGGTGGTTGTTGCCGGTGTTCGGCTGCTCTTGCACGCGACGGGCACGAACACGAGCAGCCCGATCAGCGCGCAGCGCCTGACGAGGTTGGTTTGGCTCACGATGCCTACAGCCTGGCGACTGATGCGTCGCGAGACAAGTCACCCCGGATATCCCTTGAGTTCGTCGTGACGTGTCCCTGACGTTGTACGGTCCAGCCGGTGCGACGCTTGGGGGCTCAGCGCAGTGTTGCCACCTTGGTGGCGGTACTCACGATCACTGGCCTTGTCGCGATCCAACTCATCTTCTTCGGGATGCCACTCGGGCTCTGGACTCGTGGTCTTGTGCTCGGTGTGCTCGCATCGATGCTCGCCGTCGGCATGGCGCTGATCTATCGCGCCAACCGAGTCGTCAACTTCGCCCAGGCGGATCTGGGCACCGTGCCCACCAGCTTTGCTGCCGCCCTCATCCTCTTCTGGCAGTGGCCGTACTTGGTGGGGCTTGGTGCCGGTCTGTTGATCGCACTCTTGCTGGGTCTCGTTGTGGAGATGGCAATCATTCGGCGATTCCGCGACGCGCCGCGCATGGTGATGACAGTTGCGACGCTTGGCGTGACGCAGCTCTTGATCGTGCTCGGCATTCTGGTGCCACGTTGGTGGGGGAAGAACCTGGCCAGTCAGCGCCTTTCGCCGCCAGTGGATTGGAAGCTGACGCTCTCCGCGACGATGCCTCCGTGGAAGCCGGACTCCAGCAAGTTCATTCTCGGTGGCAACGACATCATCGCGATGATTGTTGCACCGCTCGCCCTTGTTGGTGTGGCGTGGTTCCTCAACCGCAGCCGACTCGGTATAGCCATTCGTGCAGCCGCTGAGCGCAGTGACCGGGCGGCAATGCTGGGTATCCCGGTTGCCCGGCTCAACACCGTCGTGTGGATGCTGGCAGCAAGCCTGTCGTTCGTCGCGTTGTTCCTGCGCAGCGGTATCACCGGTGTGCCATTGGGCTTTGCCGAGGGTTTGCCCACGTTGCTCATTGCGCTCGCCGCCCTCGTCATCGGGCGGCTGGAGAATCTGGGTGTCATCGCGGCCGCGGCGATCGCGCTGAAGCTGCTCGAGTTCGGTGTGCAGAGCAATGCGGACACCCCGTATCTCGCCTACCCGATCATGGCAGGAGCCATGTTCGTTGCGCTCTTGGCGCAGCGTGTCACCACCTCACGGCGCGACAACGATGCCACCAGCAGTTGGCGTGGCGCCGACGAGGTTCGCCCGCTGCCGTCGCACCTGGCCGACAATCCGTGGGTCATGACACTGCGGTACACCCTGCTGGCCGCGGCCGTGATGGGCGTGCTGCTGCTGCCGAAGTTGTTGGAAGTAGGCAACGTCATCAAGGCAACGGCCCTGCTGTCGTTCGCCATCATCGGGCTGTCGTTGGTGGTGCTCACCGGTTGGGCAGGGCAGGTCTCGCTCGGCCAAATGGCAATTGTTGGTATTGGTGCGGCGGTGAGCGCCACGATCACTTCCCGCTGGAACGTGGATCTCACCCTGGCGCTGATCATTGGTGGTATCGCGGGCGGTGCCGCCGCGTTCATGGTGGGTGTGCCAGCGCTGCGATTGCGTGGCCTCTACCTTGCGGTCACCACCTTCGCGCTCGGTCTGGCAACCGAGTTCTGGTTGCTCAACGACCGGTTCTTCGGCTGGTTCCCGAAGGCGGAAACCCGCTTCGACCGGCCGCCCCTATTCGGCCGTATCAACGTTGATTCGCCGACCCGCTACTACTTCTACTCGCTGGTCATCCTTGGGCTGCTCTACTTCGCCCTGCGCGGAATTCGACAGTCGCGAACCGGACGCGTGATCATCGCCATTCGTGAAAACGAGCGAGCTGCGCAGAGCTTTTCAATCGGCGTCGTGCAGGCCAAGCTGACGGCCTTCGTCATCTCCGGGTTCGTTGCCGGCGTCGGCGGTGCGCTGTTCGTGCACCAACAGCGAGCGTTCTCGATCGACAGCTTCTCCACAGGGGAGAGCTTCAACGTGTTCACCAGCGCAGTCATCGGCGGCGTGGGCTCGCTCGGCGGCGCGCTGCTGGGTGCGCTGTATCTGCGTGGCACACGCTGGTTCATCACCGATCAGGCATGGCAGTTGCTTTCCACCGGCTTCGGTGTCCTGCTGGTCCTGTTGGTCCTGCCGGGCGGGCTCGGCGGCCTCTGGGTGAAGCTGCGCGACCTCGTGGTCCGGTTGATCACCGGCCAGCGCATTGACGAACCAGTCGTCGCGGCACCCGCCGTGGCGGAACCATCCGCTGTTGACGAAGACCCACTTGTCGAGGAGAACGTATGAACGCGTTTGCTCGCTTCCGAGGGCACGTCGCCCATCCCATGCTGTGGCTGCGCGGGATCTGCGGTGGGCAGTCAGCTTTCCCGCTTGTCGTGCTGTTCGGTCTCAACGCCGTCGACGAACTGGACCGTACGGCCTTTGGCATCTTGCTGCCCAACATCCGCGACGAATTCGGGCTCGACAACACCAAGGTGCTCGGCATCGTGGCGTTGTCATCGGTGGCTGCACTGGCGTTGCAGGTACCGATTGCGCAGTACGCAGACCGATCGAAGCGGGTGCCGTTGGCGGTCGTCGGCGCACTCATCTGGGGTGCGTTCAGCGGCATGACCGGTCTGGCCACCGGCGTCGTGCTGCTGACCGTTGCTCGCAGTGGCAGCAGCTTGGGCAAGGCGGTCATCGACCCAACGCACAACTCCTTGCTGGCCGATTACTACCCCATCGAGGCCCGCAGCAAGGTCTTCAGTACCCATCGAGCGGCTAACGCGGTCGGTGCATTTGTCGGGCCGCTCAGCGCCGGATTGCTGGCGTACGCCTTCGGATGGCGTGTGCCGTTCATCGTCTTCGTGGTGCCGACTGTCGTCTTTGCCCTCCTCGCTCTGAAGCTGCACGAGCCCGTTCGTGGCAAGTGGGAACGCGAGGCGATGGGTGCCAGCGACGAAGTCGCCAACACCGAGGAGACGGTGCCGTCGTTCGCCGAGAGCTGGCGGACGGTGCAAAAGATTCACACGTTGCAGCGGCTGTGGTGGAGCCTGCCATTCCTGGCGACAGCACTCATTGGGTTCGTGGTGCTCGCATCACTGATGTACGAGCAGCGGTTCGGCCTCGATGAGCGCGGTCGTGGAATCGCCGCCGCCGTCTCGGAGCCATTCCAGCTGGTCGGTCTGGTCATCGGGACGCGCTACATCACCAAACGATTCATGGCCGACATGCGTGGTCTGATTCGCTTCATCTCCCGCGTTGCCATCTTGACGTCGGTGGCGTCCGTGGCCTTCGCACTGTCGCCGAATGTCGTTGTCGCTGTCGCCGTCAACTGTGTGATCTCGGCAACTCTTGCTGTCGTCGGCCCGGGCATCCTCGTGGCGCTCTCCCTCGCCATTCCCGCTCGCGCCCGTGCTACCGGCTTCTCGGTGGCGTCGCTGTGGGTCATTCCGGGCCTGCTGATCCTGCCACTCATCGGCTGGATCAGTACCCAGGTCGGCATTCGGTGGGGCATGCTTACTCTGGTACCGCTGTTCATCATCGGAAGCCTCATTCTCGGCACCGCGCAGAACACGATCGACGCCGACATCGCGCAGGTGTGGCAGGCGTCGGCGGCTCGCAGCGAAGCGCTGTATCAGCGCCGTCGCGGCGAAGCCGACCTGTTGCTGATTCGCAACCTCGACGCCGGCTACGGCGGCCGTCAGGTGCTGTTCGGCGTCAACTTCGACGTCAAGGAAGGCGAGATCGTCGCGCTGTTGGGGACCAACGGCGCCGGCAAGAGCACCCTTCTGAAGTCGATCAGCGGTGTGGTGGAGGCCGACCGGGGCGCCGTTATTCTCGACGGCCGCGACGTCACCCACGCGCCGCCCAACGAGATCGCCACGCTGGGAATCAGCCAGATGCCCGGTGGCCAGGGTGTCTTTGGTGGCCTCACCGTCAACGAGAACCTGCAGCTTGCTGGCTGGACGCGCCGACACGATCCCAAGGGTCGCGCCGAGGCAGTGGAGGAAGTGCTGACGATCTTCCCGCTCCTGCGCGAACGGCTCCACCGCGACGCGGGCGACCTGAGTGGCGGCCAGCAGCAGATGCTTGCCTTGGGCATGGCGTTCGTCGCCAAGCCGAGGGTACTGCTGATCGACGAGTTGTCGCTCGGCCTCGCGCCGGTGATCGTCGGCCAGTTGCTGCCCATCGTGCAGCGTGTTGCCGACCAGGGCACCGCTGTGATCTTGGTGGAGCAGAGCGTCAATGTCGCGCTCACCGTTGCACAGCGGGCCTACTTCATGGAGCGTGGAACCATCCGCTTCAGCGGCCCGACAGCCGAACTGCTGGACCGCAAGGATCTCTTGCGATCCGTGTTCCTGTCGGGCGCTGCCGTGTCGGACACGCCCGATGGAACAGTCACAGCACCGCGCAACCACGACGATGACACGGATGCAATGCCGCTACTCGAGGTCACCGAGATCTCGGTGGCATTCGGCGGCAACCGCGCAGTCAACGGCACCACCTTCACAGTGCGTCCGCACGAGATCGTGGGCATGATCGGCCCCAACGGCGCCGGCAAGACCACCATCTTCGACCTGATCAGTGGCTTCGTGCCCGTCGACAGCGGCCGAATCGAGTTGCAGGGTCGCGACATCACCAATCTTGGCGCCGGCGACCGCGCCGCCGCCGGCCTAGGGCGCAGCTTTCAGGACGCACGTCTGTTCCCCGACATGACGGTCCGCGAGACGCTCGCTGTGTCATTGGAGCGGTGGGTGAACAGCCGGAGCGCACTGTCTGCCGCGCTGCGCCTACCCGCGGTGTACGACGACGAGGAGCGCACCGCACTGCGAGTGCACGAACTCATCGAGTTGATGAACCTTGGCGACTACCAGAACTCGTTCGTGCGCGAACTCAGCACCGGCACGCGGCGCGTGGTCGACCTTGCGTGCATCGCCGCCCATCGTCCGGTGATGGTGTTGCTGGACGAACCCAGTAGCGGCATTGCGCAGCGTGAGGTGGAGGCGTTGGCCCCCGTTCTGCGCCGTCTGCGCGACGAGATGGGCGCCAGCCTGCTGGTCATCGAACACGACATTCCACTGATCTCATCGATCAGCGATCGCCTGGTTGCTCTGGACCAAGGGGCCGTCCTCACCGAAGGATCGCCTGCTGATGTTCTGAGTCATCCGGACGTGATAGAGAGCTATCTGGGGAACAACGCAGCAGCGCGCGAGCGCTCTGGCACAAGGGGGTAGCCATGCAACCGGCCAGCACTTCTGGAGCATCGGGGGGCAACAACCGACAGCTGAAACGATGGGGTCCGATCGCGGGTGTGCTCGCGGTGGTCGCCATCGGCGGTGGCGTGTTGTTGGCAACAAAAGACGACGGCTCGAAGTCCGTCGACGCGGGCACCACCACGATCGCCGCTGCGGACACCACGGCACCCAACGAGACGACAGCACCAACCGATACTGGGGCTGCGCCAGAGACCACGTTGGCGGGCCCAGCAGAGATCACCTTCCCGCTGTCGTTTCCGCAGGCGGTCGAGCAGGGCATCGAGGGAGATGTCAACTGGGGGGACCGCTGCGATACCAGCACCGGTCGGCTGGCAGTGCCCGACTACTTCGCACCGGAGTGCATGGCGCCGTTCACCGGAGACAACGGTGGCGCCACGGCGACGGGTGTGACGGCTGACGAGATCACGCTGGTCAACTACGTCGGACAACAGGGCGATCCGATCATCGCCTACATCACTGATGCGATCAACAACGACGACACGACGCAGGACTACTTCGACACGATGAAGGGGCTGGTCGACTACTACTCCGCGTTCTACGAGTTGTATGGCCGCAAGATCAATCTGGTCACCTTCGAGGGCACCGGTGGCGCGACTGACGAAGTTGCGGCACGTGCCGATGCTGCGACCATCGCCGAGCAGTATTCGCCGTTCGCTGTATTGGGTGGCCCTGCGCTGACCAGCGCCTTCGCCGACGAATTGTCCGCACGCAAGGTGCTCTGCATCGGGTGCACACCCGGCCAGCCGGCCGACTTCTACTCTCAACGTGACCCGTACGTGTGGGGCCTCGACGGCAGCGCGTTGCAGAAGCAGTCGCACGTGTTGGAGTTCGTACAGAAGCAGCTGATCGGCAAGAACGCCACCCACGGCGGCGACGCCGTCAAAGAGCAGCCACGGCTGTTCGGTCTCGTGTACCTGGAGAGCAGCGGGGCGTCGAAGGACCTCGCTGATCGCTTCGCCGGCGAGATGGAGAAGGCCGGTGCGCCGTTCGCAGCAGTCGCTGCCTATCAGCTGGACCCCGGCACGATTCAACAGACTGCGTCGCAGGTGATCACCAAGATGAAGTCAGCTGGCGTCACCACCATCATCTTCAGCGGCGACCCTGTAGCCCCGCGCGACTTCACCAACGAGGCCACCGCGCAGGAGTACTTCCCTGAGTGGGTCATCGCCGCCAGCACGCTGGTCGACGTGACGGCCTTTGCCCGAACTTACGACCAGCAGCAGTGGTCGCATGCGTTCGGCGTCACCCAGTTGGCCGCTCGCACAGACCCGACGAAGGCTGGCGCCTTCGCCAACTACGAGTGGTTCACGGGCGTCGAGCCGCCGGCCAACGACAGCATCGGGGTCATTTCGCCCAACCCGGCGCTGTTCTTCGCGGTCATTCAGGCCGTCGGCCCGAACCTGACAGCCGAAACCTTCCGCGACACTCTGTTTGCACGTGACGGAACAACAGCGGCCATCAGCCAGCCGTACCTGTCATACGGCGACAAGGGCTACTGGGGTGGCGTGCCGGACTACCAAGGCGTCGATGACGCGACGGCAATCTGGTGGGACGCCGCAGCTAATGGACCCGATGAGATTCGTCGCGAGGGCACCGGCATGTACCAGTACGTCGATGGTGGCAAGCGCTATCTGCCCGGCAAATGGCCAACTGAGGACACGTTGTTCAACCCGGACGGAGCGGTGGACATCTACCTGACACCACCGCCCGGCGAAGAACCCGGCGACTACCCCAGCCCGGCGGGCTGAACCTTCGGCCGTTGATCGGCTGGCTACTCGACCTGTTCGGGGAGTAGCCAGTCGATCGGGGTCAGGCCGGCTTCGACCAGCGCTGAGTTCGTGCGACTGAACGGCCGACTGCCGAAGAAGCCGTTGTGCGCGCTCAGCGGCGACGGGTGCGCCGACTCGAGTACGACGTGACGGGTGAGGTCGATGAGTGACTTCTTCTTGCGCGCTGCCGCGCCCCACAGCAGAAACACGACACGCTGTTGCTTGTCGTTGACGGCGCGCAGTACCTGGTCAGTGAAGATCTCCCAGCCATGCCCCTGGTGCGAGGCGGCTTGGCCGGCCCGCACGGTGAGCGTGGTATTGAGCAGCAGGACGCCCTGCCGAGCCCACGCCTCCAGATTGCCGTGGCCTGGTGGAACGATGTCGAGATCGGTGCGTAGCTCCTTGTACACGTTGGCCAGCGAGGGCGGAATCGCGACGCCGGGGCGCACAGAGAAGCACAGTCCGTGCGCCTGATTGGGGCCGTGGTACGGATCTTGCCCGAGAATCACGACGCGCGTGTCGGCGTAGGTTGTCAGGTGGAGGGCTGCGAAGACGTCGGCGGCGGCCGGGAAGACCGTGAACTGCTGTCGCTGGTCGGCAACGAACTGCTGCAGTTTCGGCCAGTACGGCTTGGCGAACTCGTCGCGCAGCACCGGGTTCCAATCCGTCACGACAGGGGACCCGGCTGCGCTCCTCGCCGTCATCCGCCGCTGGGGGCGGCGGTGGTCGGTGGTGGTGGTGGTGGCGGTGGTGGTGGTGGCGGTGGCGGCGTCGTGACGACAACAGGAGGAGCTGTCGGGGCAGGCGCTGGTGGAGTCGTGGGCGCAGGTGCAGCAGGGGCCACGGGTGCTGGCGCTGCGGGTGCAGGTGCAGGGGCAGGGGCAGGGGCAGGGGCAGGGGCTGCGGGTGCTGGGGCTGGGGCTGCGGGTGCTGGAGCTGCGGGTGCTGGAGCTGCGGGTGCTGGAGTTGCGGGGGTACCGGGTGCGGCGGGTGCCGGCTTTACCGGCGTCGCCGGCGCGGGTGCCGGCGTTGGGTTCGCCGGCGTTGCGCCAGGCTGTCCACCGACCGGCGGCGTGACGGCAGCTGGAACCGGAGCGGCAGGGTCGGCGGGAGCGGCAGGGTCGGCTGGTGGAGCCGAAGGATCGAGGGGATGTAGCAGCGCGCCCGCAAGCTTTGACGACGGTAGGAGCCCCAGGGGCGACAGCGCCTCAGGGGCGACCGTGTCAGCAGCTGCTATGAGCAGTGGTGTGGCTTGCACGAGCGAAGCGCTGGTGGCATCCTCGGGTCGGTGGGCGACGGCGATTGCAGTGGTGAGTCCGAGGACGGATGAGGCAGTCAGGCCGGTCACGATGATTCGTGCGCCGGTCGCGACATGCGGTCGCCGCCCACGAGGGGCGGTGGCGGGTGTCGGCGCCGCTGGGCGTGGCGATGGGGCGCTGACGGCAATCTCGACGGGCTGTTGGCCGCGACGTGACCGAATGGCTGCAAGTCGGTCCGCCTGGTCGGAATCAGTCATCGTTTCGTCACCCCTTCGGTAGTGCCCCTGGATCGCTTGGACGAAGGTGACACGCCATGAGGGCGGTGATGGTTTGGTCACCGGGCAACAATTGAGCGACCACCCTCAGCTGTTGGACTCCTCGAACTTCCTCTGCATCTGTCCAGACTCGAGGTCGACTCGCGCCTTGGTGACGTGCGGGTCGGACTTGAAGTGAACCTCGACGTGATTGCCCGATGGATGCACGATCTCGGCGGTGAAGCCAGCCTCAGGTTGGAAGCTGACGAGAACGAGAGAGCCATCGACGAGCCCCACAGTGATGCGCCCCCCGCTACCGACAAAGGTCTGCCTGTCTGAGGGGGCGGTGGTGGCGGTGGTGGCAGGCACCTCGCTGCCGGCAGGCACCTCGCTGCCGGCAGGCACTGCAGGTGTGGTCGAGGTGGCCGCTGGCGTGTGCATTCCGGGTATGGATGTGTGGTCGGGCGTCGCGGCACTTGGGAACGGGGGCGTCGCGATGTTGGTGGCGGCCCCAGCAGTGGTGGAGGTGACGTCATCGAGCGTCGTTGTGACAACGCCAGTTGAGCTTGTGCTCTCAGGAGTCGTGGAGGTCGCGGTCGTGATGCTCGGCCGTAGCTGGCGAGTGTTGGCCGGCGACGAGCCGTCGCCGGTTTGCATGTGTTCTGCATTCGGACGAGCCAACGTCAGCGCCGCAACACCAACAAGGGTGACGCAGGTAGCGCAGCCGATGGTGGCCGCTCGTCGGCGACGCAGGACGCGAACGCGATGCTGCACTTGCCGGTAGGCGAGGCTCACATCGGGGGAACGACCGATATCTGCGCCAAGCAAGTTCTCGATCTCTGGGTCGCGGAGGCCACTCATTGGTCCTCGCTCGCACTGCCGTCGGTCAGACCGCGGAGTTTGCCGCGACCTTGATGGAGGTGAAACTTGACGGCGCCCTCACTGAGCTTGAGGGTCGAGGCAACCTCGGCGACAGACAGGTTGTCGACATAGAAGAGCGCCATCACCAGTCGTTGCTGGCGTGGAAGCTCGGCCAGCAGGTCGGTCACGTCAAAACCGTTCGACCACTCGACGATCGGCGCACGCTCGTGGGTCTGTAGCTGCTGGAGCGCTCGATCTTTGCGGCCGCTGCGCCGGTAGTCATCGCGCAGCTTGTTGATGGCGACACGCCGAATCCAGCCAACAGGGTCGTCGTAGCGTTGAATCCGTCGCCAGTGCAGATGCGCTTTGACAAAGGCCTCCTGCACTGCGTCGGCCGCAGTCTCCTGGCTGCCCGACACCAGAGTGAGTGCTTTCACCAGCCGTGAATAGTGCGCGCGAAAAAGTGCCTCGAGGTCGGCGACAACGCTGATCTCTGACGGGGTGCTGGCCTCATCGGTCATCGCGACGCTCGTTTCAACCGCTGGGACACTACTCACCCTAGAGCCCCTTCAGCCTCCGTGGAACTCGTCGCCCCCATTGTCCCGTCCGCCACCGGAGTTTTCTGCGGCCCCACCGCTGCGGCCGCGACCTTCGGCCTGACCTTCACCGCCACTGCCGTCATGGCCACTGTCCTGGCCACTGTCGTGGTCATCGCTGTGGTCGGCGCTGTGGTCGGCGCTGTCGTGGTCATCGCTGTCGTCGGCGCCGCTGTCGTCGGCGCCGCTGTCGTCGGCGCTGTGGCCGTCGTCAGTGGTATCTGGCCCTTCATGACCGCTCTGCCCGTCGTCGTCGGTCGTGCTCGGCGCGCTGCTGTCTGAGGCAGTGCTAGGCGCCGCACCGGAGGACCCGCCGACTGGTGCGGCGCTGTTCTCCGGAACATCGTCATCGGCGACCGCCGCCGTCGCAATCGGTTCCGTGGGGGTTACCGCGGGCGGCTCGACCATCGCAGTGGCTGGAAGGAGCGTGGAGGTTGTCACGGACCCGGAGTCGGGGGTCAGATCTCCGCGCTGGTCGGTGGCCGGGCCACCAGGCCGCACACCGTCGGGCGTGCCGATGCGAATTCCGGCGAAGACAACTCCACCGAGGAGTGCGACGCATGCAGCCCCGCCGGCCAGCGCCACCCGGCGCCGTTTCACGTGTTGCACGCGCCGGGTCACGCCGGCATATGCGCTGTCCACGTCGAGGTCGACCGAAGAGAGGTCGCGAAAGAGCGAGCTGATGATGAACTCGTCTGACCGTCCGCTCACATTTTCCACAACCACGGACACGCACGGAGCGTGGCAATGGTTTGGCTCTCTCTTGGATTTCTTGACAAAATCACACCGATGACCGAATCCCAGCACTGGGGCTACGGTGTTGGACATGAGCGAAATTCTGGAAGTCGACCTTCTTGCGTTCGAGAATGGCAGCGCGCAGCAACGGCGCGCGGTGGTTGATGGAGTGCGCCGCAGCCTGACCACCGGATTCGTCTACACGCTGCACGACCTCTCCGAGGACATGTTGGATACCGCCTACGGGATGCTCAAGGAGTTCTTCGAGCACCCACAGGAGACCAAGCTGGCCTTCGTTGTGCCTGACTCTCACGGCCAAACCGGATACACCGGGTTGCTGGTGGAAACCGCCGCCAGCAGCGATGTGCCCGACTGGAAGGAGATGCTCAACTGGGGGCTCACCCTCCCCGAAGGACACCCGTTGCGCACTCGCTACCCGCACCGCTACGGCCCGCAGGTGTTGCCCGAAGCCGCTGTGCCCGGCATCACCGAAGTGCTCAACACGTTCCACCGCAAGGTCGAAGATATCCAGCGTCGGTTTCTGCGCATCATCGCCGAGGGCATCGGCTGCCACGAGTCGTATTTCGATGAGATGACCACCAATGGGGCAACCCTCACCCGTGCCATCCGTTACCCCGCCATGCAGCAGGCGCCCGACGGTGGCGGCGCTGGGCACGTGTGGGCAGGTGCACATGGTGACATCAACCTCATCACCGCGCTGCCCCGTTCCACTGCCCCTGGTTTGCAGGTTTTGGTTGACGGCGAATGGGTCGATGCGGTGGCTCCGGGCGGGCAGGTGATCATCAACACCGGCATGATGCTGGAGCGGTTGACCAATGGAGTCATCCGCACCGGCATCCATCGTGTGGTCGCTGCCCCCGGCTACACCGGCGAGCGTTACAGCGTGGTGCAGTTCGCGCACCCCACGCCATGGACGTTGCTCAACCCGCTGGCGGCATGCATCACGCCCGACAACCCACAGCGCTTTTCGGGCATGGTCAGCGCTGACGCGCTCGACCTGGTGCTGTACGAGATCAATCTGGTGGAGTCGGCGCGCCGCGTCGGCTGACGTATGTCCGAGCCCTCTGCAATCGATTCGGCGGCAGTCGTTGACGCAAAGGATGTCGCCGACGCGCCCAAGCCACGGATGCCTGATGTTGTGCTGGCAATCGACATCGGCGGCACGAAGATGGGCGTTGGCCTCGTCACCATGCAGGGCGAGCTGATTGACCGCGACAAGGTCGAGGTCAACCACGATCTGAATGCGGACGCACTGTTCGCCACGCTCAACGCGGTCCTGGAGACACAGATGGCGCGTGCACGCGAGCACCACCGCATGCGCGTGGTCGCGGTCGGTGTCGGCAGCGCTGGCCCCACCACCCCCGACGTGGAGACGATCTCGCCGCTGAACATTCACTCGTGGCGCAACTTCCCGATGCGCGAGCGGTTGGTCGCGGCCACCCGCCTGCCGGTTTTCGGCGACCTCGATGCGAAGGCGCTGGCGCTCGCCGAGGGTTGGCTCGGGGCCGCGCAGGGCAAGCAGAGCTTTCTCGCAATGGTGGTCAGTACCGGTGTCGGTGGCGGCATCGTGCTGAATGGTCAGTTACTCGATGGTGGCACCGGAAACGCTGGCCACGTCGGGCACATCATCGTCGAGCCCAACGGCCGCCGCTGCCCCTGCGGCTCACGCGGTTGCCTGGAGGCGGAGGCGTCAGGTGCTGCGATCGAATCGATCACCGGCCGTCCACCCAGCGAACCAACCTACGAAATCATGCAGCGCACCGGCCGGCTGGTCGGTCGCGCATGTGCCTCGGTGTGCAATGTTCTCGACCTCGATCTGGTGGTCGTCGGCGGGTCGGTCGCGCTCGGTTTCGGTGCCACCTTCTTCAACTCTGCACAGGAAGCACTCGACGAGCACACCAAGCTTTCCTTCTCCCGCGGGGCTCGAATCACACCCGTGCGTCTTGGCGATCGCGGCCCGCTCATCGGTGCTGGCGCGGTAGCGGTGCGGGGCATCCACCGCTCGCGTCGGGCGCGGGCAACCGCCTGACACCGGCGTTTGGTCGGCCGCAATTTCGGGTAGAACGGCCCTCATGACAAAGATCCGCAGTACAGATTCGTCACACATCGATGACCGGCGGGGTCAGGGCGGCGGGGGTAGCGGCGGTGGCTTTCCTTTCCAGATTCCGGGCATGGGTGGCGGCGGCGGTGGTATGCCCGGTCTTCCGGGCGGCCTCAAGGCCGGTGGTGGTCTGATCGGCATTCTCGTGCTGCTGGCAGCCGTCTTCCTGCCCAAGTTGTTGGGCGCCGGCGGATCGACGCAAGCAGCCACGCTGCCCGCGCAATCCACGGGTTCCAGCACAGCGGGTTGTGTCACCGAACTGGAGCAGATCGTTTGCGGTGTCACCAACGACGTGCAGGACTATTGGTCCCGGGCGCTGCCACAGTTCTTCAACACGAACTACGAGGTCACCGAGACCGTGTGGTTCACCGGTGGGGTCAGCACCGAATGCGGCCAGGCCAGCAGCGAGACCGGGCCGTTCTACTGCCCGGCCGATCACCTGGTGTATATCGATCTGGAGTTCCTGCAGCAGCTGGAGAACCAGCTGATCGGCACCACCAGCGACTTGGCCGAGCAGTACATCCTCGCTCACGAGTACGGCCACCACGTTCAGAACCTGCTGGGTACCAACGCGCAGGCGCAGCAGGCGTCACAGAACGACCCCGGTCGCGCCAATCAGTATTCAGTGGCATTGGAGCTGCAGGCGGATTGCTTTGCCGGAGCCTGGGTCGGCGACGCGAATGCTCGCGGCCTGCTGGACAACGCACAGGAGATCCAAGAAGCCATCAACGCTGCCGAGGGTGTGGGTGACGACCGCATCCAGCAACGCACTCAGGGCCGCATCGACCCCGAGAGCTGGACGCATGGCTCAGCCGAGCAGCGCAAGACCTGGTTCATGACCGGCTTCAACACCCAGGACCCAACCACGTGCGACACGTTCAAGGACGTGCTGTAGTCCTCGCTTGTCGTAGTCCTCGCTTGTCGTAGTCGTCGCTGTCGTAGTCCTCGCTATGGCTGGGTGCTGCTGAACTTTCGGTAGACCCATTCGAGCGGCCCGTTCCACGGGTCGAAGATCCGCTCGACGAAGTTGGTCGGCGGATACTTGGCGCCGTCGAGGATGAGGTAGCCGTGGTAGTTCATGACGCACACTCCGATGAGCGCCACGGCACGGATGACGTCGAGTTCGATGTAGCGCTTCGTCGCCGCGGGTGCGATTGCAGTCGGCGTCGTGGGTCTCAGGTCCACAGCAATTCGTCCACCGCGGTGTTGATCAGTGGGCGTTGCATATCGACCCAGACGCCGACTTTCGGGCACGGCTGGCCCACTGGGACGACTGCCAACGAGGTGTGCATGTGCAGTCGTTCCAACAACGCCAACCGCTGGCGCTGAAAGTGAAACGGGCTCAGATCCCCTATTGGCGAGATGCCGTGAGTGGAGCCGGCGCCGATTGCAACGAGCGTGCCGTCGACGGGCACCGGTGTGAGGTGATAGCCGGCCGTCTCGCCGGCGTGTACCTGCCAGGTCTGCAGCACGTCGGCGGTGAGGCGCAGGAAGCCGGCGCGGGGGATGCCGTGCCAGAGTGCGGTGCCGACGCGGATGCGGAACTGGCGAGCCGGGTGCGCGGCGCAGAGCCGGTGGAACGAACTTGCGCTGAGGTGGCTGACCCACAACGGTGACCCTGATGGCACCGCCGGCAGCCACTGCTCGATCTCGGCACGGCGAGCTTCGTCGTCGCCCTGCAGCGGCAGATGCAACCCAAAGCCGGTGACCTGCAACCCGTTGGCATCGATTGCGGCCAGCAGTCCAGCCAGCTCCGAGGGGGCGGCGCCGTAGCGACGCATGCTGCTGGCCAGCTTGACCATCACGCTGCCTGCCCATCCGTCCAGCGCACGCACGTGGTCGACACTGCCCACCGTCAGAACTGCTCGTGCGTCGGGTGGCGAAGTCAGCGTCGGCGTCAGCACCACAGCGGTGAGCTCCGCAGGAACGTCAGCAAGCTCGTGGACGGTGCCCACGCAGACGAAGCGGGCGCCGTTGGCCGCCGCGATGCTGTGGAGCACCGGCCTGGTGAAGCCGTATCCGTTTCCTTTGACCACGGCGATGAGCCCTTCGCCATAGGTGTCGGCAACGGTCTGTACGTGCGAAGCCCAGGCGGCGCGATCAACGGTCAGGCGAACAGTCATGCGCCCGCCACGGTAGCCCCGGGCCCCTCGCAACGTGGGTAGCCCAGCCGACGCGGCCGCCGAGGCCGCCGAGACCCAACGGTTGGGCGCGAAACACAGCCACCTTTGTCGCCCTCCAGCCCCACGGGCGCGCCGAGCAGACAACCTTGTCCGTGTTTCGCGCCCAGTGTTTGGGGTAGGGCTAATCCTGAGTTGTCTGATCAGATTTGTCGGTCTAACATCGCGGTGTGCGTTCGCGTCTGTTCGAGTTCCCCAACCCGGTCAACGAAACCTCGGCACGTCTGGTCGCTGCCGGGGTCGTCGCGCAGGGAGTGGCGTACCTCGTGTTCCGCCAATGGTGGCTGCTGTTGCCGCTCGCCTACGGCTTTCTGGCTCGGGTGCTCAGTGGCCCACGGTTCAGCCCGCTCGGCCAGTTCGTCACTCGCGTGGTCACCCCGCGGCTCCATGTCGAGCACCAGTTGGTCGCCGGCCCGCCGAAGCGTTTCGCGCAGGGCGTCGGGTTGGCCTTCAGTGGCGGTGCATTGCTGGCCACCGCATTCGGCTCCGCAATGGTCAGCGCCGGGCTCATCACGGCGTTGGTGTTGGCTGCCACGCTCGAGTCGGCGTTTGCGTTCTGCCTCGGCTGCATGGTGTTCAACCGGCTGATGCGGTGGGGCCTGATCCCCGCCGACATCTGCGAGGACTGCAACGACCTCAGCCGCCGCTTCGCGGCGGCCAGTTCGTGAGCTCGGGCCACAACGGCCTGAATTCGCGCTCCGCCAGCACACCTGCCCACACGCCGGCGCCGTAGGCCATCTGGTCCACCGTTGCGAAGGGTGCGTCGGTCAGCGGTCGTGGCGACTTCGCACGAACGGCATCGATCAGTGCCGGGCCGACGAGTGCCGCGACAACTACCGCCCTTGCGCGGCGATTCACGACGGCCGCCGCGATCGCAAGTGGCCACCACACGCGGGTGATCGCCTTCGCGAACTGGCGCCCGGCAGCCAGGTGGCCAAGGCCGGCGAGACGCGCTGATTCCCGCGGCGGTAGGTCGGTGAGTTTGCGCTGCAGCGCGATGGTGGTGCCGCCGGCTACCCCGATGGCCAGCAGCGGACGACGTGCGGCGAGCAGTAGCCAGGAGAGCGCGCTCCAGCCGCTCATCCGCACTGGTGCCAACGCCTTGGGATGGCGGCGAGCCAGTGTTGCCGCCGAGCGGCCATAGCCGAATCGTTGACGCAACAGCGCCTTCGCCGTCGAGCGCGCTTGGTGGTACACCACCGACGTCGGCTCGTAGCGGCTGCGGTGGCCGCCTGCCGCGCAGCGCCATACGAGGTCGACGTCCTCGCCCAGTCGCATCGCTTCGTCGAAGCCACCAAGCTCGCGCAGCACGTGGGTGCGCCAGACCATGGCGGCGGCCGGCACGTAGCTGACTCGCGTGCCGGCCGCGATGCGCGCCGGCTCGGGCCCCAGGTCCAGTGGGCTGTTCCGTTGCTCGTACCCGGCCAGCCAAGTGTCGCCGGGCGCCCCGGCGACGCGTGGGGCTACGAGTGCCACTCGCTCGTCGGCGAATTGAGAGAGCAATGGCTCCAGCCAGCCGTCGGGCAGTTGTACGTCGGTGTCCACGAATGCGACCAGCGGAGTGGTCACCTCCGCAAGGCCGGTGTTCCGAGCGGCGGCCGGCCCCTGGTTCACGTCATGCCGAAGCACGGTTTGCCGCAGTCCAGGCATGACATGGTGAGCGTCGTCGGAGTGCGCGTCGAGCGTGAGCGGAACGGGCGACGCGTCGTCGACCACGATGACCTGCACGCCAGCGGGCAGGTTGCACGGCAGTTGACCATACGCAGGAATGACGACGGTGACGTGTGCGGCGGTGAACGGGCTGCGGTCGTGCAGCGGATGCAGTGCCCCGGCGTCGACGAAGCGATCGAGCAGTTGGTGTACCGGCGCGGTGTCGGGCTCTTCGCCAACCTCCGCCATCGCCACCACCTGCGCGCCGCCGGTGGAGAGTCGGAAAAGCCGGAGTGGAGAGCCGGCGATCAACACCCGTCCGTCGCCTGGCCGACGCCACGACGAATCAAGGCGGTAGCGGATCCCCGGCACCTAGTCCCACCACTCGTCGACGGCCGCGACGAGGTCGATGTTGAGGCGGGTCATCAGGTTTCGGCCATGGGAAGCGGATGCGTGGCGCGGGTCGCCCAAGACGCCGTTCTCGCTGACGGCCCGTACGCCCCCTTCCAACATCTCCTCGAGCAGGTCGGCCAGTGGCTCGGTGTTGCCCACCTCGGCGCGGTGCATCCGCACAAGGTCGGGTGCGAGCGCGAGCATGATGGAGGTTTCGGTGTCGCCAGCGTGCGCATCGCCACCGGCGATCTTCGGCCACCAGGGGAACACTCGACGCTGTTCCTCGAGGAGCGTGCGCACGGCGCGTTCGACAGGCAGCCTGTTGCCACCGTGGCCATTGACCAACACGACGCCTGCGCTCCAATCGGCGCTGCGCACCAACTCGACGATCACCTGTTCCATGACCTCGGCGCCGATGGACAGCGTGCCGGGGAACGACGCGTGCTCGCCGCTGGACGTGATCGTGAGCGACGGCGCCACCAGCAGGTCGCCCTCGTCGAACTTGTCGGCCAGACTTTCCGCGAGGGCGACTGCGATCCGTGTGTCGGTGTCCAACGGGAGGTGCGGACCGTGCTGCTCACAGGCGCCGATCGGCACCACCAGCAGCGGGCGCCGAGTGGGCTTCCAGTGGTCGCTCCAGGTTGTGCGTCCGAGGTACTTGGTCATCGGTCGCCGCAGCTCACAGGGCCAGCCCCAGGACGACTGCGGCGGTGGCGTCTCGGTACACCTGATGCCAATCGACGTACGTGAACTGCTGATGCTTCAGCTGCAGGCTGATCACGCCGTGGCACGTACTCCACACGATCGCCGATGCCTGAGTCGCATCCATGGGTCGCAGGATGCCGGCATCCATGGTGCGCTGCAGTCGAGCAGCCAGCAGATGCAACGTGCCCAGCGCCGCGGCCTGAGCCTCGGGTGTGGGCACGTAGTCGGCCACCACTCGGTCGAACATGACTGCGTAGAGGGTGGCGTGATCGAGTGCGAATCGCCGATATGCCTCACCACAGATGCTGAGGTCGAGCATCGGGTCGTCGGTCTCGGGCACCTCGTTCATCGCCTCGGCGAGCAGCGCGAAGCCATGCGAAAAAAGGTGCTCCACCACCCCGTCCTTGCCGCCGAAACGTGAGTACACGTTCATCGTGCTCATGCCGGCGACATTGGCAATCCGGCGCACGGTCAGTGCCGAGGCGCCTTCGCTGGCCAACAGCGTGTCGGCGGCTTTGAGCAGCGCGTTGCCGACGTCGTCGAGGCGATCCACCGGGGTGTAGTTCATTCTAGGTAGCCCCATTTGCGCAGCGCAGTGACGATGCGCTCGGCGGCCTCGGCCGGTTCCAGTACGACTGACTCGCCGTGTGCGGGGGCTGCGCCGCCGGCGTCGGTGAGCGCCCGCAAGCGGTCGAGCGGGTTGGCGCCGCGTGGGGCGGCGAGCGCTCGGGCGCGAGGGCGATAGGGGTGGATGATCGCGTCTTCAACGTGAACTGTCGAAGCTGGTTGGCGCACCTCGACCCGAACCTGGGTGGCTGCGCGTAACGCGCCCAACCCGGCGCGGCGCAGGTGAGCGGTGGCGCCCTCGACGCTGATGACTGCCGGCGGGCTGACGGCGAGCACTTCGCGACGTCCTCCATCCAGGCGCCTCATGGCGGTGACGTGACCATCGCCGGACGACTCGATGGCGATGACGCCCAATGCCTGTTGCGCACCGAGGCTGGCAGCGAGAAATGCGGGCACGCTGCCGGTGCCGCGGTCGAGCGAGTAGTCACCGCACCAGACCCACTGCGCCGAAGGCACGGCGGTGGAGATGGCCTCGGCCACCTGTGCACTGGTGAGCGCTGCCGGCGCGTCGATACGAATCGCGTGGTGCGCGCCGCAGGCGATTGCATCGCGGAGCACCGACTCCGCTGCCGGCGGCCCGACCGTCACCACCGTGACCTCGGCGCTCGTGACGGCCGCCTGGGTCAGAGCGAACTCCAACGCCGATTGATCGGCGGGGCTCATGCCGGCGAACCGGGCGTCGTGTGGCTCCCCGGGGTGGGTGACCCACTTCAGGCAGGCGACGATCATGTGCGACGGAAGACGACGCCGTGGCCGCCCTCCGGGTAGTTCCAACTGATGGCGCCCTCATTGTTGCACACGAGGTAGCAGGTGCCGCACTCGAAGCACTGTTCGTGGTTGAACACGATGCCGCCATCACTGGTGGGAATGAACAGGTTGGCCGGGCAGGCAACGATGCACTCGCGTGTGCTGCAGCCTTCACACACCGAGCCATCGACCACGATGTGCGCCTGATGGTGAATGCGGAACTCGGCTGTTGCCATCCGTTCTTGAAACGACATGCCGCCCCACTCGTTGGGGGCGAGAATCTGTGCGGGGTGCGACCTGGTGTCGCCGGAATGGTCGGTCATCCGAAGCTCCTGAAACCTGTCCACCCATCGCGCAGCAGGTCGCGGCGGCGAACACCGGCACGCTTGCGCTCCTGGTTGAGAATGCGTCGCACACCCGGCTTGGGCGTGGGGTTGTCGACACGGAACATACGCTCGACCACGTTGGCAACCATGCCTGGGTAGAGGTGTTGCACGCGATCGCTGAGCACCAACTCGGGTGCCCGGCGCAGCTTGCGATGGTCGCGCAGAACGAAGGTGTCGCTGAGGCGCCGCTGGTAGCCGGCCAGGCCACCGGCGCTGGTGTCGCCCGCTCGAACCGCCTCGACTGCGGTTTCGCCGGCGTACATGCCGCTGGCCATGGCGAAGTTGACGCCCTCCAACCAGATGCCGGCGGCCAGGCACAGCGCGGCGGCATCGCCGGCCACGAGCATGCCGTCGGTGGTCATCTTCGGCATCATCTTCAACCCTGCCTCGGGGATGAGATGCGCGCTGTACTCCTTCAGCTCACCGTCTTGCACCAGTGGCGCGATCGCCGAATGCTGCTTGAGCGAGGCGATGATCTGCTCCGGCCGTTGCTGTTGCGAGCCAAGCTTGTTGAGCTTGAGCACCACGCCAACGGCGATTGTGTCGAGGTTGGTGTAGAGGAAGCCGCCGCCGTTGACCCCGCCCGTGGCGCCGATGATCTCGATGTCAACACCCTCGCGACCGCGTACGCCGAAGCGCTCGTCGATCACGTCCTTGGGCAGCGCCAACGTCTCCTTCACGCCGAGCGTGAAGTGCTTTGCATCGGTGTGCTCGTAGAGGCCGGCCTCCTTGGAGAGGAAGCTGTTGACGCCGTCGCAGGCGATTACCACATGTGCGTGCAGGTCGCCATCGGGCCGGTCGGTGCGTACACCCACGACCTTGCCGGTGTTGTCGCGCAGCAGTCCGGTGGCGGTGGTGCTGGTGATCAATTGCGCGCCAGCAGCCTGTGCGTGACCGGCCAGCCAGTTGTCGAAGTCGGGGCGGAAGGCGGTGGCCCCGTTGTACGGCGGCTTGCCCCAGGCCTCCGCGCGGAAGTCGACCGTCAGCGCTTGCGTGTCGGTGAGCAACATCGTGCTGCGTCGCGTGACCCACCGCTGGATTGGGGCCTCCTCCCACCAGTTGGGGATCAACTCGTCGAGAATGCGCGGGTAGACCACGCCGCCGTACATGTTCTTGCTGCCGGGGAACGGCCCACGTTCCAACAGCACCACCGAAAGGCCGGCGCGGGCGGCGACCAGCGCCGCGCACGAACCGGCCGGCCCGCCCCCGACGACGATGACATCGACGTCCGTTGCCGTGGTTTCGTCGGTCATGCGGTGCCACCGGTGAGCAGCGCATCCAGTGCTGCCAGTGTCTCGTTGGCGTCCGCAACGATCGCCAGGTCGGCCAGTTGCATCATCGGGCAGTGCTGGTCGGTGTTGACCGAGATGATGTGCGCCGGGTTGCCCAGGCCGCTGGTGTGCTGCACCGCGCCGCTGACACCAAAGGCCAGGTACAGGTCAGGGTCGACGACCACGCCGGTGGTACCAATCTGGCGTTCGTGGGGCACCCAGCCGCGGTCGGTGACCACGCGTGTCGCGCCCATGCTGGCGCCCAGTGTGGCCCCGACGTGGGCGAGCTGCTCGATTCGCTCCGGTCCGTCCAACCCGGCGCCGCCGCCAACGATTCGTGGCGCCTCGGCCAGATCGACAGTTGCGGGGTCGGGCGGGTGCACGGCGAGCACGCTGGCATCGTGTTCATCCTCGGTGAGCGTGAGGTTCACGGCCGTCACGGTTGGCGTGGCCAGGTCGGGGTTTGCCTCCACGCCGCGCACGCCTGGCTGCAGTGTGGCGACGAATTCAGGGCCCGGTGAGCTGGAGTGAAGCTCGCGACCGCCGTTGCGCGCCATCTCGATGCGCTGGGGACTGATGGAGGTGGCG
>Ga0105047_10005599_pt1 | contig 21491 bp, 35 predicted proteins | sample MAT04_FD_78384 | JGI IMG/M metagenome (GOLD analysis project Ga0105047, IMG submission 78384) | Freshwater microbial communities from Lake Fryxell liftoff mats and glacier meltwater in Antarctica - MAT-04 (megahit assembly) | ecosystem: Environmental > Aquatic > Freshwater > Ice > Liftoff... | reverse complement strand
GTTCCCAAGACGAACCGAGATTGTTCGCAAGCAGCTGATCGCTCAGCAGCTGCTCGATCCCGAGTCATGACAAGGCAGCAGTTGACCCAATCGCCGTTGACGAAGCGGATTGTGACGCGGCTAGTCGTAGCCGACTTGCCACAGGGTCAACCCGTGCGGTGGTGCGACCTGACCGGCGGCGGTGCGATCGCGCTGCACCAGAATCGAGCGCATATCGCCCGCGTGTATTTCGCCCAATCCAACGCGCACGAGCGTGCCGACCAATGAGCGCACCATCTGGTGGCAGAACGCGTTGGCGCGAATTTCAAAGCGCAGCAGTCCCGGCACGTCGCCAGGAACCGACTTCCAATCGGCGCTAAACACGCGCCGCTTCAGCGACGGTGGCGCTTCACCTTCGGCCAGCTTCGGGCAGCGGCAAAACGACGTGAAGTCCTGCTCGCCGATCAACGGGTCGCACGCCAGCTGCAACGCCCAAATGCTCAACGGCGCAACGACATGCCACGCGGTTCGGGCCACGAACGGGTTGCTCTCCGGCGTGTTCAACACGTCGTAGCGGTAGTGGCGGTAGGTCGCACTAAAGCGGGCGCTGAACTCGGGGTCGTCTGTCCACTCCCAGTCGCGCACGGCAATCTGCGGCCCGCACATGCTGTTGATGCTCCGGGTCAGTCCTTCGAGATCGCAGCGCGCTGGCAAATCACAACTCACCACCTGCCCCCAGGCGTGCACACCGGTATCGGTTCGGCCAGCACCAACAAGCCGCACCGGCACGCGTACAACCTTCTCAATCGCGACCTTCAACTCGCCCAAGATGGTGCGCACATTGGGGTTTCGCGCGAAGCCGTGGAAGTCGGTGCCGTCGTACGCAACCGTGACTCGCGCTCTTCGCATTCCAGGCGGGTCTGACGGTTCCGGGCTCACACCCGCAGTTTACGACTGGCGCGAGCGGCGCCGTCCGACGTCTGGAGTTAGACGAGTTCGATGCGCGCCATTTGGGCGTTGTCGCCCTGGCGCGGGCCAAGCTTCAAGATACGCAGGTAGCCGCCGTTGCGCTCGAGGTAGCGCGGAGCGACCTCGGCGACGAGCTTGTGGGTCATTTCCTTGTCGCCCAGGTAGCCCTGGATCTGGCGGATGCGGTGAATACGCATCGGGCCTTCATCTTGCGCCTTCTTGGCCTTGGTGATCAGCTTCTCGGCGATCGGACGCAACGCCTTGGCCTTGGCCTCGGTAGTGACGATGGCTTCGGCAGCGATCAGCGACGCGGTCAGGTTGGCCATCATCAATCGCTGGTGGTGCGCGCTACCGCCGAACTTGGCGCTCTTGCGGGGTGTAGCGGGCATGGTGAATACGTCTCCTGTTGCGTGTTTCGGGTCAGCCGCGCAGCGTCAGGCCGCGCTCGTCGAGCTTCTGGATCACTTCGTCGAGGCTCTTCTGCCCGAAGTTGGTGATGTTCAGCAAGTCGTCTTCCGTCTTGGTCAGCAACTCGCCGACCGTGTTGACCTGCGCACGCTTCAAGCAGTTGCGCGGACGCTCGGACAGATCGAGGTCTTCGATCGGCAAGTCGAGATCCGGCGAGGTGCTGGCTGTGCTGGCGACTTCGCCGAGCTCGAGGCCTTGCGGCTCGTCGCTGAGGTTGGCGACTAGGTCGACCAGCGAACGCAGCGTCGCGCCAGCCGAGGCCAGCGACTCGCGCGGCGAGATGCTGCCGTCGGTCTCGATGTCGAGGACGAGGCGCTCGTAGTTCGTGCTCTGCTCGACGCGAGTCGGCTCGATCTCGAACATGACGCGGCGCACAGGCGAGAAGATGGCGTCGATCGGCACAACGCCGATCGTGCGGCTCTGCTGATCGCGATCGCTCGACAGGTAGCCACGGCCCTTGCCGACCGTGAGGTCGACCGCCAGGCGTGCCTTGCTGTTCAGCGTGGCGATATGCAGACCCTTGTTGAGGATCTCGATGTCGGCCGGGCACTTGATGTCGGCGGCGGTGATGGTGGCCGGACCGCGAACATCGAGGCGCAACGTGACCTCTTCGTCGGTGGCCGACGTCAGCACGATGTCTTTCAGGTTGAGGATGATGTCTGTGACATCTTCGCTCACCCCCTGAATGGTGTCGAACTCGTGCAACGCATCGTCGAAACGAACGGCGGTGATCGCGGCACCCGGAATGCTGCTGAGCAGCGTGCGGCGCAGCGAGTTACCGATCGTGTGCCCGAAGCCGGGCTCGAGCGGGCCAACGGCGAAGCGCTGACGCGTGGGGTGGTCTTCGCCAATGGCTTCGACTGTGGGGCGTTGGATAACAAGCATGACGTTCTGCCTCTGCGGGGGAAGGTGGCCGGATTACTTGGAGTACAGCTCGACGATGAGCGATTCGCGAACAGGAACATCGATGTGATCGCGCTGGGGTAGATCGCGGACGGTGACTTGCTTGCCGCCCTCGGCCTTCTCCAGCCAACCGACCGTCTGACGGTCGAGAACATCGATGTTGTGCTGCACCACGATCATGTCGCGAGCCTTGGGCGACAGCGTGAGCACGTCGCCCTTCTTGACGCGGTAACTGCGAATGTCGAGGCGCTTGCCGTTGACCTGGACGAGGCCGTGGTTGACGAACTGGCCAGCCTGCGGACGGGTGCTTGCCCAGCCGGCGCGGTAGACGACGTTGTCGAGGCGCTGCTCGAGCAGGCGCAGCAGGTTCTCGCCGGTGGGGCCGGCAAGACGCACGGCTTCCTCGTAGGTGTTGCGGAACTGACGCTCGAGGACGCAGTAGATGTACTTCGCCTTTTGCTTCTCTTGCAGCTGAGCGAGGTACTCGCTGGGGTTACCGCGACGACGCGTATGGCCGTGCGCACCGGGTGGGAACGGACGACGCTCGAGAGCCTTGCGGCCCTTCTCGTTTTCGAAGACGTTGATGCCAAGGCGGCGTGAAATGCGAACCTTCGGGCCGGTATAGCGAGCCATGATCAGGTCCTACGACGCTTGGGCTGGCGACAGCCGTTGTGGGGAACTGGGGTGACGTCCTTGATCGACGTCACTTCGATGCCGGTGCCTTGAATGCTGCGAACCGCGGTATCGCGGCCCGAGCCGGGACCCTTCACCTGAACTTCGACGCGGCGCAGACCGTGTTCCATTGCGGCGCGGGCAGCCTTCTCGGCGGCCATCTGGGCGGCGAACGGGGTGCTCTTGCGCGAGCCCTTGAAACCAACGGCACCAGACGACGCCCACGAAATGACGTTGCCCTCAGTGTCGGTGATCGAGACGATCGTGTTGTTGAAGGAGCTCTTGATATGAACGACACCATTGGTGACGTTCTTGCGCTCACGCTTGCGGGGGCGACGGCCACCCGGCTTCGGCTTCGCCATTACTTCCTCACGGCTTTCTTCTTGTTCGCGACGGTCTTCTTCGGGCCCTTACGGGTACGAGCGTTGGTGTGCGTGCGCTGACCACGCACGGGCAGGCCCTTGCGGTGGCGGATGCCTTGGTAGCACTGGATTTCGATCTTGCGCTTGATGTCTTGCGCAACGTCGCGACGCAAGTCGCCCTCAACGGCGCCATTGGTCTCGACCCATGCACGGATCTTGTTGACTTCTTCCTCGGTGAGGTCGCGCACGCGCTGGTTGGGATCGAGCCCGGTTGCGGCGCAGATCTTCTGCGCGGTCGGCTTGCCGATACCAAAGATGTAGGTGAGCGAAATCTCCAACCGCTTCTCGCGGGGGATATCAACGCCGGAAATACGAGCCATCGTGCGGAGTTACCTTTCAGCCTTGACGCTGCTTGTGACGGGGGTTTTCGCAAATCACGCGCACGCGCCCATGGCGACGGATGACTGTGCACTTCTCACAGATTTTCTTAACGCTGGTGCGAACCTTCATGTGCGTGCTCTCTTGTCTTTCAGGACTATTTGTAGCGATACGTGATACGACCGCGGGTGAGGTCGTAGGGAGTGAGTTCCACCTGCACTTTGTCGCCAGGAAGAATTCGGATGTAATGCATCCGCATTTTCCCGGAGATGTGCGCCAGGACTTTGTGGCCATTCTCGAGTTCCACTCGGAACATTGCATTAGGGAGTGACTCGTTGATCGTGCCTTCCAGCACAATGGCATCGTCTTTAGGCTTGGGCAGAACAGACCCCTGTCGTTGAAGGCTTGGTCGTTTAATAGGTTGAGATGAGAACGCTGGCGAGTCGAGACGTGCCGGGGCACAAGGCTCGCTAGGGCCGAGGAGCAATGCTACCGGGCTGGAAAGCCAACGCCAAGCCCAACTTTGCGCCGTTTTTCCCCGTTTGGGCGGAAAATGGCCGGGCGCCGGCGGTCGGGTGGGCCTCGATGCCGGCCAGGCAATGCGTCTCTAGGCCGCGACGTAAGCCGCGGCCAGCGAGACCACGGCGACCAGCAACCAACTCAGCAGTCCTAACGCCAGCGGGCGTCGGCCGACCGCGCGCAGTTTCGCCAGCGAGACGCCAGCGCCCAGCCCGACGAGGCCCATACCCATCAGGAGCGTTTCAACGTTTTTCACGCGCGCCAGCCACAGGTCGGAGATGACTCCGGTCGTTCGAACAGCGACGGCGACCAGGAAGAGCACGATGAACATCGGCAGCACCGGCAGCGACGCTGTGTCGCCCGCATGTTCATCGTTCGCGTGCCGACGCCGATACGCGAACGACACTCCAGCGAGCAACGGCGCGAGCAGCGCCACGCGCGTCAACTTCACGATCACCGCCGCCTTCAGCGCGCCTGCGTTCCGCGTGCTCGCGGTCGCGACCACCTGCCCGACGTCGTGCACCGAGGCGCCCACCCAGGCGCCGAACCGGGCGTCGCTCATGTGCATCAGCGATGCAGCCGCGGGTAACAGCGCTATCGCTAGCGTGCCGCACATCGTGACGAGGGCAATCGAGTAGGCGACCTCCTCCTCCGTCGCGTCGGCGAAAGGTTCGGTGGCCGCGATCGCCGAGGCACCGCAGATCGAGTAGCCAGTCGCGACCAACAACGAGAGACCCGGCGACAAGCCGAGCCGCTTGCCCAACCACTGCGTTCCGAAGAAGGTGGCCACGACGACCACGACTACAGCGGCGAGGGCTCGCGGTCCTAGGTGCGCAACCTCGCGCAGCGAGAGTCGCAGCCCGACCAGCACGATGCCCGCCCGCAACACGTGCCGCGCGCTCCACCGCAACCCGACGCGCATCGGCGCACGCACCAGGCCAACGTTGGCGGCCAGCGCACCGAAGAGAACGGCGACAACGAGCGGCGAGATCCAGTCGACCGCTTCGTGCAACACCATGCCAGCCAGCGAACCGACTAACGCGAAGAGCAGCCCAATAGCGATGCGGTCGAGGTTACGAGATTGCACCTGTCGCCCGTGATTTCGTGGAGCGCGGTGCGGCTACCATCTCGGCGAACGTGAAATGGGTCCTGTGAGGCCCATACGTGAAGGGAACGAATGCCGATGCGTACCGTGCTCACTGCCGACGATGTGCGCCGTGCTCTTACCCGCATCGCGCACGAGATCGTCGAGCGCAACCAAGGTATTGAGGGCCTGGCAGTCGTCGGGTTGCAACGTGGCGGTGTGTGGATGGCGAAGGAACTGGCCGGCCTGCTGTCTGCGATCGATCCGGAACACGACGTGCCACTCGGTTCGCTCGACGTCAGCTTCCATCGCGACGATGTCGGCCTGCGCCCGATCGTGCCGGCCAGCGTCACCGACATCGCCGGCTCGCTCGATGGTCGCACGATCGTGCTGGTCGACGACGTGTTGTTCACCGGGCGCACGGTGCGCGCCGCGCTCGAAGCGCTGAACGAGTACGGACGACCGAGTGCTGTTCAGTTGGCGGTCTTAGTCGATCGTGGCCATCGCGAGTTACCCATCCGGCCGGACTTCGTTGGCAAGAACCTGCCGACAAGCCGCGATGAATTGGTCGTTGCCACCGCCGATGGGGTCACGATCCAATGAAGCACCTTCTCGCAATCGACGACCTCAGCGCTGACGACATTCACCGCCTGCTGGAGCTCACCGATCACATGGTCGAGATCAATAGCCGCCCAATCCCGAAGGTGCCCGCACTGCGGGGCAAGAACGTGGTCAGTCTCTTCTTTGAGGACTCGACGCGCACACGCACCAGTTTCGACACGGCCGCCAAACGCCTGAGCGCCGACACGATGAACTTCACGGTGTCATCGAGCAGCGTCAGCAAGGGCGAGAGCCTTCGCGACACGATCGAGACGATCGCCGCCATGGGGGTCGATGCCTTCGTGGTGCGGCATCGCAGCAGCGGGGCACCAGCGATGATCACCCGCTGGACTAACGCCAGCATCATCAACGCTGGCGATGGGTGGCACCAACACCCGACTCAGGCGCTGCTCGATTGCTACACGATTCGCACCGGGCTCAATCGCCGCGACGGCTTCGATGGTCTCCACATCGCGATCGTCGGCGACATCCGCCACAGTCGCGTCGCGCGCAGCGATGTGCAAGCGTTCGCCGCGCTCGGGGCGCGCGTCACGCTTGTCGCTCCCCCGACCCTGCTACCGCCATCCCTGCAGGGTTGGCCGGTCGAGGTGAGCCACGATCTCGATTCGCTGTTGCCCGACCTCGACGTGTTGTACCTACTGCGCGTGCAGCGCGAGCGCATGGACGAGGCGTTGCTGCCGTCGTTGCACGAATACTCGCAGCTCTACGGGCTCACCGATGCGCGCGCTGCGCGACTGGCGCCACACGCGTTGGTCATGCACCCGGGGCCAATGAACCGCGGCGTCGAGATGGTGGCTGATCCTGGCGAGCTACCGGGCTCGGTGATTCTCAACCAGGTCACCAACGGTGTCGCCGTGCGCATGGCCGTGCTGTTCTGGCTGCTGGGTTCGGGCAGCGATCTGGCGGAGGCCTCATGAGCAGGCTTGTAATTCGGGGTGGAACGGTGCTCGATCAAACCGGCGAGCGCGCTGGTGATGTCGTCATCGAGAACGGTCGTATTGCCGCCGTCGGCGAGAAGGTCGACACTCTCGCCGCCGACACGGTGCTCGACGCCAAAGGTTGCAACGTGTCGCCTGGCTTCGTGGACCTGCACGTGCACTTGCGCGAGCCCGGCAAGGAAGAGGCCGAAACGATCGAGACCGGCAGTCGTGCGGCGGCGCTTGGTGGTTTCACGGCTGTCGTCGCGATGCCGAATACCGACCCGGCGCACGACACCGTCTCGGTTGTCGACTTCGTACGCGCGCAAGGCGCCAAGGCCGGGCTGTGCGAGGTGCTGCCGTCGGGCTGCATCACCGTCGGCCGAGCTGGCACACAGTTGGCACCGTTCGCGGAACTTGCGGCCTCGGGCGTGCATCTGTTCACGGACGACGGCAACGGCGTGCAAGACCCGCAACTGATGCGTAATGCGCTCGAGTACGCCGGCCCACTCGGCATTGTGCTTGCGCAACACTGCGAGGTCGCGGCGCTGACCAAGGGTGCGGTAATGCACGAAGGTGCTTGTTGCAGTCGCCTTGGTCTTCCCGGTTGGCCATCAATCGCCGAAGAACTGATGGTGATGCGCGACATCGAGTTGGTGCGACTGACTGGCGTGCCGATGCACTTCCTTCACCTCAGCACTGCGCGCAGCGTGCAGATGGTGCGGGCAGCGAAGGCTGAGGGATTGCGCATCACTGCCGAAGCCACGCCGCATCACTTCACGCTCACTGACGAACAACTCAACGGCTACGACCCGGTCTTCAAGGTCAATCCCCCACTCCGCACGCGCGCCGACATCGATGCGATCAAGGCGGGTCTGGCCGACGGCACGATCGATGCAATCGCCACCGATCACGCCCCGCACGCACCGCACACCAAGGAAGTCCCGCTCGACGAAGCACCGCCCGGGATGCTCGGACTAGAGACCGCGCTCGCACTGGCGATCAGCGAGTTGCAGATGCCACTGGCAAAAGTCGTCGCTGCGCTGAGTTGGAAGCCAGCTGCGATCGCAGGAGTCGCCGATCGCCACGGCCGCCCGATCGCAGTCGGCGAACCCGCCAACCTGACCGTCTTTGATCCCAACCAGCAGTGGACAGTTGTGCCCGCGCAACTAGCCAGCAAGAGCCGCAACACTCCGTACGCCGGTCGCCCAGTGCGAGGCAAGGTAAGGCACACCATCCTCAACGGAGTCGCAGTAGTAGTAAACGGCACCGCCACCAGGTGATCTGAGTCGAGGACAACGGGGTTAGCGGTTGCGGTTGACTCGTGCTTCGCTTACTGCGGCGGTTATGCGCGTCGAGACTTCGTCGGCGCTGGCTACTCCATCGACGATGCACAGCCGACCGTTCGATTGGTAGAAGTCGATCAGCGGTTCGGTCAGCTCGTCGTACAGATCGAGTCGGTGATTGATGGATTCCGGCGTGTCGTCAGCGCGGCGCACGACGTCGCCGCCGCACACCTCACAAATCCATGGCAAGCGCTCGATACCGCTCGACACGTAGTTGGTGCCGCAGTCGCTGCACACTCTGCGCGCCGACAACCGGTTCAGCACCATCTCGCGCGGCACATCGAGATCGATCACGACATCGATCGGTAGATGCGCTGTGATCTCGTCGAGCGCGATCGCTTGCGGAACCGTCCGCGGAAACCCGTCGAGGATGTAGCCGCGACCCATCGCATCGGATTGCGCCAAGCGCTCACGAATGAGACCGACCATGATCTCGTCGCCGACCAAGCCACCGTCGTCCATCACCAGCTTGGCCATCTTGCCGAGATCGCTGCCCTCGCGCTGAGCAGCGCGCAACATGTCACCGGTGCTGATGTGCGGCACGACGAACTGTCGTGAGAGTCGTACGCACTGTGTTCCCTTGCCAGCGCCTTGGCGACCGAGCAAGATCAGCCGGGCGCCCGGGATCACTTCAGGAAGCCCTCGTAGTTGCGCAGCATCAACTGACTGTCGATCTGGCGCATCAACTCAAGCGCCACACCGACGGCGATGAGCACAGTGGTGCCAGCGAACGGGAAGTTCTGCACGTCGAAGGCCCACAGCAGCAGGTACGGCAGGATCGCGATGATCGCGATGAACACCGCGCCTGGCAACGTGATGCGGTTGACGGCTTTGGCCAAATAGGACTCGGTCTGCGGGCCAGGCCGCACGCCAGGAATGAAGCCACCCTGGCGACGAATCTGGTCGGCCTGACGAATTGGGTCGAACGCGATTGAGTTGTAGAAGTACGCGAATGCGACGATCATCAACGAGAACAGCAGGATGTAGACAATGTTCTGGCTGTTGATCAGGTATTGGTCGACCTTTTGTTGCACCCAGAAGCGCCAACCATCGTCGGTCGCACCAAGAAGGTTGGATAACAGCACCGGCAGCAGTAGCACCGAACTGGCAAAGATGATCGGCACAACACCGCTTTGGTTGACCTTCAGCGGAATGTACGTGCTCTGCCCGCCGTACATCCGGCGACCGACCACGCGTTTCGCGAACTGCACAGGGATGCGTCGTTGGGCAAGTTCGACACGCACGACCGCAAAGATGATGAAGATGCAAAGTGCCAGCAGGATGAAAAAGATGAACGCGTTCTTCTCGACCCACACTGAGTAGAAGCCGGACGGCAGACCACTGACGACAGAAGCGAAGATGACCATGCTCATGCCGTTGCCGATCCCGCGTTGGCTGATCAATTCGCCGAGCCACATCAGCGCGGCAGTGCCACCGACGAGCGTGATGATGACGAGGTAACCGCGCGGCCACATGCCATCGGGCAGCAGCCTGAGGTTGGTCGGCAGATTCTGTGCCGCACCGAAGAACGCATTGCCGTTGCCGTTACCGAAGATGAACGTCAATGCCGTCGCCTGCAGCGTCGAGATACCGATCGCCAGGTAGCGGGTGTATTGCGTAATTTTGCGCTGACCGCCTGCGCCTTCTTGCTGCAGTTTTTCGAGCTTAGGAATCACGACACCAAGCACCTGCATGATGATGCTCGCCGTGATGTACGGCATGATGCCGAGCGCGAAGATGCTGAAGCTGGCGAACGCGCCACCGCTGAACAGGTTGAAGAACCCGAGCGCGCCCTGCGAGTTGGCCGAAGCCTTCAGCTGGCGGACCTGGTCCGGGTCGATGCCGGGCACGCGAATGGCGACGCCGAGCCGATACAGCAGAACCATGCCCAGCAGGAACAGAATTTTGTTCCGCAGATCGGGCACCCTGAAGACATTCCTCAAGTTAGAGAACACGAGCAAGCTCCCAGCGGTTTACGAGTACGGCGTTGAACCATTAGATCGAACGACTAGCGGTTGGTGAACTGGTTGCCCTTGACGGGTGGGCGACCCTGCTTGAAGGGCAGCGGCAACAGCGTGACGCTACCGCCTGCGGCAGTAATGGCCGCGTCTGCAGCCTTTGAAACAGCGTGCGCGGTGAGCTGAACGGCCGAAGTGATTTCACCACGGGCGAGCACCTTCACAAACGTTCCCTTACGCACAAGACCAGCCGTAACCAATTCCTCGGGAGTGGCGACGGCCTTACCGAGAGCAGCAAGCTGATCAAGGTTGACCGGGCTGTACTCGACGCGGAACGGGTTGTTGAAACCTTTCAACTTCGGGATTCGCATCTTGAGGCCGGTCTGGCCACCTTCGAAACCGCGTGCAACCTTGCCGCGACCGCGCGACTGCTGGCCCTTGGTACCGGCACCGGCGGTCTTGCCGCCCTTACCGCCGACACCACGGCCGACGCGCTTCTTTGATTTGTTGGCACCCGGTGAGGGTGCGAGTTCGTCGACGCGCATTTCAGTTCTCCGTGACTTCGATGAGGTGAGGAACGCGAGCGATCATGCCGCGAATCTCCGGGCGATCGGGCAACACATTGACGTCGCCGATCTTGCGCAGCCCGAGGGCGCGCAGCGTGCCGCGGTTCTTGGGCTTGTTGCCGATTGCTGAACGGGTTTGGCGCACCGTGACGGTGCCCTTGCCAGCTGCCCGATCTTCTGTCTTATAGGTGCTCATGAGCGATGACCTCCGGACGATGCGATCTGCTGCTTGCGCTCGTTGTAGGCGCGCAGCACACCCTTGGGTACGAAGTCCTCGGCGGCGAGGCCACGACGAGCAGCAACTTCGTCGGGACGCTGAAGCGACTGCAGACCGTTGATCGTCGCGCGCGCGACGTTGATCGCGTTCGAGGAACCGAGCGACTTACACAGCACGTCGTGAATGCCAGCCTCTTCGAGGATGACACGCGCCGCGCCACCGGCGATGACGCCAGTACCAGGAGCTGCAGGCTTCAACATCACGCGACCGGCGGAGTTGATGCCGATGATGGGATGAGTGATGGTGGTGCCAGCCAGCGGCACATCGAACAGATTCTTCTTGGCCTCTTCGGTGCCCTTCTGGATTGCCAGCGGCACTTCCTTGGCCTTGCCGTAACCGAGGCCAACGCGACCGTTGCCATCGCCAACCACGACCAGCGCGGTGAACGAGAAGCGACGACCACCCTTGACGACCTTGGCGACGCGGTTGATTGCAACGACGCGGGATTCGCGAAGACCACTGGGGTCCGGCGCGCGCTCTTCGTTGCGGTTTCCGTAATTCGAGGGGGCAGCCATCAGAACTCCAAACCTGCTTCACGGGCTGCAGCGGCTGCTGCAGCGATGCGACCGTGGTAGAGGAATCCACCACGATCGAAGACGACTTGCTTGATGCCGGCAGCCTTGGCGCGATCGGCGATCGCTGTGCCGAGGCGACCAGCCGCGGCGACGGTTGCGCCACCCTCGCCGCGCAAGGTCGGCTCGGTGGTGCTGGCCGAGGCCAACGTGCGTCCGGCAATGTCGTCGATGATCTGCAACGACAGGTGCTTGTTCGAACGGAACACGGCCAGGCGCGGACGAGCCGCTGTGCCATGAATCTTCTTGCGCACACGGCGATGGCGCGTGATGCGGCCGGTGCGACGCTTTTGTGCGGTGTTGCTCATAACGACTCGTTTCTCATAACGACTTTGCTCGCTTACTTCTTGCCGGTCTTGCCGGCCTTACGCAGGACCTTCTCGCCCAAGTAACGCACACCCTTGCCTTTGTACGGCTCTGGTTTACGAACGGCGCGAATGTTGGCGGCTACCTGGCCGACGACTTCCTTGTCGATACCACGCACAATGATGCGCGTCTGGCTCGGCACCTCGAAGGTGATTCCCTCCGGCGCGGCCATCAGCACCGGGTGACTGAACCCGAGTGCCAAGCGCAACTGCGTCGGCGACACGGCTTCGGCGCGGTAACCGACGCCGATGATCTCCAGTTCCTTCGAGAAACCATCGGTGACGCCGACGACCATGTTGCTGACCAGTGTGCGGCTCAGCCCGTGCAACGAACGGCTTGACCGCTCGTCGTTCGGTCGATCGACCACCAGCGTCGCGTCGTCGCGGCGAACTGAGATCTCGCCAGGCAGTGTGCGCGACAGAGTGCCCTTCGGGCCCTTGACGGTGACCGACGCGCCATCGCCGGTGTTGGCGATGGTGACATCGACGCCGCCGGGGACGGTGATGGGTGAATTACCGATGCGTGACATGACGAATCTTCTTTCTCACCACACGTAGCAAAGGACTTCGCCGCCGACTCTGCGCTTGCGCGCTTCGCGGTCGGTCATGAGCCCCTGGCTGGTGGATAGGACGGCAACACCGAGGCCACCAAGCACGCGCGGGACGGTGCCGGAGTTGCGATAGATGCGCAGGCCGGGTGTGGAGATGCGGCGCACACCAGAGATGGTGCGCTTGCGGTCGTTCGAGTACTTCATCGAGATGGTGAGCACGTCGCCGGGAGCCGTCGTGGCTGGCGCCAGCGAGAACCCGGTGATGTAGCCCTCCTTCTCGAGGATGGTGGCAAGAGCAACCTTTTGCTTGGATGCAGGCATGCGCACTTCGTCGTGCATCGCCGTGTTGGCGTTGCGGATGCGGGTCAGCATGTCGGCAATGGGATCAGTCAGCATGGTTCGTCCTCACCAACTCGCCTTGGTAATGCCCGGGATCTCGCCGGCGTGCGCCATCTCACGAAGGCATACCCGGCAGAGGCCGAACTTGCGATACACGGAACGAGCGCGGCCGCAGCGGCGGCAGCGTGTGTAGCCGCGCACCTTGAACTTCGGGGTGGCGTTCGACTTGTTGATCAATGACTTCTTGGCCATTTACGTTGCCCTCTACTTCTTCTTCGCAGCGAAGGCTGCGCCCTTGCCACGTGCGGGGCCGCGACGCTTCGGAGCTGCGCCGGCGTCATCCCCCCGCTTGAACGGGAAACCGAATGCATCGAGCAGAGCTTTACCCTGCGCGTTGGTGACGGCGGTGGTGACGATGGTGATGTCCATGCCGCGGTTCGTGTCGATCTTGTCGTAATCGATTTCGGGGAACACGGTCTGGTCGTTGAGACCGAACGTGTAGTTGCCACGGCCGTCCCAGCTATGCGCCGGCAAGCCGCGGAAGTCACGGATGCGAGGAATGGCAACCGAGATCAAACGATCGAAGAACTCCCACATGCGATCGCCGCGCAACGTCACCTTGCAGCCGATCGACTGGCCTTCGCGCAGCTTGAACGCAGCAACGCTGTCCTTGGCCTTGGTGACGATCGGCTTCTGACCGCTGAGCTTGGTCAGGTCGGCGACGGCACCTTCCAGCAACGACGGCTGCTGAGTTGCGCGGCCAACGCCCATGTTGATGACGATCTTCTCGAGCGTCGGCACTTGCATCGGGTTGCCGAGCTCGAGCGCGGTCTTCAATGCAGCCTTCACTTGGTCGTGATACTTCTGCTTCAGGCGCGGGGCTGCAGGTGCAGCCGTTGAACCAATAGTCGCGCTCATGAAATCACCTCACCACTTCGCTTGGCGATGCGCACCTTGGTGCCATCGGAGTTCAGCTTGTAACCAACACGCGTGGGCTTGCCCTTGTGCACCAGCATCACGTTGCTGGCGTGCACGGGCATGTCGCGATCGATGATGCCGCCCTGCTTGTTGTTCTTGCTCGTCTTACTGTGCTTCTTGGCTGTGTTGATGCCGTTGACAATGACCTTGTTGTCGGCGGGAAAAACCTGCACGACTTCGCCTTCTTGGCCCCTGTCTTTGCCGGAGATCACCAGCACGGTGTCGCCCTTCTTGAGCTTCATGGTCACAACACCTCCGGGGCTAGCGACACGATGCGCATGAACTTCTTCTCGCGCAGCTCACGGCCGACTGGCCCGAAGATGCGGGTGCCACGGGGCGTGAGATCGTCTTTGATGATGACGGCGGCGTTCTCGTCGAAGCGGATGTAACTGCCATCCGGACGGCGACGCTCTTTCTTGGTGCGCACCACGACGCACTTCACGACGTCGCCCTTCTTCACGCCGGCGCCGGGGATTGCATCTTTGACAGCGGCCACGAAGATGTCGCCAATGCCGGCGTATCGACGGCGCGTGCCGCCGAGCACCTTGATGCAGAGCACTTCTTTGGCGCCACTGTTGTCGGCGACCTTGAGTCGCGATTCCTGCTGAATCACTTGGCACGCTCCAGCACTTCAACGATGCGCCAGCGCTTGTTCTTGCTGAGCGGACGGGTCTCCATCACCGAGACGCGGTCGCCAATGTTGACGTCGTTGGTCTCGTCGTGCGCATAGAGCTTCTTGGTGCGCATCATGAACTTGCCGTACTTGGCGTGGCGAACGCGCTCGACCACAGCGACGACGGCGGTCTTGTCCATTTTGTTGGACACAACAAGGCCTTCGCGCGTTTTGCGGTTCTTGCGATCGCTGTCGTTCGGATTGACTTCGGAGGTCTCGATATCGGCCATCAGTGGCTTCCCTTAGCTTGAACGACTTCGGCCAGCACGATTTCGCGGGCACGGATGTGGGTATTGATTCGGGCGATGTGACGCTTGACGGTGCGCAGCTCGGCGTTGTTGTCGAGTTGGCCGGTGGCGTTACGGAAGCGCAGGTTGAGCGCCTTTTGCTTGGTGGCGCGCAGCTCTTCGACCAAGGCGGCCAAGTCGAGCTCTTTCAGTTCGGCGTTGGAACGTGCCATCTCAGTAGACCTCTGTGCGATCGATGATGCGGGCCTTGATCGGAAGCTTCTGAATCGCCTTCGCCATTGCGCTGCGGGCGACGGCCTCTTCTGGGTACGACAGCTCGAACAGAACACGGCCCGGCTTGACGACGGCGACCCAGAACTCGGGGTTGCCCTTACCGGAACCCATGCGGGTTTCGGCTGGCTTCTTGGTGACCGGCTTGTCGGGGAAGATGTTGATCCAGACCTTGCCGCCGCGCTTGATGGCGCGGGTCATGGCGATACGGGCTGCTTCGATCTGGCGGGCCGATAACCAACCCGGCTCGAGCGCCTGGATCCCATACTCACCAAAGGCCAATTCGTTGCCGCCCTTGGACAGGCCGGTCGTCTTGCCTCGGTGGTGCTTGCGGTGTGCGACTTTGCGCGGCATCAACATGATGGATCAGTCCTCCCCACGGAAGTGCGGGGCTTCTTGCGCGGCACCGTGTGTGCGGCGTGCGATTTCTTCTTCCTCATCAAGCAGCTTCTCCAACTCTGGGTCTGCTTCCTTGACGAGCGGCGAGGCCTCGGCGTCGATGTCGTCGACCTTGCGGCGACCGGCCGAGGAGACAACCTTGCGCGGGGCTTCGCCCAAGCCAGATGCATCGCCAACAGCCATCGCTGCTTCGCGGATTGCCTTGTCGTCGCCAAGCGACTTGTAGGGAACGATGTCGCCGCGGTAGATCCAAACCTTCACGCCAACGCGGCCACTGGAGGTGCGCGCTTCGCGCATTCCGTAGTCGATATCAGCGCGCAGCGTGTGCAACGGCACGCGACCTTCGCGATACCACTCGGTGCGACTCATCTCGGCGCCACCCAGGCGGCCCGAGCACTGCACGCGGATGCCGAGGGCACCAGCCTTCTGTGCGTTCTGCACAGCGCGCTTCATGGCACGCCGGAATGCGATGCGGTTGACCAACTGGTCGGCCACACCCTGTGCGATGAGTGCCGCATCGAGCTCGGGGCTCTTGATCTCGACGATGTTGAGCTGCACCTTCGGGTTGCCGGTGATCTCGGTGAGAAGAGCACGCAACTCGTCGGCCTGTGCACCACGGCGACCGATGACGATGCCCGGACGCGCGGTGTGGATGTCGATGCGAACCTTGTCGCGGGTGCGCTCGATCTCGACGCGGCTCACAGCGGCCGACTCGAGCTTGGTCATCAATGCGCGACGGATCTTCCAGTCTTCGGTGAGGTATGCCTTGTAGTCGCGCTCGCTGAACCAGCGGCTCTTCCAGTCGGTGGTGATGCCGAGGCGGAAGCCATACGGGTTGATCTTTTGACCCATTTTAGTTGTCCTCCTTGGCGTCCGCTGCGCCTTCGCCTGCGTCGGACTGTGCCTCGTCGCTAACGCTTCCCTCGGCACCTTGGCTCACGTCTGCACTCTCCTTGGCTGCTTTCGGGCTTGCCTTTTTCGCGACTTCCTTCGCCGGCTTCTTGACTTCGTCGGCACCGTCGTCGACTAAATCGTCGGACGCTTCAACGTCGTCCATCAGCTCGGCGTCGTCACCGGCCTTGAGGGCCGTAGCCCGCTGACGGCTGCGCTCGACGCGCGCCTTGCGGCTTGCGGTGGTGCCGCCCGTGTTGCGACGGCGACCGGCGCTGGCGCGACGAGCCTCGCGTGCCTGCACAATTTCGAGGCGATCGTCATCGAGGCGAGCGACCACAACGGTGATGTGGCAGGTGCGCTTGTTGATGCGACCGGCACGGCCCTTGGCGCGCGGCTTGAAACGCTTGAGCGTCGGACCCTCATCGGCGTAGCACGCAATGACGTACAACTCTTCGGGGTCTTGCTCGTCGTTGTGTTGCGCATTGGCGACGGCCGATGCGAGCACCTTGCGGATCACGGTCGCGGCATCGCGATCGGTGAACTGCAAAACCTCGTCGGCGCTCTTCACGGGCAGATTGCGAATCAGGTCGAGCACAGTGCGGGCCTTGCTGGCCGAGAAACGCATGTACTTGGCGCTGGCTTTGGTGCCGGCGCGCTCGCCCGCGATAAACGAGCGTTCGTTCAACTTGGGACCGGTCATGCCTTGCGACCCTTCGTGTTCTTTTCCTGACCCGCGTGGTACCTGAAGGTACGTGTGGGGCTGAATTCGCCGAGCTTGTGGCCGACCATGGATTCGGTGATGTACACCGGCACATGCTTGCGACCGTCGTGGACGGCGATGGTGTGGCCGACCATGTCGGGGATGATCGTGCTGCGACGGCTCCAGGTCTTGATGACCTTGCGATCGCCAGCCTGGTTCTGCACGTCGACCTTCTTCAACAGATGGTCGTCGACGAACGGGCCCTTCTTCAAACTGCGTGACATGCCGTTTTACCTCCGACCCTTCGAGGTACGACGACGGCGCACGACGAGTTTCTGCGATGGCTTGTTGGTGTTGCGGGTACGCACGCCTTCGGGCTTGCCCCACGGCGACACTGGTGGGCGACCACCGGAGGTGCGGCCTTCGCCACCACCGAGCGGGTGATCGACAGGGTTCATCGCGACGCCACGAGTCTGCGGGCGAACACCCTTCCAGCGGTTACGACCGGCCTTGCCGATCGTGATCAGTTCGTGCTCGCTGTTGCCGACTTCGCCAACAGTTGCGCGGCAGTCGATGAGCACGCGACGCATTTCCGTGCTGGGCATACGCAAGGTGGCGAAGTCGCCTTCCTTGGCAACCAACTGCACGAGGGTGCCGGCCGAACGCGCCATCTTGCCGCCTTCGCCAGGACGCAATTCGACGTTGTGCACGACGGTACCGACGGGGATGAAGCGCAGCGGCAACGCGTTGCCCGGCTTGATGTCGGAGCCGACGCCCGACGACACGTGGTCGCCGACGTTGAGACCCTTGGGCGCAAGGATGTACGCCTTCTCGCCGTCGCCGTAATGCAGCAACGCGATGCGACAAGTGCGGTTGGGGTCGTACTCGATAGCAGCGACCTTGGCGGTGACGCCATCCTTAACGCGCTTGAAGTCGATGATGCGGTACTGACGCTTGTGACCGCCACCACGATGGCGACTGGTCTTGCGGCCGTACACGTTGCGACCGCCGCTCTTGGTGAGCGACGACGTGAGCGACTTCTCAGGAGACGACTTCGTGATCTCGGCGAAGTCGGAGACGGTCTGGAAACGACGACCGGCGCTAGTTGGTTTGCGGGAACGAATGGCCATAGTGATTCGCCTCAGTGCTCGAACAGCGGGATTTCATCGCCCGCTGCCAGGGTGACGATGGCCCGCTTAGTGTCGGGCTTGGAACCGGCCTTGCCAGCGCGCCGTGCACGCGTGACCTTGCCTTTGCGGTTAAGAGTGTTGACCTTCAGAACGGTGACGCCCCAAATGCTTTCGATGGCGTCGCCGATTTCGGGCTTGCTGGCACCCGGGTGCACCTTGAAGGTGTAGACGCCTTGCTCGATGAGGCCGTAGCTCTTCTCCGAGACGATCGGCGCCAAGATGATGTCGCGTGGGTCTTTCATAGGTTCAGCTCTTTCATGACTTGCTACCTCCGGCTGCCTTCTTGGCAGGAGCCTTCTTCGCTGGCGCCTTCTTGGCCACTGCCTTCTTGGCAGGAGCCTTCTTGGCGGCGGCCGGCTTGGCGGCTGCCTTCTTGGCGGCTGCCTTCTTGGCAACAGCCTTCGCGGGCTTGGCGGGCTTCTCGGCTGAACTCTTGGTCACGGCCGGCTTCGCAACACGAGGGTGTGTAACTGCCTCGTTGCCTGCGACCGCAGTGCCGGGCACCGTTGCCTGGCTGAACACGACGTAGTCGTTGCACAACACGTCGTATGCGTTCAGCTCGTTGGATTCGATGAGCTGTACTTCCGGCAAGTTGAGGAAGCTACGGATGGTGTTGGTGTCGTCGATGTTGACAACAATCAAGGCCTTGCCGTCGATGCCGAGTGCGCTCAGCGCGGCCTTGGCATCTTTGGTCTTGGGTGCTTCGAAGCCCCACTGCTCTACGACGACGACCTTGCCCTCGGCTGCGCGGTCGCTGAGTGCGGAACGCAAAGCGGCCTTGATCATCTTCTTCGGGGTCTTCTGGTCGTACTTGCGAGGCTTCGGGCCAAGCGCCACGCCACCACCACTGAAGTGCGGTGCGCGCGTCGAGCCCTGGCGAGCGTTGCCGGTGCCCTTTTGCTTGAACGGCTTCTTGCCACCACCGCGCACTTCGGCGCGAGTCTTGGTGCTCTGCGTGCCAGAGCGACGTGCGGCCAACTGCGCCGTAACGACCTGGTGCATCAGCGGAACGTTCGGTTGCACACCGAACATTTCGGCGTCGAGCGTGAGCGAACCGTTGGCTTTGCCAGCGACGGTCTGAAGTGCGACGGTCGTCATGACTTCCCCTTTGCCTTCACTGCGTTGCGAACGATGACAACGCCGCCGTTCGGGCCGGGCACCGAGCCACGGACCAGCAGCAGGTTGCGCTCGGGATCGGCTTCGACGACTTCAAGATTCAGCGTCGTGACTTGCTCGTGGCCCATGTGGCCAGACATCTTCAAGCCCTTGAACACCCGACCGGGGTAACTGCACGAGCCGATGGCGCCGGGCACGCGGTGCGCCTTGTGGTTACCGTGACTGGCGCCTTGGCCTTTGAAGTTGTGACGCTTCATCGTGCCAGCGAAGCCCTTGCCCTTGCTGACGGCGGTGACATCGACGAGCTCGCCCTGGAGAAGGGTGTCGACCTTGATTTCCTGGCCGACTTCGAAACCGTCGACCGAATCGAGGCGCAACTCGACGAGGCGGCGACCAGCGTCGACACCCGCCTTCGCGAAGTGACCCGCTTCGGGCTTGCTGAGCTTCTTGGCATCGCGGAAGCCGTACGTGACCTGCAGTGCGGTGTAACCATCCCGTTCGGTGGTCTTCACCTGCACGATGCGCGCGGGCTCGACGCGAAGCACGGTGACGGGCACGACCTTGTCGTTGACCCACACCTGGCTCATGGCGACTTTTTCGCCAACTATCGCTTTCAGTGCCATCTCGGCAGCCTTTTCGGTCGGACCCGGAACTTCGGGTATTCGGATTTACACGCAAATGCTCCGCTGGCCAGAGGCCGGCGGAGCACCGGAGTTAGTTATCGCCGTGGGGTATCCCGCAAGCGGGACCAACACAGACATCGATTGCAGTGCGGCGCCTAGAAGCCGCACAGGACGTGGAACTCTATCGGCGGCAAGGCGTAACCGGCAACCCTTGGTCGGGAACGAGCCTCCCTTCGAGCCGGGGGGCAACGGACCACGAGGCCCGCTCAGTCTCTAGGGCGGTCGCCGCAATCCAAAGGCCAGCGCGCACTCATGGCAGTGGCTCGTACTCGCGTCCTACCGACAGCGGACTCAACTCCAGCCCAGTTTCGTCGGTGAGGTGGGCGTACCCGATCGGTTGGAGTCGCCTCTCTGGGTCCATCAATTCGTGGCGCTCGCGCCGTGCGCGCCGCCGGGCGGCATCAATCATGCGCAGGTGGTAGACGTTGAGGTCGCCGGGCGGGTATCCGCCGTTGGTCTTGCTGTTGAGCGGCGCCCAATGACCGTGAATCGTCTTCGGATCTATCTCAGCGTCTTCACGCTGACGGAACAGTCGCGCGTGCCGTTTCGAACCCCAGTGGCCGTCGGACCGATACTGCACCGGTGAGTTCCAAAGCTCACGAATGTAGACGGACATGGCGAGCACGCCGTCGCGCTCCGCGCGCTCGATCTCGGTAACGGAACGCGCTCGAAAGTCTTTTTCGAGTCGCTCATCGGCGTCAAGCCCAATCAGCCAATCAGGTTCGTGCTTGGCGGCGGCCGCGATGAGTCCGCCGCGGTATTTCGATTCATCCCAGATGTGCGGCACACGGGGTGCAACTCGAACGAGTTCCAGAACGGCGCTATGTCCGGCCACGAAGTCGCCCGACCCGTCGGTGGAGCCGTCGTCAAGGGCAACGATTCCATCAACCTGAGCGGCGACATTGCAGAGGTAGCCCGGCAGAAACTCCATTTCGTTGTGAAATGACAGCAGCGCGATCAAGCGCGGCACGTGCTTCATCGGTTCAGCCTACGAACCCCGCTGGACTAGTTGGACTGGATTTTGATTTCGATGTCGACGCCAGCTGGCAGCTCGATGCGCTGCAGGCTGTCGATCGTCTTCGCATTCGGGTCGACAATGTCGATCAAGCGCTTGTGGACGCGCATCTCGAAGTGCTCGCGAGAGTCCTTGTCGATGTGTGGTCCACGAATCACCGTGTAGCGGTGCTTGTCGGTCGGCAGCGGGATCGGCCCGCGCACCGTGGCGTTGGTACGAGTAACGGTCTCGACGATCTTGCGTGTCGACTGGTCAATGATCTCGTGATCGAACGCCTTCAAACGAATGCGGATGCTTTGGGCCATGGTGTCAGATCACTTAGTGATCTTGGTGACGCGGCCGGCGCCGACGGTGCGGCCACCCTCACGGATAGCGAAACGTAGGCCTTCGTCCATCGCGATCGCCTTACCGAGCTCGACAGAGATCGCCACGTTGTCACCCGGCATCACCATCTCGGTCCCAGCCGGCAACTGGATGGT
>Ga0105047_10005598_pt1 | contig 21498 bp, 22 predicted proteins | sample MAT04_FD_78384 | JGI IMG/M metagenome (GOLD analysis project Ga0105047, IMG submission 78384) | Freshwater microbial communities from Lake Fryxell liftoff mats and glacier meltwater in Antarctica - MAT-04 (megahit assembly) | ecosystem: Environmental > Aquatic > Freshwater > Ice > Liftoff... | reverse complement strand
CGCACCGGAGTTATACGCGACAATCACACCAGCGAAGACCGCAAAGCCCCAGCCGAAAGTGACCATCAGAAATCCGCCATTGAAGCCCTTATTCTTCGCCAACGCGACGTTGGCGACGACGCCACAGCCGAGGAGCACAAGCATTCCCGTGCCGATGACTTCGGAGAGAAAAACGATGCCGAGGTTGTCCATGTTGCCCTTCCCTAGAGAGCACCGCGGCAACGATCCCTTTGGGGCAACCGACGGTGGTTGACAAATACGATAACCCGTGACTCCCGCTCAGGTCACGGAAATTTGCCTTTGCGGGGGGACCTGTCGCGGGAGGCCCTCCGGGTAGTAAGTTGTGCCGGAACGTCTCATTCCGAGCGTGCCTCAGTGCGCCGGGTTCTCCCCTAACGGTTTGAAGGGAAATTCAATGAAGAAGCTCATCAACGACCCGCAGCACGTGGTGAACGAGGCTATCGCGGGGGTTGCCACGGCACACGCCGACATTCTCTCCGTGTCCTACGACCCGAACTACATCGTGCGTAACGACGCGCCGGTTTCTGGCAAGGTCGCCCTCGTTAGCGGGGGAGGAAGCGGGCACGAGCCCCTGCATGGTGGCTTCGTCGGCTTCGGGATGCTCGACGCGGCGGTTCCCGGCCCCGTGTTCACCTCACCGACGCCCGACCCGATCCTCGCGGCCACGAAGGCCGTCGACGGGGGAGCGGGGGTGCTGCACATCGTGAAGAACTACACCGGCGACGTGCTGAACTTCGAGACCGCCGCCGAGCTCGCCGAGGCCGACGGCATCAGCGTGAGAAGCGTAGTCATCAACGACGACGTCGCCGTCAAGGACTCCCTGTACACCGCCGGCCGCCGAGGCGTCGCTGGTACCGTGCTGGTCGAGAAGATCGCCGGCGCCGCAGCGCAGCGCGGGGATGACCTCGAGGCCGTCGCGTCGATCGCGGAGAAAGTGAACGCCCAGATGCGCTCGATGGGCGTCGCTCTCTCGCCGTGCATAGTGCCGCACGCGGGCGAGCCGAGCTTCGAGCTCGCCGACGATGAGATCGAGATCGGCATCGGCATCCACGGGGAGCCCGGCCGGGAGCGCATCAAGCTCGAGCCGGCCGACAGCATCGTCGACCGCATCCTGGGCCACATCGTCGAGGACATCCCCTTCGCCTCCGGCGACCGCGTGCTGCTCTTCGTCAACGGCATGGGAGGCACGCCGCTCGTCGAGCTCTACATCGCGTTCCGGCGCGCCGCCGAGGTGCTCGCCGAGCAGGGCATCGAGGTGACGCGTACCCTCGTCGGCAACTACGTGACCTCGCTCGAGATGCAGGGCTTCTCGATCACGCTGCTCAAGCTTGACGACGAGCTGACCACGCTCTGGGACGCCCCAGTGCACACCGCCGCACTCCGCTGGGGACGGTAGACCCCGCATGGCATTGACGGGCGAGTGGGCCAGGGAGTGGATTTCGCGCAGCGTGAGCGTCATCGCCGAGAACCACGTCGAGCTGACCGCCCTCGACCGGCCGATCGGTGACGGCGACCACGGCGAGAACATGAATCGCGGGTTCGCGGCGGTCGGGCCCAAGCTCGGCGACCAGGCTGACGCCACCCCAGGTGACGTTTTCAAGATGGTCGCGATGACTCTCATCTCGACCGTCGGCGGTGCGGCCGGCCCGCTCTACGGCACGGCGTACCTGAAGGCCGCCGGGGCCGTCGCGGGCCGGGACGACCTCGACGGCGCGGCGCTCGTCGCTCTCCTCACCGCGGCGCGCGACGGCATCGTGCTGAGAGGAAAGGCCGCTGTCGGGGAGAAGACCATGATCGACGCCTGGACCCCCGCCGTTGACGCGGCGGCCCTGGCGCAGGCGGCAGGCCGGTCCGAGCTCGAAATCCTGCGGGCGGCGGCCACCGCGGCCGAGGCGGGCGCCATCGCCACCGAGCCCCTCATCGCGCGCAAGGGCCGTGCGAGCTACCTCGGCGAGCGTGCCATCGGCCACCGCGACCCGGGAGCCCAGTCCACGGCGCTCCTGATCCGCGCCGCAGCGGACGCGGCGGCGGCATGAGCGTCGGCATCGTCGTCGTCTCGCACAGCGACAGGATCGCGGTCGGGACCGTCGAACTTGCCACACAGATGGCGCCCACGACCCGCGTCGTCGCCGCCGGCGGTCTCGACGACGGCACCCTCGGCACAAGTTTCGAGAAAATATCGGCCGCGATCGCCGTGGCGGACGACGGCGGGGGAGCGGTCATCCTGTGCGATCTCGGGTCGGCGATCCTGACGGCGGAGACCGCGCTCGACTTCCTCGACGATTCGCAGCGCCAGCGCGTGGTGATCGCCGATGCGCCGATCGTCGAGGGGACGGTCGCCGCGGCCGTCGCGGCGGAGACCGGCGGTTCGATCGCCGACGTCGTCGCCGCCGCGAGCTCGGCGTCGGGACCCGCTGCCGGAGAGCCAGGGGAACCGGAGCGGGACGCCTCTGCCTCTGCCGCCGCGATCGCCGCGCGAGTGACCCTCGTGAATAAGGACGGCCTGCACGCGCGGCCCGCCGCCGAGTTCGTGCGGCTCGCGAGCGGCTTCAAGGCCGAGATCTCGGTCAACGGGGTCGATGCAAAGAGCCTGCTGCGCATCATGTCGCTCGGCCTCGGTGTGGGCCGCGAGGTCACCCTGACCGCGGAGGGGCCGGATGCCGCCTCGGCACTCGACGCGCTCGTCGCGCTCGTGGAATCGGGATTCGGGGAGTAGCCCAGGTCAGGCGTCGGACAAAGCGGCAGGGAGTGGGCACGCGGAGCGGCAGGGTGCTCCCGGCACATCGACTTTCTCCTCCTGTGCCGTGGGTTGGCGGTCGGTCGGCGTGCGGGTCGGCGCGATCGTCGACTGGTCCCCTCGTCGGCCGGTGTCATTCGAGACCCGGGCCGACGGTCGCTATCGGGCTAGGCGCTCGACGATACGCGCAGTTGCGGGCGAGGGCTGCGGTGCCGGGACCAGCGCGGCTGGCACGGCCCGAGCCTATCCGCGTCCCAGCGGGGAGGCAATCGTCGTCCGGGCGGCCAAAGACCAGCATCCGCCTTCCCCTCATCGAGGCGCTCGAACTGGCCCATGAGCCCCTCGACGCCCGACCGTGATTCCACGACTCTTCCTTGACAGGTATTTCGCCCTCCATATAAAAGTTGCAGAGCGCGGTCGCTATTGGGAGGAGGAGCCGTTGGGCCGCCACAACACCCGGATCATCGGCGGAGACGATGCGATCGAGCGGCTCGCGGCGCTGCGGGCCGAGACCGACGGCACCATCGGGGTCGGCTCCGGCAGGCCGCTGTTCGACGACCTCGACCTGCCGCTCGAGCTCGATCTGATCGAGCAGCGATCCTTCGAGCAAGGACGTCACGATGCACCGCTACGCGATCCGCGATGTACGTGAGGCCGGGCCGTGCTGACGCAGATTGCGGAGGGCGTGCTCGTCCACGAGAGCGAGTGCATTCAGAGCGATTCCGTCGTCGTACAGGGCCGGGCCGGAGTGTTGCTCATCGATCCCGGCATCACGGATGGCGAACTGATGTGTCTCGCGCACGACCTTCGCGAATTGGGCAAGCCCGTCGTCGCAGGCTTCTCGACGCATCCTGACTGGGACCACGTGCTCTGGCATGCGTGCTTCGGCGACGTGCCCCGCTTCGGTATTGGCCGCTGCGCGGCTGCTCTCCACGACCTGCTGTCGCACGCGGACTGGGAGGCCCGCGTGGGCGGGGGCTACCGCCGGAGATCGCCGACGAGGTCCAGATGGACCTGCTCGGACTGGTTACCGGCCTGTCTGCCGGGACGGCGCAGATTCCCTGGGATGGCCCTCGAGTCCGGATCAGCGAAGCGACCGCGGCGGGACGCCCGACTAGCGAGCGGGGCAGGACACGGGGGAGCCGGTTGTGTACTTTGTCGCAGAACTCGCGACGAATTCGATTGACGATGCCACCCATCGGATTCTCCGGGATGTGGTCGGTCGTCGAGGGCGCCCGGTCACGGGGGCATGGTGCGGACGAGTGAGTTCCCACACGACGGCGGGGGAGTCCGCCACCCGTACCACGACGGCCCGGCGTCGGATCCACGAGGGCGCTGAGCACGCTGTTGTGCAGGGCTGGAATCAGCCTATTGACATAATGTGCATTATCAGCGCTCGGCCATGGGGCCGAGAGGGGTGGGATTGCGCTCGCAGCACACTCGCAGCGCCACGCTCAACGGGTTCCCTCTGACCCGCTCAGCCGGACGTCAGGAACGCCTGGATCGCCTCGACGGCGAGAGCGTGGTCGTCGAGCTGCGGCAGCCCCGAAACGGTGACCGTGCCGACGACGCCGACACCCCGCACGGTCACCGGGAAGGCACCGCCGTGCCCGGCGAATCGCAGCGGGTCTACCCACGGCGCGTCCTCGAAGGTGTTGCCGCCGAGCTTCGCGCGAAGCCCCGCCAGCAGCGAGCTGACACCGAACTCGCGCACCGTGCGGGTCTTGCGCGTGATCCACACGTCGTTGTGCGCCGCGGTGCCCGGCAGCGCCGAGTGGAATAGCTGCTGCTCTCCCCGCGTGATGTCGACGGTGACGCGAAGCCCGCGTGACGACGCGAGGTCGACCAGGATCCGGCCCAGCCGCCACGCATCGTCATGGGTGAAGCTCCCGAATACGAGACTGCGTTCCTGCTCCTCGACCAGCTCGATCATGGCCTGAATGTCCTCGGTCACGGTCGACCCTTTTCTGGGAGTTTTCTGAATGTCATCTGGCGAGCGAGGAGTTCGGGGAGCTGGGCGGGTTCGAAGGGCTCGGCGGTCGACCTCAGCTCGCTCAGGGCCCACCAGCGGTGCTCGAGCACGTCGACGTGCTCCTCGGGCGTCCAGTTCTCGCTCGACGGCGTGAAGGTCTCACTGTGCAGCAGGTAATACTCGGCGTGGCCGGTGTCGTGGTCTCCGCCGGCATAGTCCACCTCGAAGTCGAGCGACCAGATCGGGGCGCCGAGGTCGTCGACGACGCGGCCGGTCTCCTCGAACAGTTCGCGGCACGCGGCATCGTGGTGGGACTCCCCCGGGTCCACGCCTCCGCCCGGCGTGATCCAGCGCGTCTGCTGGGCCTTCACTGACCCTTTCGTCAGGAACATGAGCACGCGATCCTCGTCGTCGATCACGAGAATGCGCGAGGTGCGCCGGTGCCGCTCTGTCATGGCTTCCCTCCCTGCGGATTGCGCTCGGTCGGCAGGTGCCTCGCCCACCAGTCCAGGATCGCGTCAAATCGCTGCAGCCGATGCCGTGGGCGGCCGGCCCGGGTGAGTTCGTGATTCTCCCCCGGGAAGACGAGAAGCTCGGTGCTCACGCCGTTGCGCCGCAGCGCCGCGAAATACCGCTCCCCCTGGGCGAGGGGGCACCGCAGGTCGTCGGCGGAGTGCACGACGAGAGTCGGCGTGCTCACCTGGCGAACGACCGCCTGCGGGCTCTGCGCCCGCACGAGAGCCGGGTCCACGCCGACGTACTCGTCGGAGAAGAAGCTGCCGATGTCGGACGTGCCGACGAACTGTTCGGGATCGAGGAAGCCCCGCTCGACGATCGCGGCGGCGAAGCGGTGCTCGTGCGCGATCGTCCATGCCGTGAGGAAGCCGCCGTAGGAGCCGCCCATGATGCCGACCCGGTGTGGATCGAGGGTGCCCCGCTCGGCCAGCGCGCCGTCGAGGAAGGCGAGCACATCGGTGTAGTCGAGTGTGCCCATGCGGTGTCGGATGGCGCGGGCGTGGTCCTCTCCATAGCCGGCCGCGCCGCGCGGATTGCACATCACGACCGCGTATCCGGCGTCGACGTACACCTGGGCTTCGTCGTAGAACGAGACACCGTACTGGGCGAACGGGCCGCCGTGAATGGTGAGCAGCACCGGATGCGGCCCCTCGCCCTCCGGCTCGAGTACCCAGCCGTGCACGGGGTGGCCGTCGCGGGCGGCGATGCTCAGTTCGGTGAGGGGCGCAATCCCTGCCGCCTCGAGCGGCCAGGCGAAGTTGGTGAGCTGGTTGAGCCCCCCGCCCTCGACCACGCCCAGCTCCCCCTCGCTACGTGGGTTGGTGAAGCTCGCGACGATCGTCCCGGCGACGGCGTCGTGCCCGGTCACGGCGATGTCGCCCGCGGCAACAGTGCTCGTCTGTCCGTCGGTGCCAACCCGCAGCAGCTCGACCCGCCCGCGGGTGCGGTTCTGCACGATCACGCCGCCGTCGACCGGGCTGATGGCGCTGCCGACCTCGCCGAGATCGTGCACGGTGGGATCGGTGAGACGTCGCGGGGTTCCGCCCGGGTTCAGCGCGAAGAGCGAGGTGCCGCGTCCGACGAAGTCGCCGCGACTCTCGCCGAGTTCCGTCGCGAGAAAGTAGAGCGTCCCGTCTGCGGCCCATTCGAGGGCGCCAATGCCGAGCACCCCGGTATCCGGGGCCCGGCCCTGCCCGCTGACCGGGCGCGGGTCGGCGGCGGCATCCGAGAGATCGATCGCGTGCACGTCGGTGACGAGGTCGTCGTCGCGGGAGGCGTGCCGCGCGGCGACGACGGCGAGCGAGGCGCCGTCGGGCGAGAACGCGATCGCGCCGTGCTCGAAATCACCCTGCGTGAGCTGGCGGGCCGGCGGCAAGCTGGCAACCTTCGCGGGAGCGGGTGCCGCGGCGGAGGGCGCCACCGGGTAGGCGGGTTCAGCGGTCGGATCGGGTACCGCGACGAGGAACACGTGCGTGCGCCGGTCGCCGGTGTAGCCCACCCCGTTAGACCGGAACTTCTGCGCCGTGATGAGGCGAGGGGCCTCGGCGCCGGCGCCGAGGCCGTCGACGGTGCCGTAGCGCCCCGGCTCGGGCACCCGGGCGGTGAAGGCGATGCGAGTCGAGTCGGGCGACCAGCGGTAGTCGCCGACGCCGAGCTTCGCGTCGGTCACCCGCACCGGCTCCCCACCGCCGGATGGTGCCACATAGAGCTGGGCCGGACCATCACCAGTGTCGCGCAGGAAGGCGAGCAGGAGTCCGTCGGGAGAGAACCTCGGCGCCATGTCGCGCCGTCCGCGAGTGATCCGCGCCGCTGCCCCCTCGCCGGCGAGGTCGATCGAGAACAGTTGGCCGACGTAGGCGTCGGCGTCAATGTCCGGACGCGATACGGCGACGACCGCGCGCGAGAGGTCGGGGTGGATGCTCGGACGGGAGACCGCGATCAACAGCGGCAGGTCGGTGGCTTTCATCACTGGCCATCGTACGGACTCGGCCTCGCGCGACGACCGCGCCGCTCACGCGCCGGTGAAGTCCGAGATGTCGCCGACGTAGCGGGTGTTGCCCTCCGGAACGGGTTCGACGGCCGCAAGCGCGATTTCCGCGGCGAACTCCCCCACGTTGTAAAGCCGGCCGGCCGCATCCTTGCGCGCGCTGATGGCCCCCGGGTTCGCCCGCTCAAGCAGCGTGGCCGTGATTGTGCCCTCGATCATGTCGCCGGAGACGACGACGAATCCGATGCCGGCCTTCTCGAGGGCGGGAATCATCGCCCGCAGCGCATCCTCACCCGCGCGCTTGCTGAGGGCGACGGGAAGGTATTCCGGCATCGTCTCGGCGGTTCCGACGAAGTGCGCCTGGTGGCTCGTGACGAACACGACGCGGGCACCGGGCGCGAGCAGCGGCAGCGCAGCCGTCAGCAGGCTCACCTGCGCATCGCGGTTGAGGCGCATCGCATAGTCCCCGGCCATGCCGGCCTCCATACCGCCCGAGGCGTTCATGACGAGGATGTCGAGAACGCCGAACTCCCGCTCGATCGTGGCGAAGAGCTCGGCCACCGAGGCCTCGTCGGTGAGGTCGGCCCCGACGGCGATCGCGGTGCCGCCGGCCGCCTCGAGGGAGGCGACGAGCTTCAGGGCGCGCGCCTGCTTGTTGCGGTAGTTGACGACGACCTTCGCGCCGGCCCCCGCGAGGTAGCCGACGGTGTCGGCGCCGATGCCGCGCGACGACCCGGTGACGAGGGCGCGTACACCGACGAGGGATTCCGGCTGGAGTGGGTTCAGTGGGGTGCTCACGGCAACCGACACTATCAATACCCGCCTCCCCAATGCGGACGCGAGGTAATGATAGTTTCGAGGTGACCCGGTGGAGACAGAGGTGGCGAACGTGGTGGACCTGGTGGACTACCTGTGGATAATCTGGCTCGTTTTCATTCTCGTCTGCGTCATCATCGAGCTCCTGACGCTCGAGTTCACATTCCTGATGATTGCCGCCGGAAGCCTCGGCGGGCTTGGCGCGAACCTGCTCGGAGCCCCGTGGTGGGTGCAGATCGTCGCGGCGGCAGCGCTCGCGGTGCTGCTCCTGCTCACCATCAGGCCCATCCTGCTGCGGGTGATGCACAAGGGCGGCGACCCCACCCCGAGCAACATCGCCGCACTCATCGGGCTCGGCGGGCGCGTACTCGAGCCCATCGGCGAATCCGGCGGGCTCGTCAAGCTCGCCAACGGCGAGACCTGGACCGCGCGGCTCGATGCCAGCTCGTCCGGCCCCGCGGTCATCGCGGGAGCCCGGATCACCGTCACCGCGATCGAAGGCTCCACCGCCGTCGTCATTCCCTCGGAAAGGTACACCGCATAATGTTCACCTCCGGATTCATCGGGCAGCTCTTCGTCATCGCCCTCATCATTGTCGTCGCGGTCTTCGCGATCGTTACCCTGATCCGGGCCATTCGGATCATTCCGCAGGCAAACGCGGGCGTGGTCGAGCGCCTCGGCAAGTATCACAAGACGCTCATGCCGGGCCTCAACATCCTCGTCCCGTTCATCGACCGGGTGCGACCCCTCATCGACATGCGCGAGCAGGTGGTCTCGTTCCCCCCGCAACCCGTCATCACCGAGGACAACCTCGTCGTGTCGATCGACACCGTCGTCTACTTCCAAGTGACCGACGCCAGGGCCGCGACGTATGAGATCAACAACTATCTGGGCGCCGTCGAGCAGCTCACCACGACCACCCTGCGGAACGTCGTCGGCGGGCTGAACCTCGAAGAGGCACTTACGAGCCGCGACAACATCAACGGCCAGTTGCGCATCGTGCTCGACGAGGCGACGGGTAAGTGGGGAATCCGGGTCGGACGCGTCGAGCTGAAGGCCATCGACCCGCCCATCTCGATCCAGGACTCCATGGAGAAGCAGATGCGCGCCGAGCGCGACAAGCGCGCGGCGATCCTCACCGCCGAGGGCACCAAGCAGGCCGCGATCCTGCAGGCGGAGGGCGCCAGGCAGGCGTCGATCCTGTATGCCGAGGGCGAGGCGCAGGCCGCTGTGCTGCGTGCCACCGGCGAGGCGGAGGCCATCACGACGGTGTTCTCCGCGATTCACCGCGGCAATCCCGACGGCCCCCTGCTGGCCTACCAGTACCTCCAGACGCTGCCGAAGCTCGCCGAGGGCGAATCGAACAAGCTGTGGATCATCCCGTCGGAGCTGACGGAAGCGCTCAAGACCGTCGGGCAGGGGTTCGGCGCTCCCCGGCCCCCGGCCGCCTAGAGGCGTGGCGGCCGCGCGTGAGGCGAGCGGGTACCTCTCCCCAGCGGCGCCGCGAATCCTCGCCCACCGAGGGCTCGCGACGGTGGCTCCGGAGAACACCCTCCTCGCCTTCCGCGAGGCCCTCGCGGTTGGGGCGACCCACCTCGAGACCGACGTGCACGCGAGCCGCGACGGGGTGGCCGTCATCAGCCACGACGCCGATCTGGAGAGGCTGACGGGCCGCGCGGCCTCCATCAGCTCGCTCACGATGGCCGAGCTCGCCAGCATCCAGCTCGGTAGGGGGCAGTCGTTCGTGAGCCTCACCGAGGCGATCGATGCGTTCCCTGACGCCCGGTTCAACATCGACATCAAGTCGGCGCTGGCCGTGCGGCCAACCGTCGACGCGGTGCTCGCCACGGCCTCGACACACCGGGTTCTCGTGACCTCGTTCAGCGGACCCCGCCGCCGCGCCGCCGTTCGGGCGCTTCCCGGAGTCGCGACGTCGGCCTCCGCCGCGCAGTTCGCCGCCGCTTTCGGCGCGGCGGTCGTCGGTGCGACCCCCCTCGCCAGGTGGCTGCTCCGCGACGTTCACGCGGTGCAGGTGCCGGAGCGCCGCTACGGAGTGCGTATCGTCAGCTCTCGCCTGGTGAGGGCGCTGCATGCCGCGGGCCAGGAGGTGCACGTCTGGACCGTCAACGACGAGGGCGACATGAACCGGCTTCTCGATTTGGGCATCGACGGCCTCGTGACCGACCGCGCCGACCTGGCGATGCGGGTGCTGGCGCAGCGGGCAACCGGTTGACTCCGGTCGGCCTGCCCGGGCCAGGCAACTCCCTGTGAACACGCCGGGAAAGATGCGGATCGGGATGTAATGCGTCATCCTCGGGGTTGCTTACTTAATAGGCACGCGAGAAAGGGGCCACATAATGGCAGATCGCAGTTTGCGCGGAATGAGACTCGGATCACAGTCTCTGCAGAGCGAAGAAGGCGTCACCTTCTCCCCGCGAATTACCAGCACGTACCAGATGTCCGACGGGGTCACCTTCGAGGTGACCTTCTCGGCCGATGCCGAGATTCCGCAGGTCTGGGAATCGCCGAAGTCGGGCCAGGAGGGGATCCTGATTGCAGAAGATGGCAAGCCGGTCGTGATCGAGGCCGCCGATACCAAGGTCCCGCGCACGCACTGGGACATGCTCCTCGAGCGTCGCACGCGCGGGGAGCTCGAGGAACTGCTCAACGAGCGTCTCGGATACCTTCGCGCCCGCAAGGGCCAGAAGGTCGGGGCCTGACCCCAGCACCGTCTGACTTCCAAGGCGGCCGATCTCAGGGTATTCGCCGCGAACGTCCCTCGTCGCTCATGCGGCGGGGGACGTTTCTCATTGCCCCCCAGACCGTCACCCGCCAGAGCGCCTCGGCGACGATGCCCGCGTGCATCTTCGACCTCCCGTGGGTGCGCTCCACGAAGGTGATCGGATGCTCCACGACGATGGCCCCCGCGCGTTCGAGGCGCCAGGCGAGCTCGACCTGAAAGCAGTAGCCCTGCGATGAAACCGAGCCGCGGCAGTCGGAGGTGAGCACGCTCGTGCGGAATACCCGGAAGCCGGAGGTCAGGTCATGGATTCGTGAGCCGAGCACGAGCCGCGAGTAGCCGTTGCCTCCCCGCGAGATGGCCTGGCGCAGCCACGGCCAGTTGCGCACCGACCCGCCAGGAACCCAGCGCGACCCGATGACGAGGTCTGCACCGTCGCGGGCGAGCGCGATCATCGCCGGAAGGGACGACGGGTTGTGCGAGCCGTCCGCGTCGATCTCAACAACGAAGTCGTAGCCGTCCGAGATCGCGAGGTCGAACCCGGCGAGGTAGGCCATTCCCAGGCCGTCCCTGGCGGCGCGGTGCAGCACGGTGACACCGGAGTCCTCGCGCGCGAGGCGGTCTGCCAGCTCGCCCGTGCCGTCGGGGCTCGAGTCGTCGACGACGAGCACGTTCGCCTGCGGCACCGACTGCCGGATCCGCCCGATGATGCCCTCGAGGTTCTCGATCTCGTTGTAGGTGGGAACAACGATGAGGGTGTCAGCCACGCTCGTCCCTCCGTCGGCCGACGAGCAGGAGGGCGAGCACGCCGACGAGGCCGAGTGCGGACGCGCCGAGCTCGATGCCCTCGCCGGCGCGCGTGGCAAGCGTGGTCGTCGTGCTGAGCGGCACATCCTGCACCATCGACCCGGGGGTAAAGGTGGGCAGGCGGTCGATCGTGCTCCCGTCGGGTGCGATGATCGCCGAAGTGCCGACCGTCGAGGCGTTGACGACGCTGCGGCCCGTCTCGATCGCCCGCATCCTGGCTATCGCGAGCTGCTGCACGCTCTCGTCGCTGCGCCCGAAGTCGGCGTTGTTGGTGGGGGCGATGATGATGTCGGCACCTCCCGCGATCATCTGCCGCACGAGGTTGTCGTCGACGATGTCGAAGCAGATCGCCACCCCGGCCGTGGCCCCCTCAACCTCGAACAGGTTGTCGCGCGTGCCGATCGTGAAGTCGCGCGGAATGAGCGAGAGCAGTTCGGGAGCGAGCGGGTACCAGAACTCCCGGTCGGGAATGTACTCGGCGAACGGCACCGGGTGCAGCTTGTCGTACTGGTCAACCGGGCCCTGCCCGTCCTGCCACAGCAGAAGGCTGTTGAAGATGTCGTCCCCGTCGACGGTAATGGTGCCGACGATGAGCGGCGCGCCCGCCCGCTCCGTCACTCGGTCAAGCGCCGCGGCCGATTGCCTCGAGCGCAGCGGATCGATGTCCGACGCGTTCTCCGGCCAGACGAGCAGGTCGATCTCCTCGCCGTAGACGGGTTCGGTCGCGGCGAGGTGGTCGTTGAGGATCTCCCCCGGCTCGTATTCCGCGAACAGCCCGGCATCCGAGTCACCCTGCACCGCGGCCACGCGCAGGCTCCCCGACGCGACAACCGGATAGGCCGGAACGGCCAGCATCGCCACGAGCAGCCCGACTGGCACGAGCGAGCGCAGGATGCGGCGCGGGCCGGCGCTCGAGGCGAGTGTCGCCACAGGCACCCGCTGCGCCTGCACGATGAGGGCGCCCACCCAGGCGATGACGAACGAGAGGCCGGCCACCCCTACCCACCCTGCTAGCTCGCCGAACGGGCTCTCGGACTGGGAGAAGGCGAGCCTCCCCCAGGAGAAACCGCCGTAGGGCCACGTCGTCGTCACCAACTCGCGCAGCGTCCAGAGCCCCGCGACCACGACCGGGAGCACGAGCAGCTGCCCGATGGGGCCGGGCAGGGCGCGGTCGCCGAAGCGCCACGCCAGCGCGATGAGTGCGGCACCGATGGCGAAGAACACGGCCTGAAGGCCGCCGAGGGCGAGCCACGGAGCGGCCCCGAGGTAGACCGTGATCCAGAAGATATGCACGCCCCAGAAGGCGAGCCCACCCGCGAGTCCTACGAGCAGCGAGGTGCCGACGCTGCGCCCGACGAGGGCGAACATGATCATCGGGGGGCCGACGAACGCGAGGGGCCACCAGCCCGCGCCGGGGAACGAGAGCGCCGTGAGCACCCCGCCGGCGACGACAAGGACCAGGGCGAGCGACAGCGGGGCAGGGCGCGCCCGAGCGGACCGCGATAGCGGTCGGGAGGGGGCGGCGCGCGTGGTCATCCCATACAGCCTAGGTCGAGTTTCGTGAGGGTTGACCGCGCGCGTCAGGCCACGCTGCTGTAGGCCACGATTCCCCGACGGATGAGCTCCAGCGCCTTCCGCGCGGTCGGCCCGACCGGCGCGTCGGCGACCATCGAGAGCTGGTCGAGCAGGTCGATCGTCTGCTTGGTGAGGCGCACGAAGTCCCCGGCGGCAAGGTCGGTGTCCCTCAGCACGGAGTCGAGACTCGCGCCCTGCGCCCATCGGTTCATCGCCAGCGAGAGCCCGGTCGAGATTGGGTTGCTTCCCGGAAGCTTGTTCTCCCGTTCAAGGTCGTCGAGCCGCGACCACAGCTCGGTTGTGTTCTCCAGCGCAGGGCGGAACGCGCCCTTGGGCAGGTAGCGGTCGTTGACCTGGCCCTCGTCGCGGCGCGGCTCGTAGATCAGGGCCGCGGCCATCGCGGCGAGCCCCGCCGGGTCGAGATCGTTCCAGAAACCCCGCCGCAGGCACTCGGCGACCAGAAGGTCGCGTTCGCCATAGATGCGCTTGAGCATGCGCCCGCCCGAGGCGAGCATGACCGCCCCTGCCCCGTCTCTCTCGAGGTAGCCGAGCGACATCAGGACGTCAGTGACGCGGTCGAAGATGCGGGCGACCGCCCCGGTGCGCGCGCGGATCTGCCTGGTAATCTCGTCGGTCTGCTTCTTGAGCCGCCAGAAGCGCTCGGCCCACCGCGCATGCGCCTCCCGGTCGTTGCAGCTGTGGCACGGGTGCTGTTTCAGGCGCTTGCGCAGGTCGGCGAGCCGGCGCTGCCGCTTCTCCTTCTCGCTGCGCGGCTGCGGGTCTCCCCGCGAGTCGCCCTTGCGCTCGAGTTCCGTGAGCTCGCGGCGGAGGCCGGAATACTCGGCGAAGTCTCCCAGGTGGCACGCCATCGCCTCGGCATAGCCGTCGAGGGACTCACGCTGGCTGCGGATCTTGCGGGCAAGGTCGACGACGGCGCGGTCGGCCTGGAATTGCGCGAACGAGGATTCGAGCACCTCGCGGGTCCTGGCGCGCCCGAACTGCTCGATCAGGTTCACGGCCATGTTGTAGGTCGGCCGGAAGCTCGAATTGAGCGGGTAGGTGCGACGCGACGCGAGCGAGGCGACCGCCTGAGGGTCGAGGGAGTCCTGCCACTGGATGACGCTGTGCCCCTCGACATCGATGCCGCGACGCCCGGCGCGGCCGGTCAGCTGGGTGTACTCCCCCGGCGTGATTGGAACGCGCGCCTCGCCGTTGAACTTCTCGAGCTTCTCGAGCACGACGGTGCGCGCGGGCATGTTGATTCCGAGCGCGAGGGTCTCAGTCGCGAACACGACGCGCACGAGTTTGCGCCGATAGAGCTCCTCGACGACCTCCTTGAAAGCGGGCAGCATGCCGGCGTGGTGCGCCGCCACACCACGCTCGAGCCCCTCCAGCCACTCCCAGTAGCCGAGAACCGCGAGGTCCTCGTCGAGAAGCGTGCGGCAGCGGTCCTCGACGATCGCTCGGATCTCGTCCCGCTCCCACTGCTCGGTCAGCCGCACGCCCGCGCGCAGCACCTGCGAGACGGCCTGGTCGCAACCGACGCGGCTGAAGATGAAGAAGATCGCCGGGAGCAGGTTGCGACTCTCGAGCAGGTCGATCACGGCGCGGCGATTCATGCGGGAATCGTCGGGGCGACCACCGCGGGAATGACGTCGCCCCACGTCCTGGGACTGCCGGGAGCTGATCGTGCGACCGCCGTAGCGCGCCATCTGCACGAGCTCGGGATTGACCCGGTTGGTCGCGGTGAGGCCAGACGAGTCAAACAGGTCGAGGAGCTTCGTGCGCATGAGGATGTGCTGGTCGAGGGGAACCGGGCGCTCCTCCGACACGATGACGTCGGTCTCGCCACGCACAGCCTGCAGCCAGTCGCCGAACTCCTCTGCATTGGAAACCGTGGCGCTGAGCGACACGAGACGCACCTCGGAGGGCAGGTGGATGATGACCTCCTCCCACACGGCGCCGCGGAACCGGTCGGCGAGGTAGTGCACCTCGTCCATGATCACGAAGGAGAGGTCGGCGAGCAGGTCGGAGTCGGCATAGAGCATGTTGCGCAGCACCTCGGTCGTCATGACGACGATGCGGGCACCGGAGTTGATGTTGGTGTCGCCGGTGAGCAGCCCCACCTCGCTCGCGCCGTACTCGGCGACGAACTCCTGGAACTTCTGGTTGCTCAGCGCCTTCATCGGCGCGGTGTAGAAGACCTTCGCCCTCCTCTGTTGCATCGCGAGGTAGACCGCGAACTCGGCGACGATCGTCTTGCCTGCCCCGGTCGGTGCGGCCACGAGGACGCTGTTCCCGCGCTCGAGCGCCGTGCACGCGGTCAGCTGGAACGGGTCGAGGTCGAACTTCTGGCGGCTGCGGAACGCGTCGACCCGCGGATAGCCCCGTCGAGCCGTTGATGCCGCGAAACGCTCGGCCGGCGAAAGTTGGTCGGTCATGCTGGGGCCCCGCCCGGCGTTTCTGTGAGCAGTTTCTCGGCGCGCTTCGCGACGATGCGGTCGTGCCAGAAGGCGATGCCGACCGCGGCGAAGTAGAGCATGATCATGGGGATGGCGAGCAGGAACATGGAGAAGACGTCGGCGGCTGGGGTCGCGAGGGCGCAGAAGACCGTGATCGTGAGGATCGCGACCCGCCACCCCTTGAGGATTGCCTTCGCCGAGACGACACCCATGAAATTGAGCAGCACGACGAAGACGGGCAGCACGAACGCGACGCCGACGGCGAAGACGAGCTTGAGGGCGAAGTCGACGTAGTACTTTGCGAGAAAGATCGAGGTGTCCTCCGGCGGCGCGAACCCCGCAAGCACCTCGACGATGTGTGGGAACACGAAGAACCCGCTCGCGCATCCGGCGAGGAAAAGCGGCACCGCGGAGAAAAAGAACCCGAAGGTGTACCGCTTCTCCCTGCGGGTCAGGGCCGGCGTGACGAACGCGAAGATCTGGTAGAGCCAGACCGGACTCGAGATGACGAGACCGATGTAGATGGCGATCTGCATGCGCAGGTCGAATGCGCCGGTGATGCTGTCGTAGTTGAGGCTCGCGTCACGCGACTGCGCTATCTCGAGGATCGGCGCGCGCAGGGCGTCGAGCACGAGGGGCGCGAAGATGAACCCCACGATGCCGCCCGCGACGATGCCGAGGGCCGACCGGAAGAGCCGCTTGCGCAACTCGACCAGGTGCTCGCCGAACGACATCCGGCCTTCATTGTTCGCGCGGGTTCGGGTGCGCGGGGCCATGGTGGCTATGGCTTCGGATGCGTCTCAGTCGAGTTTGCCGGCGGAGCCGCCCGCGAGCCGCTCTGCATCGGCTCGGCGTTCGCCGCCCTGGCGGCCTCCTCGTCAGACCCGGTCTTGATCTCGTTCTTGAAGATCTTCATCGACTGCCCCACGCTCTTGGCCAGCGCGGGCAGTTTCGCCGCACCGAATAGAAGAAGGATCACGACAAGGATGATGATCGCGTGCCATCCGGTCAGGCCTTGGAAGATTCCCATGATTGCGTCCTCGATCTCGCGTTGTTGGTTCGATTCATTTTACCCCCGTGGCGGGGAGATCCCTGCGAAGCCCGGCCGGGCGACCCTCACCTGTCGTAGCGCTCGGCACCGGTTGCCGCCCACTCGGCGACGACGCGCCTCGCCTCGGGGGGGGCGACGACGGTGACGAGGCCGGGGAGCCCGGCGACGAGCCTCTTGAGCACGTGATGGTGCGAGACGCGCACGGTGACGCGTTCCCGACCGTCGACGGTGCGGCGCTCGGCGCCGTCGTCGATGTAGTCGGCGATGAGACTCACCGCCGTCGGCAGTACGTCGATCGTGACGATCAGGTCGTCCGCCGACCCGACGAACAGCTCCTCCGGCAGCGCCACGTCGCCCTCGCGGAATGCAATGGGCAGCGTCGTAGTGCGCGGTGACGAGATGCGGTCGAGCCGAAAGGTTCGCACGGCACCCCGCAGGTGGCACCAGGCGCGGAGGTACCAGTCGGTGTCGACGGACTCGATGCGCAGAGGGTCGACATTGCGGTGCTCGGAGTCGCCTCGGGAGTTCACGTAGTCGAACTCGACCTGCACCCCATTGGCGACGGCCCCGCGGATGAGCGCGAGGGTCGCATCCGTCTCGCTCCCCTCGACCGCGACCTCGCTCGGCCGCGACGACGACCCTCGTGCCAGCTTGGCCATGAGCGAGTCGATTGCCCCACGGTCGGAGTTCTCCGGCAGCGCCGAGAGGTACTGCAGGCCGGCGATGAGCGCCGCGGCCTCCCGCCCGGAGAATCTCGGCGAATCGTCGATCGCGACGAGATGCGTGAGCACGATCTCGTCGTTCTCCTCGAAGCGGTCCCAGGCGATGTCGAAGAGGTCGCCGTCCTGGTATTGGTGCGTCTCCCCCGGGATGCCGGATACCGCGATGAGCATCACCGCGTCGCGGATCTGCTGCTCCGGCACGCCGAAGTGCCGTGCGGTGTCGGTGACGGACACCTCGGCCCGGTCGATCAGCCAGGGCACGAGGGAGAGCAGGAACGCGAGCTTGTCCGTCGCCTGGAGCGCAGGGGGTCGCTTAGCCACTGGGGTCCTCCTGCGCTCGCGCGACCGGGGAGGTGCTCCCCGGGGTCGCGTGGTCGGATGCGGTGACCAGCAACCGCGCCCGCACCGCGTCGCGCAGCTGCGGCGGTGCCAGCACGACAACCTCCGGGCCGTAGGCCGCAAGTTCGTCGGCGACGATGTCGAGGTCGGAGAAGTGGAGCTCGAGGGCTCCGGATTGAGCGACGGTGGTGCCGCGACGCTTGAGCAGCCGGGTGGCCGCGTCGGAGCTCTTCTCGGCCTCGACGATCGCGGTGTGCGACACCCACACCTCCTCGAGCTCACGCAGCGCCACTGCGGACTGGTCTCCGTCGCGCGGCTCGAAGCTCTCGCGCGTCACGAGCACCTGCCCGACGATGCGACGCAGCAGGAAGGTGCGGCGTGCGCCGCTGCCGGTCACCTCCGCGCTCAGGTGCCACCGGCCCTGGTGCTGGACGAGGGCGAGCGGGATCAGCGTGCGCGTGCGCGCCTGCGTCTCCCCCGGCTTGAGATAGGCGAACTTGACGACCTGTCTCTTCTCGAGGGCGGTGCGCAGCGGTTCGAAGGCGCTGTCACGCACCCGCAGGGTCGGCGCATAGCCGAGCACGGGCTCGTCGGAGGTGCCTCCGAGCGCGCGGAGCTTCACGAGGGCCCGTCGCGATTCGGCCGAGAGAGATCCCTCGCGCCACACCATCGCGGCGAGTCCCAGCAATGCCGTCTCCTCGGCGGAGAACGAGATGTCACTCGGTAGCTCGTAACTCCCGCGCGGGATCCGGTAGCGCAGAATCTGGTTGTTTCCCGACTGCCCCGGCGACTCGACCGTCTCGAGGGGCACGCCGAGGTCGCGGATGTCGTCCTTGTCCCGCTCGAACTGACGCTCCAGGTTGGCGTTGTCGCCCGTGTGCGAGTACCTCTGCCGGTAGCCCTGCACGGTCGAGAGGATCTCGTTCTTGGTCAGGCCGGTCTCGGTCGCGAGCAGCGCGAGCACGAGGCTGAAGAGCCGCTCCTCGACAGGCACACGCGCGGCGCCTGCTGCACTGTCTGGTGGCACGGTAGGGCGTCCTTGCGTCGGGGGTGCTTTCGTCGCGCGCTCGGCGTCGCCGGCACCCGCTAGTTGACCGTTCCTAGGATATCGACTACGTAGACGAGTGTGGACTCCGACGGTGCGCCGCCTTGCGGCACGGCGGCGAGCTCGGGCGGCACGATGGCGAGCACCTGCGAGCCGACAGTCTTTCCCTCGAGTGCCCTCGTGAGGCCCTCGCCGACGGCGGCGCTGTCGAGCTCGACGATCGCCGCGCCGCCCGTCGTCCAGGTGGACTGCACGACGGTCTCCTCGTCCCAGTCGACCGCGGTCAGCTTGGCAACGACCTGGTCGCCCTCGGCAATCTCGTCACCGTCGCCGAGGCGCAGCACGGAGTCGCGAAATTTCGTCGGGGCGTCGCCGCCCGGAAGGGTGATGCCGGGCGTTCCGTCGGGGGCGGTAACGACGCTGGGCATCCCGGCCTCGGCGAGCTGCACGACGCCGTCGGCGCGGGAGGGGAACGCGCGCAGAATGTCGACGACATACACAATCGAGTCCTCCGTCGGCGGTGCGCCCTCCGCCGCGCTCTCCTTGGCCGAGGCGACAACCGCGACGCGGGATCCGACGGAGGCGCATTCGAGGCCCGATCCAAGGGCGGGCAGGCCGGCGTCGCCGATCGTGAAGAGGCTGCCGCCCTCCGGTGCGTAGGTGGTCTGCTGCAGCACCGCGGCGTCGGTGCCGTTGAGGATCGTGGCCTCGAGAATCACCGGTTGGCCGAGCTCGAGGAGGTCGCCGTCTCCCCGGATGATCTCGGTGCGCTCGACCGAGTTCGAGATGGCGGGCGTCGGGAACGTGACCTCTGGCGCGGTCCCGAGCTCGCCCGGCGCGTCGATGGTCGCGGAGGCCGTGCCGCCGGAGACGCCCGAGTCGCACCCGTCGGCATCGGCGCCCGCGCACGCGGTAAGGGCTGCCAGCATGCTGGCGGCGACGACTAGCGCGGGGAATCTGCGCACGAATGCCTCATTTCGACGGGGCCTCAAGGGGAACTGGACAAGTCTAGGCGGAGGGCGCTTTGTCGTCCGGCTCCCGGCCGGCCTGCGCGGTGCCCTCCGACTCGGCTGCGACGGCGAACTCGGCGGCCGTCTGGGCCGCCCGGCCGGCCTTGCGCAGACGCTTGTCGGTGGGCGTGCGCTCTCCCAACGATCCCGGCGTCCACGCCTCGACGTCCTCGTCGGAGAAGTCGCTCTTCGACGCGCGCCGCTTGAGGACGGGCAGGATGGCGCCGGGCGCGAGCCGCCTGGCGGTCATCAGGAATCCGGTGTGCGCGATCATGCGGTGGTCCGGACGCACGGCAAGTCCCTCGACGTGCCAGCCGCGCACCATCGTCTCGGACGAGTCCGGGTCGGTGAAGAGGCCCGTGCGGCGGATCGCCTCGGCGACCCGCGACAGCTGGGTCACAGTCGCGATGTAGCAGACCAGCACCCCGCCGGGGGTGAGCGCGTCGGCCACATCGTCGATGCACTCCCACGGTGCGAGCATGTCGAGGATCACGCGGTCGACGGAGCCGGGCGCAGCGACCTCCGGGAGCTTCTCGACGAGGTCGCCGACAGTGACCGTCCAGTTATGCGGCTCACCGCCGAGGAAGCTCGTGACGTTGCCGATGGCGACCTGGGCGAATTCGTCGCGGCGCTCGAAGGAGTGCAACTGACCGTCGGGGCCGATCGCGCGCAGCAGCCACAGGCTCAGCGCCCCGGATCCGACGCCGGCCTCGACGACCGTCGCCCCGGGGAACACGTCGCCGAGGGCGAGTATTTGAGCGGCATCCTTCGGGTAGATGATGGCGGCGCCGCGCGGCATCGACATGACGAAGTCGTTGAGCAGCGGTCGCAGGGCGAGGTACTCGTCACCGGTCGTCCCGATCACGACGGACGCGTCGGGGAGGCCGATCACGGCGTCGTGCTCGACACCGCCCCGGTGCGTGTGGAAGATTTTGCCCGGCTCGAGCGCGATCGTGTTGAGGCGGCCCTTCGGCCCGGTGAGCTGCACCCTGTCGCCCGGGCGAAACGGGCCGCTCTGGCGGCGCACCGCGCCGGTCACAACGAGGCCACGGCCTTCGCCTGCGCGAAGTGCCCCACGATGTCGGCATGGGTGATCCCGGCGAGGGACTCCCAGAGGGTGTGGGTCGGACCGGGATCGAGCGGGGCGTGCAGCGGCACACCGATGGTGACCGCGCCGGAGGCGATCGCGGAGGCGAGCCCCGGAACCGAGTCCTCGATCGCCACGCACTGCAGGATATCGACTCCGAGCAGTCCGGCGGCGTGGAGGTATGGGGCCGGGTGCGGCTTCGCGAGCTCGACGTCGTCCCCGCCGACGATGACGTCGAAGGCGTCGAAGCCGATTGCCCCGGCGATGGTCTCCGCCATCCGGCGCACCGACATGGTGACCAGTGCCGTAGGCATCTCCTCGCGTTTGAGGTCGGCGAGCAGCTCGCGGGCACCTGGCCGCCACGGCACCTCGGCCTTCACCTGCTCGAGAACGCGGGTGGTCATCCATTCGATGATGTCGTCGGCCGGCAGGTCGACCCCGCGCGCCTGGAACACCACGGCGGCGTCCCACAGGCCCATGCCCACGACGCCGAGTCCGTCTTCGCGGGTCCACTCCCCGCCGAATGAGCCGATCAGCTCGGTCTCGGCGACCATCCAGTATGGCTCGGTGTCGACGAGTGTGCCGTCCATGTCCCAGAGAACGGCGGCGGG
>Ga0105047_10005597_pt1 | contig 21503 bp, 18 predicted proteins | sample MAT04_FD_78384 | JGI IMG/M metagenome (GOLD analysis project Ga0105047, IMG submission 78384) | Freshwater microbial communities from Lake Fryxell liftoff mats and glacier meltwater in Antarctica - MAT-04 (megahit assembly) | ecosystem: Environmental > Aquatic > Freshwater > Ice > Liftoff... | reverse complement strand
GTTCCGCGCCTCGTAGTTCCGCGCCTCGTAGTTCCGCGCCGCGCCGTTCCGCGCCGCGTAGTTCACGGCGGTGTCAGGCGTCGCTGCGCATGGTAGCGACGGTGTTGTTCGCGTGTGCGATGATGTGTTTGCCACACACAGGGTTGGCACAAAACAACCGTCTCGAAGTCAAGGTTGTCGCGCCAACATTAACGGCCTCGGCAACGGCGGCCGTAACTGGCGTGTTGTCGGATAAGGCGTTTGACAAACTGATGCGCAGTGGATTTCCGGTGCGTGTCCATGTCAAAGCCGAGTTGTGGCGCACGCGAACGCTGCTCGACCAAATCGTTGCGGAGACGGAGTGGGATTTCTACATCCGCTTCGACACGTTTGATGCGGTGTACGAAGTTGTGCGCATCGTCGGTGATTCGATTACGCCACTGGGCGGGCCTTTCGAAAAGCTGTCCGACGCCCAACACGCAGCGGAGGTACCCTTTGCGCTGCGTTTACCGACGCCGCCGCCTGGTCGCGAGAGCTACATCAACGTGCAGGCCGATGTGCAGACCATTGAGATGAGTGATCTCGATGAGTTACTGGGTTGGTTGCGCGGCGAAGCGCAACCGGCGGTTCAAGGTCGGAAGAATCCGACGACGGTGATTGGTAGTGCCTTGCGATCGATCGGGTCTCGGCTGCTGGGCGCGGAAGTGCGGCACCTTGAGGGGCGCACCAGGTCGTTCAGGATGCCGGTCCCTGCAGGGAAAGGAGCGCCACCCGCGCCACCGCGGTCGCAACCGCGCTCACCAACTGACTCGGCGTGAACGGTTTGCGCACTGAACTAACTGATGACTGGGCGATGTCGCCGAGATAAAAGTCTGCGGTCGGGTAGCTCGTCATGAGAATGACCGGAAGGACTGGCCATTCCAGCGAAAGTTGTCGCGCCAATTCGCTGCCGCCAACAGACGCCAACATGCTATCGGTGACAACAATGGTTGGCGGTCCGTTTTGCGCGATCAAGGCCAGCGCTTCCCGTTTGTCTGCCGCGGTGACAACACTATACCCCGCTTCTTCCAGCGCGCGCATGGCAATGATGCGAAGTGAGGGTTCCTGATCGACAAACAATACAGTGCCTTTGGGCGCGATCACGGGTGCGCGATAGGAGAACTGATCGCGATCGCGCTGATTGGTGCTCTTCCGGTCGTCCGCCGGGAAATACACAATGAATTCAGAGCCTGACTGCAGTGCGCTGTGCACTTTAATGTAGCAGTCACTCTGCTTGAGCAAACCGATGACAGCGGCGAGCCCAAGCCCGGTTCCTTTTCCGATTGGTTTTGTCGTGAAGAACGGTTCGAAAATATGAGATTGCGTTTCTGCACTCATGCCCGTTCCAGTGTCCAGAACCGAGAGCGTCGCGTACTCTCCCGCCGGAATGATCGTGCCTTCCGCGCAAGTTTTCCCAAAGGACAGGGATGTGGTATCCGTCGTGACAGTGATCACGTCACCGTCGGCTGTCGCGTCGCGGGCGTTCAGGGCCAGGTTGACGATCACCTGTTCAAGGTGGGCCGGATCGATGCAAATGTTGGAATGTATTTCGGTTTTGAGATCCACGACTCTGGCTGAACCGAGAATTCGCCGGATTGTTGATCCCGCGAGCCCAACGGCGTCGCTCAAATCGACGAGTTCCGGACGCGTGGCCGTACGTCGACTGAAAGCCAGCAACTGTTGCGTGATCACGGATGCGCGTTTGGCTGCCTTCGTGATTTGCAAGACATCGGGCCTTGCCTCCTCACTCAGATGGCCATCGTCCAACAGGAATTCGCTGAAGCCCAATACTACCGTCATCATGTTGTTTACTTCGTGTGCCACTCCGCCGGCCAGCGCGCCAACGTCTTCCATTCGTTGCGCCTGCTGGAGGCGATGCTCCATGACGCGCGCCGCTTCTTCCGCGATGACGCGTCCGGAAATGTCGCGCACGACGAGGTGAATGAATGGATGTCCGTCATCAATGAAGCCGAGTGCGCGTACTTCAACCGCGAGCGATGTTCCGTCAGTACGTTTTAAAAAGTCGCGCACTGGTGGAGCGTATTTTGTCCAGTGAGAATTATCAAAAATGTCAGCCTGCGCCGCTTTCAGATGCGGAGGTTCCAGGAACTCCTCAATTGGTTTTCTGACAATTTGATTCGAGTGCCCTGCCCCAACGAGACGAAGCGCGGCGGCGTTCGCAAAGACGACGTGCTCACCGTCGTGAACAATTATTCCGTCTGGCGATAGTTCGACCAGAGCCAGCAGCCGTTCGTTGGAAGCCCAGGCATCATTCGCGTGACGTTCTACGAAGTTTTTCACGAGCTTTTCCGTCTATTTGGGCGAGGGCAGTTGTCGCCTGGGATGTCCTAGCAGGATCTCTTCATAGTCGCGCAACGACTCGCGTAGTGATATCCCCTTCGCAGTCGTTTCGTAAAGGCGAAACTCCCGGCTGTGATCGCTCCCGCGCATCTTGACGATCATCAACACTTTGCGCAGCTCGCCTGACATCTCGACGTACCGCAAGCTGATAATGTCATCGGTCAGGAACGAAACCTGGTATCCCGTAAACTGCAGGTCACCCTTCGGAGCGACGACCTCAATGGTTGAAAACATCGTGACGCCAAGTGCCGTGAGTGCACCAATCAGTCGATAAAGCGATTCACGGAAGTCTTCGCGAAATCCTGGCGCCAGTGCCATCTCGAAGCCCGATATGGAATCGATAACCACGCGAGTGGCGCCGATCTCTTTGACCGCCCTCCGGATTTCGTCGAGCGTTTCGTCAACGGAGAGATCGAGCGGTCGTAGGTAAATGACCCGCAACTTGTCCGCACGAATGGCTTCTTTCAGGTCCAGCTCAACACCTTTGGCCCGCGCGATGTACACCTCAGGCCGTTCCTCGAAAATCGCGATGACTGCCGTTTCATCAGCGCGAATTCCGGCGGCCGCGAACTGCAGCGCGAACGTTGTTTTTCCGGTGCCCGCGGGCCCCGCCAACACCAACGAATCACCTGCGGGAATACCACCATGCATCATCTCATCGAGATCGGAAACTCCTGTGCTCAAGCGCGGGACAATCTCAGGACGAGCCGTTTGCGCACTCTGAGGAATACGCGGGAACACCTGCATCCCCGCCTTCGTCATGCGAGCCGTGTGCAAACCGGGCATCGGCGCCACGCCGCGTGCTTTCACTATTTGCAACTTGCGCACCACTGCGTTGCGATGCGCCTCCTGTGTCAGCCACAGGATGCCGTCGGCCACCGTGAACACCGGATTTCGCAGCTCCCCTTCCTGATATTCACCAATCAGAAACGCTGTGATTTCCCAGGTGGTCAGATGCAGAGCCAATTGCTGGACAAAGTTCTCGACTGCGAGATTCAGCGTCGGAACGGTTGACGTATTTGACAACGAGCGAAACGAGTCAATCACGACAATGCCAGGATGCAACCGGTCGACCTCTTCGACAATCCGGTCCAGCACCTTGGTCAGTTCGCCGTCAAGCGCTTCCTTACTGAGGTTGAGGAAATGCACATCGGTACCAACGCGGGCAATGTCAAAAAACTGAAATTGCTGTTGATATCGCAGCATCTTTAGTGACGTCTCACCCAATAGAGTGATAAACAGCCCGGGCCGTTCGCTGCTTGCATTCGCAAACATTATTTGCATCGCCGTAGTTGTTTTTCCGGAACCAGGCGCGCCCGCGATCAGGTTGAACGAAAGTGCAGGCAGGCCGCCGCCCAGAATCTCGTCCAATCCAGGAACTCCCGTCTTGAGGAGACTTAGTCCGGGACGGTCGTTCAAGCTGCCGCTTGGACTAATGTCACTATTCATCGAGCTGACCCTCGGTTGCCGCGTTGTTTACGGGATTTGCACTGGAAATTCCGAAGTGTTTCACCAGATGCACCGCCATGTTGATGCCAACAATGCGGCCCAGCAATTCGATTATGACGGCGATCAATTGCTTGCCGCCAGCCAGAACCACGGGAGTTCCGAAACTCTCAACAGCCGCGATCAGGTCAGCCGCCTCGATTTCCGGCTGAAAAAGAGCGCTTATCCAGGGATAGTCTTCGCGAGCAATACCAACGGCGCGATCGAGCAGCGTGTTGTATCCCGCCACGCCAATCCATCGGCCAAGCCCGGCGCGCAACTCACTCAGCAGGTCGACAATGGCGTTCGCAGTCGCTCTCGGTGTCTGCCCATTGCTGATGCGCTCATTCCAGACAAAGTTTGCCGCGCTCGTTGCCGAGGGGGAGAGGGACGTCATTCGCGGACGTCCGCCTGAGGGTGCGGAGACGAGCCGATCCTCGCGGCGCAGTGCAACATGATCGGCACGAGGCACCTCCTTGAGGTTCCCGACGGGAAGGAATTTCCACAGGGGCGCATCGATGCGCAGTTTCTGTGTCTTGCGGCTACGAACGATGTGCATGTTCTCGCTGCGGCACAATGCGATGCCGCTACAAGTAATCTTCGCAGCGAAATTCTTAGTGGCGGCCGTGCGGTGCCGAAAATTACAGATTCACAACCGCGTGGTCCTGCTCCAGCGCTTCGAGCTGGCGCAGCGTGGCTTCGCCATAGAAGACGCGAATGTACTTCGCCTGAATGGGCGTGAGCCGTCGCACGGCCCAGCTCAAGTGCACGAAGTGAGGCTCGACCGGGACGTGCAGCGGGTGCATCCCAATTTCGTCGGGCAAGCGATTGGCTTTGCGCGTGTTGCAGCTGCTGCACGCGGTGACCACGTTGGTCCAGATGTTCAGGCCGCCGCGCGACATCGGGATGAGATGGTCGCGTGTGAGTGATTCGCGGGTCTTGAGTTCAATGGACCGACGGCCGCAAAACTGGCATTGATAGTCGTCGCGCGCGAACAAAAATGTGTTCGTGACCTGTCGGCGAAAACGCCGCGGCACGTGCACAAATCGCGTGAGGCGAATAACCACGGGACGCGGAAAATTTCGGCGCTCGGAGCGCACCGGGCGGTCCTTCTCCGATTCGACAATTTCGGCCTTCCCGTCGATGACCAGGCGTAACGCTCGTCGGAGCGGTACCATGGTCAGCGGTTCGTACGAAGCATTCAGTGCGAGACATCTACTGATCACGCCATCCCTCGCTCGTAGGTTCGGGTTTCCGAACGATAAACGGGGGGAGGAGGTTGTACTAGGCTCTTACAAGCCCGTCGTGCGTCGCCATTCATCCAGGCGCCGACCAATCTGCTCAAAGCGCAGGCGTAAATCGGGATCCGCCTCGACAATGTGGCCGTCACGGACTCGCGCAACGCCGGCCACCAGCACCAATTGCGCAGTCACGGCACCGGCCAACGCGTGCACCATCGAAACCGTCGGATCGTACCCGGGCAACGCTTCAATCCGATCAAGCGGAAAAGCCGCGACATCCGCCTGTTTGCCCGCTTCCAGCGTACCTGAGATCGCCTGCATTCGTAGCGCGCTCGCGCCCCCAATCGTGGCCAGGCGCAACGCGTCGGCCGCACTCAACGCATCTGGTTTCATTTGTCGAATCGACTGGAACAGCGTCGCCTGGCGAGCCTCACTGAGAATGTCCATGCGATCATTACTCGCGACGGAATCGGTGCCGAGTCCGGTGGCAATTCCTGCGCTCATGAACAACTCGAGCGGTGCAATCCCATGACCGAGTTTGGCATTCGAGATCGGACAATGCACGAGGCTCGCGCCGTGTTGCGCGACGAGTGCCGCGTCGGCCGCATCCATGTGCACGCCGTGAATCAGTAACGCCTGCGTATCAAGAATTCCCGTGTCCGCCAGCAACCGCACCGGCGAGTGACCGGTTCCTCGCACTTCGATTCCGCGCGCGCGCAATCGTTCGGCAAATGGACCGGCACCATCACGTATCAGTTCGACCTCCGCAACGCCCTCAGCGACGTGCACGGCCAGCGGCAAATGTTCTTCGCGCACCCAATCCGCGACCGCTCGAAACAGCCGCGCCGAGACCGTGTACGGCGCGTGCGGCGACACACCGGTTCGCACCAAATCAGTATCGAGCGCTCGCGACGCGTTCGCGGATTTCTGCAAAGCCCGCATCGACGCATCACACCCCGCAGGATCAGGTCCGAACACTTCGATGTACCCAATGCCACGCACGCCAGCCGCACGCATCGCCGCAAGCGGCACACTGGACTCAGTGCAATCCGCAAAAGTCGTGATGCCCGCCAACAATCCCTCGTGAATACCAATCGTGGCCGAGTCCATCAAGGCGTCGGGCGTGAGTACGACACAACGCGCTGCCGTTAACACGCGCAACCAGTCGCGAAAGTCGAGCCCCTCAAGAAAACCGCGAAGCGCTGTCAGTTCGAGATGCGAGTGTGCATTGACCAGCCCCGGCAAAAGCACGGCGTTTCCCAGCTGTACATGGCGATCAGCGACGGCACGCATCGAGGGTCCCACGTATTGCAGCACGCTGCCCGCTACAACAATCGCTCCGTCAGCAATGGCCGACGAAGCGATGGGCAACACCCAGCGCGCGTGATACGCGGTGCGTGTTGACGTCAACGTTTCACCGGCGGAATCGTGAACGGGTTAAGCGAGTCGGCCGTTTTCCGCGCGCGCATGGCGGAGTCCGCCGGCAGCATCGGTCGTAGCGCGGCGGGATCCGAACAGGTTGTCTGTGGTTCGGTGCCCATGACGAAGTATTCGGTCACGATGCTCCCCATGCACGAAGTGTTGGGCAAGCGGCCCGTGGCCGCGTCAATTTCGCGCGCAATAATGCCGTCAGGCCGTGGCCAGTCGGGCGGAGTGGGTTTCCGCCGATACACTTCTGTCATGAACGCCGTCCACGCCGGCGCCGCCAGGTCGCCACCCTGCGCATTGTTCTTGATCTTCTGCGGCCTGTCAAAACCCATCCACACACCGGCCACAAGATCGGCCGTGTACCCAATAAACCAAACGTCGGAACCGTCATTGGTGGTGCCCGTTTTGCCGCCGGCGGGAACGCGAAATCCCGCGCCGGTCACGTTCTTTGACGCAGTTCCGCGCACGACGACATCCTTCATCATGCTCACCATCAACCAGGCTTCTTCGGGCGACAACACGGGCTCGCGCACGACCTTCGGTTCCCAGATTTTTTTGCCGGACGCATCTTCCACACGAAGAATCGCATGTGGTTCGGTACGCAGACCAAGATTGGCGAAGACCGAATACGCGCCAATCATTTCGACCGGATACACGTCGGCCGAACCAATGTAGATTGACGGATAGGGCGGGATGGGCGTGTGAATACCAAACTTGCGCGCCATGCTGACGACGGCCTGCGGCCCGACTTCCATCCCCGTCCGAATGGCCGCGAGATTGCGCGACATGTACAGCGCCTTTCGCATGGGCATCTCACCCATGAACTTGAGATCGTAATTCTGCGGCGTCCAATCGTCGCCGCTCATTTGCTCGACGGCGATTGGCGTGTCGTCGACCATTTGCGCCGGCGTGAAGCCCGCATGAATCGCGGTTGCGTACATCACCGGTTTGAAAGTCGATCCCGGCTGTCGCAGCGCCTGCACGGCGCGATTGAATTTGGAATCGTCGAAGTCACGACCGCCCACCATGGCGCGCACTGCTCCCGAACGTGGATCAAGCGCAACGAACGCGCCCTGCAAGTACGGTGAATTGGCGCCCGCCGCCTCGCCGGATTCTGCGTTTTTCGCGAGGTACCCCTCGTACGTCAGGTGTTTGTACGGACCAACGCGCCCCGCTTCAATCGCACGCAGCTGCTGCTCGAGCGCGCGTTCGGATGCGGCCTGCATATCGACATCCAGCGTCGTGTACACCTTGTAGCCTTGCTCGTACAACTCCTGCCCGAAATGCGCGTCGAGCTGTTGGCGCACCCACTCGACGTAATACGGCGCAACCTCACCCGATTCGCTGCGCCGAGCGAGTTGGAGCGGGAACGCTTTGGCGAGGGAGGCGTCGTTGTCGGTAATCACATCGGAGCGTCGCATCAATTCGATGACGGTGTTGCGACGCTGAATTGCCCGATCGGCAAACCGGCGCGGGTTGTAGCGGCTCGGTCCTTTCAGCAAGCCAGACAACATCGCCGCTTCGGCAACATTCAGCTCCTTGACGGTTTTGCCAAAGTATCGCTGCGAAGCGGTTTCGATGCCGAACGCACCATTACCGAACGACATCTGATTGAGATACAGCTCGAGAATCTGATCCTTCCCGAAACGTTTCTCGATTTGTCGCGCAACGTAAATCTCCTTGAGCTTGCGCAGCGCCGACTTCTCACGCGTGATGCGCTCGGGAAACACGTTGCGCGCCAACTGCATCGTGATGGTCGAGAACCCTTCCACAAAACTCCGCGCGCGCACGTTTCGCACGACGGCACCGGGAATACGAAACCAATCCACGCCCGAGTGCGAGTAGAAGCGCTTGTCCTCGTTCATGACGAAGGCCTCTTTCACCATCTGGGGCACATCTTTCACACTGATCAACGTCCGACGCTCGGCACCCAATTCGCCAATAAAACGGCCGTCGGCGGCGTAGAGCTTGGATGTCTGATTGGGCACGTACGTTTCGAGCGATGCAGCGGACGGGCACTGGCCCTCACCGCGGCAGACGAAAAAGTAGGCGCCGAGCAATCCCCCAAAGCCGATACCGCCCAGCGCGCAGCACGCGACGAGGGTCCACGAGACCCAGGGTCGACGAAGAAAATTTAGAATGGCTGTCATCTGAGAGTGAACGTACTGGCGTTGCCCGGGGCGCGCCAAGAGGAAAGGGTCTCTATCTTACCCGCATGTCTCAACTTCCAGCCCCCCTTTTCGAGCTCGCCTGGCGCGAGCTCCTCTTCCAGCATACCGATGGATTGGGTGACGCGTTCCGGACCGGGACCGTCAGTGCCTACTGTGGCTTCGACCCGACCGCGGACAGCCTGCACATTGGCAGTCTGGTCCCGATCATGGGGCTCGTGCACTTGCAGCGTGCGGGCCATCGTCCGATTGCGTTGGTGGGCGGCGGCACCGGTATGATTGGTGACCCGAGCGGACGCAGCAGCGAGCGATCGTTGTTGGATCTGCCCACGATTGCGGCGAACGCCGAGGGCATTCGCTTGCAGCTCGCGCGTTTTCTCGATTTCGATGATGCGATGCATGGCGCGAAACTCATGAACAACGTGGAGTGGCTGGGCAAACTCCCGTTGATGGATTTCCTGCGCGATACCGGCAAGCACTTTTCGGTGAATTACATGCTGGCGAAAGACTCCGTCAGCGCGCGCATGGAAGATGGAATTTCGTTTACGGAATTTTCGTACATGCTGCTGCAGGCGCACGACTTTCTCGAATTGTACAAGCGCGAAGGTGTGACGCTGCAGATTGGCGGCAGCGATCAGTGGGGCAACATTACCGCGGGACTCAAGCTGATTGGCAGCAGTGCCGGCGCCACGGCGCACGCGATGACGATGCCGCTGGTCACCAACGCCAACGGCTCGAAGTTTGGCAAAAGCGAGGGCGGCGCGATCTGGCTCGACGCGGCACGCACCTCGCCGTACAAGTTCTACCAGTACTGGATTGGTGCGGACGATCGCGACATCTCGAAGTGGCTGCGGTATTTCACGCTGATGTCACTGGAGGAAATTACGGCGCTGGATACGTCCGTGCGTGAGCATCCGGAGCGGCGCGAGGGTCAGCGGGCGTTGGCGGCGGACGTCACGGCGCGTGTGCATGGCGCGGACGCGGCGCGTGTGGCCGCCGAAGTGTCGGCGCTGCTGTTTGGCAAGGGTGACGCAACCGCGCTGTCCGAAGATGCGCTCACCGCATTACGCCATGAAATCCCGTTCGTGACGCATCGCGAAACGCCAGAGACGAGCAATGCGCTGGATGTGCTGAATTGGGTAACGGAATTAGGCCTCGCTGCATCACGCGGAGCGGCGAAGCGGCTGCTGGCGCAGGGCGGACTGAGTGTGAACGGTGTGAAGCTTTCGGAATCATCGGCGGTGGTTTCGCGCGAACAGCTGCTGCGTGGAAGGTATGCGCTCATCAAGAAGGGCGCGCGGGACTTTGGACTCGTCGCGGTTGCTTAACTGAAGCCGAATAGCCTAACGGCTGAATGGCTGATGCAGCCGAAACGCCGAACAACAGACTGCAGCCGAAACGCCGAACAACAGACTGCAGCCGAAACGCCGAACAACAGACTGCAGCCGAAACACCGAACAACAGACTGCAGCCGAAACACCGAACAACAGACTGCAGCCGAAACACCGAACAACAGACTGCAGCCGAAACGCCGAACAACAGACTGCAGCCGAAACGCCGAACAACAGACTGCAGCCGAAGGGCCCAACAACTGACGGCAGCCGAAATGCGAACAACATTCCACCGCCTGACGCTGCCGCGATCGCTCTTCGCGCACGCAAATATTCGACCCTTCGGCTGCAAGTTGTTCTTCGGCCATTGGGCTGCAGGTTGTTCTTCGGCCATTGGGCTGCAGGTTGTTCTTCGGCAGTTCGGCTGCATCACCCATTCCGCCATTCGGCTTTCCGGCTTCAGTTATCCAGCATCGCGACAACCCGATCCATCTCCCCGACCGTGTTGTAGCAGTGCGGCGCAAGACGAATGGCGCCCTCGCGAATCCCGCACGTGACCGAGCCGCGCTTGAGCCTTGCGTGAGCGCCATCAATGTCCTGCGGCGCAAACGCAAAAACACCAGCGCGCCGCGCCAGGTCACGCGGTGACACCAGTGTGACATCCTTGCGTGAGTCCGCCCAACCAATCAAGCGGTCAACCAATGAGTTGATGTGCGTCTGAATGTTCGCAGTACCGGCGTCCAACAGAAGCCGCGTCGACGCATTCGACACCGCAAAATCGTGATATGAAATCGTGATCACCTCGAACTTTCGGGCGTCTTTGAAGAAATCATACTCGTAGTCCGTCAAACAATTGTAGTCCGTCGATGCCGTCATACACGCCCAGCCCACATCGTGCGGATCGAATGTTTCGATGAGTTCCTGACGCACGTACACAAAACCGGTTCCCCAGGGACTGAGCTGCCACTTCTGGGCGCCGCTCGCGAAAATGTCGATCGGGAGCTCGTGCACGTTGATGGGCATCGCACCGACGCCTTGAATTCCGTCAACAATAAAAAATGCGCCAGCCGCACGGCAGGCGTTTCCGATACGCTCCAGGTCGGCCACATATCCGTGGGCAAACTGCACCCACGACACTACGACTGCGACCACATCACCGCGACCGATCTTGAGGACCAGCAAATCCTCGTCGGGAATTCCATCACGTTTGGGAACCAGCTCCAGACTGATTCCGCGTGACGACAACGCCATGAACGGATAAACACAGCTCGGGAATTCACCATCGAACGTAAGAATGGTGCCCGGTCGCAGCGGCAGCGCCCGCGCGGCGAGATTCAACCCATACGTCGTGTTTGGCATCAACGCGATTTCTTCCTCGTCGGCGCCAATCAGTGCGGCGTACTGGCATCGCGCCTTCGCCGCCTCGTCCTGCATCAACGTCAGAGGAATATTCTGCGGCTCGGCACGCAAACGCGTCCATTTGTCGGCGACTTCAACCGCACTCTTCGGAAACGGGCCGGTCGATGCCGCGTTGAGATAGATCGTCCGGCCTTGGTTCATCCACTCGTATTCGCGAGCGCGCAACGCGTCGAAATCGTACGGCGATGTGGAATTCTGCAGTGCCGGAGCGGTCATGGGCGGGACTGGTGAAAATGAAAGGTGCGGTACTGGCGAGTGCGATGGGGCTTGATCAACTGCGATACTCAACTGCGATACTCAACTGCGATACTCAACTGCGATACTCAACTGCGATACTCAACTGCGATACGTAACTGCGATACTCACCTTCGATACGCCATCGAAACCCACGCGACCAGCGCCTTCAACCACCAGTTGCCTTAGAGCTGCGGATCAACAATGGTTCGGTTCGCATTCCGCGGATCGAGCGCATCACGCAGCGCATCACCGAGCAAGTTGAAACCAAGCACCGCGGCACCAATGGCGAGGCCTGGCGCGAGCGAAGTCCACGGGGCGTTCCGCAACTGCGAGAGATCGCGACTGTCCGCGATCATCGAACCCCAGCTTGGCGTTGGCGGCTGCACACCCAATCCCAGAAATGACAGCGCCGCCTCGGCCATAATTGCACCGGCGATACCAAGTGTGGCCGCAATCACCACGGGTGCAATGACGTTGGGCAACACATGCCGCCACAACACGCGCGTGTCTTTCATGCCGAGTGCGCGCATGGCTTGCACGTATTCAAGTTCGCGCACGACGAGCACCTGTCCGCGCACGAGACGCGCCATCGCGGCCCATCCCACGACACCAATGACGACACACACCACCGTCAGTGACGGTTCGAATGCCGCGGCCATCGCGATCAACAGCAGCAAAGACGGGAACGCGAGTGTGACATCCGCCAACCGCATGATGATTTCGTCGGCCCACTTGCCGTAGAAACCAGAGACAAGTCCCAGTATCACACCAATAGAAAGTGCGATGCCCTGCGAGACCAATCCCACCAGCAGCGACACGCGCGCTCCATACACCAGCCGCGTCCACACGTCGCGTCCCTGAACATCGGTGCCAAGCCAGTGTTGCCCCGACGGACGTACGAGCGAGTTGGCGAGATCGATGTGGAGCGGGTCGGCGGAGGTGACCAGCGGAGCAAAGATGGCGCCGAAAACCAATACACCGATCACGCTGATCCCAAGTGTCACGCGGCCGTCGCGAGGGAAACGCATCAGCGAATCGTAGCGATGGTGTTCACGCTGACCGCGGCCACGTCGTCGGCAGGTTCACGCTCATCGCTGGTTTCGGTGCTGTCGCCGGTGTTGGCTTCGAATTCGGAATCCGCCATGGCACGCGGCGCATCAAACTGCAGGGCATGCAATCGCGCATAGACGCCCGAGAGTGCAAGCAAATCGGCGTGTGTGCCTTCCTCAACAATTTTGCCGTGTTCAAACACGAGGATCTTGTCGGCGTGCTGAATGGTCGCGAGACGGTGCGCAATTACAAACACCGTTCGGTTCAGGAACAATCGGTCAATTGCTTCCTGCACCAACCGCTCCGACTCCGCGTCCAGTGCGCTGGTGGCTTCATCGAGAATAAGGATGGGCGGATCGGACAGCAGCGCGCGCGCAATCGCCAATCGCTGCCGTTGCCCGCCAGATAGTCGCGTACCGCGTTCGCCGAGATTGGTGTCCCAGCCGTCGGGCAGCTTCTCAATAAATTCGAGCGCGTTCGCGGCGGCAGCAGCGGCGTTGAGTTGTTCCTGACTCGCGTCGGGTCGACCAAAGGCCACGTTGGCGCGTACCGAGTCATTAAACAGAATCGTGTCCTGGCTCACTATGCCCGTGAGCGCCCGCAGTGCATCAAGCTTGATGTCGCGAAGATTGATACCGTCAAGCAGAATTCTGCCCGAGGTTGGTTCAATGAAACGCGGGATCAGATCAACGAGCGTACTTTTGCCGGCGCCGCTTGGCCCGACGAGCGCAACTACCTGCCCCTTTCGAGCAGAGAAGGTGACATCGGCCAGCGCAGCCGCATCACTGTCGTACGCAAAGGTTACCCGCTCGAACATCATCCCCTGCTCGAATACGGGGGCCGTGATCGTCCCGCGATCTTTCGCAGTTTCAGACGGCGCATCAAAGACTTCAAAAATTCGTTCGGCGGCGGCCAACGATTGTTGCGCAGCGGGTTGAATCAGCGAAAGCTGCTTGAGCGGTTGCAACAGCCGCACAACAAACAGCAAGAATGACAGGAGAACAGCACTGTCCATCGTTTTGTCAATCAGCACCAACTTGGCGCCGTACCACAGCAGCACCACGGCCGTGAAAGTGCCAAGAGTTTCGGTAATTGGTTGAGACAGAAGCGCTAAACGGGAGATTCGCACGTAACCCTGCGCGAACCGACCGTTGCGATCGACGAATCGGTCTTCTTCCCGCGTCTCCGCTCCGTACGATTTTACAAGCCGGATACCGCTGACTGTTTCCTGCAGCAAACTCGTGATCTCGCCTTGTTCATTTCCGAGCCTACGATGACCCTTGCGAAGTTTGCGGAGGATTGGTTGTATCGCGCCAATGGTGATCGGCGCAACCAAAAAAGCCGCCAGCGTCAGTTGCCAGGAAGCGCTGAACATCGCTACGAGCGACGCGATTACCTGAGCCCCGCTGAATAGTGAGCGAGTTATGAGTTCAGTCACCACAACCTTCGCGTTGGCGGTATCGGCGACCATCCGCGAAATCACCTGCCCAACCTTGTTTTGCGTGAACCAGCCAAGTGGCAGGCGCAGCAGGTGGCCGTACAGCGCATTGCGCAAATCGCGCGCGACGTACTCCTGCAGCCGCGAGCCCACTTGTCCAGACATCCACACGAACACGTTTTTGACCGCAACGGCAAACAGCACAATCAACATCACGTTGCGCAGCGAGCCCATCTTGTCATTGGGATCGAGCAGTGAGCCGATCACAAGCTCGAGCGCCTTGCCGAGCGCGTTGTCAGTTGGCAGGAGCGTCGGCTTTTCGAACAACGCGCTGAAGAACGGTATCAGCAACGCAAACGAGAACACATCGGCCAGTGCGGCCAACAAGTTCAGCAATATCACGGAAAAAAGTTTACCCTGGTGCGGTTTTACAAACGCATAGAGCCGACGCCAGGCTTTCGCCTTCGGTACTGCGTGAGACAACGTATCCCGAATGGAGCGATCCCCGGTTTCCACCCTCATGGCAAACGCCTCCGTGCAAGCGAGACATCTGACGCGCGGGCCCACGGCATCAAGCGATCAGTGTCGCTTCGCGCAGAACCCCTCACTTGCGCGGCGTCAACAGGGCAATCGGCAAAATGCACTCCTCGGGCGTCACACCACCGTGCAGGAATGATCCACGATACCGCCCCTGATACTCGCGCAACTTGGTGGGATACACAAAGAACGTATCGCCGGCCGCCAACAAAGTATTGCTGCCCGGACGCGGCGGCAGTTTGAGCGTCGTCGCATCAGGAAACAACAATGCTTGCGATGAAATCTCGGCGCGCAGATCTTCGCCGAACTTGTAACGCAGGTTGGCCGTCGCATCACGCTTCGCAAAGACCGTCGCGGGTGTATTGCAGTGAATCGAACCGTGGTCGCTGGTGATGAGCACCGGTATGTGCCGACGCGATGCCTCCTGCAACAGCTTGGCCAGCGCCGAGCGCTCGAACCACTGCTTGGTGAGTGCGCGAAACGCGATTTCATCACGCGCAACCTCGTACAGCACCATGCTCTCGCTGCGTCCGTGCGTGAGCAGATCAACAAAATTGAACACAAACGAATGCACGCCTTCGCCGGCCATGGCCGACGGCAGACGCCTGTTCAAATCGTCGGAATCGGCGGCGCTCGTGAGCTTCTGATAACGCACCGGCGATGTGACCCCCAACCCCGCCAGCTGCGCGGCCAGCAAGTCGCGTTCGTGCGCGTTCAACGATTCATCGTCGTTATCGCCCCACCACTGCGGATACTTCGCGGCAATCTCTCCAGGAAACAGCCCGCTGAAAAGCGCGTTGCGCGCATAGGGCGTCGCCGTAGGCAGAATGGAGAAGTAGTATGTCGTTTCCACGTCAAACAGCGGCGCGAGCAACGGCGCGATCACCTTCCACTGATCGACGCGCAAACAATCGACGACAATAAGAATCGCCTTCTTTTCACGTTCAAGCAGCGGCATCAGAAATTCGCTTACGACATCAACCGACAAGGGCGGGCGATCGCCCTCGAGGTCACGCAGCCACCCCGGATACTCGGCCATCATGAACTGCGCGAACTCGCGCTGCATGTCGGAATACAATCCGTGCAGCGACTCGTGCAATCCCATCTCGCCGGCGTCCGCCAGATCAACGTCCCACTGCATCAACTCGGCGAACCGGTCAATCCAGCCGCGCCAGTCGAGTCCTTTGAATCGATCCGCTTCGATCGCACGAAACCGTTCAACGAACGATCGCGCCAACGCCTGCGAGCGAATGAGTGGACCATCGAGAATTTGCGAGATCACAGAGAAGACACCACGCGGGGTGACGGGCTTCACCATGTATTGTCGCACGTTTACACCGATGGCTTCCTTGAGCGTGGTATCCTCTTCGCTCTTCGTTACCATCACCACGGGCATCGTGGGCGCGAGTTCGCGAATGTCCTTGATGGCGGCCAGCCCGCGAATCCCGGGCATCTGCTCATCCAGCAACAGGAGATCGTACGCGCGACGCCGCAACAGCTCCAGCGCGTCATCCGCGTTGGTGGCCGTGTGCACGTCGTATCCCTTCTCAGTGAGCAGGATGCGATGGGGCTCAAGGAGCTCCGCTTCGTCATCGACCCACAAAATCGTCTTTACCGGCGGCGCCATATCCGGAGGAAGATATTAGATTCGCCACGTGAACGTCGACCACCCTCCCTACAGCTTGCGAGCGCTCGCCTTTCCCTTCCCCGCGCTGGCCGCGCTGGCGGGCCGGCTGCCGCTGGGAGGTGGACGCGAAATCGCCCTGGCCGCTCTGACTGCCGCTCGGCTCGCGTCTGCGATGCTCGACCCCGATCCACTGCCCGCGGCTGATCGCACAACACGCGCTGCCGCCGCCCGAATCTGGCTGGCGTCGCTCGCACTCCCCGCCGCAATGCGGGCACCGTTTACGCGTTGCTTCGAATCAACGGCCAGCACGCCAATCGGCGCGGCGGGAACCATCCGGAGTTTGCTGACCGTCATCAACGCGAATCTTGATGGGCCGGCCAGTCAGGAGCTTGACCGTCTCGCACGAAAGTTGGCCAGCGTTGCGTGATGTGATGCAGTGGTGACCGATCCATCGTCGATCCCGACGGCCTTTCCCAGCCTCGACAAAACACTCGGCGGCGGATTGCGCGTGGGTGATCTGATCGTACTGGGCGGCGATGCAGGCAGCGGTACATCCTCGCTGTCACTTGCGATCGCGCTCAAGGCGGGCGTGGCGGGCAGTCTGTTCATGACCAGCGAAATGTCGAGTGACCGCGTGGCCGAGCGCGCGCTGGCGATGGAGGCGCGCGTGTTGTTAAGCGATATCCGCCTGTCGACATTGACCGAAGAAGACGAGGAGAATGTGGCGGCCGCCGCGACGCGCCTTCGGTATCTCGCGCCCATTGTGCGAACGTTGCAGGGCGGCGGCACGACCGAAGTTGCCAAGGCCGTGGGTGAATTGCCGAACGTGCGACTGGTGGTCGTTGATGGATTGGAGGCACTGATTACCGATCCAGTCAATCGTGACGATCAGATGTCCTTTGCGCTGCTGTCCCTCAAGCGATTGGCGGTCGCGGCGCAGGTTGCCGTGCTGCTCGTAACGCATCTACCGCTGCTGGACCGGCAGCGTAACGATCGCCGCCCGCGCCTCGATGATTTCGGCGTGAACGGCAGCGTGACCGTCCATGCCGACACGGTGCTGGGGCTCTATCGCGAAGAGTTGTACATGGCCGATATGGCGGTTGAAGGTGCGGCCGAAGTACTCGTCCTCAAGCGGCGGGACGGTGGGCCCGGGTATGTTGATCTGTTTTTTTATCCGCAGTGGCTGCGATTCGAGGATGTGCTCGAATCGGGTGGTTGAGAGCCGTTATATTGCATCAACGAGAGGCCATCGAACCGCACTCATGGCCCTGAACGGAACTACGAGGTGAAGCATGGCAGGGCATAGCAAATGGAAACAGATCAAGCACTACAAGGCGGCCACTGATAAAAAACGTGGCGCCCTGTTTACGCGACTTGTTCGCGAAATCACCATGGCGGCGAAGCTCGGCGGCGGAGATCCCGATGGGAATCCGCGCCTGCGCACGGCCATCGACAACGCCAAAGCCAGTTCGCTGCCCAAGGAAAACATCGAGCGCGGCCTCAAGAAGGGCACCGGCGAACTTGAAGGGGTTGATTACGTCGAAGTGTTGTACGAGGCGTACGGACCAGGCGGCGTAGCGATCATGATTCAGTCGGTGACCGACAATCCAACGCGAACGGTCGCGGATGTCCGTTTCAAGCTGTCACGCCACGGCGGAAATTTAGGCGCTGCGAATTCGGTGTCGTACATGTTCGATCGCAAGGGACAGATGTCGGTGTCCAGCGAAAAAGTCACCGAAGATGCGTTGATGGAAGCGGCGCTCGATGTCGGGGCCGACGACGTGGCGCGCGAAGACGACATTTTTGTCATCTCAACCGAGCCGGTGAATCTGCATTCGGTCAAAGAAGGGCTGCAGAAGAAAGGGTACGTCGTTACCGATGCCGAACTTGCGTGGGTCGCCAAGAACAACGTGCGTGTCGAGGGTGCCAACGCCGAGTCCTTGCTGAAATTGCTGGATGCGCTGGAGGAGTTGGATGATGTGCAAAAGATCGACGCCAATTTCGAGATGGACGACGCGGAATTGGAGCAGGCCTGATTGGCCGATCGTGCGGTCGGTGTGCTGCGCCCGCTTTCGCGCAGGTCGAGTAGTGCAACGACCGCGAAACCGACGGTAGTGCTGGGCATTGATCCCGGCACGGCCGTCACCGGATATGGGGTGGTTTCATCTGATATGCGCGGGCATTCGACGCTGGTGGAGTGCGGCGTGATTCGTACGGCCGCGTCGCAACCGCTGCCCAAACGATTGTTTGATATTTACGAAGGCATTTCGGAACTTATTGCGCGGCACAAGCCCGATCGCGTGGCGGTGGAGAGTGTGTTCTACGCGCGGAACGTGCGCACGACAATTGTGTTGGGTCACGCGCGTGGTGTCATTTTGCTCGCCGCTCAAGCGGCGGGAATCGAGATCGACGAATATCCGCCCGCCGAAATCAAGAAAGTGATTACGGGAACGGGCGCTGCAACAAAAGCACAAATTCAGTTCATGGTTGCGACGTTACTGCGTCTCAAGACACCGCCGCAACCCGCCGACGCCGCGGATGGTGTCGCGGCCGCCCTGTGTTCGTGTATGTCCCCACGCCTGCCTCGCCCGATACTTCTACAGGAACCGAAATGATTGCTCAGGTGTCCGGTGCGTTGATCGCGAGAGAAATCGATCGCGTCGAAATCATGACGGCGGGTGGATTGGCCTACGAGTTGTTAATTCCGCTTAGCGTGTTTGAGTCGTTGCCGGCGCTCAACTCGAACGTGTTGTTGCATACACATTTGTCGGTGCGTGAAGACGCGTGGCATCTTTACGGATTCGCGTCGCCGCACGAGCGCGCCGTGTTTCAGAAATTGTTGGTGGCGAAAGGTGTTGGGCCCGCGTTGGCGCTGGGCATCATGTCGGCGTTGAGTGCTGATCGCGTGGTGCAGGCCATTCGCGAGAAGGACGTGACCACGTTGATGCGTGTGCCGCGCGTTGGACGGAAGAAGGCCGAGCAGTTGATACTGGATCTGGCGGACAAGATGGATGCGCTGGGTGGCGCCCTGAGCGTTGGCGGTACGCCCGGTGTTGTTGCGCCGTCGGTGGGCAGTGATGCCACGCGTGCGTTGGTGTCGCTGGGGTATACGCAGATTGAGGCTGATCGCGCGGTGAAGAGCGCGCTGGATGCGGGCAGCAGCACGGAGATTTCGGCCTTGGTGCGGGCAGCGTTGGCGCGGATTGCGGGCGGGGTGCGGTAGGGCATCGCACCTTCCCGCAATCTTGACAGGAGGGACTGCGATCCGTATGTCTGCTTCTGCCAGGGTTCAACTGCCGCAAGATTTTCACGCGTGAAGAATCCACCTGATGACCCGAATCAACATCGCGGCAATTGCCAGACATGCGTGTGTTCTGCTGAGTCTGGCGGCGTCGACTGTCGCGGGTCAGGACGTACCGCGTGTTTTCGTGTTGAAAGGTGTGGCATTTGACAGTCTGACAAATCGGCCACTCGTTGGTGCGACTATTCGAATGTTGGGCCGACCTGACAGCGCCCTCAGTGATGGTGCTGGAAAATTTCATTTCGACCGCGTCGAAGCGGGAACGCGCGTGTACGCAGGATGGTGTCGCGGGTGTTCGTGTATTCGTGAGCTGGTCCGAGATTGGTCTTGGTGCGAACAAGAAGATCAAGAATACGCGATTCACGCTGGAAACACGTAGCGACTCACTGGGTGCGTACGTTGCGTGTGGCATACCCGTCGACGTGCCGTTGATGATAAGCGCAGGCATGGGAGCCGACACGCTGATTGCACTCGAATTGCCCGCGGCTGCGTCGCGTGTACAAAAACGCGACATCAGTATGGGAATGGCGGGTACTGCATCGGCCGAAACGACACGTGCGAGTACTGCGTTGACTGATACCGTGTCGACCAATGCGGTCGTGAAATCGACGAGTGCTGCCATCGGCGGCGCATCGCGCAGTTCCGAAATGACCGGCGACATTGAGGGCGTGATTACGAGCACAAACGGTAGCGCGCTCGCTCAGGTCATCGTGTCGGTTACGGGTGGGATTGAGACACGCAGTGATTCCAGCGGCAAGTTCACTCTGAGAAACGTCCCGATCGGCACGCGCACTGTGCAGTTTGCGGCGATCGGCGCACTCCCGGCTGCTCGTATTGTCGATGTGATCAATGGAGTTGCGGCGGATGCCTCAGTAAGGATGGAGCGTGTGACCACGCTTGAGAACGTCAAGGTCACTGCCACAAGAGTGTCCCAAACCCGTCGGGACTTTGAAGAACGGAAGCGGATAGGGTTTGGCGACATCCAGGATTCCACCGAGATTGCACGGACCGTGACCACGGCGGCCATGTTACGTGGATTTCCCTCGGTAATTCTCGGCAGCAAGAGCGGCGGGCCCATCTCGTTTCCGGGAACCAGTATTCTGGCGCGAACCTGTCAGGCGAATATTCAGATCAATTATTGTAGGGTGCGCACCGACTTTTTGGATTACTGGGCGCTCAATGTCGACGAAATCGCGTGGGTTGAGGTGTATCCTCGGGGGCCCACCGTGCCGACGGAATTCAAGGATCGTCTCGGCTGCGGGGTCATTGCCGTGTTTACGAAACAGTTCTTGAAGAATTAGACACTTCAACAATCGTTTTGGTGGGATTCCAGGAATTCCTCGAATAGTTGCACAACGGGCGACCGGCTTCGCGATGCGAGACTGCGAAGCGAAACAGATGCGAGTTGGGTGCAGCTATTTTTCTCGCGAAGACGCGGAGAATGCAGCGTTTGAAACTGACATCGGTCGCGTGCGCAGTTCGCGTGTAGATCTGAATCGCACCCAACGTCGCGAATCCGCGCGCAGTTCTCCGCGTCTCCGCGGCTCCGCGTGAAAAAAAGCTTCACCAATTCCGTATTCAGCACTGGTGCACGTACGCAACGCCCGTCAATTCCGCTCCGATAACTTCAACGTCGATAGCCCGCCGAGCTGCGCAGTGGCGCCACACAACTCGGCACCAGGAGGCGTGGTCGTTCCCGGCACATTCGGTGGTACTTGGGTCCTTGGGGTCCTTGAACCTGCTACCGGAACTTGGTACCGAAGCCTGGTACCCGAACTTGGTACCGGAACTTGGTACCCGAACTCGGTCCCGGAACCTGGTACGGGAACCTGGTACGGGAACCTGGTACGGGAACCTGGTAC
>Ga0105047_10005596_pt1 | contig 21503 bp, 18 predicted proteins | sample MAT04_FD_78384 | JGI IMG/M metagenome (GOLD analysis project Ga0105047, IMG submission 78384) | Freshwater microbial communities from Lake Fryxell liftoff mats and glacier meltwater in Antarctica - MAT-04 (megahit assembly) | ecosystem: Environmental > Aquatic > Freshwater > Ice > Liftoff... | reverse complement strand
CCGGACATCCGGACATCCTCTGAAATGTTGGGGACAGAGCTTGCCCACTTCGTGTGGCGGCGGTCTGTCCCGCAAGGTCTCAGAAAGGCATTTTCCCCATCCCCTTCATGCCGCCGAGGCGTTTCATCATCTTCATCATGCCACCGCCTTTCATCTTCTTCATCATGTCCTGCATCTGCTCGAATTCCTTGAGCATGCGGTTGACTTCCTGGACCTGAACGCCCGCGCCCTGGGCGATGCGGCGCTTGCGGGTGGCCTTGATCAGCTCGGGCTTGCGGCGCTCGAGCGGGGTCATGCTGTGGATGATGCCTTCCTTGCGCCGGATGTCCTTTTCGGCGCGGTTCATGTCGACCTGGCCAGCCTTGGCGGCCATCGCGGCCGGCAGCTTGTCCATCAGGCTGGACAGCCCGCCCATCTGCTTCATTTGCTGGATCTGGCCCAGGAAGTCGTTGAGGTCGAAGCCGGCGCCGCTCTTGACCTTGGCCGCGAGTTTCTGCGCCGCCTGCATGTCCACGCCTGCGCTGACCTGCTCGACCAGGGCCACGATGTCGCCCATGCCCAGGATACGCCCCGCGTGGCGCTGGGCGTCGAACACCTCCAGGCCATCGATCTTCTCGCTGGTACCCGCGAACTTGATCGGAGCGCCGGTGACATGGCGTGCCGATAACGCGGCGCCGCCGCGCGAGTCGCCGTCGGTCTTGGTCAGGATAATGCCGGTCAGCGGCAGCGCCTGCTTGAACGCGGCGGCGACGTTGATCGCGTCCTGGCCCTGCATCGCATCGACGACGAACAGCGTCTCGACCGGATTGAGTACCTGGTGCAGGTCCCGGATTTCCTGCATCAGGACTTCGTCGATTGCCAGCCGGCCGGCGGTGTCGACCAGCAACACGTCGAAATAGTGCTTGCGGGCATAGTCGAGCGCCGCACGGGCGATGTCGACCGGCTTCTGGTCTGCGCTGCTGGGAAACCATTCGGCACCGGCCTGGGCTGTCACCGTCTTGAGCTGTTCGATCGCCGCCGGGCGGTAGACGTCGCCGGAGACAGTCAGGACCTTCTTCTTGCGTTTCTCGATCAGGTGTCGCGCCAGCTTGGCGGTGCTGGTGGTCTTTCCCGAACCCTGCAGGCCCGCCATCAGGATGACCGCGGGCGGCTGCGCCACCAGATTGATGTCGCTGACGCCCTCGCCCATCGTCGCGGCGAGTTCCCGGTTGACGATGCCCACCAGTGCCTGTCCGGGTGACAAGGAGCCCAGCACTTCCTGGCCCAGCGCCTTCTCCTTCACCCGGGCGATGAAGTCGCGCACCACCGGCAATGCGACGTCGGCCTCGAGCAAGGCCATGCGCACCTCGCGCAGCATGTCGGTGACGTTGGACTCGGTGATGCGGGCCTGACCACGCATCTCCTTGACCAGGCGTGACAGTTTTTCGGAAAGCGAGGAGGCCATGGTGGTTCGGAAGGTGGGCGCACGCATTTGGCGTAGCTGGCGTGCAATTGCACGGGGACAGCAGCATGCGTAACGCTAAACTGTAGCCATGATTCTAGCCAGTGGCTCCTTGTCGAACCATGTTCTTGCCTGGGCGGTGGCTGGCGTCTACCTGATCCCGGCGGTGTTGCCACGCCTGGCCCTGGTTCCGGCCCGCCTGCTGGTGGTGCTGGCACTGGTGATGCATGCCGTGTTGCTGGCCGCCGGATTGCTCGACGGAACCCCGCGTTTCGGCTTTGCGCAAGCCTTGTCGATCACGGTCTGGCTGGTGGGGTGCGTGTATGCGCTGGAAAGCCAGGTCTACCCGCAATTGCGGTTCCGCCGCTTCATGTGTGTGCTGGCTGCCGCGTCGGTGCTGCTGCCGCTGGCCTTTCCCGGCTCGGAGCTGCATCCGGGCGTATCGGTGTGGTTGCCGCTGCACCTGGCGCTGGGTATTGCCTGTTATGGTCTGTTTGGCGCCGCCATCGTGCATGCCTGGCTGATGGGCCGCGCGGAGGCGCGTATGCGGCTTGCGACGGAAGCCGACAGCGGCGTGCCCTTGCTCACGCTCGAGGGGCTGACCTTCCGGTTCGTCGGCGCCGGGTTCGTGCTGCTGACAGCGACGCTGCTTGCCGGTCTGTTGTTCGGAGAGGCGCTGTATGGGCCGGGCAAGGGGCTGCGTATCGACCACAAGACCGTGTTTTCGGTATTGTCCTGGCTGACCTTCGCCGCCTTGTTGCTGGGTCGCGCGCGTTATGGCTGGCGCGGCCGGCGTGCGGTTCGGGTGTTGTACGCCGGCACTGGATTGCTGTTTCTGGCTTACGTCGGCTCGCGGTTCGTGATGGAAGTCGTTCTGGGGCGCCTGGCATGAAGTACCTGTTGGTGTTGATCGTGGTGATGGTCGGTATCTGGGTCTGGCGTTCCAACCGGGCCCAGAAAAAGTCCGAGTCAAGGCGCGCCCCGCCGCAGAACCCGGATACCGCGGTCGACATGGTGGGGTGCGACATCTGCGGCCTGCACTGCCCGCGCGGGGATCTCGTCGTGGGGCGCAAGGGCATGTACTGCTGTACTCAACACCGAAACCAGGCCGAGGCCTGAGCCCGCTCGATGTCCGGTTCGGCGCAGCAACCCTGGCTGGATCTGCGGCTGAAGCCCTACGGCGACGACAGGTTGCCTGACGCTCCGGGCGAGTTTGCGCGGCTGTGGCGCGGCTTCATGACCGCCAGGGTCACGCTGGGGCTGGTGCTGCTGGCGTTGCAGTTCACCTTGTATGTGCTCGGCCAGGCCTCCGACCCCTTGCTGATTCTGGTGTGCGGCGCCTACCTGGCCGCGACGCTGGCGACCCGCGTGCTCGGCAGAGCCCGCCGGCTGGGCGCGACGATGGGTCCACGCTGGTTGTCGATCATCGGTGTCGACGTGATCACGTTTGCGTTGTTGCAGTATGGGCAGGGGCAGTCGGGCATCAACTATTCGCCGCTGCTGGCGTTGCCGGTGCTGCTGGCCGCGGTGCTGGGTTCGATGCCGCTGGCGCTGGGCACCGCCGCTGGTGCAACGCTGGTGCTGCTGGGGCAGGCCAGCCTGGCCAGTCTGCGGCCTGATGTGGACGCGGCGGCCATGGTCGCGCAGTCGGCCCTGACCGGTGCCGGCTATTTCGTCATCGCGATCCTGGCCAGCCAGATGTCGGCCCGTCTTGCGACCGAGGAACAGCGCTCGCTGCGCAGCCAGATGCTGGCGCAGGTGCAACGCAAGGTCAACAGCCTGGTGATCGAATCGATGACCGACGGCGTGTTGGTCGTCGATGCCCACGACAGGGTGCTGGCGGCCAATCCGGCCGCATTACGGCTGCTGGGGCGCGACCTGGCCGACACGCTGCTGCCGTTCTCGCTGGCGCAGCAGGCGGCATGGCAGCAACTGGTCCAGCTCAACCAGCGCAGCTTCTCCGGCAACCTGCCGCAGGGGGCCAGCATCGTGCTGACGCTGCCGGGCATCGGTCTGCAGTACACCCATGTACACACGCGCATCGCGGCTAGCGACGAAGATGCGCAGGAGCGGCTGTGCGTGATGTTCGTGCAGGACCAGCGCGAGGCCGAGGCCCGGATGCGTACCGAAAAGCTGGTCAGCATGGGCCGGATGTCGGCGGCGGTGGCGCACGAGATCCGCAATCCGCTGGCTGCGATCGTGCAGGCCAATGCCCTGCTCGACGAGGAGGTCGCCGATCCCCGGCTCAAGTCCCTGATCCGGATGGTGCATCAGAACGCGAACCGGCTCGAGCGCATCGTGGACGAGGTGCTCAACATCTCGCGGCTGAATCGAGCCGGCGATGGGGCCGGACCGTCGCGTACCCGTCTCGAAGACACGGTGGCGCAGGTCTGCCTGGATTGGTCGCTGCAGCATCGCCGCGGCGTGCTGACGGAACTGCATGCCGCAGCCTCGCTGGTGGCGTTTGATCCCGAGCATCTGCGCCGTGTGCTGGTCAATTTGCTGGACAACGCGCAGCGCCATGCGGGAGCGGGCGTCGGCTCGATCCAGGTATCCACCGTCCGCGAGCCGACGGGCCAGGCCGTGCTGGCGGTATGGAGTGATGGCCAGCCGCTCGAGCCGTCGGTCGAACGCCACCTGTTCGAGCCGTTCTTCTCGTCTGAGAGCCGCTCCACCGGGCTCGGACTGTATATCTGCCGCGAGTTGTGCGCCGGACATGGCGCGGTGATCGCCTTCGCGCGCAAACAGCGGCTGACGGATGGATCGCGGGTCGACGGCAATGAATTCGGTGTCCGGTTTGCTGCGCCTGCGTCTGACAAAATGCGCACTTGAATGACCGAACGACCGTCGCAGCGCGATGTCCATGTTCTCGTCGTCGATGACGAGCCGGATTTGCGCACCCTGTACGAACTGGCGCTGGTGCGCGAGGGTTACCGGGTCCTGGGGGTGGGTGATCTGGCGCAGGCGCGCGAGCGACTGTCCAGTCAGCGTTTTGACGTCGTCATTACCGACATGCGGTTGCCCGATGGACTGGGCATCGACCTGCTGCACCAGTTGCGCGAGCAGCAGCGCAGTGAACGCTGCGTCGTCATCACCGCCTACGGTTCGGCCGATAACGCCGTGGAATCGCTCAAGGCAGGCGCCTTCGATTACCTGACCAAGCCGGTCGATATCCAGCAGTTTCGCTCCGTCATTGCCTCTGCTGTTCAGGGCGCGCGCAACGCGGCGGTTGCCGGGCGGCGGCACAGTCTGGGTACGGCGCCACATCCGATGTACAACCGGCGCAGGACCGATGCCCCTCCCGGCGTTGGCGAGGCTGCGTTGCAGAGCCTGGTCGGCGAGTCGGCCGTGATGCGCCAGGTCAAGGAACGTGTGGCCAAGGTGGCGCGCTCGATGGCGCCGGTGCTGATCACCGGCGAGTCCGGTACCGGCAAGGAACTGGTGGCCCGTGCCTTGCACGCCAACAGCCACCGCGCGTCCGGCCCGTTGGTGTCGGTCAACTGCAGCGCGATACCGGAGCAACTGCTCGAGGTCGAGTTTTTCGGCTCGCGCAAGGGTTCATTCACGGGTGCCACGCATGACCGCGACGGTTTCTTCCAGGCGGCCCGGGGTGGCAGCCTGTTTCTGGACGAGATCGGTGACCTGCCGCTGGCGATGCAGTCCAAGTTGTTGCGAGCGGTGCAGGAACGCAGCGTGCGCTGCGTCGGCGCCACACAGGAGGAGCCGGTCGACGTGCGCATCATCAGTGCCACGCACCGGGACCTGGCTGCCGATGTGAACAGCGGCCGCTTCCGGCAGGACCTGTACTACCGGCTCAACGTCATCGATATCGTGATTCCGCCGCTGCGCGAGCGGCTTGACGACCTGCCGGCCCTGTGCGCCAGTCTGCTCGAACGTATCGCAACCGAGTCCAGCATGCCGGTGCCCAGGCTCTCGCCCAGTGTGCTCGAGCAGATCTGCCTGGCGCCGCTCAAGGGCAATGTGCGCGAACTCGAGAACCTGCTGCACCGGGCGGTCGCACTCAGCGAGGGCAACGACCTGCAGGTCGACATCCTCAGCGAGCACACCCTGCCAGCCCCGCTGTTGGCCGATGCGCCGCTGCCAGTGGCAGACGCGGCGCAGCGCGAGCCGGCGTTGGCCACGCCAATGGTCGTGATACCGGGCAACCTGCAGGACCACCTGGACCGGCAGGAGCGCGAGATCCTGGTGCAGGCCTTGCGCGAGACCGGCTTCAACCGAACGGCGGCCGCAGCCCGCCTGGGTCTGAGCCTGCGCCAGATCCGCTACCGGATCGCACGGCTACAGATCGACGAGCCCGCCGACCCGGATCGTGGTGATGACGGCCGCTGACGCCTGCGCCCCGGACGCGTTGTGGGACCAGGGCTGGTATCGCTTCGCGCGCCGCCTGCCGTCGCCTAACTGCGGCCCGCGTCCGCCGTCCAGCGTGGTCGACTTGGTGGTGCTGCATTCGATCAGCCTGCCACCGGGGCAGTATGGCGGCGAAGCGGTGCGGCAATTGTTTACCAATACGCTGGACTGGGACGCGCATCCCTATTACCAGGGCATCCGCGGTGTCACGGTATCTGCCCATTTTCTTGTCGAGCGTTGCGGCGCCTTGTGGCAGTTCGTCAGTTGTGACGCGCGTGCATGGCATGCCGGTGTGTCCTGCTACCGCGGCCGGCACAACTGCAACGACGATTCGGTAGGGATCGAACTCGAGGGCCTGGAGGGTGACCGGTTCGAGCAGTCCCAATATGAAACCACGGCCGCATTGTGCGCGGCGCTCGCGGCGCATTACCCGATTGCGCACGTGGCGGACCACGAGCATATCGCGCCGGGGCGCAAAACCGATCCAGGCACTGGATTTGACTGGCCACGACTGCAGGCGGCGCTGGCCTGGCCTTCGGCTTTTTTCCCACAGGCAAATGTAAAGGTCTGAGCCGTGGCACCCTGCGGGCGCATGTGCCCGCAGGGTGCGCACACGCGACGGGCCGGATGCCGCAACGTCAAGCCTGGTGCGGTTGGCAGCGGCAAAACCGGCGGATAGTCGCATGTACAGGTGTCTTCCCTGTCAGGGCCGCATGTCGCAAGGCTTTGGATGGACCTTGCGCCGGACGCAGTGCCGCGCAGCCGGAGCCGACCGTCGGTTGCTCGCGCACGGTTCGCGCAGTCTTGCCGCATGGAGAGCCGGATACACTACCGGTAGTGGCTTGTCATGGATGCAGGCCCCATATATAGTGTGCGCAGGTCGCGGGAAGACTGACCGCCACGAGGCGCAAACCAGCCGCCACCAGCCCGCCACCAGCCCGCCACCAGCCCGCCACCAGCCCGCCACCAGCCCGCAATACTCCGACGAGACGTTCCCAGAGAAGAGGAAAACAATGCAGATAGCCCTGAATACCCCCAACCAGAAGACTTCCGGCGTGCCGGCCGCTTCACGCTCCAGTGCCGTGCCCATGACCAATGCCACGCAGATGCCCGGTGCCGCGGACCTGGCCCAGTTCCAGATCATTCGCCGCAACGGCGCAGTCGTTCCATTTGAGCCGGGCAAGATCGCCGTGGCGATGATGAAGGCCTTTCTCGCGGTGCATGGCACCCAGGGCGCAGCGTCGGCCAGTGTGCGCGAAGTCGTCGATGAGCTGACGCAGGTTGTGGTGCGCGCGTTGGTGCGTTCGCGCCCGGGCGGTGGTACCTTCCACATCGAGGACGTGCAGGACCACGTGGAGCTCGGCCTGATGCGTGGAGGTCATCATGAGATCGCCCGCTCCTACGTGCTGTATCGCGAGAAGCGGGCTCAGGAGCGTGCGCGCACCAGGCAGCAGGAGGCGCCCGAGGCGCCGCAGCTGCATGCCATCGACAACGGCCAGCGCGTGCCGCTGGACATGGGGTATCTGCAGGGCCTGATCCGCGCCGCCTGCGAAGGCCTGGGGCCGGACATCCGCTTCGAGCCGATCATGGCCGAGACCTTGCGCAACCTGTACGACGGTGTGCCGATGGACGAGGTCTACAAGGCCTCGGTACTGGCCGCCCGCACCCTGATCGAGAAGGATCCGGACTACACCTACGCCACCGCGCGTCTGCTGTTCCATACCATCGCCAAGGAGGTGCTCGGTCACGACGTGCCCCAGTCCGCAATGGGGGCGGCCTATATCGAATACTTTCCGCAGTTCGTGCGCAAGGGGGTGGACGCAGAGTTGCTCGACGAGCGCCTGCTGCAATTCGACCTGCCGCGCCTGGCTGCCGCGCTCAAGCCCGAGCGCGACCTGCAGTTCGACTATCTCGGACTGCAGACACTGTACGACCGCTACTTCCTGCATATCGACAAGGCCCGTATCGAGCTGCCGCAGGCATTCTTCATGCGGGTGGCGATGGGCCTGTCGCTGAACGAGATCGACCGCGAGGCGCGGGCAATCGAGTTCTATGAGGTTTTGTCGTCGTTCGACTTCATGTCCAGCACGCCGACGTTGTTCAACAGCGGGACATTGCGCTCGCAACTGTCGTCGTGTTACCTGACCACGGTGCCGGACGACCTCGATGGCATCTACGAGTCGATCAAGGAAAACGCGCTGCTGTCCAAGTTCGCCGGCGGATTGGGCAACGACTGGACCCGTGTGCGCGCGCTGGGTTCGCGCATCAAGGGCACCAACGGTGAATCACAGGGAGTCGTGCCCTTCCTCAAGGTGGTCAACGACACCGCGGTGGCGGTGAACCAGGGCGGCAAGCGCAAGGGCGCCGTCTGCACCTACCTGGAAGCCTGGCACCTGGACATCGAGGAATTCCTGGAGCTGCGCAAGAATACCGGGGACGACCGCCGCCGCACCCATGACATGAATACCGCGAACTGGATTCCGGATCTGTTCATGCGCCGGGTCATGGAAAAAGGCGACTGGACGCTGTTCTCGCCGTCCAGCGTGCCGGACCTGCACGACAGGTTCGGCGCCGATTTCGAGCGCGCCTATGTGGCCTACGAGGAGAAGGCCGCGCGCGGCGAGATCAAGCCCTGTCGCACGTTGCCGGCATCCGATCTGTGGCGCAAGATGCTGACCATGTTGTTCGAGACCGGCCATCCCTGGATCACGTTCAAGGATGCCTGCAACGTGCGCTCTCCGCAGCAGCACGTGGGGGTCGTGCACTCGTCCAATCTGTGTACCGAGATCACGCTCAACACCAGCGACACCGAGACCGCGGTCTGCAATCTGGGATCGGTCAACCTGCTGCAGCACATCCATGAAGGCGGCATCGACCACGACAAGCTGCGTCGCACCATCGGCATCGCGATGCGCATGCTCGACAATGTGATCGACATCAATTACTACGCAGTCAAGAAGGCGCGCGACTCCAACCTGCGCCACCGCCCGGTCGGCCTGGGTGTGATGGCATTCCAGGACTGCTTGTACAAGCTGCGCATCCCGTATGCCAGCGACGCGGCAGTCGCATTTGCCGACCAGTCGATGGAGGCGGTGTGTTACTACGCCTATTGGGCGTCAACCGAGCTGGCGCGCGAGCGGGGCCGATATTCCAGCTACCAGGGTTCCCTGTGGGATCGCGGCATCCTGCCGATCGACACGCTGGATCTGCTGGCAAAGGAGCGCGGCGGTTATGTCGAGGTCGATCGCTCCTCGACGCTGGACTGGGACGCCCTGCGCAGCAAGATCGCCGCAGACGGCATGCGCAACTCGAATTGCGTTGCGATCGCGCCGACGGCGACGATCTCCAACATCATCGGTGTCGATGCGTCCATCGAGCCGAGCTTCGGCAACCTGTCGGTGAAGTCCAACCTGTCGGGAGAGTTCACCGTTATCAACAACAGCCTGGTGCACGACCTCAAACGCCTGGGGCTGTGGGACGACGTGATGGTGATGGACCTCAAGCATTTCGACGGCTCGCTGCAGCCGATCGATCGCGTGCCGCGGGAGATCAAGTCGCTCTACGCCACCGCGTTCGAGATCGAAACTTATTGGCTGGTCGAGGCCGCGTCGCGACGCCAGAAATGGATCGACCAGGCGCAGTCGCTCAACATCTACATGGCAGGCGCCTCGGGCAAGAAGCTCGACGACACCTACAAGCTGGCCTGGGTTCGTGGTCTGAAGACGACGTATTACCTGCGCACACAGTCAGCGACCCATGCCGAGAAATCGACGGTAGCAGCAGGCCGCATGAATGCGGTGTCTTCGGGTGGCGCCGATCGTACGGGCGCGTCGGTATCGATGAGTGCGCTCGACAAGGCTGCCGCAGCGGCGCACGAACAACTCGCGGCAAGTCCGGCCACCGACGTCAAGTTCTGTGGCGTCGATGATCCGACGTGCGAGGCGTGCCAGTAACGCGGCGATGCATCGCCCATGCACGACGCGTGGACGATGCAATTGAACAACACATCACGATAGCTGCGTGCATGAATGCTTTGCATTTCATGACGCTGCTTTCATAATTCACAGATTGGAATTCTCTATGCTGACCTGGGACGAAGAAGTCAAGCCCACATCGCCAACGTCATTTGCTCGTGACCCGCATCCGGGTCGCTCGGTGGAGCCACCCTTGCGTTCTGGTCAGGCCCGCGTTCTCGATGATGGTGCGCCGATCCCGTCCTTGACCACCGGGGCCAGCGCTTCGGTGACAGCGCCGCCTGCGCGCCGCGTGAACGCCGCTGACAAACGCATCATCAACGGGCAGACCGACGTCAATCAGCTGGTGCCCTTCAAGTACAAGTGGGCCTGGGAAAAATACCTCGCGAGCTGTGCCAACCACTGGATGCCGCAAGAGGTGAACATGACGCGCGACATCGCGTTGTGGAAAGACCCGAATGGCCTGACCGATGACGAGCGCCGCATCGTCAAGCGCAACCTCGGCTTCTTCGTCACCGCCGATTCGCTGGCAGCCAACAACATCGTGCTGGGCAGTTATCGCCACATCACCGCGCCGGAATGCCGGCAGTTCCTGCTGCGCCAGGCGTTCGAAGAGGCGATCCACACGCACGCCTACCAGTACATCGTCGAGTCGCTGGGCCTGGACGAGAGCGAGATCTTCAACGCCTACAACGAGGTCGAGTCGATCCGCAACAAAGATCAGTTCCTGATTCCGTTCATCGAGACGCTGACCGATCCGCATTTCACGACCGGCACGCTGGAGAACGACCAGAAGCTGCTCAAGTCGCTGATCGTCTTCGCCTGCCTGATGGAGGGCCTGTTCTTCTATGTCGGTTTCACGCAGATCCTGGCGCTGGGCCGCCAGAACAAGATGACTGGCGCGGCCGAGCAGTACCAGTACATCCTGCGCGACGAGTCGATGCACTGCAATTTCGGTATCGACCTGATCAACCAGATCAAGCTCGAGAACCCGATGCTCTGGACGCCCACGTTCAAGGCCGAGGTGCGGGCGTTGTTCGAGCAGGCGGTCGCGCTCGAATACCAATACGCCGAGGACACCATGCCGCGTGGTGTGCTGGGCATGAACGCCTCGATGTTCAAGGGCTATCTGCGCTATATCGCCAATCGGCGCGCGACCCAGATCGGGCTGGAGGCCTTGTACCCGAACGAAGAAAACCCGTTCCCCTGGATGAGCGAGATGATCGACCTGAAGAAGGAGCGCAACTTCTTCGAAACGCGTGTCATCGAGTACCAGTCCGGTGGAGCATTGTCCTGGGACTGACGCGGTATCCGCACCACCATGGCTCAATCGAATTCACGCTCCAACGCAGGCTCCGCAGAGTGCCGCGCAGGCGCGTGTCACCCCGTTCAAGGTGCTGGGACAAGACCCAACATCCTGAATCGCTTCATGTGCTCCAACAGGCATGAAGTGCTCTTTGTTTCTTGATCAAGGAGAAAATGATGGCAACTGCAAAAAAACCGGCGGCTAAAAAAGCTGCTCCCGCGAAGAACGCCGCGGCCAAGAAGGCTCCGGCCAAGAAGGTCGTAGCGAAGAAGGCAGCTCCGGCCAAGAAGGCCGCAGCGAAGAAGGCAGCTCCGGCCAAGAAGGCCGCTGCCAAGAAAGCGCCAGCCAAGAAGGCTGCCGTGAAGGCGGCTCCGGCCAAGAAAGCCGCAGCGAAGAAGGCAGCTCCGGCCAAGAAGGCCGCTGCCAAGAAAGCACCAGCCAAGAAGGCTGCTGCGAAGAAGGCTCCTGCCAAAAAGCCTGCCGCCAAGAAGCCTGCGGCCAAGAAGGCCGCGAAGAAAGCCGCGAAGGCGCCCGCTGCTGCCGCTGCCCCTGCCACTGCGGCTGCGGCCGCTCAGACCACGCTGAATCCGCAAGCGGCCTGGCCGTTTCCGACTGCAAGCAAGCCCTGAGCGAGGCTGAGAGAGCGTATCTGGCCCGACGCCTGACGGTGTCGGGCCTTTTTTTACGGCCCGCCCGATCGCGCAAGGTCAGCGCAGGATCTCTTCCCGATCGATGGTGTAGTTTTGCGGCCCGCGTTGCGCAATCTTGATCGAACCCAACCGGTTGCCCAGTTGCGCGCATCGCTCCAGTGGCCATCCGCGTTCAAGGCCGTACAACAACGCGCCACGGTAGGCATCGCCGCATCCGGTCGGGTCGACGACGGATGTCGCGGTGACGGCCGGCACGTGAGCCTTGACGCCATCGATCCACACTTCGCTGCCGTGTGCGCCAATGGTGACGATCAAGCCGCGGACCTTGCGCGAAATCTCGGCCGTGTCCCAACCCGTGCGGTCGCAGAGCATCTTGCCTTCGTAGTCGTTGACTGCGATCCAGCTGGCCTTGCCCACGAAGTCGCGCAATTCGGCGCCATCGAAGCGGGGGAGTTGCTGGCCCGGATCGAACACGAATGGAATGCCGGCCTCGGCGAATTGCGCAGCGTGCTGGACCATGGCATCGCGCCCGTCGGGCGCGATGATGCCCAGCCGGATGTCGTCGCGGGCACTGATCTGATTCTGCCAAGCCTGTTCCATCGCACCCGGATGAAAGCCGTTGATCTGGTTGTTGTCGGTATCGGTGATGATCATCGCCTGCGCCGTATAGGCGTCGGGGATGGTCCGCACGAACTCGCAATCGATGCCCAGATCGCTCAGGCGCTTGCGGTAGTCTTCGCCGTCAACGCCCAGCGTGGCCATGGGCAGCGGATCTGCACCAAGCAGCTTGAGGCTGTAGGCAATATTGCCGGCACAGCCGCCAAAGTCGCGCCGCAGCGACGGCACCAGGAACGATACGTTCAGGATGTGCAACTGCTCAGGCAGGATCTGTTCGGCGAACCTGCCCTCGAAGTTCATGATGGTGTCGAAAGCCAGCGAGCCGCAGATAAGGGATGCCATGGGGTTGTCCGGTCGGGGTCAGGGATAAAAGGCGAGCAATCGGTATCCGGCGATGCGCTGCGCACCGGCGTCGGGCTGCACCGTCAGGGCCAGTGAGCCGCTCCAGACCGACGCACTGGCGAGCACCCCGGAGCGGGCGCCGAACTCGGCGGGCAATATCACGCGGCGAATCACCGGCTGGTCTTGCGGGTCGGTCAGCGAGAGCTCGATCGCGGGCATGGCAACGTCGATGGGGGCCATGTTCTTCAGAGAAAACCCCAACCGGTAATCGTCGCCACGCACGCGGCTGAAAGAGGAGCTGTCGATGACGATCGATTCGATCTGGCGCAGCGGCGCGATGGCGCAGGCAACCACCGCGCACACGGCCTCGAGCAGCGGCCGCATCGTGGGTTGCATTGCCGCGACCCGATCACGCTCCTTGACCAGGAACTGCAGGGCAGCCAAGGCAAGCAGCACCAGTACGACGACGAGCAGTATCAGTCGTATTGCGGGGCGTCGCCAGATCGAGGGTGGCTGCTCGTCCCGCAGGAACGAGGGCCGCGCGATGCGCTCGGCATCGCCCGTGTTGCGGGCCGGTTGCGCAGCGTCGGAGCGAACGTTTGGCGCCAGGGGCGGTAAATCGATCTCCGATGGCGGCAAGGTATCGCCGACGTCCAGGTCTGCGTCCTCCTTGAGCAGAATGGCGGTTTGCCGATCGGCAGGTCTTGCGTTGTTCGGTCGGTCGCGTTCCGGCGCCGCGCCGACGGCCGCCAGCAGCCGCTCGTCATCGACGCCATCACGGTCGTGGCGTGGGGGTCGCGCATCAGCATCGGTGGGCGGGAGCGGTGGCACGGCCCGTCCGTAGGCGGTCGGCGCATGGGTCGCCCCAGAGGATGCCGCCGGCAGGTCGGCCCGCGTTTGAATGGCCGCAGTTGCCGGTGTCGCCGGTGTCGCTGGTGGTGCAGCGGGTGCAGGAGGTGCAGGAGGTGCAGGTGTCGCTGGTGTCGCTGGTGATTGTGGCGGCGGCGGCGGTGCGACGAGAGACGACTGGCGTGGCGTCGGTACTGGAGTCGGTGGAGTCGGTGGTGTCGGTGGTGTCAGTGGTGTCGGTCCTGCACCATCGGCTGGAGGCACCATGTTCTGCGTGGCATCGAAAACTTCCGCGCACTGGCCGCAGCGGACCCATCCCTCGGACACGCGCAGCTGATCCGGCACGACCCTGAACATGGTTTCGCATGTCGGACAACGGGTGATCAGGCTCATGGCGAAAGCATTGTAGTGGCGGGGTCGGCGTTACAGGCACGCTTCCATGAGGACCCAGCCGTCCTGCGATGCAGACACCTCCAGTGCCGCATGGGGTGCATAGGCGGCCATGAGTTCGTCGGCCTGGCGCTCCAGGATGCCTGACAGAACCAACGATCCGCCAGGCGCCACGCGCGCGCACAGCAGCGGGGCGAGCAGCTTGAGCGGTGTGGCCAGGATGTTGGCCAGCACGGTCTGGTACTGACCGGTTGCATCTTCGGGTTGTCCGCAGCTGATCCGGACCCGATTGGCCCGCGCGTTGTCCCGGGCGGACGTGACCGCGGCCGGATCGATGTCCAGCGCATCGACTGCGGTGGCGCCGAACATCGCGCAAGCAATCGCCAGGATGCCGGACCCGCAACCGTAGTCCAGCACCCGGCCGAGCTGGCCGGCGCCCCGGTTGCGCGCGATCCACTGCAGACACATACGCGTCGTGGGATGGGTTCCGGTACCAAACGCCAGCCCCGGGTCGAGTCGGATCACATGCGTGGCCTGCGCGGGCGGATCATGCCAGGTCGGCACGATCCAGAAATCGGCATCGATGGCGACCGGCGCGAATTGCGACTGGGTCAGCCGTACCCAGTCTTGCGGCTCCAGCACGGCGATGCCCTCGATCGCGCAGCCGGAAAAGAAATCCTGGGCGTCCAGAATACGCGCCGCTTCGCGCGCGACCCCTTCCTTCGCGAACAAGGCCTTGATGGTGGAGTGCCGCCAGCCGATCGCCGTGGGCACCATGCCGGGTTCTCCGAACAGGGCCTGTTCGGCGTCGGTCAATGCATCGGCATCTTCGACACTGACGCTCTGGGCATCCAGCGCCTGCAGTGCATCGGCCACAACCTCGACCCGATCTTGCGGGCACCGCAGGCTCAGTTCAACCATCGCGCTTGCGTCAGCGCTTGTGCTGTGCAAGCCACTCTTCCAGGTAATGGATGTTGGTGCCGCCGCCGCAGAACCTGGCATCGACCATCAACTCGCGGTGCAGCGGGATGTTGGTGTTGATGCCCTCGACCACGGTCTCGCCCAGAGCCGTGCGCATGCGCGCCAGCGCCTGATCGCGAGTGTCGCCATGCACGATGATCTTGCCGATCATCGAGTCGTAGTTGGGCGGTACGAAGTAGTTGGTGTAGATGTGCGAGTCCACGCGCACACCGGGGCCACCGGGCGGGTGCCACATGGTGATGCGTCCCGGCGAGGGTATGAACTTGTACGGGTCTTCGGCGTTGACGCGGCATTCGATCGCATGGCCGCGGATCTCGATCTGGCGTTGCGTGAACGGTAATTTTTCGCCGGCGGCCACCATGATCTGGGTCTTGACGATGTCGATCCCGGTGATCATCTCGGTGACCGGGTGTTCGACCTGGACCCGGGTATTCATCTCGATGAAATAGAACTCGCCGTTCTCGAACAGGAATTCGAAGGTGCCAGCGCCGCGGTAACCGATCTTCTTGCAGGCGGCCACGCAGCGCTCGCCGATGCGCTCGATCAGCTTGCGGGGCACGCCGGGCGCCGGTGCCTCCTCGATGACTTTCTGGTGGCGCCGCTGCATGGAGCAGTCGCGCTCGCCCAGGTAGACCACATTCTTGAATTTGTCGGCCAGGATCTGGATCTCGATATGGCGCGGATTCTGCAGGAACTTCTCCATGTACACCGCGGGATTGCCGAACGCGGCACCGGCCTCGGCCTTGGTCATCTGCACCGCGTTGACCAGCGCCGCCTCGGTGTGCACCACACGCATGCCGCGTCCGCCGCCGCCGCCTGCCGCCTTGATGATGACTGGATAACCGATGCTCTTGGCAATGCGCCGCACCTGCACCGAATCGTCCGGCAGCTCACCCTCCGAGCCGGGCACGCAGGGTACGCCGGCCTTGATCATCGCCTGCTTGGCTGATACCTTGTCGCCCATGATGCGGATCGATTCCGGCGTGGGTCCGATGAACTGGAATCCACTTTTTTCGACCCGTTCCGCGAATCCGGCGTTCTCGCTCAGAAAGCCGTAACCGGGATGGATGGCCTCGGCGTCGGTCACTTCGGCCGCCGAGATGATGGCAGGCATGTTGAGGTAACTCAGCGCGGACGGCGCTGGTCCGATGCAGACGGCCTCGTCAGCCAGCTTGACGTACTTGGCATTGCGGTCGGCCTCCGAGTACACCATCACCGCGGTGACGCCGAGCTCGCGGCTGGCACGTTGAATGCGCAAGGCGATCTCGCCTCGATTGGCTACCAGTATCTTCTTGAACATGGATTGCGCTGCCCGCGGTCAGCTGATCTCGAACAACGGCTGTCCGTATTCGACTGCCTGGCCATTGGCGCACAGGATATTGGTCACGGTGCCGGACTTGTCGGCCTCGATCTCGTTGAGGATCTTCATGGCCTCCACAATGCACAACGTCTCGCCTTCCTTGATCGTGCTGCCTACTTCGACAAAGGCCTTGGACCCCGGCGATGCGCTGCGGTAGAAGGTTCCTACCATCGGCGACTTCACGACATGGTGGGCCGGTGGCTCGGGCAGCGCGACGGCCGCCGCGGTAACCGCCGTGACCGGGGCAGCGACCGGTGCTGCCCCCGCCTGATAATGGACCGGTGCGGCGCTGACAGCCGCCTTGACGATACGCACCTTGCCTTCTGCTTCCGTGATTTCCAGTTCCGACACGTTCGAGTCAGATACCAGATCGATCAGTGTCTTGAGTTTTCTCAAATCCATGGCGTCTCCAACGACTTAATGTAGTGAGCCGCGAATTTACCTCAAATGTCGGTAATTTGCGGCTATCTTCGTTTTAATTTCTATTTCTCATTCGCGCCAAGCCGGGCTGCAGCGCCCTTCATGCACCGGTCGACGGTCTCAGGCGAACCGCGGCAACCTTGGGTTGGCCCCTAATGCAAGCGGCGCCATTCCTTCAGGTCCTGCGGTGTGACTTGGCCGATTTTACGTTGGGCAATCCGCCCCGAGTTGTCGAACACGACCGTGAATGGCAGTCCACCCCCCTGGTTGCCCAGCGATCGACTCAGTTCGACACCGGATATGCCAGCCAGCGTGATCGGAAATCGGACTGGCGTTCGGGCCAGGAAACGCTTGACGGCCGCCGCCTGGTCGACCGCAATACCGAGGACTTGCCAACCATTTCCGCTGTTTTCGGTGTAGAAGCGATCCAGAAGGGGCATTTCTTCTACGCATGGTGGGCACCAGGTGGCCCAGAAGTTCAACAGCAGAGGCTTACCGGCAAAGACCCGCATGGCCATGTTGTCGCCATCGGGCGTGGGGAACACCATGTCCCAGACCGGCAGCGCCTGGGCCACAGCCGCATCGCCGGGTCGGGCCTGCCACCACGACAGGCCCGCGCCCGCCGTGGCGGCGCTAGCTGCCACCGCTGCGAACAGCCAGCGCCGCCGCGCGGCACTCCAGGTCGCTGGCGAGTTGTCTTTTACGATCGAGGTGTCCGGTTCCAATTTTTTCATGCGCTTTGCCTGCGTAACAATTCTCGCAGTGAAGCCAGATCTCCCCGCGATGTGCGGCCATTGGCGTCCTTGCGCAAGGCGCCTCGCAGATCATCGTGGTCGTACACCAGCAGGTGAATGAACACCCTCGTGTTCAGCTCGGGACAGAAGTCCGAGACGCTCAGCGCCTCGACCGTGTCTGCGCGCATGCCATGGACGGTTCGTGGCTCGTAGGCGATGCGCGCATCGATCAACGCGATCTCGGCCGACTTGGAATCGTCGCAATACAACTCCAGCACGATGTCGGACTGGCGCGTCGCGCTGCCGCGCCACACAGCCGAGCCGAGGTGGGGTCGGAACGGCGCCAGTCGCTCCATCCAGCGCGCCGCGATCAGGCGCAGCGCCGCGAGTTCCAGCGGCTGGGATTCGGCACAGAAGATCGTAATATGCTCGAACACCGCGTCCTCGAGCTCGCCGTTACCCGGAAGGGGCGTACGGGGCGGCAGCCCCAGCAGGCGGATCGCCTGGCGCTTGGCCGGCCCGTATTCGAGCCCCTCCTCCACCACCAGGCGTGCCGCTGCTGCCGCGATCTCGGCCCTCCACGCATCTGCGCCTTGTTCCATGGAGTGATTGTCCATGGAATCGGCAGCGAGCCCCGAACGGGTGACCGCCGCCATGTCACTGGCGCCACGGGTGCCTCGTTTAAACTTCGGTGATGCATATCCATATCCTGGGCATCTGCGGCACCTTCATGGGAGGGCTGGCGGCACTGGCGCGCGAGCAGGGGCATACCGTCACCGGATGCGACACCGGCGTGTATCCGCCGATGAGTGAGCAGCTGCGCGCACTGGGCATCGACCTGATCGACGGTTATGGCGCCCGGCAGATCGATCTGCGGCCCGATATGTTTGTCGTCGGCAACGTGGTAAGTCGGGCCACCGTGTCCGACGGTTCGCCTCGGTATCCGTTGATGGAGGCGATCCTCGATGCCGGAGCGCCGTATACCAGCGGTCCGCAATGGCTGGCCGAACATGTCTTGCAGGGACGCCATGTGCTGGCGGTCGCCGGTACCCACGGCAAGACCACCACCACGGCGATGTTGGCCTGGATCCTCGAATGTGCCGGACTGCAGCCGGGTTTCCTGATCGGCGGCGTGGCGATGAATTTTTCCGCGTCGGCGCGGCTTGGCGGATCACCACCCTCTGCAGCGATGGTACGCAAGCCGCTGTTTGTCATCGAGGCGGACGAATACGACACCGCTTTTTTCGACAAACGCAGCAAGTTCGTGCACTATCGGCCGCGCACCGTGATCCTGAACAACCTGGAGTTCGACCACGCCGACATCTTTGACGATCTGGCCGACATCGAACGGCAATTCCGTCATCTGGTCCGTATCGTTCCGGGTGCAGGGCCTCACGGCAGCGGCCGCATCATTGTCAACGGGCTGGAGGAGAGCCTGGCACGGGTGATGGCTGCGGGCTGCTGGAGCGAGCAGCGCAGTTTTGGCGCCGCCGTCAGCGATTTCACCGCGCGCGGCGAACCTGATCGGTTCGAGGTGCACCGTCACGGCGAGTCGGTGGGGTCGGTGGAATGGAACTTGACCGGCCAGCACAATCAGCTCAATGCCCTGGCAGCCATCGCTGCAGCCGAACACGTAGGCGTTGAACCGGCGCTGGCGGCGCAGGCCCTGGCCCGGTTCGAGAACGTGCGCCGGCGCATGGAACTGCGTGGCAGTGTCGTGCCGGCGGGCATGGTCCGCTCTGCCGCCCCGGTCACGGTGTACGATGATTTCGCCCATCATCCGACGGCCATCCACACTACGCTGGAAGGTCTGCGACGCAAGGTCGGTCCGTCGGTGCGCATTCTGGCGGTGTTCGAGCCGCGCACCAACACCATGAAGCTGGGCGCAATGAAGGCCCAGCTACCCTGGGCGCTGGCAGCGGCGGATCTGTCGTTTTGCCACGCCGGTGGCCTGGGATGGAATGCGCGGGAAGTGCTGGCGCCGCTGGGTGACAAGGCGCAGGTGGCTGACGACATCGCCATGCTGACAGACCAGGTACTGGCAGCCGTTCGCGCGGGTGACCAGATCCTGTGCATGAGCAATGGCGGCTTTGGCGGCATTCACCAGAAACTGCTGGCTCGCCTGCAGGCCGGAGCGACTGCGCCGAGGCAACACGAACGCGCTGCCGCTGCCTGAAGGCGACCGCGCGGATTCAGACTGCCCGTTGGCGTCGCGCCGTCACTGCCCGGGACAGGGTGTCTAGCAGTTCGAGCGAGTGATCCCAACCCAGGCAGGCGTCGGTGATGCTCTGGCCATATGCAAGCTTGCCGGCATCGTCCTGCCCTGGCGTGAATTTCTGCGCGCCGGCCTGCAGATGGCTCTCGGCCATCAGGCCGAAGATGCTGGTCGAGCCGCCAGCGATCTGGGCGGCAATGCTGCGCGCCACGTCAAGCTGTTTCTCGTGCTGCTTGCTGCTGTTCGCATGGCTGCAATCGACCATCAGCGTGGCTGGCAGCTGGGCTGTGGTCAGCGCCTTGCAGGCCGCGGCTACGCTGTCGGCGTCGTAATTCGGCGCCTTGCCTCCGCGCAGGATCACGTGGCAGTTCTGGTTGCCGTTGGTTTGCACAATCGCGACCTGGCCGTTTTTGTGCACCGACAGAAAATGGTGGCCACCGGCCGCCGCCTGGATTGCGTCGGTGGCAATCTTGATATTGCCGTCGGTACCGTTCTTGAAACCGATCGGTGCCGACAGGCCCGACGCCAGTTCCCGGTGCACCTGGCTTTCGGTGGTGCGCGCACCGATCGCGCCCCAGGCGATGAGGTCGCCCAGGTACTGTGGCGAGATCACATCCAGGAACTCACTGCCCGCGGGCAGACCCAACCGGTTGATATCGATCAGTAACTGGCGCGCGATTCGCAGTCCCTCGTCGATACGAAAGGTCTCGTCCAGATAGGGATCGTTGATCAGGCCCTTCCAGCCGACGGTGGTGCGGGGTTTTTCGAAGTACACCCGCATCACGATCTCCAGCGTGTCGCGGTACTTCTCTCGCTGCTGCACCAGTCGGCGCCCATACTCCTGCGCCGCAACCGGATCGTGTATGGAGCACGGGCCGATGACCACCAGCAGGCGGTCGTCCTGCCCGTCCATGATGGCCTGGATGTTGCGCCGGGTTGATGCGATCAAATGCTCGACCGGGGTTCCTCCGATGGGAAAAAAGCGGATCAGGTGGTCCGGCGGGGGCAGCACGTTGATGGCCTTGATGCGTTCGTCATCGGTCTGGCTCGTGCGGTCGCTGTGGGTGTTGCGGCGGCGGTCGGGTCCGATGTGGGCAGCCGGAGCGCCAGGCTGCCAGGGAGTTGCTTCTGGGGTCATGGTGTGAAGTCCTGTTGAAGAAATGCGGGCCGGAAAACAAAAAACCGCCGGGTTTGCCGGCGGTTTCGAGGGTAGGGTTGTCAGCGGATCGACACGACTACTTCTCTCTGGCGCCGGTGGCGTACGAGAACCAGAAGAAGCCCAGAAAAAATCGTGTTATCGACATGGAAGGCACTTTAGCACGAAAAAAACGGTTTTGCCCGGCGGATCAGGCCGTGCCGCCCACGGTCAGACCGTCGATGCGCAGCGTGGGTTGACCCACGCCGACCGGCACGCTCTGGCCCTCCTTGCCGCAGGTGCCAACACCGCTGTCAAGCGCCATGTCGTTGCCAATCATCGACACCCGGGTCAGCGCGTCCGGCCCGTTGCCGACGATGGTCGCACCCTTGACTGGATACTTGATCTTGCCTTTCTCGACCCAGAATGCCTGACTGGCCGAGAACACGAACTTGCCCGAGGTGATGTCGACCTGACCGCCGCCGAAGTTGGTGGCATACAGGCCACGTTCGATGCTGGCGACGATCTCCCGTGGATCCTGGTCGCCGCCCAGCATGTAGGTGTTGGTCATGCGCGGCATCGGCACATGGGCATAACTCTCGCGTCGGCCATTGCCGGTGGCTGCCACACCCATCAGGCGGGCATTCATCGAATCCTGGATATAGGCCTTGAGCACGCCGTCCTCGATCAGCACGTTGCGCTGGCTCGAATTGCCTTCGT
>Ga0105047_10005594_pt1 | contig 21510 bp, 20 predicted proteins | sample MAT04_FD_78384 | JGI IMG/M metagenome (GOLD analysis project Ga0105047, IMG submission 78384) | Freshwater microbial communities from Lake Fryxell liftoff mats and glacier meltwater in Antarctica - MAT-04 (megahit assembly) | ecosystem: Environmental > Aquatic > Freshwater > Ice > Liftoff... | reverse complement strand
GGGCGGGGCGGGGCGCACGATCGGGTCAGGACGGCAGGGAGCGCAGCGCCGCGCGCACGAGCTCGAGGGCGGCGTCCCGGTCGAGACGCAGCTCGCGCATCCGCTCCGCATAGGCCGCCGCCGCCGCCTGCGCCCGCTGGTGGGTGAGGTCGCCGGTCGCCGCGACGAACGATCCGCTTCGCCCGCGGGTCTCGATCACCCCGTCGCTCTCCAGCTGGCGATAGCTCCGCGCCACGGTGCCGGGGGCGACGCCGAGCTGTTCCGCGAGACCCCGCACCGTGGGGAGCTTCTCGCCGGGCACGAGGGTCCCGGCCTGCACGGCGTCGATCACCTGGGCGCGGAGCTGCTCGAACTGCGGAACCGCGGATGAGGCGTCGAGGAAGAGTTCGATCACCCGTGCAGCCTAGCCATCGGCGCGAAACGGATCTCCGCCTGCACCGGCGCGTGGTCGGATGGCCAGGCGCCCGCGAAGGTGGAGACGTTGATGGCGGCGCGGAGAACCTCGACCTCACGGGCGACGAGGATCCAGTCGATGCGCTTGGCCCCGCGCACCGCGTCCCGGTAGTGCGGAAACGTTCCCCACTCCTCCGTCACCCTCGTCTGGGCCGCCGCCCAGGAGTCCCGGAGCCGGTTTCCCTCGGTGAGCTCGAGGAACGCCGCACCGCCGACATCCGCATTGAAATCGCCCATCACGACGGCCGGGCGACCGGCACGCGCGGCGAGGTTGTGCACGAACCGGGCAGAGCGCATCCGCGACGTCGCCGAGAGGTGGTCGAAGTGGGTGTTGGCGGCCAGGAACGTGATGCCGGTGACCCGGTCGCGGAAGGTGCCGCTGACGACGATGCGCGGCACGCGATTGCCCCACGAGGTCGACCCCGGCACGCGGTGCCGGTCCGACAGCGCGGCCTGGTTCCAGTCCAGCAGCTGGAGCCGGCCGGCGTCGTAGAAGATGTCGCACTGCTCACCGGAGCCGTCGGCGTTGCGTCCACGCCCGATCGACCGGTATCCGCCGCCCAGACTCGCGGCGACGCGCGCGACCTGCTCCGGCAGTGCCTCCTGCACGCCGAGGAGCGTCGGGCGCTCGATATGCAGCACCTGCTTGACGAGCCACTGGCGATGCGACCAGTCGTCGGGGCTCCGCCGGGTGAGGTGCGGCATCCGTCGACGAATGTTGAACGACATGACATGCAGCTCCGGCGCGCCGACCTGGCCGATAAGCGCCGTCTGGGTCATGGAGCAACCCTACTTTCACCGCGGGGCGGCGTCGCGCGCGTAACAATCGCCGGACCTCTCTCCCGCCGGGTGATGATGGAGTATGACGACCGCCACCTCGCCGCTCACCCTTCCGATTCTCGACCTGTCGCGACTTTCCGCCGGAAAGGCGGAGGCGGAGGCCTTCCGCGAGCAGCTGCGGGAGGCGACCCACGAGTACGGCTTCTTCTACCTCACCGGCCACGGCGTGCCCGGCGAACTGATCGAGCGGGTCATGCGCACCTCCCGCGCGTTCTTCGATCTCCCCGAGGCCGACAAGATGGCAATCGAGAATCTCAAGAGCCCGCACTTCCGCGGCTATACCCGCGTCGGCGGGGAACTGACTCTTGGCAGGGTCGACTGGCGCGAGCAGATCGACATCGGGCCAGAGCGCGAGGCCGTTCCGGTCGGCCCCGGCGTCGCCGACTACTTCCGGCTCGAGGGGCCGAACCAGTGGCCGGACGCCCTCCCCGAGCTGCGGGAGGTGATCACACGGTGGCACGACGAGCTGAGCGACGTCGCCCTGCGGCTCATGCAGGCCTGGGCGCTCTCCCTCGGCGCGGACGAGCACGTCTTCGACGAGGCGTTCGCCGAGAAGTCGTCGACGCTCATCAAGATCGTGCGGTACCCGGGCAAGTCCGATCAGGAGCTGAAGCAGGGCGTCGGCGCCCACAAGGATTCCGGAGTGCTGACCCTGCTGTTCGTGGAGCCGGGCAAGGACGGCCTGCAGGTCGAGAAGGATGGCGAGTGGATCGACGCTCCCCCGGTCGATGGGGCCTTCGTCGTCAATATCGGCGAGCTGCTCGAGGTCGCGACCGACGGCTACCTCAAGGCCACGGTGCACCGGGTCATTTCCCCGCGCATCGGGAACGACCGCATCTCGATCCCGTTCTTCTACAGCCCGGCACTGGATGGCACGATCCCCGTGCTGCCCCTGCCCGCCTCGCTCGACGCCCCCGGCATCACGATCGACCCCGCCAACCCGATCTTCCGCACCTATGGGGAGAACGCGCTCAAGAGCCGGCTGCGCGCGCATCCGGACGTCGCGGCCATCCACCATCCCGACCTGGTGCAGCGGCCCGTCAGCTGAGCAGCTCGGGGCGGTGGGCCGGACGCAGCCCGGTGACCACTCGCGCAATCGCGACCACCAGGAAGAGCTGGCCGATGAGCGCCTCGGTGATCGCGATGCTCCGGGCGACGGGCGTCTGCGGCACGAGATTGCTGTACCCGGTCGTCGTCAGCGTCGTGAAGGAGAACAAAAGCTGGTCCGATAGGGAGGCGCCCATCCCCTCCCCGAACAGCGGGGTCGGGCTGATGAGCGCGGAGAAGTTCAGCAGGAGCGCGAAGAACATCCCGAGGAGCACGTAGGCCGAGACGGCGGCGATCAGTGGCTCCACGTCGATGCGGCGGCGCCTCCGCTGGTGACCGATGATTGCGAGCGGCGCGGCCAGGTAGGCGAGCGTCGACGAGAACGGCAGGGCGATCTCGACCCCGATCCCGTCTGACCCGCTCGCCCAGGCGATGACGACGGCGAGGGCTAAGAGCAAGAGCACGACCTCGGCGATCCGCAGCACCCGCGGCCGCACCTCGACCACGCGCAGGACCCGCAGCCGCGCCTCGGCCACGCGCAGGATCAGGGCGACCGCCAGCAACTGCACCAGCAGCGCGATCAGGCGGGGGGTCGGGGCGTCCTGCACGGCGCACAGCGCGTAGGAGAGCACGATCAGGCCGAACACGACCAGGTATTGGCCGCATCGCAGTCGCATCGCACTGGCCCGCGGGGGTTCCGGCGCCGGCACGACCTCACCCGTCACGAACTCTCCACTCCGCTCGCGCGCCGAGATACTCGCAGCGCCGGGCGTTCCCGGCCAGCCCCGGGCCATGGCCCCCCGCCTCACTTTCATCATTCAGGAGTTTCAGGGCGGGCGCCGTGGGCATCGCTTTCATCATTCAGGAGTATTGGGGCGGGCGTCATCGGCGGCACTGTCATTATTCAGGAGTCGAGCGGATGCGCGGAGCCGCAATTCCGGCGTCCGCGCCCGCCACGGCGGTGATCCCCCTTGATCGCACCCTAGGTCAACTGATTTCGTATCGCCCGGCGCACACCACCGCGGCTACTCCTGAATGATGAAAGCCGGCCCAGGCCCCAACTCCTGAATAATGAAAGCTAGAGGGTCTCGATGCGCGAGGCCGGGTCGGGATTGCCGAACCGGTGGGCCGTGATGCTGATCGCCTGCTCGCGCAGGAACGGGAGCAGCTCGACGCGGCCCTCCGTCGTCACCGGGCCGGCGTAGATCGCCACGTCGGGGTTGCCCCCGAGGGTCGCGGACAACGCGGCGGCGCTCCCCCCGACGAGCCGGATGCGCTCGGGGAGCGCGCTGCTCGAGTGCAACCGGTGCGCGAACGCGTCGTCCGTCTCGACGAGGGAGTCGGCCACGTCGACCGGGCTGTCCTCGCTGCGGAACAGGGCGACGAGGCCGGAAGGAACCGGCACCGCCGAACTGATCGCCACCGTCGAGCGCGCGATCGTCGCCGCGACGAGCAGCCGCACGAGCTGCGCCCCCGACGCGCCGTCGGCCAGGCGGATGGTGACCGGCATCGGCCGGTAGCGGAACACGTTGCGCTCGACCGACAGCCCGGAGACGTCGCGCGCGACGCCGAACTCGGACTTCCACGCGGCCTGGTCGCTCATCGCCGCCGCGCGCACGCGGTCGAACTCATCGAACGCCATGCCGGGCTGGGCGGCCTCGATGACGCGGGTGACGCGAGCACCGAGGCCTTTGAGGCGCACCGAGCTGATCGGCTTGGCGAACACGGGCTCGATGGTGCCGAGGGTGAGCAGGTAGTTCGGACCGCCGGCCTTCGCGCTCGTGCCGACGCTCGAGCGCTTCCAGCCGCCGAACGGCTGGCGGCGCACGACCGCGCCGGTGATGCCTCGGTTGACGTAGAGGTTTCCCGCCTCGACCGCGTCGATCCAGGTCTCGATCTCCTCCGGGTCAAGGGAGTGGATGCCCGCGGTCAGCCCGTAGTCGGGAGCGTTCTGCAGGGCGATCGCCTCGTCCAGGGTCTCGGCGTGCATGATGCCGAGGACCGGCCCGAAGTACTCGGTGCGGTGGAACTCGCTGCCGGCGACGACGCCCTCGCGCACGCCCGGCGACCAGAGGCGCTTGGTCTCATCGAGCGCCTTCGGCTTCACGAGCCAGCGCTCGCCCGCGCCGAGCTCGGTGAGTCCGCGCCGCAGCTTGCCCGCGGCGGGCTCGACGATCGGCCCCATCTGAGTTGTCGGGTCCTGCGGCCATCCGACCCGCAGGGTGCGCACCGCGTCGACGAGCTGCCGGCGGAACCGTTCCGACTTCGCCACGCTTCCGACGAGGATCACGAGCGAGGCGGCGGAGCACTTCTGCCCGGCGTGCCCGAATGCGCTCTTCACCACATCGGCGGCGGCGAGGTCGAGGTCGGCGCTCGGGGTCACGATGATCGCGTTCTTGCCGCTCGTCTCGGCGAGCAACGGCAGGTCGGGGCGCCAGCTGCGGAACAGCGCCGCGGTCTCCCACGCGCCGGTGAGGATTACGCGGCCGACGCTGGGGTGGGTGATCAGCTGGGTGCCCAGCTGGCCCTCCTCGACGTCGACGAGGGAGAGCACGTCCCGCGGCACGCCGCCGTCCCAGAGTGCCTGCACCATGACGGCGGCGGATCGACGGGCCTGCGGGGCCGGCTTGATGATGACGCCGGCACCGGAGGCGAGTGCCGCGAGCACGCCGCCGGCCGGGATCGCCACCGGGAAGTTCCACGGCGGCGTCACGACGATGAGCTTCGACGGCACGAACTCCGCGCGTTCGAGCTGCTCGAGATCGATCGCGCGCTCGGCGTAGTAGTGAGCGAAGTCGATGGCCTCGCTGACCTCGACGTCACCCTCGGCGATCGTCTTGCCGGTCTCGCTCGCCATGACCTCGATGAGATCGGCGCGGGCCGCCTCGAGGGCGTTCCCGGCACCGTGCAGCACCCTGGCCCGTGACCGTGCATCGCGTTCGCCCCACGCGGTGCCCGCTGCGGCGGTGCTGCGCACGATCACCTCGAGCTCCGACGCGTCGGAGACCAGCGCGGCCTCGATCTGGCGGGCGCCGAGCCTCGAGTCGGCCGACCGCTTGAGGATGCTCCGGCCCCATGCCCGGTTGGCCGCGATGGCAGGGTCGGTGTCGGCGGTGTTGTGGAAGCCGTCCTGGCTCACGCCCGGCGCGGGTTCGGCGCGGTTCTGGACGCGGTTGGAAACCGGCACCTCCTGGTCGAGCTCGGCGAGCGAGTCGAGGAATCGCTCGGCCTCGCGATCGAACACGGCCTCGGAGCTGGCAAGTTCGAACACGCCCGACATGAAGTTCTCCGGGCTCGCGTTCTCCTCGAGTCGCCTGATCAGGTAGGAGATGGCCGAGTCGAACTCGGTCGGCCGGACGACCGGCGTGTAGAGCAGCAGCCCGCCGACGTCGCGGCGAACCGAGTCCGCCTGCGCCGTCGCCATTCCGAGCAGCATCTCGAACTCGATGCGGTCCTCAACGCCGCGATCCTTCGCGAGGAGCCACGCAAAGGCGAGATCGAAGAGGTTGTGGCCGGCGACGCCGATGCGCACGGCATCCGTTCGCTCGCGGGTCAGCGCCCAGTCGAGAACGCGCTTGTAGTTCGTGTCGGTCTCGCGCTTGGTCGAGTAGGTGGCGAGCGGCCAGTCGTGGATCTCGGAGTCGACGTGCTCCATCGCGAGGTTCGCGCCCTTCACGATGCGCACCTTGATGCCGGCGCCCCCTGCGGCGCGTCGGGCGGTCGCCCAGTCAGTGAGGCCCTGCAGCGCCGACAGCGCGTCGGGCAGGTACGCCTGCAGCACAATGCCCGCCTCGAGCCCCGCGAGCTTCGGATTTCCGAGAATTCTCTCGAACACGGCGATCGTGAGGTCGAGGTCGCGGAACTCCTCCATGTCCAGGTTGATGAACTTGGTCTCAGCGGATGCCGCGGCGAGCTCGTAGAGCGGAGTGAGCCGCGTGGCGACCCGCTCGACGGTTTCGTCGAACGCCCACATCGAAAGCTGGCTCGCGACCGACGACACCTTGATCGAGACGTAGTCGACGTCGTCTCGGGCAAGGAGGGCGCGGGTGCCCTCGAGGCGGCGGTCGGCCTCACCGTCACCGAGCACGGCCTCGCCGAGCAGGTTGAGGTTGAGACGGATGCCCTGGCCGCGCAGCTCGGTCATGCTCTTGTCGAGCTTCTCGGGAGTCGCGTCGAGGATGAGGTGGCCGACCATCTTGCGGAGCACGCCGCGGGCGATCGGCACAATCGGCCAGGGCAGGATCGGCGCGAATCCGCCGCCGAGCTGGACGGCGACGCGCATGTACCAGGGCAGGAACTGGGGCACGCTGCGCGAGAGCGTCTCGAGGTTCTTGCCGGCGACCCGCAGGTCTTCCGGGCGCACGACGCGGTCGACGAAACCGATTGTGAAATTGAGCCCGCGCGGGTCCTTGAGCACCCCGGCGAGGCGCTGCGCGGACATGTCCGGCGCCATGTCGGCCCCCTCCGCCAGCCAGCGGCGCACCGTGGCGATGGTCTCGGAGGAGATGTTGTGCGGTCGCACTGGTGTACCAGTGAGCTCATTCGACATGGTCACGACACTAAGCCTTCGAACTGGGGGTGGAGGGACCCTCCCAGTGTGACGCACCCAAACGATAAGGTGAAGTGACCTTTTACGAAGGTCAACCATCGGCATGGCTTATCAATTGGGGTACGGATGCTCGACCTGCGTCGCCTGCGCCTTCTGCGCGAGCTCAGCATCCGCGGCACCATCGCCGCCGTCGCCGAGGCTCTGGCGTACTCACCGTCGGCGGTCTCCCAGCAGCTCGCCCTGCTCGAGGCGGAGGCGGGCGTTCCCCTGCTGAAGAAGATCGGCAGGCGCCTGCAGCTCACCCAGCAGGGGGAGGTGCTCGTTCGGCACACCGCGATGCTGCTCGACCGGATGGAGCTCGCCGAGGCCGACCTCACCCTGTCGCTGTCCGCGGTCGCGGGAACGGTCCGCGTCGCCGTCTTCCAGTCCGCCGCACTCGCGATCGTGCCGGAGGCGCTCACCCTTCTCGCTGCCGAGCATCCCGACCTGCGTGTCGAGGTCGTGCAGCGCGAGCCGGAGGCCGCCCTCTCTGCCGTCTGGGCGCGCGACTTCGACCTCGTGATCGCCGAGCAGTATCCCGGGCACGCCGCGCCCCTCGTCGGCGACCTCGACCGGATCGCGCTGTGCACGGACGCTCTGAGGCTCGGGACGCCGCGCGGTGCCGGCGTCGACGCGCTGGGCGGGGCCCGCGACAGGGCCTGGGTAATGGAGCCGCGCGGCACGGCGTCGAGGCACTGGGCGGAGCAGGCCTGCCGCCAGGCGGGATTCGAGCCGGATGTGCGCTTCGAGACGGCCGACCTGATGGCGCACATCCGCCTGATCGAATCGGGCAATGCGGTAGCGATCCTGCCCGACCTCGTCTGGTCGGGACAACGCCCGTCCGTCGACCTGGTCGACCTCGCCGGGGTGCCGCGACGCACCGTCTTCACCTCGGCCAGGGCGGCGAGCGTGACGCGCCCGGCGATCAGGGCGGTGCGGCGCGTGCTCGCGCGAACGGTGGAGTTCGTCGCCCCTCCAGCGTGACCGCGGCGCCCTTCCGCCCAGGCGGGCCAGCAACTAGGCTCTGCGGATGAACAACGACGTCGCGCCGGCCAGAAGAATCGTGATCATCGGGGGAGGCCACAACGGGCTCGTCGCGGCGGCCTACCTTGCTGCGGCCGGCCGCTCGGTGACGGTGCTCGAACGGCTTGACCGGGTTGGCGGCGCGGCGATCTCGGCGCAGGCCTTCGATGGCGTCGACGCCCGACTCTCCCGCTACTCCTACCTCGTCAGCCTGCTGCCCGCGCGGATCATCCGCGAGCTCGGCCTGGACATCACCCTCACCCGGCGCCGGTACTCCTCGTACACCCCCGAGCCCGGATCGGATCGCGGCCTCCTCGTCGACAATGGCGACGCCGCCGCGACGGCCGCTTCGTTCGACGCAATCGGCGCCGGCGCCGACCTCGCGCCCTGGGGCGAGTTCTATGAGGGCACCGCCCGCCTCGCCAGGTCGCTGTTCCCGACCGTCTGCGATCCCCTAACGACCCGTGCAGAGGCCAAGCGGGCCTTCGGCGACGACCGACTCTGGTCGGCGATCATCGACGAACCGATCAGCCGCCACATCGAGGCCTCGTTCGGCAACGACCTGGTGCGCGGGGTCGCCCTCACCGACGCCCTCATCGGCACCTTCGCCCCGGCCGACGACGAGACGCTCGCCGCGAATCGCTGCTTCCTGTACCACGTGATCGGAAACGGCACCGGCGACTGGGACGTGCCAGTCGGGGGGATGGGGGCCGTCAGCGGCGCCCTCGAACGCGCCGCGCGCTCGGCCGGGGCACAGATCGTGACGGGTGCCCTCGTGACCTCCGTGACGCCCGACGGCGAGGTCGCCTACCTCCTCGGCGGCGAGGAGGTGACGATCGGCGCCGACACGGTGCTCTCCGGAGTCGCGCCGCACGTGCTCGCCGGCCTGCTCGGCGAGGAGGCGCCGCCGAGGCCGGAGGGGGCGCAGGTCAAGGTGAACCTGCTGCTCTCGCGGCTCCCGCGGCTCCTCGACGCGTCGATCGACCCCGCGGCGGCGTTCGGCGGCACGTTCCACATCAACGAGACCTATCGCCAGCTCGACACCGCGTACCGCGCGGCGAGCGCCGGCGAGATCCCCGACCCGCTGCCCGCCGAGATTTACTGCCACTCGCTGAGCGATCCGAGCATCCTCTCCCGCGAGCTCGCCGATGCGGGCGCGCACACCCTCACGGTGTTCGCTCTGCACACCCCCGACCGTCTGCTCACCGCCGAGAACAATGACCAAATGCGCGCACGGCTCGAGCAGGCGGTGCTCGCCTCGCTCGACAGCGTGCTCGCCGAACCCGTCGCCGACCTGCTGCTGCGCGATGCCGCCGGGGCGCCCACCATCGAGACGAAGACGACGAGGGACATCGAGACGGCACTCAACATGCCGGGCGGCAACATCTTCCACGGGCCGCTCGACTGGCCGTTCGTCGAGCGGGCCGGCGATCTCGCCGGGCCCGCCGAGCGCTGGGGCGTCGCAACGAGGCATCCGCGCATCCTCGTCTGCGGATCCGGCGCCCGGCGCGGCGGCGCGGTGAGCGGGATCGGCGGCCACAACGCGGCCATGGCGGTGCTCGAGGCGGGCTGAGGCACCGCACGGGGCCCAGAATCCCTTTGCCTTTTGTCCCCCGCTCTCGCTAGGCTCGCTGCAGTCGTCATCACCGTGGGAGAGAGATCACAATGGGTCAGTTCGACCAGTTCGCCAACCAGGGCGGGGCCGCCGCCTGGGATCCGGACGAGACCGCCAGGGCCAAGCGCGTCGCCGAGGAGCAGCTCAACAACGCCGAGACCGGCGACCTGCCCGAGCCGCTCGCCAACCTCACGGACCCGGCCGCGCTCGAGCTGTCCGGCGAGCCAGCGGCCGACTGAACCGGCGCACCCCGCCGCCGAGAGGCTTCCCGCCCATCGGGTGGAACTCAGGCCACCGGTCGGAGTTCAGCCCCCGTCGGAGCGCAGGCCCAGCCGCCGCTCAGGCCCAATCGCTCGGCGCGGACGCGCGCGACGGCGGCAGGGCGACATCCTCGGCCCACCGGTGCAGCCAGTCGGGGAGGGTCGCCTCGTCGGGATCGGCGCCGGTCACTTCGGCGAGCTCGGCGACAGTCACGGTGCCGCCCGTGCGCTTGACGAACCGGGCCCGCACGAAGCCCTTCGCGTAAAGCTCTCCGCGCACGACGAACCGCTGCTCGATATAGACGGCCTTGCTGTCGTACCCCACGATGCGCGTCTCGAGCACGAACCGCTGCCACAGCTGCAGCGACTTACGAAAGGTGATCGTCTCGCTCGCCGCGACGGGGTAGAAGCCCGCGCCCGAGATCGCGGCCCACGCGCCGGAGCGCTGCATGGCATCCATTCGGCCGAGATCCATCAGCGAGAGGTACACGCCATTGTTCACGTGGCCGAGCACGTCGAGGTCGGTCGGCATCACGCGCAGGCGCAGGCGCCCGACCTCGTGGATGCCGAGCTTCGGACCGCCGTTGCGACGAAGCCAGACGAGGAACGTTCGGAAGATCATGTGCACCCGAGCGAGGCTACCGTCGTCGCGCCGCGCCTCAGCGCCGCCGGTGATCCTGGACCGTCATGCGCGGGCCGAAGCGCGGCTTCTGGAACCCGCTGCCCTCGATGAGACGCATGACCCGCTGCCGGTGCCCCCGCCACGGTTCCAGAAGCTCGAGCATGCCGTCGTCATCGACAGGGCGGCCGATCAACGCCCACCCGACCACGGCCGGCAGGTGGTAGTCGCCGACGCTCACCTGGTCGGGGTCGCCATGGGCGCGCTGGCTCGTCTCGGCGGCCGTCCAGACGCCGACGCCCGGCACCGAGCGCAGGGCGCGTGCGATGCCGGCGCCTCCCCGGCCGAGGCGGAGCGTACGTTCGAGGCCGCTGGCGACGGATGCCGCGGCGAGCGCCGTGCGGGATCTCTGCGGATCGACGCCGGCTTGGTGCCAGTCCCAGGACGGCACGAGCCGCCAGACCGACGCGGCCGGGAAGACCCTCATGCCCTCGGGAGCCGGCCCGGGCGCCGCGTCGCCGTGCTTGCGGATCAGCCAGCTCCACGCACGCCAGGCCTCCTTGGAGGTGACCTTCTGCTCGAGGATCGCCGCGACCATGGCTTCGAGCACGAGGTTCGTGCGCAGCAGTCGCTGTCCCGCGAGCCGCCGCCGCGAGTCGTGCAGGAACGCGTTGCCGCGCACGTCGAAGCCCGAGGTGTCGTCGCCGTGCCCGAGCAGTTCCGGCACCTGCGAGATCGCCCACTCCGCGCCGTCACCCCACGCGGCCGCCTCGACGGCCGAGTCGCGGGCCTCGAGATGGATCGTCGCCGCACCGGCCGGCGTGCGCAGGGTGCGCCAGACGGACGCCCCGGCGAAGCGCATCGTCGGATCGAACGACCCGCGGCCAAGCGGGCGCAGCGTCTGGCGCAGGTCGACTGGGATCACGGGGGCCCACCTCGTGCGCTGCGGCACGAGGGGGCCGGGTGCCGCGTCGATCGTCATGCGGACATTCTCGCCGAGCTCCCCGACATCCGTCGCCTCCGGACTGCGGCGCCGCGACGTAGGGTGGTGCGGTGGCCGTTCCGAAGATCCTGCTCTACTACGCGTTCACGCCGCTCGCCGATCCTCAGTCCGTTCGCCTGTGGCAGCGGGAGCTCTGCGAGTCGCTCGGCCTGAAGGGCCGCATCCTGATCTCGAAGGACGGCATCAACGGAACGGTCGGCGGCGACCTGCCGAGCGTGAAGAAGTACCTGCGGCGCACGCGCGAGCACCCGGCGTTCACCGACCTCGACGCGAAGTGGAGCGAGGGCACTGGCGCCGACTTCCCCCGGCTGAGCATCAAGGTGCGCGACGAGATCGTGAGCTTCGGTGCCGTGGGCGAGCTGGCGGTCGGCCAGGAGGGCGTCGTCGGCGGCGGCACGAGGCTGACCCCCGAGCAGCTGCACGAGCTCGTGGCCGAGCGGCCCGTGACATTCTTCGACGGCCGCAATCGCATCGAGGCGGCAATCGGCCGCTTCGAGAATGCCGTGGTGCCCGACGTCGCGAACACGCGCGAGTTCGTCGCCGAGCTCGAGAGCGGGCGATACGACCACCTCAAGTCGGAGCCGATCGTCACCTACTGCACAGGAGGGGTGCGTTGCGAGGTGCTGAGCTCGCTCATGGTCAACCGCGGGTTCACGCAGGTCTACCAGCTCGACGGCGGCATAGCCCGCTACGGCGAGAAATACGGCGACGACGGGCTGTGGCGCGGCTCGCTCTACGTGTTCGACGAGCGCCTCTCGATCGACTTCAGCGATCACGCCGCCGTCGTCGGCCTCTGCTACCGCTGTGAGTCCCCCACGAGAACGACGGCGAACTGCGTCGACCCGTCGTGTCGCGCGCAGTTCGTCGTGTGCGGCGCCCACGCGGCCGACACCCGGTGTGCCGCGCACCGCGACCGCGCCGCGCCGATCGAGGCGGCAGTAGGGTGAACGGGTGACCGCCGGCAGAGCGCCCGTCCCCGCGCGGAGCGCGGCCTCCGGCGTGGCCGCGATCGCCCTGGCCTTGGCTGCAGCGTGGGCGGTACTGCACGTCACGGCGCCGCGCGTGCTCGGGTGGAGCCGCGGAGCCGGAACAGTGCGACGAGGCGGACCGCTCGGTGTGCGCCTCTTCGGGCGGGGAGGGCCGGTGCTCGTGCTGATCCCCGGAATCGCCGCCAGCGAGGCCTTCTTCGGCTCCGCCTACGATCGGCTCGGCGACGTCGCGACCGTGGCCGTGATCGACCCCCTCGGCTTCGGCTCCTCGATGGATGCCGCGGTTCAGCCCGGCGCGTTCGCCATCGACCGGCATCTGGCCGCCGTCACCCGCGCTCTGCGCGACCTCGGCCTCGATGGGCGGCCGCTGTTTCTGGCCGGGCACTCGATGGGCGCCTCCCTCGCCATCCAGATCGCGGCCGCCACCGAGGCCGATGTGCGCGGCGTCGTCGCCTTCGACGCCCCGCTCTACCGCTCGGCTGCGGAGGCCTCCGACCGGGTGCGGCACATGGGCTGGTTCGAGGCCCTGCTGTCTACCGGTCCCCTCGCGCACACGGTGTGCTCCTGGATGTGCCGGCACCGAGCCGCGGCGGCCGCGCTCTCGGTCATCCTGAATCCGACGATGCCGACCGCCATCGCACTGGACGGTGTCAGGCACACCTGGCACTCGTACATCCAGAGTTTCGATGCGCTCGTCGCGGGCGACTCCTGGGCCGGAGCGATCGCGTCGCTCTCTGCGCGCGGCGTGCCGCTGCATCTCGTCGACGGGGCTTCCGACCCGGTCCCCGTTCCCGGGCGGGCGGCGAGCATCGCATCCTCCCACCCGACTGTGACCCATCAGACGCACCCCGGCGCCCACGACCTCCCTCTCGCCGCCCCCGCGTGGTGCAGTGACCTCCTGTACCACCTGATCTCCCCCGACGGCGCGGCCCCCGCCCCAGGGTGACCGCCCGGCACGGCCTCGCTCAGTGCAGGCTCGCCTCGCTGGATCGCGCTGCCGAACGGGAGTAGGACTGATTCCATGACCACTTTCGCGTCCCAGGTCCGGCGGTATCCCGTTGTCGCCGTCACCGTCGCGATCGGCCTCGTCGGGCTGCTGCTCGAGGTGATCGGCCAGGGCGACGCGGCGCGCTGGCTGATCAGCGGGTACGCCCTCATCGTCGCGTCGGCGCAGGCGTTCTCGATGGTGCGCAAGCTCGTCGCCGGGCACGCGGGGCTCGACGTGCTCGCGATCGCGGCGATCCTCGCGACGATCGCGGTCGGCGAATACTGGGCGAGCCTCGTCATTGTGCTCATGCTCGCCGGCGGCGAGGCCCTCGAGGCCTATGCGGGACACCGCGCGCGCCGCGAGCTGACGGCGCTGCTCGACCGTGCCCCGCTCTCCGCGCATCGGCTGGGGGCCGGGGGCGCGGTGACCGAGGTTCCGGTCGGCGAAGTTCTGGTCGGTGACCGGCTCGTGGTGCGGCCGGGCGAGGTCGTGCCCGTCGATGGCACCCTGGTCTCCGAGAGCGCCGCGTTCGACGAGTCGCAGCTCACGGGCGAGAGCCTGCCTGTCGACCACGACGCCGGCGACGGGGTGCTGAGCGGGTCGGTGAACGGCGACCGCGCCGCAGAGCTGATCGCGACGGCGGTCGCGGCCGACAGCCAGTACCAGCGGGTCGTGCAGCTCGTGAGCGCGGCCGCCGAGTCCAGGGCGCCGATGGTGCGACTCGCGGACAGGTATGCCGCGCCGTTCACCCTGGTCGCCTTCGCGATCGCCGGGTTCGCCTGGTACTGGAGCGGAGACCCGGGCCGGTTCGCCGAGGTGCTCGTCGTGGCGACCCCGTGCCCCCTGCTGATCGCGGCCCCCGTCGCGTTCATCTCGGGCATCAGCCGGGCGGCGAAGTCGGGAATCATCGTCAAGGGCGGCGGCACTCTCGAGCAGCTCTCGCGCGTGAAGACCGTGGCCTTCGACAAGACCGGCACCCTCACCCACGGCGCGCCGGAGGTCGTCGCGGTGCGCGAGGCGGCCGGGTTCGACCGCGACGAGCTGCTCGTGCTCGCGGGCAGCGCCGAGCAGTACTCCGGGCACGTTCTCGCGGCCACGATCGTGCGCACGGCGGTCGCGGAGGGGCTGCGACTGCAGCCGGGCACGGAGGTCAGCGAATCGACAGCGAACGGCGTGACAGCCACGATCCAGGGGCGGGTAGTCACGGTCGGCAAGCGGTCGTTCATCGAATCGAAGGGCGTACCGATCGCCTCGTCCGTGCCGGAGAGCGGCCAGATGGCCGTCTACGTCTCGGTCGACGGCGCGTTCGCGGGAGATGTGATCCTCGCCGACCGCATCCGGGACAACGCCAGATCGACGCTCGAAGCGCTGCCGAGGGTCGGAGTGCGGCACACCCTGATGCTCACCGGCGACCTCGCGGCGACGGCGCAGCACATCGCCGACGAGCTCGGGATCGCCGAGGTGAGGTCCGAGTGCCTACCGGAGGACAAGGTGGCGGCGGTGCGGAACGTGCGCGACCGTCCGGTAATGATGGTCGGCGACGGGGTCAACGATGCGCCGGTGCTCGCCGTCTCGGACATCGGGGTCGCGATGGGGGCGAAGGGGTCGACAGCCGCCAGCGAGTCGGCCGACGTGGTGATCCTGCTCGACGACTTCTCGCGGGTGGTGCGAGCGATCACCATCGGCACCCAGACGACGGCGATCGCCCTCCAGGCGATCTGGCTCGGCATCGGATTGAGCGTTGCCCTGATGATCGTCGCAACTTTCGGGGTGCTGCCCGCAATCGTGGGGGCCGGGCTGCAGGAGGGCGTCGACCTCTTCACGATCCTCTACGCGCTGCGGGCCCTCGTCGACCGGCGGGATCCCCGACTCGTCGCTCGCGGCCCACGGGCTTCGTCGGCCGGCGTCAGTAGCGTTCCGGCTCGGGGGCCCGCTCGAAACGACGCCCCGTGATCCTCGTCGGCGTGACCCGCACGTAGGCGTACTTGAGGGTCGGGATCCAGGGGACCAGCGGGGCCAGGTCGGCCTCGTCGATCTCGGATTGCCGCTCGATCCGTTCGGCCGATCCCTTGACGACGACGCTCCACGCATCGTCGGCGGTGTATCCGTCGATCTCGAGGGCGACCCGCGAGTTCACCGTGAGCTCGAGAAGCTTCGTTCCCGGGGCGGTTCGAAAGAGAATCGTCGAACCGTCGGCGTAGTAGTTGATGGGGAAGATGTCGACCTCACCGACAGCGCTCACCGCCAGTCGGGCGAGGCTGTTCTCTCGCAACCGGTCCCAGGCCTCGGCCTCGTCGAGGTCGACTACCGGCGATTCGCCTTCCCACATTGTCGCGTTCCCTTCGGCTCTCGCGGTCCGTCCCGCTTATTTTCCATCACATCCGAACCCGGCACCCCGGTGCCAGAGCCGAACGTCCCGGGCCCGCCGCCACGGTGCGGTCGCGGAGCACGGCGACACCGGGGCGAGGAAGGCCCGGCCGCACCCTCGACGGGCGGGCCGGGCCTCCGGTACCCCGGCGCTCCTTGTCCGTCAGTGCTCCGATGCCTTCTCGGCGCCGTGGCCGGTGAGGGAGCGCACCTTCATCTCGGCCGCGATGCGCGGGTCTTCCTTGCGCGTCGAGGTGAGCGACCCGAGGAAGCCGAGGAGGAATCCGGCGGGAATCGAGACGATGCCGGGGTTGTTGAGCGGGAACCACGCGAAGTCGACGCCTTCGCCGAAGACCGAGGTCGGCGTTCCGGAGAAGACCGGGGAGAAGACGATGAGCACCACCGTGATGGTGAGCCCCCCGTACATGCTCCACACGGCGCCACGCGTCGTGAAGCCCTTCCAGAACAGCGAGTACAGGATCGTCGGCAGGTTGGAGCTCGCCGCGACCGCGAACGCGAGGGCGACCAGGAAGGCGATGTTCTGCCCCTGAACGCCGATGCCGCCGGCGATCGCGAGGAGGCCGATCACGACGACCGTGCGACGGGCCACCTTGACCTCGCCGTCGGGATTGACCTTGCCCTTCTTGATGACGTTCGCGTAGATGTCGTGGGCGAAGGATGCCGCTGCAGTGATCGTGAGGCCGGCGACGACCGCGAGGATCGTGGCAAACGCGACCGCCGAAATGATGCCCATGAGCACGGGGCCACCGAGGGCGAGCGCGAGCAGCGGCGCAGCTGAGTTGACCCCGCCCGGTGCCGACTTGATGACATCTGAGCCGACGAGTGCGGCGGCACCGTAGCCGAGGATGAGCGTGAACAGGTAGAAGACGCCGATGAGCCAGATCGCCCAGACGACCGAGCGCCGCGCCTCGCGGGCGGTCGGCACCGTGTAGAACCGCATCAGCACGTGCGGGAGGCCGGCGGTACCGAGCACGAGCGCGATCGCCAGAGAGATGAAGTCGAGCGGGTTGCCGCCGTACTGCAGCCCGGGGCTGAGGATGGCGTCGGCCGGCACGCTCGTCGACGCGGCGACCGCGCCGTCGAGCAGCTTGGACAGGCTGAATCCGTTGAGCACGAGAACCCAGATCGTCATGATGCCGGCGCCGGTCATGAGCAGGAACGCCTTGACGATCTGAACCCAGGTGGTTCCCTTCATACCGCCCACGAGCACGTAGACGATCATCAGTACGCCGACGACGGCGACGACGATCGACTGGCCGAGCCTGTCCTCGATGCCGAGCAGCAGCGCGACGAGCCCGCCAGCGCCGGCCATCTGGGCGAGCAGGTAGAAGAGGCACACCGCGAGGGTCGTGGTCGCCGCGGCCATCCGCACCGGGCCCTGCTTGAGGCGGAACGAGAGCACGTCGGCCATCGTGAACTTGCCCGTGTTGCGCATGAGCTCGGCGACGAGCAGCAGCGCGACGAGCCAGGCCACGAGGAACCCGATCGAGTAGAGGAAGCCGTCGTAGCCGTTGACCGCGATGGCGCCGACGATGCCGAGGAAGGATGCCGCCGAGAGGTAGTCTCCCGCGATCGCGAAGCCGTTCTGCGGTCCGGTGAACGAGCGTCCGCCGGCGTAGTAGTCGTTGGCCGACTTACTGTTGCGACCCGACCGGATCACGATGATCATCGTGAGGATCACGAAGGCGAGGAAGATCGACATGTTGAGGACGGGGTTGTTCCCCTCGAGCGCGGTGCTCGGCGCGGCGGCGGAAATCACGAATGTCACTGGGCATCCTCACGTTCGAGCTGTTCGAGTTCCTCGCGCAGTTCGGCGCCGAGGGGGTCGAGGCGACGGTTCGCGAACGACACGTACCACATGGTGATTCCGAAGGTCGTGACGAACTGCGAGAGCCCGAGCACGATTCCGAGGTTGACGTTGCCGAATACCGGGGTCGCCATGACGTCGGGCGCGAGGGCCGCGACGAGCACGAAGACGAAGTACCAGATGAGGAAGGCGGCAGCGAGCGGGAGCACGAATCGGTGGTGGCGATGCTTGAGTTTGAGGAACTCCGGCGATTCCGCGAATTCCTCGTAGTCGATTTTGGATACCGCCGGCGGCTCGGGCTGATGAATGCTCATGAGTCTTCCTTGTCTCGGTTCGCTATTCCAACGGACCTCGTCATCGACGTCCGGTATCGGCTCTGTATGCACAGAGTCGGCTCAGCATGGCACAGGGCCTCGCCCGACGCAATAAAGCGGCTCGAATGTATACAGAGCCCCGTGCGGGTGCTACTTCCAGAACACCGCGATCACGGTGTTCGCCAGGGCGAGCACTCCGATCGCGGGAACAACCCAGGAGGCCGGGCGATCCTTCTTGCGGTTGACGAAGGCGAGAACGGTGACGATGAGGCTCACGACTAGCTTCACCGCGATCTTCGCGTTGTCAGCCTCGTACAGGTCGCCCGCCTCGATCACGCCGACGAGAGCGATGCCCGTGATGAGCTGCGTCCAGGCGCCGTGCATGATCGCCGGGAGCACGACGGCCCGTCCCGTCTTGAACGACCTGGCCTGCACGAGTACGCCACCGAGCAGCGACGCAAGTCCGACGAAGTGCAGCACGACGACGACGTTCTTGAGGATCTCCACGGCGCCACCCTAGCAAGTCCGGAGGGCGCCGTCGTGGCCAATCGACCCACCTTCGGCGAGGCCAGCGCGGGCCTCAATTACCTCCCGGGGGGCGACGAGCGCAAAGATGGGTGACATGAGTATCGGTATCCTCACCAGCGGCGGCGACTGTCCAGGACTGAACGCGGTCATCCGTGGCGCAGTCCTCAAGGGAACACAGATCTACAACCAGGAATTCGTGGGTTTCCGCGGCGGGTGGCGCGGCGTCGTCGAGGGTGACATCGTCCCGCTCGAGCGACGAGACATCCAGGGAATATCGAAGCAGGGCGGGACCATTCTCGGGACCTCACGCACGAACCCATTCGAGGGCGACGGCGGCGCGGAACGCGTGCGCGAGAACATGGACCGGCTCGGCGTCGACTCGCTCATCGCGATCGGCGGTGAGGGGACCCTCGCGGCCGCCAAGCGGCTGACCGATGCGGGCATCAAGATCGTCGGCGTCCCCAAGACCGTCGACAACGACCTCTCGGCCACCGACTACACCTTCGGCTTCGATACGGCCGTGCAGATCGCGACCGACGCGATGGACCGCCTGCGCACGACGGGCGATTCGCACGGTCGCTGCATGGTCGCCGAGGTCATGGGACGCCACGTCGGCTGGATCGCCCTCCACTCCGGCATGGCCGCGGGGGCCCACGTCATCCTCATCCCTGAGCAGAAGACGAGTCTGGACCAGATCTGCGCGTGGGTGCAGTCGGTCAAGGACCGCGGGCGCGCACCCCTCGTGGTCGTCGCTGAGGGATTCCACCTGGACTCGATGGACGACCCGCACTCCGAGCGCGGGCTGGATGCCTTCGGCCGGCCCCGCCTCGGCGGCATCGGCGAGATCCTCGCGCCGATCATCGAGGATCGCACCGGCCTCGAGACACGCGCCACGACCCTCGGCCACATCCAGCGCGGTGGAACCCCGAGCTCGTACGACCGCGTGCTCGCAACCCGCTACGGCATGGCGGCCGTCGACTCGGTGATGCACCAGCGGTGGGGCCGAATGGTCTCGCTCAGCGGAACCTCGATCACGCACGTCGCCTTTGAGGATGCGCTCGGCAAGCTCAATACCGTGCCGCAGTCACGCTACGACGAGGCCTCGATCCTCTTCGGGTAGCCGGTGTGCGGCGCCCGCCACTTTCGTGGATCCGCCGCGGGGTACCGTAGAAAGATGTTCCGCGCCCTCAGAGTTGAGAAGTCCAACGGCGAGCCCGCCGCCATCACCACGAACCTCGTCAACATCGACGACACCGACCTCATGTCGGGCGACGTCACTGTCGACGTGGAGTACTCGAGCATCAACTTCAAGGATGGACTCGCTCTCGCCGGGCGTCCTGGGGTGATCAAGGCGTATCCGCTCACTCCGGGCATCGACGTCGTCGGCACGGTCGCGGCATCCGACAGCACCGACTGGGAGCCGGGCGATCGCGTGATCCTCAACGGCTGGGGGGTCGGCGAGCGACACCACGGCGGCCTCGCCGAGCGCGCCCGGGTGAACGGCGACTGGCTCGTGCGCCTTCCCGACGGTCTCGATGGCAAGCGCGCCGCCGCGATCGGCACCGCCGGATTCACCTCGATGCTCGCCGTCCTCGCGCTCGAGCGGCATGGGATCGGCGACGGCGACGTGCTCGTGACCGGTGCGGCGGGTGGTGTCGGCTCTATCGCGATCGCCCTTCTCTCCGGGCTCGGCCACCGCGTGGTCGCCTCGACTGGGCGGCTCGGCGAGACCGGGTTCCTCACCCGGATCGGCGCCGCCGAGGTCATCGACCGCACGCCGCTCGGCGAGCCGGGCAAGCCTCTCCAGTCCCAGAGGTGGACCGGTGCCATCGACTCGGCCGGAAGCCACACGCTCGCGAACGTGCTCGCGCAAACGAACTACGGCGGCATTGTTGCGGCCTGTGGCCTCGCACAGGGGCCCGACCTCCCGGCCAGCGTCATGCCGTTCATCCTGCGCGCGGTCACGCTCGCTGGAATCAACTCGGTGCAGGCTCCCCGCGCGCTGCGGGAGGAGGCGTGGGGCCGTCTCGCGAGCGACCTCGACCGCGACCTGCTCGACGAGCTCACCACGACCATCCCCCTCGCCGAGGCGCCCGCCCTGGCCGACGAGATCCTGGCCGGCCGGGTCCGCGGACGCACCGTCGTTGACGTGCGCGCCTGACCTCTCCCCGCCCTGCTTTCATCATTCAGGAGTTTCATCCTGCGGCGGCTTTCATCATTCAGGAGTTCCGACGTCCAGCCGCTCTCATCATTCAGGATTTCCGGCACGCGGCATCGATTCATTAGACGCGTTGCGCCGCTTTCGCGGCGATTTCGCGCTCATTTTGCCGACTCGGGGCACTGGGGCCTCAGTCACTCCTGAATCATGAAAGCCCGTTTCCCCGCCAACTCCTGAATGATGAAAGCTGAAGCGCCCGGCAGCTCCTGAATGATGAAAGTCCAACGGCGGCGTGGCAGCATTGCGGCCATGAGCAGCTTTCTCCTGGCCGCCGGCGGCGTGCTCGCCGCCCTCGCGGCCGCGGTGCTCGTGTGGATATTCGTGCTCGAGAGCGTGCTCTGGTCGCGGCCGTGAACCTGGCGGGTGTTCGTGCTGCGGAGCCAGGCAGATGCCGACACTACGCGCGCGCTCGCCTACAACCAGGGCTTCTACAACCTGTTCCTCGCGATCGGTGTGCTCGTGGGCCTCGCCCTCGTGAGGAGCACCGCCCCGGCGGGCGTCGCGCTGCTGGCGTCCACCGTCAGCATGGTGCTCGCCGCCCTCGTGCTGGTGACGAGCAACCGGGGGATGCGTCGCGCGGCTGCCATCCAGGGGGCCCTGCCCCTGCTTGGTGCGACCGCGATCGCGCTCTCCTTCTCCGTCTAGCCCGGCCGTCTCGCGCGAGATACCCAGTTCGGTGGCCTGTGAGCGCCACACGGCGACCTTTGCGGGCAACTCGCGGCAGAGTAGGACCTGGCGTGGGCAGCCTCCCGGCATAGCTCGCGCGAGATACCCAGTTCGGTGGCCTGTGAGCGCCACACGGCGACCTTTGCGGGCAACTCGCGGCACGG
>Ga0105047_10005592_pt1 | contig 21513 bp, 17 predicted proteins | sample MAT04_FD_78384 | JGI IMG/M metagenome (GOLD analysis project Ga0105047, IMG submission 78384) | Freshwater microbial communities from Lake Fryxell liftoff mats and glacier meltwater in Antarctica - MAT-04 (megahit assembly) | ecosystem: Environmental > Aquatic > Freshwater > Ice > Liftoff... | reverse complement strand
GCTGAAGGCGCCCAGGGCGAAGGGGTCCGTCGACCACGACGACCGGGCCATCGCGGCGGGCTCCGGCACGGGGAGCGCTGACGGGGCGGGCACGGGAGAAGGGTCCGGTTCCGGATCGGAGCCGGTGCACGCGCTGACGGCGACGAGGGTCAGCCCGGTGGCACCGCCGATGAGGAAGCTGCGTCGATGCACGGGCGTGGCCTTCCTGGCGAGTGGCTGAGATGCTCCGGTCGACCAATTCTCTCTCACCTTGGGCGGGCCTGTCGCCTCACGCGGTGGCGCCGCGCGCGCATGTCGGAATGGGCATTTCCCGCAGCACTTGAAGTACGGTCAGGATATCGTCAAGATAAGAATATCCATGCCGACCGGGGGCGTTACCAGATGAATTCCACGTGGTCACTCGAAGACCTGTACAGGAGCATTGCGCGCCAGTGGCGCACGGTGCTCACTGTCGTATTGGTCGTCGTGGGGATCGCGGTCGTCGCGAACTTCGTGTGGCCGGAACGGTACGCTGCGACGGCCGTCATGACGGTAGAACCGGTCGCCGTGCAGTCCAGCGGGAGCGACGGGGTCAATATGGACACGGAGCGTGTCGTCGCCACCTCAACTGAGGTTCTCGCGCTGGCCGCCGAAAAGCTGCCCGATGCCTCGGTAGGCGAGCTTCGGGACTCTGCCGAGGTGTTCGTGCCACGGGGTGCGGACGTGCTCGAGTTCAAGTTCACGTCTCGTGACCCGCAGGCTGCCGCCGACAGCGCGAACGCCATTGCGACCGCGTACGGCAACCAGCGGGTCGCCACCGCGCAGCGAGTGCTCGACGAGGCGATAGAAAGCCTCACGACGCGAGTTATCGAGCTGACCGGTCGCATCGCCGCGCTCGAGGAGGACGACCCCGTCCGGGCGAGCCTCGAGCTTCAGGTCGACACACTGCAGGAGCAACAGGCGAACCTCACTCCCTCGACGTTCTATTCCGGCTCGCTAGTGAGCCCAGCCGTGGCGCCGGCCGATTCGACGCGGCCAGCGCTGACCGTGTTCATAGCCGCCGGTCTCTTCCTCGGGATGTTTCTCGGGGTTTTCGTCGCACTCACCCGAGCTCGGTTCGCGGCATCCGCCGCTGACCAGCCGGTAGTGCCTGCACCCCGACACGCCGACCCGCAGGACAATCGGGCCGCGGCCGCGGCCGCGACGCACAAGCATGCCGATCGGCCACCGCAGCAGGACAGGCTACCGAAGGTGGAGAGGCCAGGTCCCGAGTCCCGTTCGGCGCGTGGCGTGCGACGGCCCTAGTCAGCCCGCGGTCCGACTGCGCGCCGAGTCCCAAATCTCGGTCGACAGTCCCACCGTCGACCGGATGTTCGCTGAGGAGGAAGCCCCGAACGCGACCGACTCGATCGAGCGATGCTCGTGAATCCACTCGAGGGCCTCTCGCGGCGCGATTGCACCCGATGCGAAGACCGACATGGCGATGGGGCGGAAGCGGCGCGAGTCCAGGGCCTGCTCATACGCTTCGACCCCGCCGGAGACGCGGAACCCCAACTTGTTGAAGTTGAAGCACACAATGGGATTGTCGACTCCAACACGCTCCAGCGTGTCGAGCAACGGGGGGAGGTTCATGGTGATGAAGCCGGGCTCGGCTCCATACCTCGAACGCACATGGTCGGCGAAGATCCGAAAGGCCTCATCGAACCCAAGCCCGAGGAGCAGGTCGACCACCACATTCTGAAGGAAAATCACGGGTGTCGACAGGCCCTGGAACATCTTCATCTCGGCGTCGACAAGCAGCGTGACCATGCCCTCGATGTCCTTGGTTGCGAGGGCCTTACCCCCGCGCATGGCGGCGTTCACGAACCCCTCGTCGGGGAGAAAGTGCCTGAGCGCGCCGAGCATGCCGAACTCGGTCACGGCGTTGGCGTACTTGTGCGCGTAGGGCATACACGGGTAGAACTTGAAACCCTCGTACTGGTCGGGGCGGTCCCGCACGTGGTCGCACACCTCGGCGATGCGCTCGTGGGTCGTGCACATGAAAGCTCGGATCCCCTCGGCGTACGCGATGTCGAGCACGTCGATGATCGCGCCCGTGTCTTGAAAGCGGATTGCTTGAGCTCGGGCCTTCTCCTCGGACATGTGATTGACGCCGAAAAATTGATTGTCTCCAAACAACAAACGGTCCATGACTACTCCAGATGTGATGCGGAAACGATCAACGGGAAGACGGTGACAGGTGGCGCCGTGCGAACGGCCAGCGACGCGCCGGTGGTCCAGGGAGCTGCGGGGCCTGGCTGAGCGGTGCGGCCGGCTCCTGGGCGGAGTCTCCGGCTGCGGCCGACCGGGTCAGCATCTCGATCACGCGGTCGGTGGCCGCCGCGCTCGCGAAGTCGTTCTGGCCGTCGCCGCCGCCTCCGGAGATCGAACGCACGAAGTGGTCCAGTTGCGCGCTGTACTCCTCACCTCGGAGGTAGAACCAGACGGGACTCGTGAGTTCGGTCGTGTAGCGCACGTTCCAACCGTGACGGAATCCCTCCGGCGGCTCGGCGGTGTCGCGCAAGTAGACCTGGCACTCCTGCCGGTCGGCGACGATCTTGCCCCTGGTGCCCCACAGCGTCACTTTGGTCGTCATCTTGCGGTGCGACTCGTCGGACCAGTTCACCGAGAGTTGGGCGCTGACCTCGCCGGGATACCGAAGCGAGCTGTATACCTCATCATCCGTCTCGGCAGAGAAGATGCTGCCGATGATGGTGCCGCCGGCCGAAACGGGTTCACCGAGATACCAGGTGAGCAGGTCGAGTGGATGCGCCGCGTAGTCGTAGAGGCAGCCGCCCCCGGTCGTCCGCTTGCTGCGCCATGTCGACCCCTTCGGCCGCAGCACTACCGGTCCATACGACTCGGCGAAGGCGTGGCTGACGGTGCCGATGGCGCCAGAGTCGAGCAGCCGCTTCACCTCCTGGAAGGCGCCGACGAAGCGGTTGTGGTAGCCGACCTGGGTCACCAGACCGAATGAACGGGCCAACTCGGCCAATTCCACGGAGTCGGCCGCCGAGAGCGTAAGTGGCTTTTCGCAGAATACGTGAAGGCCGCGGTCGAGGGCATCGCGGACCAGGTCGACGTGTGACGCGGTCGGAGTCGCGATCAGCACGGCGTCGGCGTCGACCGAGTCGAGCATTTTTCGGTAGTCCGTGAAGGTCGTCAGGCCGGTGTACTTGGCGAGCACATCGAGCACGTAGCCAACGGAGTCGCAGACGGCGACAACCTCGACCTCGGGATGCGCACGGATCATTGAGAGATGGGACATCCCCATTTTTCCGATACCGACGACGGCGACTCTGATCACGGGACTCCTGAGGCTCGGCGAATCATCGGTGCAACTCTCGAACCCAATGATATCCGAGGATGCGTTAGAATATCCCCAAGCGCAGAATTCCACGAGGGGGCCGTGTGACGGTTAGGTTCGCGGACGCCGTCTTCGCCGCCAAGACCCGGATCGCCCAGAGGCCCGAGCGCATCTCCGCCGGCGAGATGAGGGCCGCCGAGAGGCTCGATCCGGAGCTTCTTGCCGAACGCCAGCTCAGGCGCTCCATGGAAGTAGCCAAGCACGCGTACCTTCACACGCGCTTCTACCGGGAGCACTACGGCGACGCCGGCATCACGGAGCGCGACCTCGATGACCCGGCCACCTTCGAGCATCTCCCATTCCTCGACAAACACCACATCCGCCGGGCGCAGGACGACCTGCTCGCCGATACGTCGGTCCCACGCCGTCTGCTGCCGTCGACCACGGGCGGCAGCACCGGCGAACCGCTGAAGGTCTACCATGACCGCGACGTTCCAACCGCTTCGCTCTGGTGGCGCGCCTACCGGTGGTGGGGGATCTCGCCGGCCGACAACGTGGCGCACATCTACCGGGAGTCGCGTACCCGCGCGCAGGAGATCGCGCACCGGCTCGAATGGTGGCCCACCCAACATATTCTGCTCAACGCGCGAGGCATGCATGCCGACTCCATGCGCGCGTTCGCCGAGCACTGGCGATCCGTGCGCCCGGCCCTGCTCAACGGCTATGTCGACGGCATCCACGAGTTCGCCCAGTTCACAATCGACGAAGGGCTGTCGTTGCCGACCCTGAGGGCGATCGCCGTGACGGCCTCCATGCTGCAGCCATCAAAGCGCGTGTTCATCGAATCCACCTTCGGGGCACCGGTCTTCGACTGCTACCGCAGTGCCGAAGTTCCCTGGATCGCGGCGCAGTGCCACGAGAGGCTGGGACTGCACGTGATGGCCGACTCCCGGGTCGTCGAGATCGTCGGCGCAGACGGGATCCGAACCGCGCCAGGCGTCGAGGGGGAAGTGGTCGTCACCGACCTGTGGAACACGGTATTCCCACTGCTGCGTTACCGCATGGGGGACCGCTCGGCGATCCGTGAGGATCGGTGTGCGTGCGGGATTTCGCTGCCCCTGATGGACGCCGTCCAGGGTCGGCTGGTCGACGTGCTTCGGTCACCGGGGGGCCGTATGATCACGGGCGGATTCGGCGGGCTCTTCAATCGGTGGCCCGACGCCGTCAAGCAGTTCCAACTGCATCAGCTGAGCGACTACTCGGTAATCCTCCGCTGCGTTCCCGGGCGCGACGCGAGCGACGAGATCTTTGCGCGCGTCGCTGCGGATCTAAGCCGAATGCTTGATGACCGCGTTGCCGTGCGAGTCGAGCGGGTCGCCCGGATCGTGCACGAAGGTGGCAAGATGCGCCTCGTGGTTTCCGACGCAAAGTAGACGGCGAGTCCTCACCGCTAGAGGCGCAACCATTCGTTGGGGATGAGGTCCCTCGCATCGCTGTGACCGTCGATGAACCACGTCGCGGGAGCGATGACTGGATGGGTCGGCGAACTCGGCGACCCCAGCCATCCAGCCCACCAGCTAAAGCTGCTGTTGGCGATCACCCGCGAAGAGCATGACGCCATAAGGGCGATCTCTCCACCATCGCAGACCGTGCTGTCGTCCGGACACACGAGATCCCCGTCGCGCACCAGATTTGCCCTGATCCACTCAGGGTCATCCCCGAACCAGACCCGATTTCGGTGGCCGAGCATGTCGAGGTGGGCCAGTGCGCGATCGTAATACCCACGGTCGAGCACACCGTGCCGCGCTGTCGCGCCAGCATCCTTGAGGTAGTCCCCTCGCCGGACGTGCACTGCAACGCTGTGTTCATCGCCGCGCAGGCGAGCGGCAAGTACGGAGCCAGAAGGAGTGAGCATGCCGTTCAATAGCTTTCGGATTGACGGATCGACAGACGATCGACTGGCTTCGAAATACTGGGGAGACTGGAAGTATCCAAGAAGGTAAGACCGGCCCGTCAGTCGGTCCATGATCGAGGGGTCGTAGCCCGATTTCTGTTGTTTCACCAGCCGAATCGACGTCCTATCGTTGAGCATCCCACGTTTCTGTGCGAGGGCGAGGGCAAGACCTGAAAGCCTACTGAGGCGTCGCTCTGGGAGTACCAGGGGTCCCACAACGAGTGGTCGGTCACCTCTACAACGAGATCCATCAAAAAGAATATCCCGGCCTTGGTCCTGGAGCGCACGGGCGAAAGCCCACTCGAAAAGTTGGTTACCCAGGCCTCCTTGCAAGGCGAGAACAATTTGTTGATCGCGTACTTTCCAAGGCATTTATTGACTCTCCAAGCCCTCGGTACGGAGGCGCCCAGGGGTAGCGCGCGTTGCAGTGAGGAAATCACACGGCACGCTATAAATATTCACTAATCAAATCAGCCATTGTCAACCCCCCAATTCTCAGGGATTTGCCAGCTCGGGCAAGGAACAATTCGGGGGTCATCCCGATTGCGTAACGAAATTATGCTCGGAATTTGACCGTCCACTTCCCTAAATGATCGGCAGATCTTGATTCGCAACAAACGTCCTATTCCTCTGCTCCTCGTGGCCGCCGTCGTTGGAGCTTTTTTCGTGCCAGCAAATGCCGCCTCGGCCGCGACCGCAACCGAGGTCGTTGTCTCTGCCGGAAGCACCGGCTGGTCCTACTACCGGGGCGCTTCGGCGCCGGCCGCCGACTGGAAGACTTCTACGGATAGTTGGACGACCGGGACCGCTCCGCTTGGGTTCGGTATCAACACAGGCGCGCTCGGTACTCGAATCAGCAACGACTTCACGGTCAAGCCTTTGGCGACGTACTTCAAGAAGTCGTTCGAGCTAGGCCAGGTGCCAGCGGGCGGTCTCGCACTCGAGGCCCGGGTCGACGACGGAGCCATCGTCTCCGTCAACGGCAAAGAGGTCACTCGTGCAAACATGCCGACCGGCGCCATCGGCCACGGCACTTACGCCACGAAGGCCCCGCAGTCGGCCTACGCTGCCGCCAATCCCGCCCGAGCTACCGTGCCGGCATCTGCTTTGGTCGCTGGAACCAACGTTATCGCAGTGCAGGTGCAGTCGAATTGGCGACTTACGCACAACATCACATTTGATGCGGAGCTCACCGCCGTGAGCAGCTCGGCGGCTGTGAAGCCGGCTCCCGCGCCCGATTCCGGCGCTGTCGACGGGTGGGGTGCGCCGACATGGCAGGACGAGTTCAGCTACCGGGACCCCGCGGGTAAGCCCGCTGTCGACCCAGCCAAGTGGAATGTTCGCGACCGCTCTGATCTCGGCTTGTTGAACGACGCTGCGGTTCCGACCGCGGGACAGGTGTCGGTCGATTCAGACGGTATTGCGCATCTGAAGGCTGACTGGCTCACAACCCCGGTGATCCGCCCGTCGGGGCAGTCAGGCCCGAAGGAGTTGTGGCACAAGACGGCATACATGGATCAGCGGTCCCTGAACTCGGGAGACGTGTCGTACGCGCAGCGCTACGGCCGCTGGGAGATCCGCGCGAAGGTGCCCACCGGTCCCAAGACCTACGGTGCCTTGGCGGCATTCTGGCTAAGGAACTCAAACTCGGGAGAGATCGACGTTCTTGAGGCTTGGGGCTTCAATGATGTCGCCGCGCCCGGTGGCCAGCGGATAGAGAGTGGCACCACCACGATTCACACTAAAACCTCGGGGTCGGGAAACAAAAAGTACTACTGGACTCATGCGGACTCTGGTGCTGACACTCCGGTCTGGGACGGTTTCCACACCTACGCGTTCGAGCTGACGCCCACCTACGCGGCGATGTACGTCGACGATGTAAAGGTCATGACCGCCACCCCGGCCAGCCATCCGAATCTGTGGAACACCGCGTACTTCGGTTCGCCCCTTCACGTCAGGCTCAACCTGCACGTTGGACCCTCTGCGAAGTACTGGGGAATTCCGGATCCGGATAACAAGGCATGGACGAAGCCCCTCGATTTCCAGGTCGACTACGTGCGGATTTGGAAATACACGCCCTAGGTATCCCAGAACCGCCTGAAGCAGGCTAGGCCCAGCGGAGAGGCACCCGCCCCCAATTCGGGTGCCTCTCCCGTGCACACACGCACTTCATGGGCTACAATCCACGCAAGGGGAACTTCAGGGTGGGTTGAAGTGTGTCGGGGGACATAATGAACAAGTTTGCTACGCGCGCGCTTGCCGCGGTGCTTGCGGGTACTGCTGTGATAGCGATGGGGATCGGCGGAACGGCCGCAACGGCAGCCGCACCGGCGTCCGGGGCGAGGGCCGCGGCCACTGTGTCGTCAGCGCTCGACCCGAGCTCAGTGGCCGTCGAGCGCATCTCGGGTGCTGACCGGTATGCCGTCGCTGTCGCCATATCGAAACTGGCTTTCCCGACGAAGGCAGGGACAGTCTTCATCGCAACGGGGCAGAACTACCCCGACGCGCTGAGCGCGTCTCCCGCCGCAGTCAGGATGGACGGCCCACTTCTCCTGACCAATCCGGGTGCCCTTCCCGATGTCGTGCGCCACGAGATAGTGAGGCTGAGCCCCCCGAAGATCGTGGTGATCGGTGGATCTGCCGCGGTGTCCGGCGCGGTGCTCACGACCTTGAAGACGCTCGCCCCGACGGTAGTGCGCTTGGGAGGCGTCGACCGATACGAGGTGTCGCGCACGATCGCGAAGTTCGGGCGCGGATCCTCCGACATCCCCACGGCCTACGTGGCCAACGGAACCAGCTTCCCCGACGCGCTGTCGGCGGGATCTGCGTCCGGAGCCGTCGGCGCGCCGATTATCCTCGTGCCCGGCGCCAACTCGACCATCGGCAGTTCGACACTCGGCGTGTTCTCGGACCTCGGCACTGACCTGGTCAAGATCGCAGGCGGGACCGACACCGTGTCGGCGCGAATGGCGACATCGGTCACGTCCGCGGGCTACGGTGTGGCACGGCTCTCGGGGACCGATCGGTTCCAAACCGCAGTCGCGATCAACGCCGATGCCTACAAGGCGAGTTCGACCGTCTACTTCGCAACCGGATACAACTTCCCCGACGCCCTCGCCGGCTCGGTGCTCGCGGCGCGGCAGAAGGCCCCGCTGTTCCTGGTGCCCACCTCCTGCGTTCCCGAGACGGTGCTCTCCGAGATCGCCAGCCTCGGCGCCACCCGCGTGGTCCTACTCGGCGGCATTGCGGCTCTGGACCGTTCTGTGGAGGAGCTGAAGTCGTGCATACCCGCTCCGACGGTCCCTCCCACTACTACGGTAGTTCCGGCTCCGGCTCCGGCGCCAGGTCCCGTTGTCGTGCCTGCCCCGGTTCCCGTCCCTGCGACTGAAACTGGCGCAATTGGTGGGTGGGGCTTGCCCACTTGGCGCGACGAGTTCACGTTCAAGGATGCCGCGACGGGTCAGCCCGCAATCGACCCGAGCAAGTGGAACGTGCGGGGTCGCAGCGACCTCGGTCTTCTGCCAGACGCCGCAGTGCCCACTGTCGGGCAGGTGTCGGTCGATGAGAGCGGAATTGCGCACCTCAAGGCAGACTGGCTCACCACGCCCGTGATTCGACCCTCGGGGCAGGCGGGGCCGAGAGAGTTGTGGCACAAGACCGGCTACATGGATCAGCGTTCGCTTGGTTCCGGCGACATGGCCTACTCGCAGCGGTGGGGGCGTTGGGAAATCCGAGCGAAAGTCCCCACCGGCCCCGACACATTTGGTGCCTTGGCCGCGTTCTGGCTGAGAAACTCCAATTCGGGGGAAATCGACATCATGGAGGCGTGGGGGTATAACGACGTGGCTGCCCGCGGCGGGCAGCGAATCGATACCGCGACCACCACGATCCATACGAAAACCTCCGGCTCAGGGAACCAGAAGTACTACTGGACGCACGACGACTTCGGAGCGCCAACACCGGTCTGGGACGACTTCCATGTCTACGCCTTTGAGCTGACTCCGACCTTCGCTGCGATGTACGTCGACAACGCGAGGGTCGCCTATGCGACTCCACTTACCCACCCGAACCTTTGGAATACCTCGTATTTCGGGTCTCCCCTCCATGTGCGGATGAACCTTCATGTTGGACCCTCTGCCAAGTACTGGGGCATCCCTGATCCGAATCACAAGGATTGGACCAAACCGCTCGACTTTCAGGTCGACTACCTGCGCATCTGGAAGTTCACCCCCTAGACCTCGAATCGCCGCGGCGACGAGCAATCTCTGAGCGGAGTGGTTTCGGGCGGTAGGCTGCGAATCGGAGGAATCGTGATCAATCATCCCGTCACTGCTGTGGTCCCGACTCACAACAGGCCAGAGTTGATGAAGCGTGCAGTGCAGAGCGTCCTGGACCAGACTTACGACGGCAGCATCGAGATTATTGTGGTCTTCGACGCCTGCGAGCCGAATTTGCCCGACGTCGAGTTGCCGCGAAATCGCACGCTCCGAGCCCTGGTGAACGAGCGCAGCAGAGGGTTGGCCGGCGGGCGCAACACCGGCATCTTGGCCGCGTCGCACGAGTTCGTGGCGTTCCTCGACGACGATGACTATTGGATGCCGGAGAAGCTCGCGCGACAAATGGCGGCGTTCGATGCTCACGGCGGCGCGATCCTCGTCGGTACGGCCATGATCGTCGACGACGGTGAGCGCAGGCACGAGCGACTTGTCCCCTCTGAGAACGTCACCCACCGTGACCTTCTGCACAACCGCCTCGCGGGGCTGCACTCGAGCAGCTTCGTGTTTCGCAGGGACGCATTCCTCGGTGCCCTGGGCCTCGTCGACGAGCAGTTGCCCCGCAGTTACGGCGAGGACTACGACATGCTCCTGCGCACGGCGGCGATCGTGCCGATCGTGGTGGTGAACGAGCCGCTGGTCGGCGTGACATGGAAGGGGCAGTCTTTTTTCTTCGGTCAATGGGCGGTATATGCGGAGGCGCTGCAGTACCTGCTCGCCAAGCACCCTGAATTCGGGTCGAGCCGCAGTGCGGTGGGTCGAATTGAGTCCCAAATCGCCTTTGCGCTTGCGGCGAGCGGACAGCGGGCAACCGCGAGGCACTGGGCCAAGAGGTCGCTTACCCACGACCCTCGACAGGTGAAGGCGTATCTCGCGATCGCGATCGTCCTCAGGCTAGTCACGGCCGATCGCGTCGCGCGCACCGCCCAGCGGTTTGGCAAGGGGATCTGACTTCGTGCGCCTTCTTATCGTGTGCTCCTCCGGTGGGCACCTAACGCAGGCCCTCGCGCTGAAGGCCTGGTGGGGGAACCACGAACGGTCGTGGGTGACGCTTCCGACCGAGGACGCGAGGTCACGGCTGCAGGGTGAGCGTGTCGTGGAGGCCCACTATCCGACGGTGCGCAATCTCCCGAACCTGATGCGCAATTACGGACTGGCCAGGAAGGTGCTGGCGCGCGAAAGGCCCGATGTGATATTCAGCACGGGCGCCGCAATCGCGTTGCCGTTTTTCGTGCAGGCACGATCGATCGGCGCGAGGACCGTGTTCCTCGAGCCCGTGGATCGAATCGCGGGTCCCTCACTGAGCGGCAGGCTCGTCTACCCGTTCGCGGACCAGATGCTTGTGCAATGGGACGCGCTGCTAGCCGCCTATCCCGATGCGGTCAACGTGGGGGTCGTATTGTGAGACCGACGGTGGTCGTAAGTGCAGGCACATATCACCTTCCGTTCGACCGCCTGGTCACCTGGATGGAGCCGTGGGTTGCGCGCCACCCAGAGGTGCACGTTGTCATGCAGCACGGACCGAGCAAGCCCCTCGCCGGTGCAGAAAACCATACGGTTCTGCCCTACTCGCAACTGATGGCGCTGAGCAGCGCGGCGGACGCCATCGTGTTGCAGGGCGGGGCGGGGGGAGTAATGGACATGCGCGCTTTGTCCCGGATTCCGATAGTCGTCCCTCGCATCCCTCAAGGAAACGAAGTGGTCGACGACCATCAGCTGCTGTTTACCGACAAGGCTGCAGAACTCGGTGTCATTCATCGAGCGATTACGAAGGAACAGCTTTGGCAGAACCTTGACGCTGCAGTCAACGGCATGCTGCCGACGAGGATCGACGTTGCGCTGTCCACGCCCGGGGTTGCGAACATCGCCCGCCTCCTCTCCGTGCTGCCTGTCGAGACGAGCTGGGAGACAAGGTCACGCCGACTTCTTGGCGCTGTTCGGGGAATCCTGCGGCGACGATGATCGGGCGGCGCGCCTTCCGATCAGCGGGACCTCGCGCCACAGGCTGACGATTCCAAGCCGGTCGCGCAGAAGCCACAGAGCGGCGAGATAGATGACAGCCAGAACTGAAAATCCGATGAGAAGCACGGGGACCGAGGGTCCGAAAGAGACTCGAATGATGAGTCCGCCCGCGCCGAAAACGATCATGGCTGTTGCCATTGCAAGAACCAACTTGTGGGGCTCGAGTTTCACTCCCATCCGTCGGTGTACCTGCCACGACGCGATCGCCGTGTCGACCAAGACGCAGGCCGACCATGTCACCGCTGCACCCAGAATGCCGAGTACGGGAACGAGGAGGAGGTTTGCGCCGACGCTGATTGCAAGAACGAGGGACTTGTTGTAGATCTGCCATGAGCTCCGTCCTCCCTGAAGCAGCACACTCTGAAGCATGCCGCTTGCGGACGCAATCATCATTGTGATGGCGAGGATGGTGAGTACCACTGCGCCCGCTCCGAAGTCAGGCCCGAAAACACTGAGCACTGCGGGTCCCATAGTCGCGAGGAGCAGATAGAAAGGCCAGGTGGCGAGGATCAAGGCCCGGGTCACGGACGTGTGGAGGTCTCGCGCTGCAGCGACGTCGGACAATGCAAGCAATTGCGAAATGGTGGGGCTCACTGCGAGACGCATGGCGCGATCGACCACCTGACCCGCGCGCACGGCGCGGGTCGCCACAGCGTAGACACCGGCTGCCGCAGGAGATGCGAGCGCGGCCACGATAATCACATCCGACCATTCCAACAAGATCTCGAGAGTCCCGCCCACCGCACGTGATCCGCTGAAGGCCCAAAACCGTTTGGCTGCGCCTCCCCACCGTTCGGCGGCCCTCCGGCGCTCCCGCCAGTCCTGCACGGCGGGGCGGACCAGGATTGCGACGGACACGACAAGCCACAGCGGGAGAACGGCCATCCACGCCAGAAAAGCTCCTGAATAGGCCCATGCGAGTCCCACCGCTGCCGCAACCGTGAGTAGCCGGCTCGCGGGAAGGAGGATGCTTTGCACGAGTGTGAAGGAGACGACTCCACGCATCATCCTCATCGCTGTCGTGAGCACGGCGAGCACAGAGGCCGCGACGACGAACGGAGCCATGTCGCGAAGGAGACGTGCCAGATCGCTCTCCTGCCCCGGCGCCCCGAGCCAGGATGCAAGCTCCTCCGAGAAAACTGAAATGAGAACGGCGGCCGCGACCGAAAGAACAACAACGGGCACGACGGCGATGACCACGGTTCGCCAAGCCTCGCCCATCCGGCCGAAAGCGCGCTGTTCGGATATCGATTTCACGATAGCGCTGTTGGTTCCAAGACGCAGCACCTGGCTGGCAATGGTGAACAGCGCGAGGGCTTGAAAAAAGAGGCCCGTGCCAGAAGCCCCGAAACCGTTGCCGACGAGCACTGCCAACGCGAGCGCTGCGACCGCGGCGAAGCTGGAGCCGATCAGGGAGTACGACCCGCTCCGCGCGAGACGTTCGGTCGCCGCCACGGGTCAGCTATCCGATCGTGGGTTCGGGACCCAGAAGGTGGACTGCGCCGCATACCGTTCGCGAAGCATGAGACCGATCACAAGCGCGATCGGGAACATGTGCCGGTCGAGGCCATAGAAGACGCTCATTGCGGCGGCGGCGACAACAGCGGAATGTAGCCATATCGCGGCAACGTTCGGCGCCGACGCGGTTCGGATCAGAGCCCCGAGGAAGAAAAGGATGAAGAGAGCGAGACCGACGAACCCGAAGCAGAACATCGCGTTCCAGATCATTCCTTGAGTGCCAACCGTTATCTCCGTCGAGTACGACGCTCGCGGCGCGCCATAGCCCAGGATCGGCGACTGCAGTGTGCGCTGGAAGGCTTCGATGTAGAGAACCTCCCGTCCCGCGGTTGTGTCTACGGTCTCCTGCCGCTCGGCGATGTCGGAGAGAAGGCCAGAAAGTCCGAGGACCACTGTCAAGAGGACGGAGAGAGTGCCGACCCACAGAAATGGAAGCCACTTCCCCCTGAGAAGGAATCTGACGAGCACATAGCCGACCGCGGCAATCAACCCAAGAAACAGGCCGCGATTGGTCGTTGCAATCGCGGGCGGAATGGCGGCGACAATTCCGACGAAGAGAAAGATAGTTGCGCGGGCGGTCCGCCGGGCGATGGCCGCGGCTACAGCAATTGGGGTCAGGATTGCGATCGCGGCACCCCATCCGTTCGCATACGCGAACGGTGCTGACGGTCGAAGAAATGGCTCCTCCGCTCCGTACGGCGTTTGCACCTCGGCAAAGGGCGGGAATACCAGATCGCTCACGTACTCATTTTCGAGTAAAGCGTTAGGAAGAAGCCGTCCGATGGTGAAGGTGAGGGTGACGTCGGGCCACAGCAGACCGAGATAGCCGCCAACAATGACGAAGACCCACGTGAAGGTGAGGCCGGCGAGAACTCGTCGCACTGTGAGGTGGCGGCGGGCATTGACCACGTAGATCATCGCGATCGCGACCGCGGCGAACTGAGCGAAACGAAGCGAGAAGCCCACCATCCGACCGAGTGAATCCAGCATCAACGCGCAAGGGAGCATCCAGACCACGAAAGCAATCCAGGGCATCACGCCGGGCACGACCTTCACGTTGCCGCGTTGCAGCAGGAATGCGAGCATAGGCACCGCCATGATCGCTGTAGCAAAGGGCAGCATCCCCAATACCCACCAGACCGGCATTCCCCAGAGAAGCACCAGCACGGGCCAGCCCGGCAGCTCGATGGCGGCACCGGTAGGCCCCAACGCGTCCGTTCGATCGGCCGGGACGGGCCGCACGGCGATCGACATGGCTATTCCTTGGTCTGGTCGGACGCGGCGCGCGATGACTGCCGTGCCAGTGCGCGGTACTTCCGACGAAGTGAGAGCAGCGAAACGAGTAGAGTCACCGCGAAAATCGCTGAGTAAAGCATGGAGAACGTTGTGTCAGAGGCGAGGAAGGCCACAGTGAGATAGAGGAGGCCGACGTCATACGGGAGTTTTGCGAACGAGATCCACGCTGGAGCATCAGCGGTCTGCGGACCGTCGGTCGAGAGCTTCTCGGCGAGGGTCTGTGCAAAGAACCAAGTTGACGAGAGGATGCAGAATGCGAGAGCCACTGCGACGAGCCACGGCAGGTCCCACCACAGCATGACGTGGAGCGCAACCGCGAGATGGAAGAGAGGCAACCTTGCGGCATCGACGACGTGGTCGAGCCACTCGCCGGCCAGGCTTCCGGTACCGGTGAGTCGCGCCAACTGCCCGTCCGCTGAGTCGAGCGCGTACCCCGCTAGAAGCAGCGCGGTTGCGGCCAGAGCGACGGCGATCGATGGGGGCTGGGTGACGATTAGGACCATCGCGCCCACGGACAGGGCTGCGCTCGCCGCTGTCACAGCGTTGGGCGTCCACCCCAGAACGAAGGCGCCAGCGGCTGCGCGGCGACCCAATCCGCGGTTGATCCAACGAAGGTAGGCGGGGACACCGGCGCCGGACTTTTGCGCGGCAACCAGACGGTCGAGCGCCTGGCGATAGCTACGCCGGTCGCCCACAGCCCTTGATCTAGTCATATCCTCTCCCCACACTATCGGCCTCGTCGCTGACACTCATCTGGTTCCCACCAGTGAGAGGTCGAAGCTCATGTCTGGGGTGGACCGGAAGTTCGAGTGGGACGATGTGGCTACGACGTTGTTGCCGGCTACGAGCAGCGCGACGGGCACGTTCATGGTGACGCGCGCCGCTGCCGCGGTGGTGGAGCGTGGCGAGGCTGTGGCGTAGCTGTTCTGGGTGAGTGTGCCGGTGGGCAGGTTGGCCCGGCCGACCTCGGTGCCGTTCACGTAGACCACGACGCCGTCGTTTGCCAGCACGCTGATCTGCGCCGTCGCGATCGTCGAGGGGTCGGCGATGTTGAAGGACTGGCGGAACTGGGCGCTGAGCGGCCTCGGGGTTTGAGCGTCGACGCTGATGTCGGTGCCGAGTCCCGGGGTGTTCCATCCGAGCACCGCGGAGCCTGTCTTCCAGGTCGAGTCGTCGAATGTTCTCTCCCGCCAATCGGCCGGCCACGGTGTCGAGTCGAAGCGCCACTTCCAGCTCGAGAGCGAGGCGACCATCTGGACATCTGTCGAGGTTGCCGAGCCGGTCGTCACGCTCGTCGTGCCTGGTGTCGACTGCTGTCCTGCGCCGTTTACTGCGATCACCGCGTAGTTGTAGGTGGTCGCCGCCGTCAGGCCGGTGTCGGTGAAGGTGGCCGCTGGCGCCGCGACAACGCCGACCTGGCTCCCATTTCGGGACACCCGGTACTCGGTGGCATCCGTCACGGAGTTCCAGTCGAGCCGCACCGAGGTCGCGTCAATCGCTGCACCAGTGACGGTCGGCGACGCCGGAGGAGTGGTTGGCACCCCCGCCTGCACCGTGAGCACCGGGCTCGATGTGGAACGGTTTCCCGCTTCGTCGACCGATCTCACGAAGTAGCGAACGGGGCTCTCTTCGATCGGGACGCTGAGCTGTCGGGCCGTTGTCGTTTCGACAACCTTGTTGTCCCGGATGAGCTCGTATCGCACCCCCGTGCGGTCGTCAGTCGATGCGGACCACGAGACTGTGGTGGTCGAGCCGCTCGCAGCAGCCGCGCTGAAGTTAGCCGGTCGAGTTGGCGCGGCGGTGTCCCTCGGGGCGAATCGGACGAAACCGCCTGACCACTGGTTCACCTCATTGGCGCGTACCGAATACGCGTAGTCCCCTCCTGTCCAGAGATTGCCGCGCGAGTCGGTGAAGATGGCCCACGAACCGAACCCGCGACGTGCCTGCGTGATGGGGCTGTATTCCGCCTGAAACTCGCCGGTCGTGGCGTCCCATGCGCCCATGAGACTGATGGCGTCGGCCTGGGTCCAGTTTGTTCCCACGCCCGACCAAAAGAAGGCGTTCGAGTAGTTGAAGTCGCCGCAGTGGCACCCGGCAAACACAAGGTCCCCCGCAGCGGAGACTGCTTGGAAGTCGCCTCCGTTCTTGGTGATGCTTCCGCTGACCCGATCCAGAGAGTTGCGGTCATACCCGAACAGGCTGTGCTCAGATCCTCCGAGATACACGACGCCTTTCGCCTCGGTGACTCCCAATTGCCAGATGTTGCCGGTCACGGTCCCGGACGCATCCACGCCGCTCTTGCTGAATTTCGGCTGCCACACCGGCTGCACAACCTGTGCACCAGCAGCTGTCTGGATTGCGGAGGCGCTCAGTGTCGGTACTTCGCCGCTCTGGCGGAAATACCCGGAGAAGTAGGTGCGATCGCCTGCGTCGGCAGCGTCGACGCCGACGCTAGTGCCGTTGAAGCGCGGATCCCAATTCGTGTCGGGGGTGCCCGTAGCCACGTTGACGCGCGTGCCGTTCCACGCAGCGGCGGTGGCTTGGCCGGCTCGAGTGATGTGGGTGAACGACCCGGCAAGGTAGAGCGAGTTGCCCTTGAGCGACATGCCGCGCACTTGGGCGATGCCTCCGCTCGTACGGTTCTCTACTCCGATCTGCCATCCGGCGGCGGTGGCGCCGGTCGTCGCGTTGAGAATAACCATGCTTGGGGACGGGCTGCCGTTTGCGGCCGTGAATTGCCCGCCGACGGCTAAGCGCCCATCCGGCAGTCCGACGATCGATTTGACTTGGCCATCGAGGTTCGGCCGGAAGGTTGAAATGTACTGGCCGGTATTGACATCGAACGCCGCAAGGTAGGGCTGATCGATCTTGTTGGCGCCCGTGGAGGAGAGAGTTCGCTGCACGTAGCGGAAATTGCCGCCGACAAAGACCGTGTTGCCGATCTGTGCGAAGGCGGCAACCTCGGTGTGAAGCTCTCCATCGATCCCATTCGCGTTGCCGGTGACGCCCCAGACAGTCCGAATCGCGTCGCTCTCAGGAAGTGGCTTCAGAGTGTCAGCCGGGCTGCCACCGTTGGGGATCGACCCGAAGTCCAGTCCCGCGAGGGTCAGCTTGGGTCGCAGGAACATTTGCGTGAACGGGCGGGCGCCACCCGCGCCATTCGTGTTCGACCACAGGTAAGAGGTGGAACTGGAGAATCCGGCCACTTGTGACCCGTAAGCGAACCCGCTCGAATATCGCTGCGAAGCGGGGATATTGGTGTCGACGCGGCGGAAGGCGCTGTCGGCGCCGAAATTGTTGGTGATGCCTCCGGAACCCGCGACCGAGTTGAACCTGTAGTTCCCGACGGGGTGCTCGGCGCGGAAGGTCCACACCCAACGGTCCCGCTTGGGCATCGTGAATCGCACCTCCTGGCGTTGCGATCCGTCCTGGTTCATCGCGCGGCGCAGCCGGATACCATCGTCGAGTGCACTGACGTTCCCGTTGTTCAGGAGACCGTCGACGGTTTTGGCTGGCAGGTTGGCGGTCTTGAACGCATCAGGGCCATCCACAATGGTCCGAACAGTGGAGGGGCGAAGTCCGTTGTACTGGTTCTTCCAACCCTCGCGGCCACGCGCCACGAGTACCCACCCACCACCGTCGGTGGTCATGTCACAGTAGAACTGCTCGGGAGCCTTCAATGCCGGGGTCAAAATCCAGTAGCTGCCGTCAGCAGATGCGGGATGGTTCTGCTTCACCTCCCAGCAGGATCCGGCGGCGGTGCGCGAGGTCAGCCCGTCGGGGAGGGCCGCTGAAGCCGCGGCGGGTGGGGCCGTCGGGGCCAGCAGCGGAGCAAGCATCGCGCATGCGGCGACCGCACTCATCAGGATCAGCTTGAGTCGCGAGTGGCGGCGGGGCGTGCGAATGGCGTGAGGGGTCACAATCATGGCCTGTTCTTTTGCGCTCATGCGCATCGGTCGTTATCGGGAATGTCGTGGGTGGAGATCTTCCAGAGCCCGTCGAGGTGCTGCGCACCGTAGATGTGCTTGACCGGGACGCCAGGGTTGTAGAGCAGGCCCTTCATCGACTTTCCGTTTGGATCGAGAATGTCGATCTTCGACGTGTCGATGCAGACCTCGAGCACGACGGTCGGCGGGGACGCGGCGAGATCGACCGACAGGACTTCCTTGCTCGTGATGGTGGCCACTCCGACCTGTGTGTAACCGAAGTCGGCGCGCTCGGCAGCGAGAGCCTCTAGTTCGCCGCGAACGAAGCCGGTGGCAACAGTGTCGAGGCCACCGGTGCCGCCATCCCCGCGCTGCAGGAGCTGATTGCTCGCGGCCAGGAGGGCCTCGGCGGCCGCCAGAGCAGCTTGCTCTGACGCCTTCTCACCGACCACGGGCTTCGGAGTGGGGATGGGGATTTTGAGTGGTGGTGGGGTCGGGACTATCGGATCAGCGTCGGGCGGCTCGACTTCCTCAGTAACGGTGGAGGCCGCGCTGCCGGGGGATCCGGCCGCCGACTGGCTGTCGAACCATCCGCGGGATGTTCCCCAACCCAGAACGATCACGAGGACCATTGCGAGGGTCGCTCCGATGGTGATGACGCGCCGCCGGGTCCGTGCGCCTGATGGTTGCGCTGTCGATTCGTCGATACTCATGAAAACACTCGGCTTTCCTGATGCGGGTGCGACTGCGCGCGGCGCTCGACGTCCGGGGGCGAACCCAGCGCCCGTAGCGCGCGCCGCAGTTGCGTGCTGGAGGTGCTCACTGTGTATGGGAAGTAAAGGACCTCAACGCCGACCTCCGCGAAATCCCGTTCGAGCTGCTTGGCTCTATCGGTCCCTCGCCAGTCGTCGCCCTTGAAGAAGACATCGAAGCCGACGGAGCGCCACGTGTCGAGCTTGTTCGGTTCCACTTCGGCGACGGCCTCATCGACGAAACTGATGTGACGGACTATCTCGAGCCGCTCCGAAAGGGGAACGATCGGGTCGATCCCTTTCGTGAGGCGAAGCATCTCGTCGGAGACGACGCCCACGATGAGGTGGTCGCAGTGAGCCCTCGCGTGCTTGAGGATATTGAGGTGACCAATATGAAAGAGGTCGAAGGCCCCGCCGGCGTAGCCGATTTTTTTCGGGGATTCAGGCATCAGTAGGCTCCTGCCGCGGTCCGAAGCACCTTGAGGGTGCGCCACATGATCACGAGATCTCCGGCGAGAGACCAGTTCTCCACGTAATACAGGTCGAGGCGCACACTCTCGTCCCAGTCCAGGTCCGAGCGTCCGTTGACTTGCCACATCCCGGTGAGGCCCGGCTTGATGTACAGACGCCGGTGCACATGGTCTTCGTAGCCGGCCACCTCGTTAGCGAGGGGAGGGCGTGGTCCGACCAAGCTCATGTCGCCAGTGAAGATATTCCAGAGCTGCGGGAGCTCATCGAGTGAGTATTTGCGAAGGAACTCGCCAACCTGGGTTACTCGCGGGTCATTTTTCATCTTGAAGAGCACCCCGGCTCCCTGATTGCTATCAAGAAGGCCAGCGAGGTCGTCCTCGGCAGTGGCGACCATAGAGCGGAATTTCAGCATCGAGAACGGCTCTCCGCCTCGGCCGATCCGCTCCTGTCGGAACAGCACCGGTCCGGAGCTGTCGCGACGCACGAGAAACCCGATCATGAGCATCAGGGGCATGAGCAGCAGAAGTGCCGCGCCGGAAGCAACGACGTCGACGCCCCGCTTGAGCACGTGCTTGCCCCCTCCGAATTGTGGGAGCTCCACGTGCATGAGTGGAAGCCCCTCGACGGGGCGGAAGTGGATGCGCGGGCCGGCGACGTTGGTCAATTGGGTCGCGACGACAAGATCGGCCGCCGTCCCCTCGAGGTTCCAGCCGAGATCGCGGGTGAAGTTGTCGCCGACACTGGGATGGCCCGCGACAATCACAGCATCCACGCCGAGATTCGCGGCTGCGCCGGCGACATCGGAGATGTCGGAGACGATCGCGAATTGGTGCCCGTCGACGGTGATCGACCCGGAGGACACTCCCGTGACGGCGGCGCCGATCACGTTGTAGAGGGCGTCGCCGCGCTTGCCAATCTGACTGACGACGTAGTCGACGTCTGGAGCGTCCCCCACAACGATCGCACGGTAGAGGTAGTTTCCAATCCCCCGCTGGCGCACGAGCCACCTCCGCCACAGCAGCCGGTTGAGGGCGAGGCCCGCGAGGCCTAGGGGAAGTGCGAGCACAAAGAATCCGCGAGCCACGTCGACCTTGAAGATGAGGAAGATGATGGCGAGGATGCCGAAGGTGACCACGCTTGCGCTCACGACCCTGCGGTATTCGTCGAGACCGATCCCTACCACTCTCGCATCGCGCGAGTGGTAGGCGGCGAGGGCCAGCACCCACGTGACTATCACCGTCGCAGTGATCCACCAATATCCTGCAGCCAACGCGCTGAAGCCCGCTGCCGGCTCGCCCCACCAGAACCTCGTCGCGTAAGCCGCCATCACGGCGATGACGACAATGACGGTGTCGCTCGCGCTCAGCCGCAGTCGGTAGCGTCTGGACCAAGCGGGCGCGACGGCGCCGCTCGGAGCTATGACCGGGCTGGTGCTGAGCGGATCCAACTCGACGAGACGGAGTTTGGCTCTGCGAGAGTCAGCGCGAGCTCCGGCCGGCGCCGGTTCGCGACGCGATTCGGTCATTGCGCAATTACCTGTGTGCCGTCGAGGCATGTCGCTACGACGATTGGTGAGATACGAGCGCCGGGGGATGCAAATGGGGTTGGCGACATGCGAGCGTCGGGGGACGCCAATAGGGATTTCAATTGTTCCTGCCATTCGGGTAACAGGTTGCGACCGCGAAGTGCGTCGGCAGGTCGGGGGCCACGACTTTCGGCGGCCGGGGTGGGCTCGCGCGAATTCGTGGCCTGCGATTAGCTGGCGCAATTCGAAGAACTATTTCGGATTTCGGGGTGAATTTTGCGTTAACTGCGGGATTTCGCCTCGGCAGGGGGGCCGAGTACTACTACGTTGCTGTAAAATGCGCGACCAGTCCAGCGTCGCGGGGTAGCTTGCGTCCAGGCGGGTAATCCTGTATCAAGTGGCTTCACTATATGGCATGAGGGCGTTTCAGTATGCCCCCCTTCCGGGGGG
>Ga0105047_10005591_pt1 | contig 21515 bp, 20 predicted proteins | sample MAT04_FD_78384 | JGI IMG/M metagenome (GOLD analysis project Ga0105047, IMG submission 78384) | Freshwater microbial communities from Lake Fryxell liftoff mats and glacier meltwater in Antarctica - MAT-04 (megahit assembly) | ecosystem: Environmental > Aquatic > Freshwater > Ice > Liftoff... | reverse complement strand
TCCTTGCGGTGGTGGACACCGACGCGTTGCAGGTAGTGCTCGGCGCGCGCCACGGCCTCGGCCCGCGACAAGCCCAGCACCTGCATCGGCGCTTCGATGACGTTCTGCAGCGCCGTCATGTGCGCCCACAGGTTGAAGTGCTGGAACACCATGGCCACGCGGCTGCGCAGGCGCTGCAGCTGTGCGGCGCTGCGCGCTTTCAACGCGCCGGTCCTGGCGTCGGGCACCAGGTCCAGCACTTCGCCGGCCAGTGCGATGGTGCCGGCGTTGGGTGCCTCCAACAGGTTCAGGCATCGCAGAAAGGTGCTCTTGCCGGAGCCGCTGGCGCCAATCATCGCGATGACATCACCCGCGCGGGCCTGGACGCTGACGCCCTTCAGCACCTCGCTCGCGCCGAAGCGCTTGACGATGCCGCTGGCCTCCAGCTTGGATGGTGGTGGCTGCTGCGTCATGGGCTGAGCAGCTTGCCGGTGCGCGCCAGGGTGGTGCCGGCGATCTTGGCCACGCGCTGGCCGGCTTCGGCCCAGCGCGTCAACGAACAGGCATACAGCCGTCCGCCAGCCACCGCGCGCAGCGGCGTCACGGCACCGGTTTCGACATCGACCAGGTCGCAAACCAGCTGCCCAGCCTGCAGCATGGCGCCCGGTGCGGCGTGGAAGACCAGCACGCCGGCGTGCGGCGCGCACACCGGCTCGCTGCCGGCCAGCGGCGTGGCTTCGCAGCTGGCGGCGGGCAGCGGCGCGGCGGCACCGGCCACGATGCCGCGGCGGCGCAGGAATTCGATCAACGCGGCAGCGTCCCGCTCGGCAGCGGCGTGGTCGGTGTCGCGCTGGCCGCGCAGTTCCACCGTGGCCGCAAAGCAGCCCAGCGCGATGGGGTGGCCGGGAAAGCGTTCGCGCAGCTTCAGCCAGGGTGTGCTGCAGGCTTCGTCGAAGGGGCTGTCGCCCGACTCGGTGGCCAACAGCACGGCCCCGGCGCCCAGCAGCGCGCCGAGCTCAACGGCCAGCTCGCGCTGCGGCGTCAGCGCATAGACGTGCATCAGCGCGTCGCCGTCGCAGTGCAGGTCCAGCACGATGTCGCTGGCGGCTGAAAGCTGCAGCAGGCGGCGCTTCAGGTCCTGCGGGGTGTCGCTGGCGCTCAGGGCGTCGGCGGCAGCCTGCAGTGCAGCGCGGGCGGCCTGGGTGTTGGCGGCCTCGTCGTCCGTCAACAGGCCTTGCAGCGCGGCGGCTGCGGGTGTGGCCAGGTCGCTGTAGCCGCGGTTGAAGTTGACACCGTCGCGCAGCGCGAAGCGGCCCTGGTGCTGGCCCATCAGCTGCTGCGCCAGGCCCAGCGGGTTGGCCACCGGCACCAGCACCACTTCGCCCAGCACGTGGCCGGCGGCCTCCAGCGCAAGCAACTGCCGGCGCAGCTGCTGGGCGACCAGCAGGGCCGGCACTTCGTCGGCATGCAGCGCCGCCTGGATGGTGACGCGCAGGCCGCGGCCCGGCTGGCCGAAGCGCAGCACACGCAACTGCACGCGTGTGCCGGGCGTGGTGCCGATGAGGTCGATAGTCTGTTCTTGCATGGGGTCAGGCCGCGTGGGCTGGAACGGGTGCGGGTGCGGTGGCGCGTTGCGGCTGCAGGTGCTGCAGCCAGCGCCGCTCCATCAGCTTGAAGGCACCCACCAGCACGAAGGTGAGCGTGAAGTAGATGAGGGCGGCCGTGCCGAAGGCCTCCACCGGCAACAGGTGGTTGGCATAGACGTCGCGCGCCACGCGCGTCACGTCCACCAGCGACACGGTGCTGGCAATGGCCGTGGCGTGCATCAGGCCCACCACCTCGTTGCTGTATTGCGGCAAGGCACGGCGCAGCGCGCCGGGCAGCAGGATGCGGGCATAGAGGCGCCAGCCGGCCAGGCCGTAGGCGCGTGCGGCTTCCGCTTCACCGGCGGGCGTGGCTTTCAACGCGCCCGCAAAGATCTCGGTGGTGTAGGCCGTGGTGTTCAATGAAAACGCCAGCCAGGCGCAGAACCAGGCTTCGCGGAACAGCGGCCACAACGCGCTCTGGCGCAGGGCGTCGAACTGCGCAAAGCCGTAGTAGGCGATGAAGAGCTGCACCAGCAGCGGCGTGCCGCGAAAGACATAGGTGTAGAGCCACACCGGCGCCGACAGCCAGCGCCGCGACGACACCCGCGCCATGGCCAGCGGCACCGACAGCACCAAGCCCGTAGTCAGGCTGATGACCAGCAGCAGCAGGCATACGCGCAGCCCCTGCGCAAAGGCGGGCAGGCTCTCGGCGATGACGGCGGTGTCGATCATGGTCTCAAGCCCACGTGGCTTCGCCACTTGGCTTGACTCCCGGGGGACGGGAACGACGAAGTCATTTCCTTGGGGGGCATCAAAAACTCACGGCCTTCACGCCCAGGCTGTAGCGCTTTTCCAGCGCGCCAAGCAATGCGATGGACACCGTGGTCACCGCCAGGTAGATGCCGGCGATGAGGACGAAGAAGGTGAAGGGTTCGCGCGTGGCTGCAGCGGCCAGGTTGGCGCGGTGCACCATGTCGTCCAGCCCGATGATGGACACCAGCGCCGTGGCCTTGACCATCACCAGCCAGTTGTTGGCAAAGCCGGGCACGGCGTGCCGCACCAATTGCGGCAGCATCACGCGGCGCAGCACCTGGCCGGGGCGCATGCCGAAGGCGCGCGCGGCTTCCAGCTGCCCGCGTGGCACGGCCAGGATGGCGCCACGAAAGGTCTCGGTGAGGTAGGCGCCGAAGATGAAGCCGATGGTCAGCACGCCGGCGGCGAAGGGCGGCACGTCGATGTAGTCCAGGCCCAGCGCCAAACCCGCGCGGTTCAGCAGCGCCTGGCCGCCATAGAAGATGGCGAGCATCAACACCAGTTCGGGCAGGCTGCGGATGAGCGTGGTGTAGACCGTGGCCGCCCAGCGCAGGGCGCGCGACGCCGACAGCTTGGCCAGCGCGCCGGCCAGGCCGAAGACGGCCGCCAGAGCCAGCGATGTGGTGGCCACCGCCAGCGTCACCCAGAGCCCGCCCACGATGGCCGCGCCGTAGCCTTGCAGGTCCATGGAACGGTCAGTTCGTGCCGGAGACGTCGAAATCGAAGTAGGCGTCGGCCATCTTCTTGTAGCTGCCGTCGGCGCGTATCGCCTTCAGTGCCGCGTTGATGCGGTCGCGCAGCGCCGTGTCGCCCTTGCGCAGCGCGATGCCCACGCCACCACCACCGTCCTGCAAGCGCACCGCAGGGCCCACCGTGGTGTAGCCCTTGCCGCTGGGCTTCTTCAGAAAGGCCTCGCTGGCGACGACCGATGAGCCGAGGCCGATGTCACCCCGACCCGCCACCAGTTCCAGGTAGACGTCGGTTTCCTTGGCCACCAGCAGCACCTCGCTGAGTTTGTATTGCTCGGCCACGAACTTGGCGCGCGGGCTGTTGCGCAGCACGATGATCTTGCGGCCGGCCAGCGCGGCGGGCGTCGCTTCCTTGAACTGGCCGGCGCGGGCCACCCAGCGCGAAGGCACGTCGTAGTAGGGGTCGCTGAAATCGACCGCCCTCTTGCGTTCGTCGCTGATGGTCATCGAGGCGACGATGAAGTCGAACTTGCGCACGTTCAGCGCCGGGATCATGCCGTCCCATTCCTGCTGCACCAGCGTGCACTCCACCTTCATCTGCGCGCACAGCCCGCGCGCGATGTCGATGTCGAAGCCCGACAACTGGCCGTCGGGTGACATCTTGGAGAAAGGCGGGTAGTTGCCTTCGACGCCGACACGCAACTTGGTGGGTGCCGGTGCTTGCGCGGCGGCGATGAAGGGCAGGGCGGCGCTCAGGACGAGCAGCAGGCGGCGGGCAGATGACATGGGCAGTTCCGAACCGCAGCACGGGCTGCGAAGGCCGCGTTTGTACCGTCCGCGGTGCGCAGCCACCAGGGGGTTGGCCGCGCGATGTCGAAGAACGGCAAGCCGATGTCGCGTGGGCTCAGCCCGGCGCGTGGTTCAGCAGCAGAACCGGGCCCGCGTCGTCGATGCAGACATGGTCGCTCGGATGAAAGCCGGCGGCTTGCAAGGCCTGCTGAAGGGCTGCGGCTTCGGGCGCTGCCGTGCCTATGGCCGCCTGGGCCGCTTCGGGCAGAAAGGCCGTGTAGACCAGCTGTCGTGGCAGCAGGGCCGCGACATGGCCGCGCCAGGCGCTGCCGTGGCAGGCCAGCGCGTCATGCGGGTCGCCGCCGTAGAAGTGGCGGCCCAGACCCTGCCAGAAGGGCGATTGCCCGGCGGTGTCGCGCAGGCCGGGCAACTCGACGATGACGCGGCCCGCCGGCAGGCGGGCCAGCGCGTCGGCGAGCAAGGCCTGCAGGGCCGGCCCCTGGCCTTGCAGTTCGCACAGCTCGGCAGCGCCCGTGAGGTCGTTGCCCAGCAGCAGCGTGGCCTGTTCCTGGAAGATGCCCAGTTCACGCGCCGCGTGCACCACGCGGCCGACGTGGTACCAGTGCCGGGGCGTGTCGCGCCCGATGGCGTGCAGCAGGCGCAGCCGCGCGCCCACCTGGCCTTCGTGTTCGGCCACCAGCACCTGGGGTTCAGTCTCTCTGACGCTCCATTCGCGGCTCATGCCACACCCCCTGTCCTGAACGCTGCCACGCGCAAGGTGTCGCCCGGCGTTGCGGCCAGCCGGTGTGAGGCGGCTTCGCCCAGCACAACGCCGCCATCGCCCGCCTGCGCCGGTGCCACCACGGCGCGGAAGTGCGCACGGTCCGTGGTGGTCAGCAGATGAAGGTCCCCGGCCGGCGGGACGCCGGCATCGACGCCCGACAGCACACGCGCCCGGCAAGCCACCACGCTCTTGAGCAGGGCCACACGCGCTTCGACGATAGGGCCGCCGTCGAAGATGTCGACGTAGGTTTCGCTGTCGAAGCCCTCGTCCTGCAAGATGGCAAAGGGCAGCTCGGCGACCGGGTGCATCTGCCCGATGGCGAACTGCGCCTGCTCGGGCAGCAGCGGCACGTAGATGGGGCTCTGCGGCAGCAGCTCGGCAATGAAGGCCTTGTTGCGCGCGCCGGTGAGCTTTTCCGCCGCCGCGTAGTCCATGCCGAAAAAGCGCCGGCCCACCGCGTCCCAGAAGGGGCAGCGGCCCTGCTCGTCCGACAGGCCCGGGCTTTCGGCCGCGATGCGGTCGGAGAAGCGCTCGCCGTGCTGCGCAATGAACAGCAGCCGGGCCCGCGAAAGCAGCTGCGCGCCCGCGCTGCCTTCATAGGCCGGCTCGACATAGAACGAGGTCAGCAGCGTGTGGCCGGTGAGGTCGTGGCACAGGTGCAGGGTGTGGATGCGGTTGCGCGCCGCCAGTGCCGCGCTGGCGGCCACCACCATCTCGTTGCGGTAGCTGTAGAAGCGGTCGGCGAAGCCGGCACTGGCGGCAATGCCGCTGGTGCCGACGATGCGGCCCTGCGCCAGGTCTTCCAGCACGAAGAGGTAGATCTCTTCGCCGCTGGCGTCGTCGGCAGTGGCAAAAGCCTGTGCCGAGCGTTCGAGGCGCCGCGCCAGTGCGTCGCGGTCGGGCGGCAGCGTGGTGATGCCCACCGCGCTGGCGCGTGCCATGCGTTCGAGCGCGTCCAGGTCGGCGGCCGTGGCGGCCCGCAGCAGAAAGTCTTCAGGGTTCATGGGATCGTCCTTCGCCGGGGGCGGCGACGGGTGGTGTGACGGGTGGTGCGTCGGCCGAAGCGTCGCTGTGGCTGCGCCAGGCGGCGGCGCGCGGGCGCCGTTCGTCGCGCGGGGTGTGGCCGTAGTGGGCGCGGTAGGCGTTGCTGAAGTGCGAGCCCGAGGAAAAGCCGCAGGCCAGACCGACCTGCAAGATGGACTGGCTGGTCTGCTGCAGCAGACGCCGCGCACGGGCCAGCCGCAGCTCGGCATACCAGCGGCTGGGCAGGGCGTCCATGTGCTGCTTGAAAAGACGTTCCAGCTGGCGGCGTGACACACCCACCAGCCGCGCAATGTCGTCGGTGGGCAGCGGCTCGCCCAGGTTGGCTTCCATCAGCGCCACGGCTTCGGCCAGCTTGGCGTTGCCGCCGGGCGCGCGTGCGGGCATCCGCTGTCGTTCGTCGCGTGCGCGCAGGCGCTCCAGGCCGAAGTGGGCCAGCAGTGCGGCGCCCAGCTTGTCGCCGTGGCGCTGGGTCAGCCAGGCCAGCATCAGGTCGAGGCTGGCGGTACCGGCGGCGCAGGACAGGCGGCCGCGGTCGATCTCGTAGAGGTTGGTGGAGAAGACTACATCGGCATGCGCCTCGGACAGTTGCGGCACGTGCTCGTGCTGCAGCGTGGCGCGGTAGCCGGCCAGCACACCCGCATGCGCCAGCACGGCAGCGCCTGTGCCCATGCCGCCGAGCAGCAGGCCGGCGGCGGCCTGCTCGCGCAGCCAGGCGTGCAGCGGGGCGGCGTGTGCGCTGGCTTCGGGCAAGGGCGTGTCGCTCAGCACATGCAGCGCGTCCAGCAGCAGCGCGGGTGTCAGGGCCTGGTGCACCGGGATCAACAGGCCGTTGCCGGCCACCACGGGCCTGCCGTCCAGCGACAGCAGCACGCTGGCATGGGTGGGTGCGCTGCCCCCCAGGTGCTGGTTGGCGGCGTCCAGTGCGTCCAGCGCGCCGGCCAGGCCGAGCAGCGAGAAGCGTGGCAGCAGCAGGAAGCCGTGGCGCTGCGTCATCGGGCGGACCCGGTGGGCGCCGGCAACCAAGGCTGGTAGGGCGGCCAGGCCAGCCGCACCGGTCGCACGGCCAGCATCACGTCGGTCACCGAATCGCCCAGGCGGCCGACGTGCGCGCGCGTGGCGGGGCCGGCGCTGAGCGTCCATTCGAAGCCCAGCTGCGGCTGCGGATCCTCAGCGTCGGGCAGTGCGGTCCAGGCCAGGCCCACGGCTTCGGCGCGGCGGCCCAGGGCCAGTTGCGACAGCGCCTTCACGATGACCTGGCTGCCCAGCATGTCGGCATGGAAGGCGCGGCCTTCGCGCTGCGCCGGCGCGGGCTGCATGCGCTTGTCGGCGGCAATGCGCACCTGGCGCGTGGCCAGGTCCACGCCGTCGCCGCTCTCCAGCCAGGCCAGGCGCACACCGCTGACATTGAAGGCACCCAAGGCGCCGTCTTGCCGCGCCGCCGTGGCGTCCACGAACAGCACGCCGCGCGCGCCGATCACGTCCACCCGATTGCCGCGCACGACGGCGGCCGAGTTCTCCTCGACGCCCAGGCCCAGCGGCACGCGCCGGGCCAGCATCAGCGGCAGCAGGCGACCGATGCGACCGCGCTGCACAAAATGCTGGTCGACGATGACGCCGGCCGGCACGAACGCAAAGCCCCGGCCCACCTCGGCGCCGTCCTGCGCCAGCCGCTGCGGCGTTTTCAGCGCGCGCAGCGGGTCGGGCAGGTCGCGGAAGACGGCGTCGCTGAGCACGGCCGCGCCGGCACTGCTGCCGGCGACCACGCCGCCGCGGCAATGCAGCTGGCGCAGGGCCGTGAGCACGGCGCTGGTGCGGCCTTGCGGCAGCAGGGCGTCGAGCAGCCGCGCCTGTTCACCACCGGCGAAGTAGACGCCGGTATAACGGGCCACGCGCGCGGCCAGCGCGGGGTCGTCGGCGTCGGCGCTGCCGGCGGCGATGCGCAGGCCCTCGGCCTGGGCGCCGGCCTGCTGCAAGCGTTGCACCAGCGCGGCCGCGGCCGCTTCGGCGTCGCCCGAAGCGGTGGCCACCACGGCCACGCGGGCCCCGGCGCCACCGGCCAGTTGCACAACACGCGACCACACTTCCGTGTTGTCGTCCTTGAGCGCGCCGCCAATGACGACGGTGCTGCCCGTGCACCCGTCCTGGGCGCGGGCTGGTGCGCAGGGCACCAAGGCGGCCCACAGCAGCAGCGCGGCGGCAGCATGAAGACGTGGAATCAAGCGCATGGCGCTATCTTGTCACCAGCGTCCGACGCCTCAGCGGCGCTGACTTGGCCCATAGCGACGCCGACTTTCCTTCAAGCGACCGCTGCGCTTCGCCCCCATGTTCAAGGCGCGGCGCGCTGCCTAGAGTGGCCTTGCCTGAACCAACCGCACCGCACCCACCATGTCGTCACGTCTGCCCCCGTTACACCCCTTGATGCTGGCCGTCGGCCTGCTCGCCATCGCACTGCAGGCCACCGCGCAAACCGCGCCACAACGTGTGGAGGTCACCGGCTCCAGCATCAAGCGCCTGGACGGTGAAACCGCGCTGCCGGTGCAGGTCATCAAGCGTGAAGACATCGAGCGCACCGGCGTCACCACGGCGGCCGAACTGCTGAAGACACTCAGCGCCAACACCGCGCCGCTGAGCGACGGTGCCAGCATCACCGACGGCACCAGCGGCCAGCGCGGCTTCAACGGCGCCAACCTGCGAGGCATCGGCGTCAGCAGCACGCTGGTGCTGCTCAACGGCCGTCGCCTGGCCAATTTCGCGACCCCCGGCGACAGCGCCGGTGTCGACCTGAACAACATCCCGGCCGGCGCCATTCAGCGCGTCGAAGTGCTGAAAGACGGTGCCTCCGCCGTCTACGGCAGCGATGCGATCGGTGGTGTCATCAACTTCATCACCCGCAAGGACTACCAGGGCCTGGACCTGGGCGCCTTTGTGTCGCGCACGCAAGAAGGCGGCGCAGGCAAGGTGACGGCCACCGTGTCGGGCGGTTATGGCGACGTGCAGCGCGACGGCTTCAACCTGTTCGGTTCGCTGGATCTGCAGAGGCTCGACAGCCTGCGTTCGAGCCAGCGCCAGTTCATCCAGGACCGCCCGCTGGCCACCACGTTGCCGGCGCTGATGTCCAGCAACACCTTCCCGGCCAACATCGACATCAGCTCGGCGCAGCGCAACGCGCTCATCGCCGCCGGCGCGCTGCCCGCGGGCAGCACGCGCACGCGCATCAACTCGGCCAACCCCACCTGCAACACGCTCAACAGCGCCACCGTCAACGCACCCGCCGGCCCCGGCGGCCCGCTGGCCTGCAGCTACGACTACATGCAGGACACCGAGATCTACCCCGAGAGCAAGCGCATCGGCTTCGTCGGCCGCGGCACCTTCCAGCTGAGCCGTGACCACCAGCTCTTCGCCGAAGCGGTGCTGGCCAATGCCCAGAGCACCTATGTGCTCAGCCCCAACCCGCAGCGCTTCCGCAACCTGCCCGTCAGCGTGCTGCCGGACAAGTACCGCGTGCCGCTGGTGGCCGCCGGCTTTGCGCCCACCAGCACCTTCAGCGGCATCCGCTACCGCATGACGGAGGCCGGCAACCGCAGCAACGAAGTCAGCAGCGACGCCACGCGCGTGGTGGTCGGCGCACAGGGCACGCTGGGGAGCTGGGACTACGAAACCGCCCTCAGCCGCGCCGAGAACAAGGTGGCGGACCGCTATGTCAACGGCTACTCGCTGTTCGACCGATACGACGCGGGCATCCGCGCCGGCACCATCAACCCCTTCGGCCCGTCGTCGCAGACCGGCAAGGACCTCATCAACAGCCTCCGCGTCAACGACGCCGCGCGCAAGAGCACCGGCACCACCGAGGCCGTGGACGTGAAGGGCAGCACCGTGCTGAGCCGCCTGGACGGCGGTGAACTGGCGCTGGCGGTGGGTGCCGAGCTGCGCCGCGAAAAGCAGAGCTTCCGCCCCAGTGCGCTGCTGCTGTCCAACAACATCCTGGGCGACCGCGGCACCACGGGCGTGGCCAGCCTCACGCCCACCGACAACGAGCGCAAGGTCAGCTCGGCCTATGCCGAGATCAACGCGCCTTTCAGCAAGGAACTGGAAGGCCAGTTCGCCTTGCGGACCGACCGCTACAGCGACGCCGGCGGCACCACCAACCCGAAGGTGGGCTTGCGTTGGCAGCCCAGCAAGCAGGTGCTGGTGCGCACGTCGGCCAACACCGGCTTCCGCGCGCCCTCACTGAGTGACCTGTACCGCCCCGACATCTTCGGCAGCGCGTCCAGCTTCCTGACCGACCCGCAGTGCGTGAGGACAAACCTGGACACCATCGACGGCTGTACCGACCAGTGGGCCGTCACCCGCAAGAGCAACCCCAAGCTGAAGCCCGAGAAGAGCAGGCAGTTTTCGCTGGGCGCGGTGTTCGAGCCGGTGGCTGACCTGAGCCTCTCCATCGACTACTGGAACATCAACGTCAAGGACGTCATCAGCACGCTGGGTGAACAGATCATTGTCGACAGCCCCGACAAGTACAACGGCAGCTACATCACGCGTGACGTCGACGGCTTCATCAGCAACATCCTGCTGCAGAAGGAAAACCAGGGCAAGCTGAAGACCAGCGGTATCGACCTGAGCGTGGACTGGAAGGGCATCACCACGTCGGCCGGCCGTTTCAGCGCCGGCATCAACGCCACCGTGGTGCTGAAGTACGACCGTCAGTTCGGCCCCCAGGAGCCCTTCCGCAGCAACCTGGGCGTCTTTCTGAACGACCAGGTCATCCAGAAGTGGCGCCACCGTCTCAGCTTCGGCTGGGACTTGGGGCCGGTGGCACTGACGCTGGCCAACCAGTACTCGGCTGGCTACACGGACCAGAACACCACCTATGACCCGGTGGCCAACCAGCTGCTGCCCACACGCAAGGTGGCCGCCTATTCGTTGTGGGACCTGACGGGCAGCTGGGCCGTGGACAAGAACCTGAAGCTGCGCGCCGGTGTGCTTAACCTGGCCGATGCCGCGCCGCCGTTCTCGAACCAGGCCTACTACTTCCTGGCTGGCTACGACCCGACCTACACCGACCCGCGGGGCCGCACCTGGCAGGTGAGCGCAAGTTACACCTTCAAGTGAGTGGATACCGGGCCGAAGGGACCGCGGCGGCCCTGCAGTCAGCAGACGGGGCGCTCTGACCGCACGCAAAACGCGTCGCCCTGGCGCTCATCGAGAGCCTGGCGCCCGGCGCCGTGTGGGTGGGCTTGCAGGCGAGCGATCGCGCGGTCTGCCGGTACCACGTCTGCCGCGCGCTGGCGCCCGGCTGGCGCAGCGGCGGCACCGGTCGCCGGGCGGAACACGGTGAGCGGCGTCTGACCCTGGCGATTCGTTTCGACCACGACGCCGTCGGACAGGCTCTCGAGCCGGCCCACGGCCACGGCGATGGCCGAGAGCGCCACCGCGCAGACCAGCCACCGCCACCACGCCGGCCAGCGCCGGGCCGTGCCCTGGCGCGGCAACGCCGCCCACTTCATGCGAGGCCGACGAGCCGTTCGCTCAGCTCCCACAGGCGGCTCGCGCGGGCCTCGTCGCTGGCCTTCGCCGACAGCGGCTGCGCGAACGCCGCGCGGCCCGCCTGCTGGCGGTTGCCCCAGCTCCAGTGCACGCCGGACTGCGCAAAGGCCGGGTCGATCACCACCTGGGCGACACGTTCGCCGGCAAGTTGTTGCGTCACGTAGCCCTTGGTGATGTTCTTCTGGAACCAGGGGAAGATCGTGCGGAAGGCCTGGGGCGTGTCGCGGAACAGCGCCGTGTCGGCGACGCAGCCCGGGTACAGCGTGTTGAACACGATGCCGGTCTCGGTGTGGTAGCGGCGGTGCAACTCGCGGCTCGTGATCATGTTGCAGAGCTTGCCTGGTGCGCGGGGCGACACCGCGGCGCGTCTTCGTCCTCGGCGCCACCGGCACGATCGGGCGTGCGACTGTGCGCGCCCTGCTGCGGCGCGGGCACGAGGTGGTGTGCTTCGTGCGCCCGCGAGCCGCCGTCCGTGGCGCGGCGACGGAAGACCCCGCAGCGCTGCCCAATGGTGCCGAGGTGCGGACGGGCGACGTGTGCGACCCGGCATCGCTGGCCCGCGACGGCTTGCGCGGCGAGCACTTCGACGTGCTGGTCTCGTGCATGGCCTCGCGCAGCGGCGCGCCGAAGGACGCCTGGGCGATCGACCACCAGGCCCACGTGCAGGCGCTCGAGGCGGCGCGCTCGGCCGGTGTGACGCAAATGGTTCTGCTGTCGGCGATCTGCGTTCAGAAGCCGCTGCTCGCCTTCCAGCACGCCAAGCTCGCGTTCGAGAAAGTGCTGATCGAGTCCGGCGTGAGCTACTCGATCGTGCGGGCGACGGCGTTCTTCAAGTCGCTGTCGGGCCAGGTCGAGCGTGTGCGCCAGGGCAAGCCCTTCCTGGTCTTCGGCGACGGCACGCTCACCGCCTGCAAGCCGATCAGCGACGACGACCTCGGCGACTACCTCGCCGACTGCATCGATCACCCGGAGCGCCGCAACCGCATCCTGCCGATCGGCGGCCCGGGCGAAGCGATCACGCCGCGCGAGCAGGGCGAACGCCTGTTCGCCCTGTTCGGCCGACGCGCGCGTTTCAAGCAGGTGCCGCTGCGGCTGCTCGACGTGATCGTCGCCGTCCTCGGTGCCGCCGGGCGCCTGGTGCCGACGCTGGCCGAGAAGGCCGAGCTGGCACGCATCGGCCGCTACTACGCAACCGAGTCGATGCTGGTGCTGGACCCAGTGACCGGCCGCTACGACGCCGCAGCGACGCCTTCGGCGGGCCGCGAAACGCTGTTCGACTTCTACGCGCGGATCGTTCGCGGCGAAGCCGCCGCCGAGCGCGGAGACCACGCGGTGTTCTGACCTCCTGCGCCGGGCGTGTTTGTGACGCGCCCGCTTGGCGTTCGACCTTGCGCGGTGCGCTTCAAGTGGCCGGGGGTGATGCGCTGCGCGATGCACGCGCCGTCGTGGCGCATGGTCAAGCCTGTGGTGCGCGGCACCGGAGGCTCAATCGTGCGGCGCGTCGACCGAAGACGCGGCGGGCGGCTCGGAGAGCACGATCTCCACCCGCCGGTTCAGCGCCCGCCCGTAGGGCTGTTCATTGCTGACCATGGGTTGCCTCTCGCCGCGGCCCTCGACCGTGATGCGGCGCGCATCGACGCCTTTGCTCTGGATTTGCCTGGCCACGCTGTGAGCGCGGGCCAAGGACAAGGGATCGTTCATGGCGTCGGAGCCCTGGTCGTCGGTGTAGCCGACGACCAGCAAGCGCATGCGAACGGCCGCAGGGCTGTTCAGGCTGACGGCAAGTTGCTCCAGGTCTTCTTGCATGCTGGCCTTGATGTCGGCGCTGTCGCTGTCGAAAGCGAAGTCGGTGGGCAGGTTGAATTGGAGCTGGTCGTCCTTGTTGCGCACTGCCGAAACGCCGCTGTTGCGCATGGCTTGACTCAAGGCCACACGCTGGGCTTCCATGGCGGTCGACCAGTTCGAACGGGCGCCGCGCGTGGCCGGGCCGAGCTCGGGTGCCGGCGTCGTGCAGCCCCACAGCATCAGCGCCAGGGCTGACAGTGCCACCTTCGTCAATCTGCGGTTCATTCGGTTCCACCTGCGCGTCGAAGTCACCCCAAGGCAGCTGCCCGGGAAGCTGGCGAGCGCCAGCCCCTGCATCGTGGGCCGCCGTCCAGCCCGCTGCCATCGGCCGGCAGCGTGCCCGGCTGTAGGCGCAGACCCCGTCACCGCACGAACGGGACATGGCGCTGCGGCGCAGCGCGGGCGCCCGCCCGACGGGGCTGCGGTGCGTGGGTCGCCATCGCGCGCACCCGTGGCGTGGCGTCGTCGCGCCAGCACGCCTGACAGCGCCGAAACGCCTGGGTGCAAGAATCGGTGCCATGCCGCGTCGCCTTGTCATCGCCACTGCGGTCCTCGCCGTCGTCCTTCTCGCTGCCCTTGCCGCCTGGTGGATGACACGCGCACCGTTGGTGCCGGCGGTCAGCGCCCGCATGGCGCCGCTGGTGCGCACCCTGCAGTTCTCGGCCCGCGTGGCCACTGCGTCGCGTGTCGAGCTGGGCAGCACGCTCACCGGCCGCGTGCTGGCGGTCGCCGTGGCCGAAGGCGCGCAGGTCAAGGCCGGCGACGTGCTCGTGCGGCTCGAGAGCGACGAATTGCGGGCCTCGCTGGCGCAAAGCCAGGCCAGCGAACGCCAGGCCGCCGCGCGCCTGGCCGGCTTGCGCAGTACCGGGCGCAGCGCGGCGCAGGCCGGTGTGGTGCAGGCGGAATCGGTGCGGGTGGCCGCTCAGGCCGAACTGCAACGCACGCTGGACCTCGTGGCCAAGGGCTTTCTCAGCGAGGCGCGTCTGGACGAGGTGCGCCGCGCGGTTGCGGTGGCGCAGGCGCAACTCGACGGCGCGCGCGCGCAGCGTGCCGCCAACGCCGAGCCGGGCACCGACGTCGCGCAGGCTCAGGCGCAGCTGGCACTGGCCAGTGCAGCCCGCGCCGCCGCCGAGGCCCGCCTGGCCGAGGCGGTGCTCACTGCACCGGCCGATGCGCGCGTACTGTCGCGCCTGGTCGAGCCCGGTCAGATCGTGCAGCCCGGACGCGCCTTGCTCGGCCTGGCGCTGGCCGGACCACTGCAACTCGTGGCGCAGGTGGACGAGCGTTACCTGGGGCAGCTCCAACCCGGCCAACCGGCCGGCGCAGTGGCCGACGCCTACCCGACGCAGAGATTCACTGCCCGCGTGCTGTCCATCGCGCCCTTGGTTGATGCGCAGCGCGGCGCGATAGAGGTCAAGTTTTCGCTGCCGCCGCCCATGCCGGCCTTCCTGCGCGAGGACATGACACTGTCGGTGGAAGTGGAGACTGCACGCCGCGAGCAGGCGCTGGTGGTGCCGGCCGACGCGCTGCGGGGTGACGAATCGACAGGCACCAGCGTCTGGCTCGCGCGCGACGGGCGCGTCGAGGCGCGCAAGGTGCGCATCGGGCTGCGCACACTCGACGCTGCAGAGATTCTCGACGGCCTGCGCGAGGGCGAACTCGTGCTGATCGGCACGGCACCGAAGCCCGGCCTGCGTGTGCGCGTCGACACCCGGCCCGCGGCGCCGGCCCGCGCCGGCAGCGGCACCAAGGAAGACGCCGGCGCCGCGATGAGCAACGCGATGGGCCGCTGAGGCGTACCCGAGATGCTCGGATTCGAGAGCCGCGTCGCAACGCGCTTCCTGCGCGAAGGGCGCATGCAGACCGTGCTGATCATCGTCGGCGTGGCCGCGGGTGTGGCCGTCGTCGCCTACATCTCGGCACTGATCACCGGGCTGCAAAGCAACACGATCGAGAAGACCCTGGGGGCTCAGGCGCACCTGACGCTGAGCCCGCGCGACGACGTGGTGCTGGCCGCCCGCGCGCCGGCCAGCGCCGGCACGCGCGAACTGGTGCAGACGCAGCCGCGCGCGCAGCGGCCACGCTCGATCGGCAACTGGCAGCTGCTGGTGCCGCTGCTCGAAGCCATGCCGGAGGTGGCCGCGGTCTCGCCGATGGTGTCGGCCGCGGGCCTGGCGGTGCGCGGCGAGGCGTCCAAGGCGATCGCCCTGATGGGTGTCGACCTCGACCGCTACGACCGCATCGTCAACCTGCGCTCGAAGGTCGTCGACGGCACGGCACGGCTCGAGCCCGGCGAAGGCATCATCGGCCGCGAGCTCGCCGACGACCTGGGCGTGCGTGTCGGCGACCGGGTGGGCATCGTCACCGGCGGCGTCAGCGACTCCCTGCGCGTCACGGCGCTGGTGGACCTGGGTGTGCGTGAACTGAACCGGCGCACGGTGATCGTGCCGCTGCGCACGGCGCAGAGCCTGGTCGGCCTGCCCGGCGGCGCGACCGGACTGGATCTGACGCTGGTCGACATCTGGTCGGCGCAGACACTGGCCGACGACCTCGCCGCGCGCTGGCCCTACAAGGCCGAGAGCTGGCAACAGGCGAACGCGCAACTCGTGGCCGCGCTGAATGCGCAATCGGTGAGCACGGCGGTGATCCGCGGCGTGGTGATGATCGTCGTCGTGCTGGGCATCGCCAGCGTGCTGGTGGTGTCGGTGGTGCAGAAGCGGCGCGAGATCGGCATCTTGCGCGCGATGGGCGCCACCCAGGGCCAGGTGCTGCGCATCTTCCTGCTGCAGGGCGCGATCGTCGGTGCGCTGGGCTCGGCGCTCGGGGTCGTGCTCGCGTTGCTGCTGATCTGGGTTTTCACCCAGTTTGCACTCGGCTCCGATGGCCGGCCGCTCTTCAACATCACGCTCGAGCCGGCGCTGGCGCTGCGCGTGGCCGCCATCGCCACGGTGTGCGGCGTGCTCGCCGCGGTGGCGCCGGCGCGGCGTGCCGCCAAGCTCGACCCGGCCGAAGCGATCCGCCTATGAGCGCACCCGCCGCGCAGGCGCCGCTTGCAGCGTTGCTCGAGCTCGACGGCGTCCGCAAGAGCTACAACGTCGGCCTGCCGAACGAGGCCGAGGTGCTGCACGGCGTGTCGTTGCGCATCGGCCGCGGCGAATTCGTGGCGCTGATCGGCCCGTCGGGTTCGGGCAAGAGCACGCTGCTGAACATCGTGGGCCTGCTCGAACACATGACGGCCGGCAGCTACCGCATCGACGGCGAAGAGGTGATGGGTCTCGACGACGCCGCGCTCACGCTGCGCCGTCGAAACACGCTCGGCTTCGTGTTCCAGTTCCACCACCTGCTGCCCGCCTTCAGCGCGCTGGAGAACGTGACCCTGCCGGCGCTGATGCGCGAGGGGCGCATCACAACGGCACAGCGCGAACGTGCGCGCGCCGTGCTCGCCGCCGTCGGTCTGGGCGATGCGATGGGCAAGCGCCCGGGTGAGTTGTCCGGCGGCATGCAGCAGCGCGTGGCGATCGCACGCGCACTGGTGCTCGAGCCCCCGCTGGTGCTGGCGGACGAACCCACCGGCAACCTCGACACCGCCTCGTCCGACGAGGTCTTCGCCCTGATGCGGCGCATGCACGCCGAGTTGCACACCTCGTTCCTGGTGGTCACGCACGACCCGCGCCTGGCCGCACGCTGCGACCGCGTGCTCGAGCTCGTGGACGGGCGGCTCGTGCATGACGGCGCGGCAGCGGGCGCCGCCGGGTAGGGTCGGACACCCAGGCACTTCGAGGCGCGCAACGCGGCACACGTGGGCGCCGGACGGGCTCAACCGGGGGGCGGCGACGTTTGCTCGTGGGCCAGTTGAATGACCAGCTTGCCGAAGTTCCTGCCTTGCAGCAGGCCGATGAAGGCTTCGGGCGCGTTCTCGAGGCCGAAGACGATGTCCTCTCGGACCTTGACCAGGTCCTGCTGCACCCAAGCGCCCATCGCGCCGGCAAACTCGCCCCAGCGCGGCCCGTAGTCGTCGAACACGATGAAGCCCTGCATCTTGATGCGCTTGCGCAGCAGCGTGCCCGCCAACAGGCCCAACCTGTCGGGGCCAGGCGGCAAGTCGGTGGCGTTGTAGGCGGCGATCAGCCCGCACACCGGGATGCGGGCCTTGGCGTTGAGCAGCGGCAGCACGGCATCGAACACGGCGCCGCCCACGTTCTCGAAGTACACGTCGATGCCCTTCGGGCAGGCGGCTGCCAGGTGGCCGGGCAAGTCGTCGGCACGGTGATCGACGCAGAAGTCGAAACCCAGTTCGTCGACCACGTACCGACACTTGTCCGCACCACCCGCGATGCCCACCACGGTGCAGCCCTTGATCTTGGCGATCTGGCCAACCACCGAGCCGACGGCACCACTGGCCGCGGCAACGACGACGGTTTCGCCGGTGACCGGCCTGCCGATGTCCAGCAAGCCCATGTAAGCGGTGAAGCCCGGCATGCCCAGCACGCCCAAGGCGCGCGAGGGGTGACGCTGCTCACCAGAGATCTTCGTCAGGCCCCTGCCGTCGGACAGCGCGCGGTCCTGCCAACCGCTGTAGCCGAGAACAAGTTCGCCGACCTTGAAGTCGCCGTGCCGCGACACCTCGACGCGCGACACCGTGCCGCCGACCATCACGTCGCCGACGGCAACGGGCGCGGCGTACGAAGGGCCATCGCTCATGCGGCCGCGCATGTAGGGGTCGAGCGACAGGTACAAGGTGCGCAGCAAGACCTGGCCGACCTCGGGCTTCGGCACCGGAACGGCTTCGAGGCGGAAGTTGTCGGCGGTCGGCGCACCGCGCGGCCGGGCGTTGAGGACGATGCGGCGATTGACGGTGGTGTTCTGCGACATGGAACGAGCCTCCTCCGGGTTGATCGAACTGCTTCAAGACCTTGACCCAGCGCCTCGAACTGCGCGCGTATCGACAACGCCCTGCGCCGGTGGCGCAGGCTTGCGTATCGGCGCGATGGCGGCCGCGTCGTCGGTGGCGCTGGCTTCAAGTGCGGGTGAATCACTGCTGCTTGAAGGCTGGTCGAAGCGCCACGGGTGGTCGGTGTGGTGGGCAACGCCAGGCTGTCGACACCGTCGGTGCGACGCTCGGCCCATCAAGACACGCAAGGCGCTCTGAGCATCCCGGTGGCCGGCGATGGCCCCATCGAACCTCAGGGGCTGCGCCGTGCACGGTACGCAGCCGAACAGACCGCGCTGACCCCGGCGCGCAGGCTGCACCTCCCAGACACCCCAGACCTTGCCCCTTGCCAGTTGCGCGTCCCCTCGCGGCTTGCCGGAGCGCCGTTTTCCAGGAGTCCATCGGATGCTCTTCGACACTTTTTCTGCCCGCTCGCTGCAACTCGCCAACCGCACCGTCATGGCACCGATGACACGCAACCGGGCGACACCCCAGCACACGCCGAATGCACTGATGGCCACGTACTACGGCCAGCGTGCGGGTGCCGGCCTGATCATCACCGAGGGCACCTCGCCCAGTGCCGACGGCCTGGGCTACCCACGCATCCCCGGGCTCCACGACGCGGCGCAGGCCGACGCATGGAAAACCACCACGGCCGCCGTCCACGCCCAAGGCGGCAAGATCTTCGTGCAGCTGATGCATTGCGGCCGGGTGGCGCATGTCGCCAACCTGCCGGCCGGTGCCGAGGTGCTCGGGCCGGGCGCGGCCGTGTGCCCGGGCGAGATGTACACCGACACACTGGGCCTGCAGCCGCACAGCCCGCCGCGCGCGATGACCGGGGCGGACATCGCACAAGCCGTCAAGACGCATGTGGCTTCTGCGAAGCTCGCCCTGGACGCGGGTTTCGACGGCGTCGAATTGCACGGCGCCAACGGCTACCTGATCGAACAGTTCCTGAACCCGCTCGTCAATCTGCGCACAGACGCTCACGGCGGCAGCATCGAAGGCCGCAACCGCCTGGCGCTGGAGATCGCGCGTGAAACGGTGGCGGCCATCGGCCGCGACCGTGTCGGCATCCGGCTCTCGCCTTACGGCGTCTTCAACGGCACCGGCGCGTTTCCCGAAGTGCAGGCGCAATACCTGGCGCTGGCGCAATCGCTCTCGGCGCTGGGCCTGCTCTACCTCCACCTGGTCGATCACTCGTCCATGGGCGCTCCGCCGGTGCCCGCTGACTTCAAGCTCAAGCTTCGCGCTGGTTTCGACGGGCTGTTCATCCTGTCGGGTGGTTTCGACCACACCAGCGCCGAGCAGGCCTTGGTCGAAAGACGAGGCGACCTGATCGCCTTCGGTCGGCCCTTTCTGGCCAATCCGGACCTCGTGGCGCGCATGCGCAAGGACGCCCCGCTCAACGCCCCGGACATGGCCACGTTCTACGTGCCCGGCGCCAAGGGCTACACCGACTATCCCGCCCTGGCGGCCTGAGTCCGCGTCCAGCGCGAAGAAGAAGCCATCGCGCTGGCAAACGATTTCGATTTCGGCCGGCGCTGTGGAGCTGTCAAGACTGCGGGTCGGTGCCACCACCTCGGCCCGTGGGGCAGACGGCGTTCTTCGGCCCGTCACCGCGCAGGTACTGCGCCTCTTCTTCCGCCGTCGCCTCGCGCACGTCGCGCAGCACTGCGCGTTTGCCGTAGAGCAGGTGCAGCTGCTCGCTCATCAGCGCACGAACGTCCTGCCCTGGTCGCAACAACTTGGTCCAGCGTCGCGGGTGCCCGTCGTAGCGGAAATCGACGATCCAGGTGGTGGAGGTCTTGAAGAACTCGGACATCGCTGCGCAGTATGCGCTCGGCTTCAGCAGTCCAGCCGCAGCAGAAGTTCCAGCCGCAGCGCCGCCGGCATCGCCGCCGGCATCGCCGCCGCCATCGCCGCCGGCAGTAGGGCGCGGCCTGCGTTGACGGGACGTCAGCCGCCCGGGCGCGCCGCGGACCGACGCGGCACGCCAGGTGCGGCCGCCATGCGCCGAGCGCGCCGGTTCGCAGCGCCTCATTGAAGCAGGGCCACCGACTTGACCTGGAGCCAGGCGCTCCTGCCGGGCCGCAAGTCAAGAGCATCGAAGGCCTTGCTGGTGATGCGGGCCAGCAGCGTCGACGCGCCCACCCGCACCCGCACCAGGACCTGCGAGGGGTGCGCGTCCAGGGCCGCGGACTCGATGGTGCACGCCAGATGGTTCTGGATGCTGGTGTCATGGGGCTCTTCGACGGCGATGCTCACGTCGCGGGCCAGCACGCGCAGGCGCACCGCGTGCCCGACCGGCAGGCCGCTGTCGCGCAGCCACAGGCTGCCGCCGTCGAAGGCCACCCGGCACAGGTGCCAGCGCGGGTCGCGTTCGGCCACCCGCCCCGTCAGCAAGGCGCCGATGTCGTCGCCGGCCAGCACGGGGCTGTCAATGGACGACAGCACGCCGGCCGCGGGGCCCGCGGCCTTGACCCGGCCCTGGTCCAGCACCACCAGATGGTCTGCCAGCCGCGCCAGCTCCTCGGCGGAATGCGTGACGTACAGCATCGGCGTGCTCAGCTCGTCGCGCATGCGTTCCAGCCAGGGCAGGATTTCCTGCTTGCGGGTGTGGTCCAGCGCCGCCAGCGGCTCGTCCAGCAGCAGCAGGCGCGGCTGCGTGGCCAGCGCCCTGGCGATGGCCACGCGCTGGCGCTCGCCACCCGAGAGCTGGCTGGGCATGCGCGTGAGCAGCCGCTCGATGCCCAGCAGGTCGATCGCCGCGTCGAGCGCCGGCCCGGCTTCGCGCGCCGTGGTGCGCTTCAGGCCGTAACGCATGTTGTCCTTGACCGTGAGGTGTTCGAACAGCGAGGCCTCCTGGAACACATAACCCAGCGGCCGCTGCCAGGTGGGCAGGAAGATGCGGGAGTCGTCGTCCTGCCAGACCTCCGCGCCGATGCGCACCAGGCCCTGGCGCGCGCGTTCCAGCCCCGCCACGCAGCGCAGCACGGTCGTCTTGCCCGACCCCGAAGCGCCGAACAGCACGGTGATGCCCTGGGCCGGCAGCGCGAGGTCGACCGCGAGTTCGAAACCCTCGTGCGCCACCTGGAGCCGGATGCGGCTGCTGCCGGCGGCGGTCATTGCATGACCCTTCGCGCTGCGCGCTCCGGGATGAGCGCTTGGGAGCGGCCCGGCGCGGTCACTGGACTTGCCGTCCGCGCTGCGCGCTCCGGGATGAGCGCTTGGGAGCGGCCTGGCGCGGTCACTGGACTTGCCCGCCGCGCTGCGCGCTCCGGGATGAGCGCTTGGGAGCGGCCCGGCGCGCTCACTGGACTTGCCGTCCGCGCTGCGCGCTCCGGGATGAGCGCTTGGGAGCGGCCCGGCGCGGTCACTGGACTTGCCCTCCGCGCTGCGCGCTCCGGGATGAGCGCTTGGGAGCGGCCCGGCGCGGTCACTGGACTTGCCCTCCGCGCTGCGCGCTCCGGGATGAGCGCTTGGGAGCGGCCCGGCGCGCTCATGGCATC
>Ga0105047_10005590_pt1 | contig 21517 bp, 19 predicted proteins | sample MAT04_FD_78384 | JGI IMG/M metagenome (GOLD analysis project Ga0105047, IMG submission 78384) | Freshwater microbial communities from Lake Fryxell liftoff mats and glacier meltwater in Antarctica - MAT-04 (megahit assembly) | ecosystem: Environmental > Aquatic > Freshwater > Ice > Liftoff... | reverse complement strand
GGTGGAGTTCGCGCAGCGCAGCCTTGCGGCTGCCTCCGCTACGCTCCGGCAGCCGCCAGGCTGCGCCCTTCCCACCGACCCCATCACCCCCAACCCAAAACCCGAAAACCACGAAAAACTCTCTTAGCGAGTGGATCAAAAACCGGGGGCAGGCCACGAGCACGATCCGTTCGGCGTACGGGAGGTGCTCCTCGGCCAGCGCCCGCAGGAAGCTCGCGTAGTCGCGGCGGGTCTTGCTTTCGCGCTCCTCGATATGACGCCATCCCAAATGCGGCGCGACCGCGCAGAAGATCGCGGCCACCCCGTTGCGTTCGTATTCATAGTCCTCGCGGGCGGGTTGTCCGGGGGCGGCGGCTCGCGGCAGGCGCACCTCCCGGGTGAGTTGCTTGGTGCATTCGTCCAGGCACACCAACGGTCGGGCCGGATCGGGCCGGCGCGCATCGTCTTCGAGCACTTCCTCCATCGCGGCCACAAATTCGGCGCTGCTGGTGGGTGCGATCACCCATTGCTTTTTTTGCCACGGCTTGAGTTCGTTTTTTTTAACGTCCGGCGCACCGTCTCGTGGCTGATCTCCCCGACGATCTCCAACTCCACGAGCCGTGCCGCCAGCAGGCGCAGGGTCCAGCGGGCGTGCCCGTGCGGCGCGCCCCCGCAGCACAGCGCGATGAGCTGCGCCTCAGCCTTGTCGTCGAGTTTGCCCTCGTATTGCCGATCCGGATCTTTGCGCTCCAGCGCCCGTTCCAGCCCGTGCTCGACGCAGACCCGCCGTACCCGCTCCACGGTGGGGATGCTGGTCTGCGCGGCTCTCGCGATTTGCGAGTCGCTCCAGCCTCCTTCGGGGCCATTCGTGTCGGCCAAGAGCAGGATGCGCGCGTGACACTGGCGGTGCGCACCGGCCTTGCCTTTACGCACGATGGTTTCGAGTTGCCCGCGTTCTTTCGAACTCAGTTCGATGTGATGCTTTTTGTTGGGCATCGCACCCATTTATCCAGCGCTAAAAATAGTACCAGCCTATTCTTTCGCGATTTGCCATCGCTTCACGAGTGACTCAGCACTAGTGCCCGGCGAAATCGAAGTATTGCCAGGCGGTGGGCTGGACTTCGCGCCCTTCGCTGAACCAACTGATGCCGGACCAGCGTCCGGCAGCGCGGCGCTGATCGGCAAAGTAGAGGCGGACGCGTTCGTGGAGCCGGGGCTTTTCGCGGGTGCAATCACGGAGAGGAACTTTCGGGGAGCGGGGCGGCGTCATCATGCTGCCCTGACTTTCGCACGGACCCCCACGGGTGCGCCTGTGACGTTCCGGTGAAACGGGAAGATATCCAGCCCTCGTCATGGGTGCTCACGGCCACCTCGCCCGTCCGGTATCGGTGCTCATGTTCCCGAGAAATAGTGCGGGGCGTGGGGGATCGCTGTCTCGCTCCGCAAGGATTCATCCACCATCGGTCAAAATCATCACTGCCGACCCCGGTCGCTCCAATTGTCCTTCATCCACCGTTTCATCGCCAGCGAAGCCGCGAGCAGACTCGTCCTAAAAGGGGACGATCGCGGTAGCTCTCCTCTTCGCGCCAAAAGTCATCGCCATAGCCGACAGGAAAAGGGTCGCTACCGTGGCCCGACGTCGGAATCATCGGCGCCCTGGAGTGCGCCGCGCAGGGCGACACTTTTTAAATGGCGCTAGAGGGTGCGACCGACGGCTTCGGCGACTTTGCGCACGCGCGCGACGAGATCCACATACTCGTGGGGCAGGAGGGCCTGCTCGCCGTCGCTCTTGGCGAGCTCGGGGCTGTTGTGGACTTCGGTCATGATGGCGTCGGCACCACACGCGACGGCGGCGAGGGCCATGCTGGCGACGTGCTCGCGGAGGCCGATGCCGTGCGTGGGATCGACGACGACCGGGAGGTGCGTCTCGGCTTTGAGCACGGGGACGGCATTCAGGTCGAGGGTGTTGCGGGTGTAGGTCTCGAAGGTGCGAATGCCGCGCTCGCAGAGCAGGACGTTGAAGTTGCCCTCGCTCAGGATGTATTCGGCGGACATCAGCAGATCCTTGATCGTCGCGCTCATGCCGCGCTTGAGCATGACGGGCAATTTGCTGCGTCCGACTTCCTTGAGCAGCGAGAAGTTTTGCATGTTGCGCGCGCCGATCTGGAGGCAGTCGGCATACTTCTCGATGACCTCGAGATCCTTGGTATCCATGATCTCGGTGATGACGGGCAGGCCGGTGGCTTCGCGCGCCTCGGCGAGGAGTTTGAGCCCTTCCACGCCGAGACCCTGAAAGGCGTAGGGCGAGGTGCGGGGCTTGAAGGCGCCGCCGCGAAGGATCTTCGCGCCGGCGTTCTTGATCTCGCGGGCGATGTCGGTGATTTGGTCGCGATTCTCGACGGAGCAAGGTCCGCACATGAGGACGATCTCGGGGCCGCCGATGACCACCTCGCCGATCTTGACGAGGGAGTCGGTGCCGCCGCGAAATTCGCGGGCGACGAGTTTGTACGGCTTGAGGACCGGGGTGACGGATTCGACACCGGCGATGGCGGCGATCGGTTTCTCCCGGATGGAACCTTCTTCGCCAATCACGCCGATGACGGTACGGTGCTCGCCACGGCTGACGTCGGTTTTGAATCCCCACTCTTCGATGCGCTCGATGATGTGGTCGATTTGTTCCGCGGTGGCCTCGGGTTTGGTAACGATGATCATGGCAAAGGGCGGGAACAGTAGTCGTGCGCTTTGTTTAGACAACCGGTTTTTCGCGCTGGGAAAATTCGCGAATCGGGCGGGAAGAAGCGGCTCCCCCGGTTGACAGCGCGAGGTGATTCTGTTCGGATGCGCCGCGTGAAATTTGCCCTCCCCCTCGCTCTTTGCCTGGCGTTCGCCACGACCGCTTGCAACACCATCGAAAACCGGCGCAGCTTCTATGCACCGAGGAAAGCGGACGGGCCTTACACGCGTTCGCTGCAGGATGGTTCATGGAAGGACCGGAAGACGGTGGACGAGGAATACGAAGAAGCGAAACGCCAGAAGGCAATGCAGCGGAAAGGACCGGCGACGGCACCGGCCGCCCCGCAAGCTGAGCCGCTCTAGCTGATTCTCCCGGCTTCCGCCCGGTCTGCTGAGCGGAGTGCATATTTGCGCCAAGCATCATTGGCGCGGCGTGGCGAGGCTTGACGCCGCACTGGCCGCGCTCACAGGCTCACGCATGCTGCCACTTTTCGCTCAAGCAACGCCTACGACGATTCCCGAATTCACGGAGGCGCTTACGTGCGGGTTGCAGCAGCACGGCGTAACCCCACGCCGGATCGAAGGCCAGGGCGCAGCCTTCCCGGATTTCGACCTCCTGCGGGTCGATCTGACGGAGTCGCAAATGACGCGCGAGTTGCGTCCACCACCGGTCTCGGCAACCACCGGTGATGTCGTGGGGATTGCCCACTTCGAACTCCTTGGCGCTCCGCTCTATTTCGAAAAGGCACCGTTGGAGTTACATCTGATCGCGGAGGGAGTGAAGGCGCGACTGACGATGAACGACGACCGCGGATGTCTGGTGCCGGAAAGCGCGGCCGCCGGTAACGTCTCCGTGCAGATCGCCCGCGCAGCCCTGGAAGCGCTGCTTCATTCAATCGCCGTCGAAGTCGCGGCGAAGCAGGGTTTTGAAGTGCGGAAGACGCGCCTGAGCCTGACTCAGGACGGACCATTGGCCGTCTCATTCCGGGCGGAAGTGACGGCGAAGGTTTTCGTCATGAGCGCGATGTTGGCGCTGACGGGGCGCCTGATGATCGATGACGAACTCAATGCCCGGATTTCCGGTCTCGCCCTCGGCGGCGACGGGATGATCCTCAAACTTGCCGGAGGCTACGCCCGTCCCTACCTGGATCGCTGGGAAGGACGCGTCTTCCCACTGCTGGCCTTCACGTTCGGCGGGTTGAAACTGCGCAATGTCGAACTGACGGCGGGCGACAACGTGCTCGTTCGCGCTCAGTTCGCCTCTGCTTGATCGAGGTTACTTGGCGGCGCTCGCCGTGGCCGTCTTCGGGTTGCGCGTCAGGTCGATCAGATCGTTGAGGATATTCAGCGTCTCGATCTTGACCGCGTCGTAACGGTTCGACTTGTTGGTCGCCTCTTCCTCATCACCGGCCTCGTCCTGCTGGCCCGGAGGCACGATGGCAGTAGTCGCTTCCTTGGCGGGCTTGCCGTCCGCCCCTTTCTTTTCCGGCTTTTCGTAGGTTACGAGTTGAAGCTCCGGTTTGGTCACGTTGTCGAGGGTCACGGTGTAGGTCTTGGACTCCGGCTGCTTGATCTTTTCGCGAGCGACTTTGCGTTTATCCCGGTTAGCTTTGTCTTCATCGATCTCGGTGCGCCGCGCTTTTTCATTGAGCGACACCCGGTTTTCGGCGAGCCGCTTCTTCACTTCCTCGAGATCCTCGGTGATGTAACGGAACTCCGGATCGACGGCGACGCGAGCGGCGGAACGTTGCTTGAGTTCGGTTTTGAAAAGCGGGCGATCCAGCTTCTCGAAATCGACCGGCGGCACGGTATCGTAGGGCAACGGCCCCTTGAGGGCGCTCTCGCCGATGTCCTGGTGATCGAAAAGCGAGGGCAACTTCACGTCGGACTCGACGCCCCGGAGTTGGGTGGAGCCGCCGGCAATGCGATAGAACTTCTGGATGGTCAGTTTGAGCGCGCCGGCTTCGTTGTTGCCGCTGCCGAGGAAGGGCATGATGCGTCCGATCTCGAGCATTGTCTGGACGGTGCCTTTTCCGAAGGTGCTGCTGTCGCCGACGATGACCGCGCGGTTGTAGTCCTGAAGCGCGGCGGCGAAGATTTCGCTGGCCGAGGCGCTGAGACGGTTCGTGCAGACGATCAGCGGTCCGTCCCAGGCGATGGAGGGATCGCGATCCTTGGAGACGTGGATGTTGCCGTTGCTGTCCTTGGCTTGGACGACGGGGCCGCGCTTAATGAAGAGCCCGGTCAGGTTCACCGCTTCCTCGAGCGACCCTCCGCCGTCGCGGCGCAAATCGATCACCAGACCCTGGATGCGCTCCTGCTTGAGCCGGTTGATCAGCGCGAGCACGTCTTTGGTCGTGCTCTTCGCTCCCGCCGCACCGCTGCGTTCCATGTCGGCATAAAACGACGGCAGGACAATCCAGCCGAGGCGGATCGGGTTCCCGTCGGGACCCGGGCGCTCCACGATTTCGGCCTTGGCTTCCTGATCCTTCAGTTTGATTTCCTCGCGCTTGATCTCGATCACTTTGCGCACGGAAGGGTCAGGCGCGTTCACCGGGATGACTTGAAGGCGCACGATGGTGTCCTTCTTGCCGCGGATCATCTCGACGACCTTGTCGAGTTTCATATCCACAGAATCGACGAATTCCTTGTCGCCCTGCGCCACCGCAGAGACGCGGTCGCCGACCTTGAGCCGCCCATCCTTGGACGCCGGCCCACCGGCGACCAGTTCGGCAATCTTGGCGTAACCATCCTCGGAGTGCAGCACCGCGCCAATGCCGACGAGGGCCAGCCGCATGTTAATCTGGAAGTTCTCCAACTCCGAGCGGCTCATGTATTCGGAATGCGGGTCGTAAGTCTGGGCGAGGATGGTCAGGAAACCCTTGATCATGTCCTCCTTGGTCTGCTCCCCGAGATTACGCAGGACCTGGTCGTAGCGCCGGGTAAGAATCTTCGCGGGCGGATCGACTGCATGCTTGTTGAGCGCTTCCTGAAGCATCTCGCCTTCGATGCGCAGCTTCCAGAGTTGGTCGGCTTCGAATTCGTCCTTGGGCCAGGGCGCTTTCTGCCGATTGATCTCCACCGAGCGATCACCCGTGAAATCGTATTTCACCTTGAGCAATTCCTTCACCTTGCCCACGCGATCTTCGACCCGCTTCTTGTAAATTTGGAAGATTGTGAACGCGGGCTCGGGATTGCCAAGCAGCACATCGTTATGCAACGAGCCGCCAAACTTGGCCGTGAAGAGATCGATGTCCTTTTGGGTGAAGTAGAGGTGGTTGTAATCGAGCCCGTCGAGGTAGTTCTTGAGGAAGGTCTGGGAGACTTTTTCGTCGAGCTTTTTGCGGCTGTAATGTCCCTGTTCCAGCAGTCGTCCGACAGAGATTTCGATCTGCCCCGGATCCGGCGTATCGGCCGCCACACCGGCGAGGGCGAGGGCCATGATCGAAGCCAGCGGCAACAGATAAATACGAAGATATTTCATGAAGAGTTTTGGGGCTTTGGAGACGGCTGAGCAAGCTGACAGAATTCGACGAAAGCGCAAACCTGACTTCTTAAACTTGCGGTCGGGCGCAGGATGGCTTCGTCTGCGGGTGCGCTCGCGGGTGCAATAAACCGCTCTTTACTCATGCCACTCGACTCTTTCACCGGCGGAATCTTCGATACGAACTGCTTTTTTCTGCCCGACGCCGCGATCCTCATCGACGCACCGCAAGGCGCCGCCGACTGGCTGACCGAAAGCGGCTACCGCGTTGCCACCCTGCTCCTGACCCACGGTCACATCGACCACGTCTGGGACGCCGCCCGCATCCAGAGCGAGCATCAATGCCGCGTCGGCTACCACGCGGACACGGAACAGATGGTCACCGAGCGGGATTTCTTCAAGAACTTCGGTTTCGGCTGGGAGATCGAACCAATCACGCCCGGCTTCCATATCGCGGAGAGCAGCTCGGTGAAGGTCGAAGGTGTGGATTTCCAAGTCCTTCTAGTGCCCGGACATTGCCCCGGCAGCCTCTGTTTCTTGGAAAAGGAATCGCACGTCCTTTTCGGCGGCGACGTGCTTTTCGCCGGCGGCGTGGGACGCTGGGATCTCCCCGGTGGCGACGGCCCGCTTCTCTTCATTGGCATCAAGGAAAAGCTCTGGCCACTCGGCGACGATGTGACCGTTCTCCCCGGCCACGGCCCGGCGACGAAGATCGGCATCGAGCGCGAGACGAATCCCTACGTTGGTAACAATAGCGACGCCGTCTGATCGCGCCGGATTGCTACATCCGCTCCGGCACTTCGATGCCGAGCAGGCCGAGGCCTTGCTTGAGCACCCGCGCGGTCACATCGCACAAGGCGAGACGGCTGGCCCGAGTCGCGCCTTCGCTTTTCAGCACCGGGCACGACTCGAAGAAGCTGTGGAAGGTGGCGGCGAGTTCGTAGAGGTAATTGGCGAGAATGTTCGGGCGGTAGTCGTCGAGAACCTGCGGCAGTACTTCGCCGAAGTGCAGGAGCTTCCTGGCCAGCGCGAGTTCCGCGGGCTCGGTGAGGCTGACCTCTGATTTTTGGCTTCCGATCTCCTCGCCTGCCTTGCGGAAGATCGAGCGGATGCGGACGTAGCTGTATTGCAGATAGGGCGCGGTGTTGCCTTGAAAGCTGAGCATTTTGTCCCAGGAAAAAGTGTAGTCACTCTGCCGGTTCGGAAGCAGGTCGGCGTATTTCACCGCGCCGAGGCCGACGATGCGGGCGATCTCGCGACGTTCGACATCGGGAAGGTCGGGGTTTTTCTCGACGACGAGGACGAGCGCGCGCTCTTCGGCTTCATCGAGAAGTTCGGCGAGTTTCACGGTTTCGCCGCTGCGGGTCTTGAAGGGTCGGCCGTCGGGACCGAGAATCGCGCCGAACCAGACGTGCGCCATGCGGACCTGGGCGGCGAGTTCCGGGTGCCAGCGGCGAAAGATGGCGGTGAGCTGCCGGAAATGAAGCTGCTGCCGGCCATCGGTCAGGACGAGGATTTCATCCGGCGACCACGTCTTCAGCCGGTATTCGAGCGTGGCGAGATCGGTCGTGGTGTAGTTCGATGCGCCGTCGCTTTTCTGGACGAGGGCGGGGTTCGGGCGCCAGCCGTTCTGATCCTTGATGAGGAACGGATCTTCCTCCGGTTTGAGGGTGCCGTCGGAGAAAACGCAAAGCGCGCCTTCGCTTTCGGTCGCGATTCCGCGGGCCCGCAATTCTTCGACCACGCCCTTGAGCTGCGGATTGTAAAAGCTCTCGCCAAGCATGACGTCGAACTTCACGCCCAGCCGGGCGTAGATCGTATCGAACTGGTCTTGGGAAAGCCGCTGCATCTCGTGCCAGAGCGCGAGATTCTCCGCATCGCCATCCTGCAGCTTCACGAGTTCCTGGCGCGCGCTTTCGAGGGTGGCCGGATTCTCCTTACACCGCGCACTGATCAATTTGTAGAGCCGCTCCATTTCGCCAATCGGATCGGCCTCCAGGGCCGCCCGATCGAGTTCCGTCTTAAAGCCGACCAACAGCATGCCGAACTGCGTCCCCCAGTCCCCGATGTGATTATCGCGCACGACTTCGTGGCCGATGAACGTCGCGATCCGGGCGAGTGCATCGCCAAGAATGGTCGAGCGGATGTGGCCGATGTGCATCGGCTTGGCGACATTCGGCGAGCTGAAGTCGATGACGATCTTCTTCCGAGCGAGTGCCGGCACGCCCAGCCGCGTGTCCCCGAGCAACTGCGCAAATTGCTCAACCAGCCACTCCGACTTGATGCGGAAATTGATGAACCCCGCACCCGCGATCTCCAGCGGGGCGCACATGTCCGCCACCTCGAGCTTGTCGATAATCTGCTGCGCGACTTGCCGCGGATTGGCCCGCTGCTGCTTGGCCAGCACCATCGCCACGCTTGTCTGGTAATCGCCAAAGCGAGGGTCCGTCGCCGCCTGCACTTGGGCATTCACGGCGCCGAAATCGGCGAGCGCGATGCGGAGACGGGAGGCAAGGAGTGAAGAAATGGTTTCCATGAAAGCTGGTTTCCCCCGCGGGTCATTCTAAGCGGAGTGTAACGAAGTCGAAGAGCCGCGAGACAGCCGAAGGCAATCCCGTGGAACTTCGCCCCTGATGATCTCTGGAAGAGCGTCGGGGTTCTTCGACTCCGTTTCGCTACGCTCCACTTCGCTCAGAATGACGGGCAGGGAGAGAGATTACGCCTTCACCGGCGCGTTGTTTTCGAAAATCCCGAGGATCTCCTCCGCCGAAACCGCCGTCCCCAATCGGTCACGCACCGCGCGATCGTTGAGAAACTTCGCGATCGCCGCGAGCGTCCGCAGGTGCGTCTGAAATTGATCCTTCGGCACGACGAACAGGACGATGAATTTCACCGGCGCATTGTCGAGCGAGTCAAACTCGATCCCCGTCATCGACCGCCCGAAAGCCGCGACCACTTTATCCACGCGATCCGACGACGCGTGCGGAATCGCGATCCCAAAACCGATTCCCGTGCTCATCGTCTCCTCGCGCTGCCGCAGGGCGCCGAGGACTACATCCCGATCCGGCGGCTTTACCTGCCCCTGGGCGACCAACAGATCGACCAATTCCACGATCGCGCTCCATCGTTCCGTCGATTTCATTTCCGGCAGGATTTGATCGACTGTGAGGAGATTGCCGAGCGTCATGCGAGAAAGTGATCCTTTGGGAAAAGTGAGGGCGACTGTAACCATGAGCATTTCGTTGACAAGCGGGATTTCAGACGCCTCCGCGGGCGAAATAACCGCCGCGGACGGAGCGGCGGACCGCGTCCTCTCGCTCCGCGCTGCGGCGCTTTTTTGAACAAATCCTGCTCGCCTCCCGCGGCAGCTTCCGCCATTTCATCGGGCACATGAGAATACTTTTTACCGGCAGCGAAATGGACCCGCTCGCGCGCACCGGCGGACTGGGCGATGTGCTGGAAGCGCTCCCCGCCGCCCTCGCCGCGCGCGGTCACGAGGTCAGCGTGGTCCTGCCCTGCTATCGCGGCCTGCGCGAAAACCCCAAATTCGGCGTGCGCAGCACCGGCGTGCAGATGCCGGTCCAGGTCGGCTCGAAGGTTCTGCCCGCGGAGATTCTCGAATGCACGGCGTCCAATGGCGTGCAGGTTTTTCTCATCCGGCGCGACGAATACTTCGACCGGTCGGGCTACTACGGTGTGGAAGGGCGCGATTACGACGACAACGCCGAACGCTTCATTTACTTCTCGCGCGCCGTCGTGGAACTCGCGCGCCGGGCCATCCCGCCGCCGGACATCATCCACGCGAATGACTGGCAGACCGCGCTCGTGCCGGTGATGGTGAGGGAGCGGAAGCTGCCGTTCAAGACGGTGCTGACGATCCACAATCTCGCGTATCAGGGAAGTTTCTGGGGACTCGATTTCGCGCTGACGAATCTGCCGGGACATTATTTCTCGGCCACCGGCGTGGAATACTTCGGGAACCTGAACCTGCTCAAAGGCGGGTTGCTTTACGCCGATGCGCTGACGACCGTGAGCGAGCGGTACGCGCGGGAAATTCAGACGCCGGAGCAGGGCGCGGGGCTCGACCCGGTGGTGCGTGAGCAGGCGCGGAAATTGACCGGCATTCTGAATGGCGCGGACTACGACATCTGGAATCCGGCGACGGACATGCTGCTGCCCCAGCGCTACACCCCGCAGAAGCTCGCCGGCAAGCGGTCATGCCGGGAAGCGTTGCTTGCGGAGTGCGGCCTGGCGCCGGAACCCGCCGGCCCGGTCCTCGTGATGGTGACGCGACTGACCCATCAGAAAGGAATCGAGTTGCTCTTCCCGCTCCTCGATCGCCTGCTCGCGGACGATGTGCGCCTGATCATCCTGGGCGAGGGGCATGTGGCCTTCGAGCGGGAGCTGGGCATTGCGAGCCGGCGGCACCGGGAGCGGTTTGCCTTTCGCGCGGAGATGGATGAGGCGCTGGCCCATCGGATGTATGCGGGGGGAGACGCCTTCCTGCTGCCTTCGCACTACGAGCCGTGCGGGCTGAGCGCGATGTATGCACTGAAGTACGGCACGCTGCCGATCGCCCGCGCCACCGGCGGGCTCTACGAGAGCATCCAGGATTACGACCCGACGAATGAGAGCGGGTACGGTTTCCTATTTTACGATTACACGACCGAGGCGCTGTGGGATGCGATCATGCGAACCCGGCACCATTTCGCGGAGCCGAATACATGGGCGGCACTCCAGCAGCGGGCGATGGCCTGCGACTTTTCCTGGGCGAACGCGGTGCCGCGCTACGAGGAGGTGTATCGGCGCGCCCTGCACGGCTCCTGACCGATCAGGCCGAGGTCAGGAGTATTTGACGCTCTTGCCGGGCTCCATCTCGTAGTTGAGCGTGAGCCGGTCGGCCGCGTGGTTTTTGATCACATCGGCGACGAATTTCATAAAGATGGCGTCGTCCTGCGTCATCGCGAGCTTGTCCATCGACTCGAAATCGAGCGCGATGAAGAACGGCCACTCGGACTTCGGATCAATGTTCTTGCCGCACCGCACGCTGAGCACTTCGGGGATTTTGAGCAGAGTCATGCGCGTCGTCATCATGAGTTGTTCGAGCTTCGCCGGGGTGACTTCGGGCTTGAGCTTGTAGAGCGTGACGTGATGAACCATGCGGAAAAGGTGCGACGGGGTGAGAGTGAAGGGGAAGCGGTGGCGAAGGACAAGCCTGAGAATGACAAAAGCTGGACGAGCGTATCGTCCAGCTTTCGCCAGGAAGTCGTTATTGGATGCCGGGACTTATCGTTTCCAGTCGAGCGCCCCCTTCATGATCGCATACACGTAGCCGACGGTGAGGATGCCGACGAAGCTGAGCATGCTCCAGAAAATGCCGGTGCCGTGCTGCACGATAAACTCGCGATACACCACCGCCCACGGATACATGAAGACGATCTCGATATCGAAGAGGATGAAGAGCATCGCCACGAGGTAGAACTTCACGCTGAAGCGCGGCTGCGCCTCACCCACCGCCAGCATGCCGCACTCGTAGGCGGTGTCCTTGGTGGCGTTGGTCTTCGCAGATTTGCCAAGTATCACGCTCACGATGAGCGCGGACGCGGCAAAGCCTATCGCCACGATGACCTGCAAAAAGACCGGCAGATACTCTATCATCTTCCTGAGAAAGCCCCTGACAGACCGCGCTTAGGCCGTGGCCGGAGCCGGTGCTTTGGGCGGGATGATTTCGAGCGTCGCGAGTTGTTTGGGGATGCCCTTATACTTTTTCTGGTCTTTTTTGACCATGCCGCGGGCAACCAGGTTTTGCAGTTTCTCGTAAGCACGCAGACGCAGCATTTCTTCCCCACCACTGGCCGCATTGCGGGCCTTCAGGTTCTCATGAACGAGGTCGAACAGTTCTTTGAACTCGAAAGAGCTTTTCGAAGAGAGAACAGCAGCCAGTTCTTCGGTTACCAAATCAGGAAGCCGGCGGGAGAAAGCGGTTTTCTTGTGCATAGGCATAGGGCGCGCAGAATATCACACGATTGCCTTTTCACGAACAAAATTTCTGCCACCGACAATTTTACTTATAACTGCGGAACGGATGGAGCCGGAGCCGCCGGCAACGCCGGTTTTGGGACGGGCGTGTTGGGCGGGGGTGCTGGCTCGTTCCCGCTGGCTGGTTTTTCGGAAAGATCAGAAGGTTTTGGAGTTGCCACGGGCGGCGTCAGTTGGAAGGTGCTGGGATCGAGTTTCAAGCCCCCGGCGAGGGCACTCTCAATCATGGGAAAAGCCGCCGCTACGGCCCCGCCCAGCGTCCCGATCAGGACTTGGTTGAACGTCAGCGTGCCGACCGACTCAATGAGCGTCCCTTCCGGCGTCACCGACTGCGAATACACGCTCGGCTTGAGATGTTTGCCGATCGCCTCGGCGCTCGGCAGCTTGCCGGCATCGATGTATTGGCCAGCCTCCGGGCTGAAAGCAAGCGACATGGCGATAAATGGTCGCAGCGTTCCATAGGAACGCTCGAAGAGGGTCTTCAAATCCAAATAACCGAACCCGGCAGTCGGAATACCCACCGCCTTCACCGTCGGTCCGTAAGCCGGAGTGCTCACGATCGCCGCCTGCCCGGTTTTCAACTGCTCCAGGGCCGCGGCAATCTCCGGCTGGCTGAATCCGACTACCAAAAACTTCTCCGTCAACGCGGCAGTCGGAGTCACCGCCACGAGACCCTCCGTGACCGGACTTTGATAAAGCGTCACCCCTTCCTCCTCCTTGCGGCCCCAAGCCGGACTGCCGGGAAGTCCACCCGTGAAAACCTCGACAAAGCTCTTCGCGGTCGCACCGTCGCGCACATCCAACGCCAGCAAAGCCGACGGCTGACCCGAGTTTTCCACCCAGTTCGCGACGACCCCAAACTCCGGCCCGAACGCCTTGCCAAAATCACCCCATTTCAGGCCCTTGTCGGTCAGCCCCTTCTCCATCGCGGCGAAGCCGGGCAGGAACGCCCCGAGGGCGAGCGACGACTCGGGTATTTCCAGCGTCGTCGGGAGCGCCGTCGCGTAGGTCAGAAAAGTGCCCGGACTGCTGAAAGCGAGCGTGCTCCGCCCCAGCGGGGGCTCGGCCGCATTGCCGGGGCTCAGGAGAAAAAGTGTGTCGCGCGTTTGCTCGCCCTCAAACTTCGTCCCCCACGCCACCGCCTGCATCTTCTTCAAATCCTCGACCTGCTTCGGCTCAAGCGTCTGGCCACTCGCGACGAGCAGCGACACCAGCCGCTCCGTGAGCACGCCCACCTGCGCGAAAAGCACCACCTCGCCATCGACCGGCAGCCGCGTCGTCGATTTTTGGAAAAGCGCATTCGTCGAGAGCGCATTCGCCCCCAAGCCTTGCGGCACGGCGTCGATCGTCCGGCGGAGCAGTTCGAGGTCATTCGAAACGAAATACCAATCGTCGCGAAACGCTTCACCCACGGTCGTGTCCTGATACGTAAAAGTCTCGATCTCCGTCTTACCCTGCATCGTCAGATCCGATTTCCCTGCCGGCCAGGCGCGCTTCAAATCCGCGCGCGGCTCGGCGAGCAGCGCTTTCGCCTCGGCCTTCCGGCCGGAAAACGAAATCCCCGCGAGGAAGCGCGGCGCGGTCCCATCGATGGACGTCACCGCAAGAAAAGCCTCCCCCGCTTCCAGCCGCGCGACCTGCGCCAGCTTCTCCTCCCAAAACTTCATCTGCGGCGCATTCGCGCGCGGCTTGGCCAGAAAAGCCTGCACTTCCGGTTCCGCACCGATCTGCGCCAAGCCCGTCTGCGGCCAGCGCTCAGCGGTGCGTTTCAAATCGGGGAAATGCACAAACAAGATCGTCTCCGCCGGCGCCAGCTCGGTCGCCCGCGTGTGTGGACCGACCGTCTTTTTCAAGACCAGGAACGCCGCCGCGACGGCGAGGGCCACGAGCACAATGACTCCGGGAATGACTTTCTTCATAGTTTGCGGCGGCAATGAACGCGGAAACCGTGCCGGAGCGAAGAGTTTTTCCGCCTTCGGCTAAGGCTCCCGATAAACGCCCACCGCCCGCAACCCTCCGGTGCTGACTTCAAACACCTCGACGCTGACCGGCCAGGCCGTCGCGCGATAGGCGTCGAAGACCATCGGGTAGTAATCCTGATAATTGCTCGCCAGCACGGGAAAGACATAGGCCGTAAACCGGTTCGGCACGACGAGTAACACCTTCTCGCCCAGCGTGTCCTTGAACAGCTTCAGAAATTTCGGCGCCAGCACCGCACTGGCCACGATCGGGCGATCGGAGCGGAGTTCCGCGTATTGAATGACTTGCTTGCGATCCCGCTCGTAGCGCGGCTTGAGCGTCGCGAGATCCGCCGCCGCTGCCGGGGCCGCAAGCTCCTGGATGGCTCCCGCCTCCACCCGAAACTGGCCCAGAATCTTCCGCGAAGGATAAAGGTAATCGATCCCGTCCACCACCACCGGCGCGATCACCGTCCGCTGCGCGCCGGGAATCTCCCAAGTCACTTCCCGGCGCATCGATTTCGGCTCCAGCAGCACGCGCCACTTGAAATCCACCGGCAGCTCCTCGGCGGGACTGGGGATGGCGAGAAACGGTGCGAGGACGAGGGGGAGCAAATTCGAAATCCGCAATCCGAGCCGGGCGCAGAGCGACAGCCGCGGGCGCAGGCGGGGCAAATCCGAATCCAATTCGAAGGAAGTGAAAGCCGGAAAACGGAAACAACCGCCGCCCCATCCATTTCCTGATTTCTCCCCGTTCGGGTTTGTTTCGAATTTCGACTGTCGGATTTCGGATTCTCCCGTTGCCACTTTCGCCTTTGCGCCCCCGGCACGCCTCGTATCTTCCGCGCGATGATCACCTTTCTCGAAGGCACGCTCGCCGAGGCGTTGCCCACGCATGTCGTCGTGAATGTTCAGGGAGTCGGGTATCATGTGGGCATTCCGCTTTCGAGCTACGACAAGCTCCCCGCCGTCGGCGCGCCGATCAAGATTTTAACGCATCTCCAGGTCCGCGAAGACGCCCACGTCCTCTTCGGTTTCATGAGCCACGCCGAGCGCGACCTCTTCCGCCTGCTCGTCACGCACGTCAGCGGCATCGGCCCGAAAACCGCACTCGATGTCCTCAGCGGAATCACCGTGACCAATTTCAAAGCCGCGGTCGTCAACGGCGACGCCGGTCTGCTCGCCAAGACCAAAGGCATCGGCAAAAAAACCGCCGAACGGATCATCGTCGAGTTAAAGGACAAAGTCGGCATCGCCGCCGCCTGGGAAGCCGCCAGCGCCGCTCAGGCGCCGACGCCCGAGGAAGCCCGCGTGACCGACGCCGTCCTCGCGCTGATCGCGCTGGGCTACAAACAGGTCGATGCCCACAAAGCCGTGAAGCAGGCGCAGGAAAAAGGCGGCGCGGCGCAGGCCACCGAAGACCTTGTCCGCGCCGCATTGAAGATTCTTATCTGAGCATGACCACCGCGCACGATCGCCTGGCCGCCATTCGCGCCGCCCTGCCGCCGGAAGGCCTCTTCGCCGACAAGGACTGGCTGCTCTCGCCCGAGCCCTTCGTCATCGACGCCAGGCTATCCGAGCAGCTCGAAAAGCTCGGCCACCGGCTGAACCTCTTCAACCAAGCCTGCAACGAACTTTACCAGCGCAGCATCTCCGGCAAACAGCCCGCCTGGATCGCGGACTATCTCGACCGTGGCAAACCGCCGGAGCTGGTCGAATACGCGCGCCGCAAACAATTCCGCGCCGAGCTCCCGCGCGTCATCCGCCCCGACCTCGTGCTCACCGAGGAAGGCTTCACCATCGCCGAGCTCGACACCGTCCCCGGCGGCATCGGCCTCACGCAATGGCTGAACCAAACCTACGCCGCCTTTGGCACGCATGATGTGATCGGCGGCGCGACCGGCATGGTCGAAGGTTTCCGCACCATCCTCGGCGGAGCCGGCACCGTCCTTGTTTCCAAAGAAGCAGCCACCTATCGCCCGGAGATGCATTATTTGAGCCGCCTCACGGACGGAGCCGTACGCGTCCACGAAGCGGAAACCTACTCTCCCCGCCGTCATTCTGAGCGGAGTGAAACGGAGTCAAAGAATCCCGCGGCTCCATCTTCCCTCTACCGCTTCTTCGAGCACTTCGACCTGCCCAACATCCCGAGTGCGCCCGCGATCATGCAGGCCGTCGCCGATGGCACCGCGCAAATCACGCCTCCGCTCAAACCCTACCTCGAGGAAAAACTCTGGTTCGCCCTCTTCTGGCTGCGCCCGCTGCGCGAGTTCTGGCGGCGCGAGTTGAGCGAGCGCCACTTCCTCGAATTGCAAAAGGTCATCCCCTACACGTGGATTCTCGACCCCCAGCCACTCCCGCATCACGCCGTCATTCCATTTTTGGAGATCCAGTCCTTCGACGAGCTGAAAACCTTTTCGCAAAAGCAGCGGGAGTTGATTTTGAAAATCAGCGGCTTCCACGAAACCGCCTGGGGCAGCCGCAGTGTCGTGCTCGGCTCCGACGCTTCACAGACCGAGTGGCAGACCGCGATCACCGATGCACTCGCCGAGTTCCCCACGCATCCGCACATTCTCCAACGCTTCCACAAGGGTCGGCTCGTCAATCAGCCCTTCCTCAACGCCACGAGCGGCCAGATCGAAGTGCTGCACGGGCGCGTCCGGCTGTGCCCGTATTATTTCGTCATTGAGGGCCAAGCCGAACTGCGCGGCGCCCTGGCCACCGTTTGTCCGGCGGACAAGAAACTCCTCCACGGGATGAAGGACGCGATCATGGTCCCGACCGCCGTGGCCGCCGAATAGGGGAAAATTCGAAATCTCGAAATCCGAAAAGATGGAATCTGAGAAAAGGCTGCCGACGCGAACCGTCCGTTTCCCTGCTTACCACCGATTGGAATTTGTTTCGGATTTCGAGATTCGAATTTCAGATTTTTCCTACTGTCCCGGCAGGGAGATGCCGCGAATCTTTCGGTAGAGCGAAACAGCATAGGTATCAGTCATGCCGGAGACAAAATCGATCATCCGCAGGAGGCGCTGATAGGGGCTGGTGTCGGGTTCGCGGTTCGGGCCGAGGCTTTGCTCGGGGACCAGTTTCAACAGCTTGCGGCTGCGCGGGCTGGCGTGTTTTCCCCGCCGCGCGACATCACTCACCGCGGCGACGAAATCATCGAGCAACCCACCGAGCACCGCGAAGCCCGCGGCTTCGATTTCCACTCCACGCGGCGTGCTGTAGATGGTTTCGACGGAGCGGAGTTTGATCGCTTCGAGTTCCGCACCTGCGGGAATGTGATCGATCAACGGCTGATCGAAATCCCCGGCCATGATCGCGTCTTCCTTGGCGAGGAAAAGCTCTGCCGTCTGCTGGACCGCAGCCCCGATGGCCAGCGCGCGAAGAAACTCAATGCGCTCCTTCTTCTCCCGCATCTGCTCGGCACGGGCGCCGATGTCCTCTTTGCCGATGACTCGCACGAAGCGGTCGCGCACTTCCTCGTATTCGAGATAACCGAGGCGGAAGCCGTCCTCGAAATCGACGAGCCGATAGCAGAGGTCGTCGGCGGCTTCGACGAGGAAAGCCAGCGGATGCCGCGCCCACCAGGAATGGAGCGGCGTGCGTCGGATGAGCCCGCAACGATTCGCGACTTCCGTGAAGAATTCGCGCTCGCTCTGGAAGAAGCCAAATTTTTTGGTGCTCGCGCCTTCATGAACGTGCGCTTTTTCCGGGACGAGCGCCTCGATCGGATATTTCGTGAACGCGCCCAGCGTGGCGCAGGTCAGGCGCAGGCCGGGATTGTCCGGCATCTGGAGGCGCGTGATGAGCCGGAAACCTTGGGCGTTGCCTTCGAAGAACTGGATGTCCTGCTGTTCGTTCTTTTTCAGCATCGTCCGCGCGTCCTGCGCGACTTTTGAGTTCTCGAACCAGACGCGGATGGCGTCCTCGCCGCTGTGCCCAAAGGGCGGATTCCCGAGGTCGTGCGCGAGCGCCGCGGCGGAGACGATGGCGCCAAAATCCGAAGCATGAAAACCGGGCAATTCCCCGCGCTCCACGATGGCCGTGCCGACGATGGTGCCGAGCGAACGCGCCGCGCTGGCGACTTCCAGCGAGTGCGTGAGGCGGGTGCGGACGTAGTCGTTGTCGGCGAGGGGAAAGACCTGGGTCTTGTCCTGCAAGCGACGGAACGCCGACGAAAAAATGATCCGGTCCGAGTCCCGCTGGAAGGGGGAGCGCTGCGGTTCGGCGCCGGCAGTGCTGGTGCTGCCGAGGCGTTCGGCGCTGAGGAGTTTGGGCCATTGCATGCTCATGGTTGTTTGGTCGCGGCGCGTTGGAGGAAAAATTGGAAGGCGAGTTCAAACACGAGGAACGCCACGGCGGCGAGGACGAACCAATGAAAGATGGGTTTTCCGAGAATCAGATCATCGAAGTCCTCCCGCCCCTCGACGAAGAATCCGCGCTGGCCTTTCTCGCTGAGCTGCTCGGGCAGGAGCGTGCGGTCGATCGGGCGCAGGTCGCTTTCGTCCGGCGGCGGATTGACGGCGTAGGCATGCAGCAGCTTGCCGCTGCGCATGAGATAAAATCCCAATTCGTCCGGCACAAAGGAAACGCCGACCCGCTCGCCGAGCGGCTCGGCTTTGACTTCGAGCAATTCGCCCGACGGTTTGCGGAGCGGCGCTTTCTCCAGCTCGGTTTTCCACACTTCGTCGGCGACCGGCTCACCCAGGAGCGAGGACGACGGCAGCGGTTCGTCGCTCGTGATGTTCTTCACGAGTTCCTGCATCCAGGCGGGGAAGATGCGTTGCCGGGCGAGGTTGCTGGAGAATTCGCTGACCGAAAAATTGAGGAAGAGCATCGTGCCGAGGCCGTGATTGAGGCTGGCCATCGCGGGCGTGTCGTCGGCGTAGGTGAGGAGCACATGGCCCGCACCGGTCGAGCCAGCGTCGTAGAGGTCGTAGAATTCGAGGAGCGCGAGGTTCTGCCGATTCGCACCGCGAAAAAGCCGGAGGTAGCGCGATTTGAAATCGCCCTTGATGATCTGCTGCGCGCCGGTGCCGACGTTCCTCGCCACGCGCCGATTGCCGAGCTTGAGCGGGAGCGGCGCGGCGATGGCCTTCTCGATGGCGGCGCAATTGGCAGCATCATTCTCGCCATCGAGGAAATAGACCACGCCACCGCCGTGGAAAGTGAAGTCTGCGACGAGCTTCGTTGCGGCGTCGTTCAAGCGTCCGGCCCGGGTGAGGAAAATCTTCCGCACGCCGGCGAGCTTCGCGCTCGTCACGCCGGCCGCGGGGACATGCTCCGGGAGGAGTGAGCCCGCGAGGTTGTCGTAGGGATTGAGCGCGGTTTTGAGGAAGAGGACGGCGTCCTTCTGCGGATCCGGGACATCCGAGACGATCAGGATGCCTTCCTTTTCCATGACCGGGATGGTGAGAAAAAAGCGGTCGTCGAGCGCGAGGTCATCCGGCGCGAGGCTGATTTCGCACAGGTGCAGGCCCGGCCCGCCGGGCGGCACGGGGAGTGTGACTTTCGCCGTGGACCACGGTGCGACGGAAACGTCCTTCTCGAAGGTGGTCCGCGCATCGAGCACGACTTTGAGCGGTTCCTGCATCGGCTGATCGCGAAAATTTCCGATCTCGATTTCGAGCGTCACGGTGTCACCGGCCAGCACCTGCGACTGGTTGATCGACGCGCCGAGGATCGCCCGGTTGTCCGGCTGGGGCGGAGCCACATCGACGAAGAACAACCGCGCATTCGGCGGCAGCGCCGTGAAGTCCACGTTCGCCCAGTTTCGCCGCTGGAAGTCCGACAAATAGTAGATCTCCGGGTGGCTCGCATCCTTCGCCAGCAGTCGTGCGGCGACCTTGTTGGCCTGCGTAAAGTCAGCGCGACCGAGCCCCGCTTTCAGTTCCGTGACGAAGCGCTTCGCCTCGCCGTGATTGCGCGAAAGCTCGAAGAAGCACGACTTCGCACCCTGCCCGGCGGTGATGATATTCACCGTGTCGTCCGCGCCGAGCGTGGCGAGGATCTTGTCCGCCTCAGTCTCCGCGCGCTGCCGACTGCTCACCCCGCCGCCCTTGTGCTCCATGCTCAGCGAGTGATCGAGGATGATCAGCACGGCACGCCCGGCGTTCTGATCCGTCGTCGATCCGAAGCGCGGGAGCAGCGGTTTCAAAAACGCGAGCAGGAGCAGAATCAAAAAAAGCGTGCGCAGCAGGAGGAGCAGAAGATGCCGCCAGCGAAAGATGCGGGCGCGCTGCGCGATGGTCTCGCGGATGTGCTTCACCGAGGAGAATTCGAAGAGCCGCGGGAACTGGAGATTGAGCAGATGAATGAGCAGCGGCAGGCCGACAAGCAGCGCAAGGCCGGGAAGGAGCGCGGAATTGAGGAAGCTCATGGCCGTTGGGAAACCGTGGTCCCCTCCCCTGTCATTCTGAGCGAAGCGAAGAATGACGGGGTGGATGGGAACGCGTATTTCATGCGGGGGCGTTCACGGTTAGCGCGCGCTTTCATTGGTTCCACGGAAGCCGAGATACGCCTCGAGCGCATCGAGATACGGCCGGCGGGAATCGATGAGTCGATGCTGGATTTGCCGCAAGTCGGCTTCGCGAGCGAGGTCGGTGACGATCCGCTGCATGTGCGCCTGGTAAGCGGCGCGGATTTCCTCGGGATCGACCTGCACGGTCTCGGCGGTTTCGAGATCGACGAACTTCGCGACGTTGAACGCGGGCAGGTTCAGTTCGTCCGGGTCGGCGATTTGCAGGAGCAGGATCTCAAACTTCCGATGCACGAATTGCGCGAGCGCATCGAAGAGCGCGGTCGTGTCGTCGAGGAAGTCGGAGAGGATGACGATGCGCCCGCGCTTCTTGAAGAGCGGCACGCATTCGTGGACGGCGGCCGCCATGCCCGTGCTCTGCGACGGGCGGACGCGCTCGAGTTCCGTGACCATCCGGTGCAGGTGCCGCCGCGTTCCGCCGGGGGCGAGGAATTGCGTGATCTTGTGGGCGAAAAGCACGAGCGCGGCTTTGTCGCTCTGCGCCATCATCAGGTAGGCGAGCGCCGCGGCGATCTTCGCGGCGACGATGTATTTAGACGCCCGCTTTTCTCCCGCGTAACGCATCGACCCGCTGATATCGACCAGGAGGTACGCCGTCATGTCCGTCTCCTCCTCAAACTGCCGCAGATACAGCCGCTTCGTGCGCCCATAGACGCGCCAATCAAGCCGCGCGAGATCGTCGCCCGGCACGTATTCCTTGTAGTCCGCAAACTCCGCCGCCGAGCCGCGATAGGGCGACTTGTGCTTCCCCGCGTAGTAGCCCTCGACCGTCGCCTTCGC
>Ga0105047_10005589_pt1 | contig 21518 bp, 20 predicted proteins | sample MAT04_FD_78384 | JGI IMG/M metagenome (GOLD analysis project Ga0105047, IMG submission 78384) | Freshwater microbial communities from Lake Fryxell liftoff mats and glacier meltwater in Antarctica - MAT-04 (megahit assembly) | ecosystem: Environmental > Aquatic > Freshwater > Ice > Liftoff... | reverse complement strand
CTTAAGCTTCCTTCAGATCCCACCTCACAGTGGACACCCTTGCTCGCGGCTAGTGAACCAGTTTGAGTCAGCTCACAGCGGACTTTCACCGCCTACATTTGCGCCGTGCCCGGCGCACCACTTTGTGACACCTTCTCCCGTAAAACGGGAGAAGGGAATCATATAAGTTAGTTCGTTACGTTTTTCAGTTCCTGTATAAAGGCTCGCAACGACGGTATTGTGCTAAAAAGTTTTCCAGTTCCACTAGAATGTCTCTCAACATCGATGCTAAGCAGTAAAAGAATTACTAACACTGTGAATATTATTATTATTTAAAGGCGCTTGTTGAAAAAAATTCCATATAGAATATTCTTGAGATTTTTCCAAACTGGTAAAAATATCCAGCTTTTGAGCTACTGAATAATATTGTGGATTATTTTTATAACAGCTTAAACAATATAATGCTGCATCTCTAGTCAAAGGAATTTTTGTGGCAACATAAAAATCCTCAAGTGCTGTTAAAGTTCTTCTCTCAATTTTACTATGATCAACGTTTTCCAGACTGGCTTTCGAAGTAATTTTACCGCTTAAGAGTAAAGCACATGCCAAGCTTACATAACCACTATATATAGACTTATTTGCACGTAAGCATAAAATAAAGCTATCAAAATCTGCTGCCCCTATTTCTATAGTTAATTTAATAGGTGAAAACAGTACTTTTCCTTCAGAAATTACATCAGCAATATTTCTTAATAATTCATCAGCCGTCATGATAAATGCTGTTACCCCAGCTTTTTTTAACACGGAAGAAAAAACAGATTTTTCTTGGTAGCCTCTTATCAGTAGATCATCTTTATAGGCAATTAAATAATATTTTGCTACATCAAAAGTTAAATCAATTTGTGAAGCATAATAAAAATAATCTAACGAACGTAATAGACGTTCTTCATGAAATGCATTTATTTCTTCTTCAGTATTTATATTTTCATGCAAATCTGAATAGTTATCAATTTCACCATTTAATAATAAAGCACATGCAAGAGGTGCGTATGGAGCATAGGGGTTTTGAGGATATGAATTATGCAAGGCTATCAGTATTGATTCCAAATTTCTTGAATCAATATCTAAATTTACATAAATTGATTCAAATTTCCATGCCCCATATTTACTTTCCTTTATTATTGCAGCTAACTGAATAATCAATAAATAAGCGTAGTATTCCATATTAAAGTTCTCAAATAATATCTGTTTATGCAGCAGGAGATGCAATCGCGTTTATGGTCACGTCTATTTCTTCAATTTTATTCATTCTATTGATATTGAACGCAAAGAAAAAAGCCTGTCCACAATATAGTTTGCTCACAGCTGCAGGAATAAACAGCGTTAATACGTTCAAAATCTCAGATAAAATAGGCTTCCAGGACCAGGATAAACGATGCTGGTGCATAACATCATCATAACTATGCAAATGGATTTTAAAATTACTGATAAAATTATCAAGATTCGGAAAGTCTTGCATAATAAACTCATCGACTCGTTTTTGCAAACCAGCCGCTAATTCCATTGTCAGATTTGCAGCAGAAATATCACTTGTCAAAAGTTTATTGCCATAGTCATACATGTTATCAATTTTTAGCCTTAACTGATTAATTTTATTTGCAAATACTTTGTCTTTATATTGATTTAATTTTTGTGTTATTTCGTGCTTTTCAACTTGCGGTTTTTCTATAAAATTATTTGAAACTTTATTTTGATATTCTTCAATTTTAACCAAAATTCGATTTAAAATGGAGGTCAGGTTATAACCTTTATAAAGCTCTTTATTTTCTTTTATGAATGATATCAATAAGGCATTATCTGAAATACGAAAGTCATAAAGCTTCTGGTTTACCTTCTTAATAAATTCTTCGCGTATAGTTTTGTCTGATTGGGTTATCATATCTTTAATCAGGTATTTGTCCTGACGTTTAGTAAGATAGACTGATAACTCTGCTTCAAATTTCTGGTGGATTTCTCCTCTTAAGTTATATGTATGTTGTCTTATTATTTTCTGTTGAATTTCCGCCAGTTTATTTTGATTTATCTCTCTTTTTTCAAGTATTATTTTTAAATTCACTGGATCAACTTTAGCTTCAATATCTTTAATTTTTAAATTTAATAACATTAATGATTTATCAATATCATTTAACTGTTGAATTACATTTAGTAAAGGTACATTTTTCTGGATTGGCAAGACTTCTAAATTTGCCAGACTTTCAGCAAAACGGGTGTTTTCTTCAATTAAATTATTTAATAATTCCGAATAATAATTGTTAACTGCTTCTTGCAGCGACTGTAAAGTTGATTTCAATTTTTCATCAATTTCTGCAAGCCTGGTAACTGATAATTCTGACTTGGGCAATGTAATTAGTTCAGTATATTTTTCGTTTATTTCAAAAAAGAATTTGAAAATTTCATCAATTTCTTTAGGATCAGTAGTGGGGGTAAGTGCATTAATACGGTTCGATAAAGACTCCAAATCATTTTGTAACATTTTCAATTCATCCATTAATTCTTCAACGGCAAGAAGTGTAACAAGTTCTTGCCATCCAAGCCACGACTGTGAATGAAAGCTGGCGCTACAGGTTTACATATGATTAGGTACGTCATCCTGAGCGCGTCTTTTTGCGCGAAGGATCTCCTGAGTGTCAGGATGACGTCCCTGAAGAGTTACCTACCAATAGAATTTACCAACATTGACTCAATTAGCTTATTTAATTTGTGCTATGATTAAATTATTACCATCTTACTGAGTCGCCAGGGTGAAACTATGGATAAAGAGAAAGATGAAGAAAATACTGCAGCTCCTCCATCTCCTCTTATAAAGAATGGGGGAAACGCTAATAGCAAGCCTAAAGAACCTCAAACTGCTTCTGGGTGGAGCAGTGCATTCAAAACATTTACCAGTGGATTAAGCAAGGTTGGATCCTTTTTAAAAAGTCTATTGGCTCCCGTTTTGGGAATGGGTATTGGTTTGCTCAAAAGAATGGGTGGTCAAGTTGGAGAAAGCGTTATAAATAGAATACCCGCAAATTTACGCAAAGGAGTGAATGATTTAGTTGATCAGGCAAATGAATTTTTATCTAAAGTAAAACAGAAAGCTAAGGAGCTGGCAACGATGTTACCAGATGATCCTCTTGCTCCGAAAGACAATAATGAAACATCAGAACGTCAATTGTCATCTGAAGGTTTAGCAATACAAAACTTAAAAAATGAAAGAAACTCAATAATTGATAAATTACATCCACTACAAGAGCAGGGCTTAGCCAAAAAAGACAGTTTAGATAAACTGCAAAGTCAGTTGAATATATCAACTCTTGCACTTGTAGAAACAAACAAGACCCTTGATGTTAATAATACTACAATCGCTAACTTACAAAGACAATTAGGAGAAGAGCCTGATAAACCTGTAATAGGGTATATTTCAACATATCAGGATTCGGAGATATACGGTAGTCAAACACAGCCTGCTTTAGACCAAAGGCAACCCAAACATATAGATCGTCAGGATTTAACGCGTCTGGAAATAGCAACGAATGATTTACAAATGGCGGAGGATGAATATAAATATGAGGAAAATATGCAAGAAATTGTACAAGCTAAGACCCAAGAAGTAGAAGCCAGTATAACAAACATTGATCACAGGTTAGTAAATTCAAAAAAAATTGAAGCGTCTCAGAATGATAAAATTGAGGCACTGCGCGTACGATTGGCTGAAAAAAATCAACAAGAACCCAATAGTCCCAATGCTCCAACCAAATATGAACCGTTACCTATGGAACCTGAATTGAAGGATGAAACGCCATTCCCGATGACAGTCGCGAATAGTACAATAACGGCCAATACCAATAATGTTGTTGATATTAACGCACCAAAACGAGCATCCGAATCACAACAGGATACTCCGCCATCACCAACAGCGGATAATACTGAATCAATAACCACTTCCACTGCACCAACTCCTGCATCGACTGAATGCACGATGAATCCGAGTTGAAAGAATAACGTAGCCCCACTGCCATTAAGTTAAGCCTTCCCGACGTCCCGCGGACATGCCGCGGGACGAAGGATCTGGGCAGTGTAACGTAGCCCGTATTAGCGAAGCGTAATACGGGAATTTGTAGCGTAATAGAGGAATTTCATACCCGATACCCGATGTCCCCATCAATTCAGGCGTTCACATGATGGCAAAATTAGGGTTATTTTGAAAATGCCTGACTATTAAGTACAAACGCTAGCCTGCAACCCGCAATCGCAATGCGTTTTTCAGTTAATTTTTTCACCATATTACGATAGTGCTTATCCGGTTTTTGTTTTTCATTAATTAAATACGCTTTATTAACTGCAATTTGCCAGGACTCTTGCGCCCATTGCTGAGGCGTTTTTTGCTTTATTTTATTACAGGGCCATTTGCGATTAATCATTATTGCTTTTTTATTTAAATTGGCCTGCGTATATTTATTTCTTGGCCTAAGCCATCCCCCACCATTATCCCAATATCCATGCAAATTATTTGCTACTCCGTTATGACTTAAATAAAATAAATTACCGCCTTTATCACCTTTTGGCAGGTGTTTGGAATAACGGGAAATTGTATGCATGGGCTGATGAATATCACCGATTACATGCAATAAAATACGCGTGCTGAATCCCTTATCACATAGGGATGCATGGGAATTTTTTAAGGTATTGATTGCCTGTTCAATTGCACTAACTGCATTATTTGAATCAGGCGGTAATAATTTGCTTCCATCAGTTGAAAAAGGAATATCGATATAATGCAGAGGTTGTAGCTTCCGCATATTAAGGTAGCTTACAACATCTAACCAAACGGCAGCATTAACTAACGAAGAGGTAGAATAATTTTTATTAAGTGCCTGATTATAATGATTAAATAATTTTTTTGTCTGAGGTGTTAATTGATTATAAGCAATCTGGGCAATTAATTGATGCCCTAAGGCATTCCAGCTAAAAACCACATTGCTTATAAACAACAAAGCCAGCATCATCCATTTGGCAAGATAACTGGCTTTGGATAATCGGTTAACCAAGATAAGGTGACCAGGCAGGCTCTTGAACATCACCATTGCGTGGCGGCAAACGTAAACGAAGGCTTCCATCAAGTGAAACTACGCCTAAAACACCTTTATCATTTTCACGAGTTGCATATAGAATCAAACGGCCATTTGGAGAAACAGTTGGCGATTCATCAACAGATGAAAAGGTTATCGAACTAATCTGTCCGTTAGCCACATCCTGTACACCAATATTAAATCCCTTATCTTCTCGATGCATTACAACGATATGTTTCTGATCAGAGGTATACGAAGCACGAGCGTTATAGTTACCATCATAGGTTACTCGAGTTATATTGCCATCCGCCAGCGATAATTGATAAATCTGTGGCGCACCGCCTCGACCTGACGTAAATAATAATGAACGCCCATCAGGTGAATAGCGTGGTTCGGTATCTATTGAATCACCAAAAGTAAGCTGCTTCATGGAACCATTTGCGAGATTAACACTGTATATTTTGGGATTACCACCCTTTGATAAAACGACAGCAAGTTCGCGTCCGTCGACAGACCAGGAAGGCGCACCGTTAATACCCGAAAAATCGGTAACAAGACGTCGTTTACCTGTTTCCACAGAAACTGTGTAGATTTGCGCTTTTTTCTTTTCAAAAGACACATATGCAATTTGACGGCCATCTGGCGACCAGGCTGGCGACATAATTGACTCTGGAGATACCAGTAAGCTTTGTGGGTTGTATCCATCTGCATCAGCTACTTCCAATGAGTAACGCGCCCTTTCACCTTGACGTTGTACAAGAATATAAGCAATACGCGTTGAGAAAATACCACGCTCACCGGTTAATTTTTCATAAATCATATCGCTGATGTGATGTCCTAACGCTCGTAAATCATTATTTCCAACCTGAAAATCCTTTGAAAGTAATTTTTTGCCCTGCTCCACCGCATCCAATAATTCAAAATTGACATTGTAACGTCCAAAACCGGTGCGAACCAGCTGACCAGTAAGCACACTATCTGCGCCAGCCTGACGCCACATATCTACAGGCGCACTGGTATTGCCCCCAGGCGGAGGAATAATTTTGAATTGTCCTGAAAAACGCAGATCATTGTTAATGATGTCGGTTAACTCTTTAGCTGTGCTTTCACTCCCAAAGGAATTGATAGCGATAGGTAATGCTGAATTGATTCCCTGGGTTAATTCCAAATCAACAGCAAAAACCGTACAGGAAAATATGGTTAAAACTGATGCTATACATTTTTTAAAAAACACGTTTACCCCCTGACGTTTTGTGGACGTACTGTTAGCGTAATATCTCTAAACACATTAAAGGTATCTGAATCATTTGGTACTGGCAAAGGAGACGCTTTATAAATGGCAGTTTGAGCTGATCTATCTAAAATGGGATCACCACTGCTTTTGGTTAAACTAACTTCCAGTACAGCACCATCTGGTGCCAGGCGAATATGAAACTGGCTGGAAAGTGTACTATCAACATTCTCAGGTAAAATCCAGCGGCGGCCTATTGCGTCAAGAATCATCGCCTTATACTTATTCACCTCACCTGCTAATTGTGCTTTTTTAGCAGAATTAGCAGCAGCCTGCTGTTCAGCTACAGCCTGTTTTTGTCGTTCCAGCTCAGCGGAAACTTTTTCTGCCTGGCTACTTTCTGCCTGTGTTAACTCTTCGGCTTGCTTTCGCTTTAACTCAGCCAGTTTGGCTGATTCCTGTGCCTGTTTTTTTTCCAATTGCTGTTGTTTACTTTTCAGTTCTTCCAGGCGTTTTGATTCCTGTACTTTTTGAATTGCCAATTCTTTCAGATGCTTTTGCTCTTCTTCCAGCTGTTTTTTACGAGCAATTGCCAGTTTGGCTGATTCCTCTTTTAATTTTGCCAGCTTTTGTTGTTCCTGCATCCGTTCTTTTCGAGCCATTTCCGCCTGCTTATTTAAAGCCTGTTGGCGTGCCTGCTCTGCTTTCTGCTGCATCGCTCGCTCTTGTTTCAAGCGATTGACTGTTTCCATTACCTGTTTACTATCTACACTTACTGCTTTAACAATTTCAGCTTTAGGCTGATCAGATTGTGCAACAGGATTAATTTCACCAGGTTCATTTTTAGCTTCCTGAGTCAATACAAGTCTTTCATTACTGGCTTCAGTAAATAACATTATTCCCAAAAAAACATGCAGAAAAACTGCAATAAAAAAAGCTTTTTTATAACCTTGATCACTCATCCCTGATTCTCCTGTTGAGTTGAAGAATCGGTTAACAGGCCAACCTGTTCTGCTCCAGCCTGTTTTAACAAAGCCATAGCTGCTACAACTCTGCCATAAGGAACACCCTGATCGCCTTTAACTAATACGCTCAGTTCCTGACTGGCTTGCTTGGCAAGTTCAAGTTCAGCAGCAACCCGTATCATAAGCGCTTGCGGCTCAATGGGTATATCTGGCTGGCTGTGTATATTTAAAAAGAAATCACCCTGCTGATTAACCGAGACAATGACCGGTTCCCGATCAGCCGTTTTTAATGTTTCGCTGGCCGCTTTGGGCAGATCCACTGTTACACCCTGACTAAGCATGGGTGCCGTAATCATAAAAATAACAAGCAGAACCAACATTACATCAATATAGGGAACAACATTGATCTCGGCAATTGGACGTACTGCCGGTGTCTTTTTTCTTAACATAATTTATCCTCTGGCGGGTGTGGCTGGTTGTTGTTCTATCAACGCAACCAATTCATCCTGAAATAAATCATACCGACTCAGTAAGGCATTTGCCCGAGTCGAATAGCGGTTATAGGCGATAACTGCCGGAATAGCTGTAAAAAGACCTAAAGCCGTAGCCACCAGCGCTTCTGAAATACCTGGAGCAACCATCGCAATAGTCGCTTGCTGTGCCTGACCCAAAGCCTGAAAAGAAGTCATAATTCCCCAGACTGTACCAAATAACCCAACATAAGGAGCAATTGAACCGACAGAAGCAAATAAGGATAAATGTTGCTCCATTTGAGCGGCTTCTTTAGCATGACTGATTTGCATCACTCGTTGGATAGGCTCTAAAACTACCGCACCCTGCTTTCTCGAGCGGATATATTCTTTAAAACCCGAGTGAAATATAGTGGCTATACCTTGCTTTTTTTCACTGTTGCTGTCGATATCCGCATAAAGAGTACTTAAATCACTGCTATCCCAGAAACGTTTTACAAAATGATCACATTGTGATTTTTTACGTTTAAAATACCAGGCTCTTTGTAAAATTAATGTCCAGGAAACAATCGAGGCAATGAGTAAAAGTAACATGACAGTTTTAACAACCCAACCTGCCTGTATAAAATATCCGAGAACACTGGCATGAGCACCCACAGTTTATTCCTCCCCTTGTTTAAATTTTGCTAAAAATTCTTTCGATAAGCGCTTTGGCTTCGTCGCAATATTAACACACACTACTTTAATTTTGAATTACAGGTTGCAAACCAAAATGCTGGTAAGCCAACGCTGTTGCTGTACGACCACGCGGAGTACGCATTAAAAAACCCTGTTGAATCAGATAAGGCTCCAGTACGTCCTCAATGGTTCCTTTTTCCTCGCCTATTGCCGCAGCAATACTTTCAACACCAACTGGCCCGCCAGCAAATCGCTCGATTACTGCTAATAATAATTTTCTATCCATCATATCAAAACCATGTTGATCGACTTCCAGCATTTTTAATGCTAATTGAGCGATATCAAGCGTGATATAACCTTTGCCGAGTACTTCGGCATAATCCCGCACTCGTCTTAATAAACGATTCGCAATCCGCGGCGTGCCACGTGAGCGACGGGCAATTTCCATTGCACCCTCGTGATCGGTTTTTACGCCTGATAATCGGGCAGAACGTGTAACGATTTGAGTTAATGATTCAACTGAATAGAACTCCAACCGTTGGACTATTCCAAAGCGATCACGAAGCGGTGAGGTCAATGAACCTGCGCGAGTCGTTGCACCAATGAGAGTAAACGGGGGTAATTCGAGCTTTATTGAGCGGGCTGCAGGGCCTTCACCAATCATAATATCCAGTTTGTAATCTTCCATAGCCGGATAAAGAATTTCTTCGATAACAGGATTTAAACGATGAATTTCATCGATGAATAAAACATCATTTTCTTCAAGATTGGTTAAAATGGCCGCCATATCGCCAGCACGTTCCATTACAGGACCTGATGTTTGTCGTAAACTGACACCCATTTCATGCGCGATAATTCCAGCAAGCGTCGTTTTTCCTAAACCGGGAGGTCCAAATATTAAAACATGATCAAGTGCGTCCTTACGTTTTTTAGCGGCATCAATGAAAATACGCATTTGTGTACGCACGGCTTCCTGGCCAATGTATTCATTAAGGCTTAATGGACGGATTGCACGGTCGATAGCGTCTTCTGTGACCACAGGATTAGCACTGATTAAACGATCGCTTTCAAGCATGATTTATAATTTATTATTATTTGCCGTTATTCTAACACAGCTTTTACCTGAAGCTCATGTGCTTTTATGGAAAATCATCATAATCATTGAACGCATGCGATGAATTCGTGAGCGAACTGTACCTGGCGGGCAATTTAAGCGTTGAGCAATTTCATCATAATCCAGACCTGTAATTAAATATAAATAAAGGCAACGCTGCATTTCCCTGGGTAAATGATCGACGGCTTTGTTAATACTTTCACTCAGTTCATAGCCGATTAAATTGGCTTCCGGATTTGATGTTTCATCAACCTGCTCAAAAAAATCATACGATTGACACTCCAGTTGTGTGGCTCGCCAACGGTAATAATTTTTAATGGTGTTTTGAGTAATGCGGTAAAGCCATACGGAAAAACTGGAACGCTGGTTAAAATTTTTGATAAAACGATACACTTTCAAACAGACTTCTTGTAATAGATCATAGGCTTCGGAAAAATCACTGACCTGAGCGACAATTTGCGAATATATTTTTCGTTGATAACGATACAGTAATTGTTCAAGAGCATGCCGTTTTCCTTTTAAGGCCATGCCTATCAATTGCTGCTCAGTGACGTTATCCATAAATTCCTGCCTATTAACTGCGTTTAGTTTGTTATCGGCAGATAATCAAAGTGCTTTAATTTAGTTCAATTTTTCAATAATTTTCAATGCCCTGTATTCATTCGGTGAGAGGGTGTCATTAAAAATTATCACTATTTTTTTATATTGATCATCTGATAACCTTACCAGAGAAAAAATACCTGTCTCGATTATTATTTTATGTTTTTTATAGGTTATTTTTTTATCTTGAATATCGTATAACTGCCACTCATTTGAGCGATACAATAATTGTTTATAACAAGGGTGGGGGATTGGCTTTCTTATTATTTTTAAACCTGTATAGAGTAAGTAAGCCGTGCAAATGCATTTTATTTCCATATAAAAGGCTGATTGAGCGAGCATTAATAAAGCCATACCATAAATTATTATGGTTACTCGACGGTACGAGGAAGAATTACCAAATTCTATTGTACATTCCATATTTTTTTGATATTTCATAAAACCTGGCCTTGACAACAGAATTAGTTCAAAAACGCTTGCTGACGCGCGCGGCTCGGTTATTTAACTAGCTGGCTTTGATTAAATCAATGATGGATTGCATATCCTTATCTGGCGAATCATTACTCCCTATTAACCAACTATATAAAACGGGATCAGACGTGCCAAGCAGATTTTCAAAAACCTGTAATTGCGCTTCATTTAACTGCTCTACATGGTTCTCTATAAATTTACAAAGAATCAAATCCAGCTCAAGCATTCCGCGCCTGCATTGCCATTTAATTTTTGCTTTTCTTGCCGGCTGAATCATGATTATCCTAATTGCCAAAGTGGCGGATGTTACACTAAACTCCGTATTTATCGCAATATTAAGGTCTGGTCTATGACATCTTCTTATTTAATCAATAACCGCCCCTATGAAACGCTGCATCCTTTAGAGGCTGAATATACGCTTGAGACTAATTATAATTACATCTTTGATTTATCTTATCTGACACTCCTTACAGCTAAAGGAGAGCAGGCTGTACAATTTCTTCAGGGTCAGCTGACCTGTGACGTTCTGCAAGTAAATGCAACAACTGTTGCACAGGGCGCACTGTGTAACTTGCAGGGACGTATTCAAGCTTTAATGGATGTAGTTGACTGGCAAGGTCTTCAGCTTGTTCTCGCTACTGATTTGGCTGAAAGCACTCAAAACTCGTTAGCGAAAGTTGCAATGTTATCGCGTGTTGTTTTACAGCAGCAGTCTGACTATAAGGTTTATGGTTTGTATTTGGGGAATCCAAAGCATGACTTACCAATAAATCTGACACCAGAAAATTTTAGCAAGATAAGTAACGATGAGGTGTGCGGCTATTCGCTTGGTGATAACTATTATATTTTGTTAGCTCATAAGGATATAGCCTCTCAATTATGGGATAGTTTTTCAGAAAATCAGCGTGGTTCTTTAGCCTGGCACAAGCTTCAACTCAATCGCTCACGCTTTGAAATATACCCTGATACTCGTGGACTGTTTCTTCCACATCGCCTGGGCTTACAAAACACGTCTTATATAAGTTTTAATAAAGGGTGTTATAAAGGGCAGGAAATTATTGCTCGTACTCATTATCGCGCAAAATTAAAACACGGTTTGAGAAAGCTGGTTATTGAGAGTGGTCTGTCTTTTGCTGCAGGGAGTAAGCTTTTTGCTGTTAATAGTGAGCAAGAAGTTGGTGAAGTTGTTGATTTCTGTCCTGTCGATACTAACTCGTATGTGGTGCTTACGAGTATGTTGCTGGATTATTCGGGTGAGGTGAGATTTGAGAAACGTAGCCCGTATTAGCGTGAGCGTAATACGGGATTTTGAGTACCTCCTACCGATGTCCCGTATTACGCTGCGCTAATACGGGCTACGATCAGCTACGTTCCGCAATATTTCTCTATGCAGTAACTTCCTGCTTGGACATTTGTAACGTCGTTTGAGTCAAATCATGCAACTCTCTGACCGCTACAAAAAACATTGTATAAGTCAATACAGTCGCCGATTTCAAATCAGTCAGAATATGTCGCCATCTTTCAATTAAACTGGCATGATTATCTGACCACTCACTAAAGCACTTCATGTAATCGTTATTATTATTATCCAACGCAATTATACCTGCTGTCAGCTGACGCTGCTGCCAGTCAAGATCATCTCGTAATGACTCTCTGGATAATATTTCCCAATTATTATCAGTAGGATGGGATATAATTTGTGTACGAATCCATGCCAAATCAAGATACTCGCCCATGCCAAAATATACTTCCGCAACGCTATTCACACTAATCTGATGCTGATGAGCAACTTCAATTATATCCATTGCTGAAAATAATCCACGTGTGACCGTAATTTCATGTGCTAACGCAGGTGGTATACCCTGTTTTAAATAATCATTGTAGCGCTCTTCAAACTGGACGCGCTTTGTCTCTCCCAATACCGAAGGAATTGATTTTTTAAGTTCAATAACGCCAGGTCCATAAAGTTTGACCAGCTTGCTGACATTTAACCCTGCACGTTGCGTGCGTAAAAACCAGCGTGTAACACGACGTAAAAGACGAATATAAGTAACAACCAGCTCTGTCTGCTCTTCAGCAGTAATAATTGACTCAATTTCTTCCAACTGCTTCCAGATTGATTCAATATTAAGAACCTCTCGCGCCAGCATATATGCTCGAACAATTTCAGCAACACAGGAGCCGACCTCTTCTTGCATACGGTATACAAAAGAAAATACCATTTCATTGATTACTATATTACTTAATTTCGTTGCAATGATTTCTCGTTTAAGTGGATGATTTTCCATTTCCTGTTTAAATCGTTTCTGCAATGGCTTTGGAAACGAATTAATCAACGTTGTTTTGAAATGAGGATCTTCAGGCACCTCACTGGCAAGAATCTGTTCTTTAAGAATGGTCTTACTATAGCAAAGCAACACAGCAATTTCAGGGCGGGTTAAACCAAGACCTGATAATTTACGTTCAGCAAGAACCTTGTCATCCGGTAAAAACTCGATAGCCCTGTTAATTTTACCGGAGCGATCCATCTCATCCAGATAACGTGTGTGCAGATCGAGCAACCTTAACGACTGTGAGGCGGTAAAACTGATAGCACGAGTTTGTACAAAATTATCTCTTAATACAATCGCAGCCACTTCATCAGTCATTTCACCTAACAATTCATTACGCTGTTTTAGAGTCAAATCCCCTGCTGCAACAATGCCATTAAGCAAAATTTTGATATTAACTTCTTTATCTGAACAACTCACCCCACCCGAATTATCAATAAAATCGGTATAAATAAGGCCGTTATTTTGAGAGTATTCAATACGCGCTAATTGTGTAAACCCCAGGTTTCCGCCCTCGCCTACCACTTTACACCGTAATTGACGGCCATTAACTCGTGTTGCATCATTTGTTCTGTCGCCTACATCAGTATGTGACTCGCTTTGTGCCTTAACAAACGTTCCAATTCCAGCGCTCCACAACAAATCAACACGGGCTCTTAAAATTAACCGGATCAACTCATTTGGTTCAATTTCAGCCTGTTTAATATCAAAACGCTCTTTCATCTCAGCGCTAACAGGGATGGATTTTGCATTTCGATTAAATACGCCACCACCTTTAGAAATCAGTTTAGCGTTATAATCCGTCCAGTTAGATCGTGGTAAATTGAACAAACGCTCACGCTCTTTGAAACTTGCTTCCGGTTCCGGATTCGGATCAATAAAAATATGCAAGTGATTAAAAGCACCAACCAGTTTGATGTGCCGTGATAATAACATGCCATTACCAAATACATCACCAGCCATGTCGCCAATACCAACGACAGTAAAATCTGTAGTGCGGATATCAACATTCATTTCATAAAAATGACGTTTGACTGACTCCCAGGCTCCACGTGCAGTAATACCCATTTTTTTATGATCGTAGCCTACAGAACCACCGGATGCAAAAGCATCGCCCAACCAGAAACCATAGTCGAAAGAAATAGCATTGGCTATATCCGAAAATGAAGCAGTACCTTTGTCGGCAGCAACTACCAGATAAGGATCATCCTCATCAAATGACATAACATTTTCAGGCTTGACTATCATCGTGTCTTTATAGTTATCCGTGATATCCAGTAAACCTCGAATAAAATCCTGATAACAGGCAATTGCTTCAGCTTGAATTTCTTCACGTGAACCATTAACAGGCATACGTTTTGGCACAAACCCGCCTTTTGCTCCTGATGGTACAATTACAGCGTTCTTGACCTGCTGCGCTTTCATCAGGCCAAGAATTTCTGTACGAAAATCTTCACGACGATCAGACCAGCGTATGCCTCCCCGCGCAACTTTACCGCCACGCAGATGCACCCCTTCAAAACGAGGTGAATACACGAAAATTTCAAACATTGGATAAGGTTTCGGCAATCGTGGGATCGCTTTACTAATCAATTTGATGGAAATGTACGGTTTATTATCGCCTTTCTCATTAACGGTGTAGTAGTTAGTTCTTACTGTTGCTGAAATCACATGGACGTATTGACGAATAATTTTGTCTTCGTCAAGGTTACTTACCTCATCAAGCCCTGCAAAAATTTCATTAATTTTATTAGTGAAATCTTCTTCACGAGAATGGGTTATTGCGGGATTAAAGCGTATTTCAAATAATTGAATTAATTTACGGGCAATCGCTGCATTATTGTATAACGCTTTTTCAATATAATCCTGACTGAATGTAAAGGCTATTTGTTTGAAATATTTTGCATAGGTGCGCATTACCGCCACCTGACGCCAATCAAGACCGGCAGCTAATACCAGCTGATTGAAACCATCGTTTTCTGCTTCGCCACGCCATACACTTGCAAATGCATTTTGAAATAAATCTTTAATTTCATCAATTTCAAACGAACGATGATGAGTATATTGCAAAGCAAAATCGTTAACCCAGGTAATTCGGCCATTTTCAAACTTTAATACATAGGGTCGTTCGCTAATTGCACGCATACCGAGATTTTCAACAATTGGCAAAATATCTGACAGAGGAATTGTTGTATCATGTTGATAAAGCTTCAATCGAAAACTATCAGGACGTTCATCCATTGGCCGATAAAAATTCATAACTAAAGGTGTTTCGGCATTAATAGCTTCAACATGTTTAATATCATATACAGCGGTTCTGGGAGAAAAATTATCGCGGTATGAAATTGGAAAAGCATTTTTATATTGTGAGTAAAGACGATTGGATTTCTCTTCTCCATATGCTTCGGAAAGGTAATGTTGTAAATCATCAGACCAGGAACGGCCAACTTCTATTAAACGATTTTCAATCTCTTTAAAATCCCATTGTGTATCATCTTCCGGGTCGGTTCTGACAATAAAATGTATTCGTGCAAGAACAGACTCGGAAAACCAGGTTGTGAACGTAATTTCTTCAGCATGCAGACTATCACGTAACACGTCCTCCATAGCCATTCTTAACTCTGTATTGAACCGCTCTTTGGGAACATAAACCAGGCATGATACAAAACGGCGATACATATCAGTACGGGCGAATATGCGGATACGGCGACGTTCCTGCATGTAATAAATTCCCATTGATATTTCAAGTATTTCTTCTTCGCTACCTTGAATCAAATCATCCCGAGGCATTGTTTCAAGGATATTTACCAAGACCTTCCAGGCGTGTCCATGCTCAGTTAGAGTGGAATTTTTCATGATCCGGGCTACTTTGTGACGCAGGAATGGAATATGTTTTGGATTTGTATTATAGGCCGCCGATGTATATAAACCGATAATGCGTAACTCACCTATAACTTTGCCTTGCTTGTTAAACCGTTTTACTCCGATGTAATCGGTATAGGCTTGACGATGAACAGTCGCTTCGGTATTGGTTTTAAACATAATCAGCGCATGTTTTGATAACGTCAGTTCCTGCGCCTCAGGACTCATGGCGGAAATACTACGTGCGCTGGATTTTTTGCTCATTGACGCGCGCAGAACGCCCAGACCTGTCTCTGGAAGTGATTGAAGAATAGTTTCGCCCTTCTTCTCAACAAGTTCGTAATCGCGTATGCCCAAAAATGTGAAATGATGATCTTCAATCCAGTTTAAGAAAGCAATTGTTTCTTCAGCTTCATCTTTTTCCAGAACCTGTTTGGCATTTTCCAGTTGTTCAATGACTTCACGCACCCCTGTACGCATCGCTTGCCAATCTTCTACAACAACGCGATTATCTTCCAAAATATGTTCAAATGTCTGATGCAACTCCTCAAGAATTACAGGATTTGTCTGACGATCAATTTCGATAAATATTGCTGCTTCAGTAAAAATTGATTTGTCTTTTTCGCTATTGCGCGGCAACACTTCAAGAACTTCACCGATTTTATTACGTTTTAATGATAAGCCACCCATGTGGATTACAAGATGAGATACCAGATCCAGTTTGTTAATGGCCATACGGAGGGAATCAACAAGAAATGGCATATCATCTGTTAAAATTTCAACAACGGTATGTGTGGTCTGCCAGCCATGACGCTCAAACTCAGGATTATAAATGCGGATTTTGGTTTCATGTTTGGTGCGCTGCTGTATAAGCGACCAAAAATTAATGGCTGCACCATATAAATCGTCAATATCCCATTCGTTTAAGTCTTCTAAAGCAACTGTACTGAAAAATTGACGAACAAATTGAGAGCATAAAAGAGCCTGATCTTGACTCATTTTCTGGTTTAACTTGTTAACCACCGCCTCAATGATTAAATCTTTACCCTCTTCAAATTTGTAGGACATTCAATCACCTCTTTAGGCCCGAAATAATTTGGGGCGAATTATATACCTATCATCGCAACTATTGCGAGAACTTTGAACATTATTTAATTGCTATAGTTTTCGTATTTACGAACTCAAGAATTCCTTCCCGTGACAATTCTCTACCAAATCCTGATTGTTTAACTCCACCAAATGGAACACGAGGATCGGATGCCACAAAAGAATTTACGAAACATACACCCGCTTCAATTTCATACGCAGCTATATGCTCTCCCCGCTCCAGGTCACGGGTAAAAACTGCTGCGCCCAATCCATATACCGTTTTGTTGGCGAGACTGATAGCTTCTTTTTCATCTTTGGCTTTAATTATTACGATAACAGGGCCAAATAATTCTTCTTCGAAAGCAGGCATTCCGGTTTTTACGTTGCTGAGTAATGTTGGCGGATAATAATAGCCTTCGCCTGAAGGAATAGTTCCTCCCTCCAGTAATTGGGCGCCTTTATCAACACTAACTGTTACTTGATTATGCAAATTTTCCCGCAAATCCTTGCGTGCCATAGGACCGAGTTTAACTGTGGAAAGCATGGGATTACCCATTATGTATGTTTCCATCTGCGATTTAATTTTTTCTATTAATTGATCATGTATTGAATGGTCAACAATTACTCGTTTTGCTGCAATGCAAACTTGCCCACAATTATTAAGACGTGAAGACACAATGGCTTGAGCGGCTAATTCGATATCAGCATCAGCCAGAATCACATAAGGATCACTTCCTCCTAACTCCAGTACTGCTTTTTTTAAATGAGATGCAGCCAAACCGCCGACAATTCTCCCTGTTTTATCACTGCCAGTAAAACTTAAGGCAACAATTTTTTCATGGGCAATTACTTGAGCCGCCTGATCATTGTCGATAATAAAATGTTGGAAAAGATGAGCAGGAAAACCAGCTTCGAGAAAGAGTTGTTCGATGGCATTCCCTACGCCTGTTGAAATAGGTGCATGCCGAAGAATTGCGACATTACCTGCCATTAACGTGGGTGCAGCGAAACGAAAAACCTGCCAGAAAGGAAAATTCCACGGCATTATCGCAAAAACTATACCAAGTGGTTGATAAGTGACAAATGTTTTACTCATTTCTGTATTAATAGAGTGGTTTTGCAAATAATGCTCAGCGTTAGCAGCATAATGCTCGCAAACCCAGGCACATTTTTCAATTTCAGCTTGCCCCTGAGTTACAGGTTTGCCCATTTCCATGGCGATGAGTTCACTTAATTCAATCTTTTTTTTGCATAATAATTCGGCCAGATTAATCATTAAAAGGCTGCGTTCATTAAATGATGTGGTTTTCCATTTTAAAAAAATACGCTGACCTTTCTGGATTTTATTTTCCATATCTGCATTGGTTAACAACTCATACTGATGCAAAATTTCTTCTGTTGCTGGATTAATCGTCTCAATAAACATGATCACCCCACTTTATTAATTTCTAAAGTGTAGTCGATCCATGTAATGAAGCAACCCCCTCTGATTCAATAATTAAACAAATAGTTAATTATAAATCAATCAATTGACTTTTAATGCTTACAAATCATATGATTCTTGCGTACTGGATTTAATTGTTGATACTATTTTATAGATTATAATCGTGCAATTTTTGATATTTAATATTATAACTAAAACAAAAATTTGCAAATATCAGGATAAAAAATGATAAATAACAAGCTTGGCTACCACCCTTTCCATTATTTGGTTGCCTGGGCTGTGCATATTTTTACTGCAAGCGCTGCATGCATGGGACTGCTGACACTCGCTAAAATTTATCAGCATGAATATAAAGCTGCTTTGTGGTTTATGGCGATAGCTGTGGTAATCGATGCGGTCGATGGAACTTTAGCAAGGCTTGTGCAAGTTAAGACAGTATTGCCAAAAATGGATGGCGCACTTCTTGATAATATTGTTGATTATTTAAATTACGTTATAACGCCTTGTTTCTTTCTTTTCGTTAAACCAGATATGTTGCCGCCAACAGTGGGATTAGTCATTATTATGGCTATTATTATTACCTCTGCTTACCAATTCTGCCAGGCAGATGCTAAAACACCTGATCATTTTTTTAAAGGATTTCCATGTTACTGGAATATTGTTGTATTTTATTTATTTATATTTGACACCTCCATGATCTTTAACGCAGTAATTCTTGGAATTTTATGCGTCTTGATTTTTGTTCCCATCAAATATGTTTACCCTTCACGTCTTGATTATTTAACAGATTCAAAACCCTGCAAATATTTAATGCATATTTTTTCAATTCTTTACGGAATTTGCTCTGCTGTAATTTTATGGAATTACCCAGAAAGTAATCCTCTTTGTATGGCTTTATCATTGGGATATATCATTATGTATCTGGCACTTAGCTTTTATCGAACATACTCACCTATGCTTATGTCGAAAATCGCTACTTACAAAGAATGAGAAGTTGATTTACTTTAGCGCAGATTTCATTAAAATAGCCAAAAAATATTAAACAAGGGTATCATGTCCATTTATAAAACACTTTTATATGCCACTTTGACCTCATCATTACTCGGTTCAGCCGCACACGCAGACATCTTTCCCCGCGGTTGTGATGTAACAGGCTTTGGCTATAATGGCACTAACCTGGTTGTTAATGATCAGGGCGAACAAGCCTTTTATCTGGTAAAAAATCGAAGTACACGCGATATTGAGCTCCAACGTATCGAAACGCAAGGGGCATTCATGAGCCCATCTCTTACTGCTAAAATTCAGCCGGATAACTGGGCGGCGTTTGCATCAGATGTGGAAAATCTTCATTTCCAATGTTTTTATATTGACGATAGTGGAACTGAGAAAACTGATTGCCGCGAAGTGCTTGATATTTGCCAATATCCACGCGTCAAATTTGCACTGAGCAACATGGGAAACTATTGGGTTTCAATAAATAAAACTCAACGCCAGGTAATTAGTGATTCTACTGCCAAAGGGATTTATTTACGTTGGTGATCATTTGAATAGCAAATGGGATTATTTTTTTCTGCTTATAGGAATTATTGGCGCCTTTATCACGTTATTTGGGTTAAGCCAGTCGCCTGCACAAATTTATTATGTGATAGGGTCTTCCCTTTTATTAATCACATCTATTTATTTCAGATTATTTTTCTTTATTTTTTTAGAAATTATTTTAATTACAGGCCACGGTGTAATTTTATTAGGGATTAGCAGTGTACTTCAACTTGCTTTTCCCATCTTGCTTTGCTTTCAGCTGCTTGTTTTTTATTATCTGAGCGGGCAGCTCAATAATATTTATTTATTAATTGGAATTACCGGCATTGCTTTGTTATCTGTAGGTTTTGCTCATGAAAATCAGTGGATATTTTTCTTTGGCAGTACAGCAATTGCTGCATACGCTTTTTATAATTCGCGTAACTATCCTGCTTCGTTGTTATGGGCAGTTTTAAATACACTTTTTGCTATTATTGCTGTTATTACTATTTGTACTTATTAAATTGGGATTAAAAACATGGCCAGAATTCCATCAACGATGATGCCCCTTGGAACGCTCGCACCTCATTTTTCTTTAGAGGATGTGGTTAGCGGTAAACAAATCGTATTAACCTCATCAAACGGCTTTAAAGCAAGCGTAGTTATGTTTATATGCAACCATTGCCCTTATGTAAAACATATCAATAACGAGTTGACTCGTCTTGCTCTTGATTATATGAGCAAAGGCGTGAATTTCATTGCGATTAATTCAAATGACACAGAAAATTATCCTGATGACTCACCAGAAAATATGAAGCTGACTGCCAAAAATGAAGGCTACCCTTTTCCTTATCTATTTGACGAAACCCAGGAAGTAGCTCGTGCTTATCAAGCTGCCTGTACGCCTGATTTTTTTATCTATGACAGTCAGCTGGCATTGGTATATCGCGGCCAGCTAGATGACTCAAGGCCAGGGAACAATATACCAGTTACTGGCAACTCTATCCGCGATGCATTGAATTGTATATTAAATAGCAAACCCATATCTGGCGAGCAGAAAGCTAGCCTTGGATGTAATATTAAATGGAAAAAATAGAACAATGTAGCCCGTATTACGCTAATTACGGGCTACTAGTCACCCCAGATCCTACGTCCCGCGGCTTGTCCGCGGGATCCATCGATCCAGGCATAGAGCGAGATTTCTGGATCCTGCGGACAAGCCGCAGGACGTCGGGAAGACTTAAAACTTAAGGGCAGTGGGGCTACTAGTATGTAATTCGCTTCAGTTACCCATTCCAAGATTTTTTGTTTCTTTATTACCAGAATCATCTGCTGGTGCAGAAGGCGGTTCTTTATACACTCCGAATCTGGTCGGATAAACCGGGCCTTGTACTGGCGATGTTCTATGATTTCTTTGAATTTGTTCATTTTCTGAACTATCCAGGTTATCTGTATTATCTGGTTTATCTAATTCGTCCAACAACCCCTGTTTATCTAATATAATTATTTCACCAAACTTTTTTTGATTCCAGGTCCAGCAGCAGTTCCCGCCACCGCATAGACTCCACAGCAGCCGTGCACTCTAATTATTCCATTTCGTAAACTTGTTTGGTATTTTAGCATCTGATTTAAGTCGTAGGATAGGATTTCGCTCAG
>Ga0105047_10005587_pt1 | contig 21519 bp, 13 predicted proteins | sample MAT04_FD_78384 | JGI IMG/M metagenome (GOLD analysis project Ga0105047, IMG submission 78384) | Freshwater microbial communities from Lake Fryxell liftoff mats and glacier meltwater in Antarctica - MAT-04 (megahit assembly) | ecosystem: Environmental > Aquatic > Freshwater > Ice > Liftoff... | reverse complement strand
GTCTGAGTCACCGCACCCCACCAGCGGATGTATCGCAGCGACGGACGAATCAACCAGCCGTTCCAGCGATGTTCGATCTGTTCTCTGGATGACATTCTCGTATTGAACACTGCAATCGGGACACCGCGTGATCCTGCTTCGCGGATCAGATTCGGCCAGAGATCATTTTCCGAGATGATGAACAGGACTGGATTGATTGTGCGACACGCTCGTCGGACCGACCACGTAAAATCGTAGGGGGCGTAGAAAACATCGACGTCAGGGTAGTCTTGAGTTGCTATCAGATATGCGTCGGGAGTTGAAACAGAAAGAACAAACTTGAGATCGACGCGGAGTGAACGTAGTCCGTCGAGAATGGGACGGCACAGCAGAGCCTCGCCGACGCTGACAGCGTGGAACCAGACGACGGGTGCTTCCGATGGTTGTTCAGGGGCACGCCCCAGAAACTTATCGAGAAATCCGCCCAGGACGTCGTGGCGTCGCAATCGAGGAATCACAGCACTGAGACTTAGAAAACTTAGAATCAGCAGGTAGATCAGATTCAACAGATATTTCATTGCGACGCTGCCTTCCGCTGTCGCATTCTTTCCGCGAAATCTGCATAGTCAGCGGGTGAATCGATTGCCCTGCCAGCCCGTTCGGCCGTGATCAGACTCACACGAATCACCGCCCCCATTTCCAGCGCCCGCAACTGTTCCAGACTTTCCTGTTGTTCTCGTTGACTCGGCGGAGTTGCCAGAAAACGTTGCAGGAAATGCGTGCGGTAGGCATAAATCCCGATATGGCGGTACCAGCGATCAGGAGCGGTCTTGAGCAGTCGGTTGTTCGTTGCGGTCAATTGCCGCCAGAAGTCGGTGGCGTGACCGGACGAATCAAACTCCACTTTCACGACGTTTGGATCGGCAATGGAACAGTCCCGGAACAATCGCTCTCCCGGCAATTCGGATTTCTGATACTCCACCGCAGCCGTTGCCATATCGCAATCAGAATGATCGATGAGATCAGCGACCACTTGCTGCATGGCCTCTGGCTGAAGTTCCGGCTGATCGCCCTGCACATTCAGCACGAACGAGATATCGTCTGTATTGGCGATCTTTTGAATCGCTTCGGCAATTCGACATGTCCCATTCGGATGAGAATCTCTCGTCATGACACCGCGAACGCCGGAAGCCTCGGCGACTTCTATCAACTGTTCATCATCGCACGCGACGATGACTTCTCGCAGAAGTCCCTGAGACGCAGCAACTGCCGATTGAGCCTGCTCAATCGTGTACGCCAGCAATGGCTGTCCGGTGTCGTTCAGCATTAGTTTTCGCGGCAACCGACTGGAGGGCAGGCGCGCGGGAATCACGATGATACCCGAGACTCTGTTGGCAATTCTGTACGCAGGAGAAATCGTCATGTCATATTCTGCGAGAAATCCAGGAACAATTGATATTCCAATGCACAGCATCTGCGGCGTCCTTCAACTCGCACGGCACTCAGCATCGCAAGGCTTTTTAGAGTCGCCTTTCGCTCTGCGAAAGCAGCGTATTCACAACTTTCGCGGAGCGAAAGGCGACACTTATTTTCCGCTCGATGCTTAGCCGAGCAGTTCCGGGCGGAAGCGACCTGTGCCGGTGATCGGACGCGGACGGCCTTCGGAATCTGGAAACGTACTTTCAGGGTCAATGCCCAGCAGATAGAAAGCCGTCGCGAGGATATCCTTAGGCGATACGGGATTGTCTTCCACATCGCCAGCGTGTTTGTCCGTCCGTCCGACGAGATTACCACGGCCCATCCCGCCGCCCGCGTACACTTGAGAGTACGCTCGCGACCAGTGGTCTCGACCAGCACCGAGGGGCTTCGAATCAATCTGCGGGGTGCGACCGTGTTCACTCAGCACGAGCACAAGGGTTTCGTCCAGGATCCCACGTTGTTCCAGGTCCATGATGAGTGTACTGAAAGTCTGATCGAAGACAGGCAGTAGAAACTCTTTGAGTCGCCCATAGTGATTGTGGTGCGTATCCCAGGAACCGGCGTTTAATCCGTACGCATCCCAGACGACCGTGACAAACTTCGAACCGGCTTCAACCAGCCTTCGCGCCGCCAGACAGGATTGACCGAACAACGTCATTCCATACGCTTCGCGCACTGTCATGGGCTCGCGTCCAAAATCCAGCGCTTCGGCCATCTTGCCGGACGTCAGCATCGAAAAAGCCGTCTGCTGTTGCTGACTGAAGGTCTGAATCCGTTCGACCGCATCAAGACTGCGTCGAACCCCATCGAATTGTTGTAACAGAGATCGGCGAAGTTCAAGCTCTGACTTCGTCACACTTAACGCACCAGCCCCCGACATACTGAGTCGATCAGTGGACTTGATGCCAAGCAGAGGATCTTTGAATGCTCTGCCGGGACGAACTTCGGGAGCCAGTCTGGTTCCTTCGGAAAAGAACTCGGTGTAGATCGGATCGTAACGCATTCCCAGCATCGCGCCGTACAGTCCGGCCAGAGGAGGAATCTCGTTCTTCGATCCCATCTCGAACGGCAGTGCGACGTTGCGGGGCATTTCAGGAATCGTTACACCGGTTCGCTGTTCTTCGAAATAGTCAATCAGCGAACCGAAAAATGGCCACTGGCGTTTGTTGCGCGGCTGTGATTCGATCTTGGTATCGACTTCCGGAATACCCGTCGTCGCGTAAACAGTACCGTGCAGCGGATACGGATGTGTCAGCGAGCGAACCACCGTCAGCCGATCCATAATCTGAGCGATCATTGGAAGGTGATCGCCGATGTGGATTCCCGAGACGTTTGTGGGAATCGCTTTCATTTCGCCTTGAATCTCGACCGGAGCGTCCGGCTTCGGATCAAACGTTTCATGTTGTGGCGGCGAACCGTATTTGTAGATCAGGATGCAGGATTTCGCCTGACCAAATTTCGAGCCGAAGCCGGTAGTGTCCGGGTTTGCTTGCACCGAGCCGGGAATGTTATGCAATGCCAGGCCGAACGCCCCCAGGCCACCGATCTGCAATAAATCGCGCCGCGTCGTCCCGTTACACAGGCTTTTCGAATTGCCCAGCAATCGCAGCATACGCCCCGACTCCACACGTTCTTATCAGGCCATCGTTTCAACCCGTTCTGCCGAGTTGAGTTTATCCTATCTGCGCCTTGAACGTCAAATCCCGCGAAAATTCACTCCAGCACAAAATGCCGGCCTTTGTTATCATCCCGGCGGAGTGTTGTTGCGAGAAAAATCACCGGATCAGATTGCAATATGCGAAAACTTATTCGAGCGTCTGCGGGCAGTGGAAAAACTTTTCAACTGTCGTCGCACTTTCTACGGCAGTTGTTTCAAGGCCATGCACCGGAAACGATTCTGGCAACAACGTTTACACGCAAAGCGGCTGGCGAGATCCTGGGACGCGTCTTGTTGCGGCTGGCAGAAGCTGCGGATGACAAGAATGCGGCAAAGAAACTGGCTGACTTTCTGCAGCAGCCTGACATCACCACGGTAAGATCGCAGGAACTGCTGGCTGAGGTGACTCGAAATCTGCATCGATTGCGTGTGTGCACACTCGACAGTTTCTTCCAACAGGTCGCACGCAGTCTAACACTGGAACTTGGACTTCCGCCTGGCTGGAGCATCATCGACGAACATACGGACGCCGAACTCCGCGAACAGGCGATCGATGCTGTCCTGTCGCAGCAAATCCCTGAAGATGCTCAAAATCTGATGCACATGCTGGCAAAGGGCCGATCGAAACGCAGCGTGAGGGACCTGATCGACGAGACGGTTAAGAATTTCCACGAACTGTATTTGCTCACCAGCGACGAGGCGTGGAACAAGTTGCCAAAACATCCGCGCTTGACGAAAGAACAATTCCAGCAGGCTTTACTGAATCTCAATTCCTGTGCGTTGCCCGAAGATAAAAATTTTCAGAAAGCCCGAGCTGCCGATGCTGTCCGTTTCGAAACGGAACAGTGGGACGAGTTTGTCAAAACGGGAATCGCGGCAAAAGTTCTGGCGGGAGAATCCACTTTCAGTCGCAAGGAAATCAGTGCAGAACTGATCGATGTCTATCTCCCGCTGATTAGGCACGCCAAGGCCGAGCTTCTGGACCGTCTGGCCCAGCAAATGCGCGCCATTCGGGATCTGATCTCTCGTTTTGATCGGGAATACTCGCGACTGCGGGCGGATCATGGCTGGATGGGTTTCAGTGATGTCACACGCACGCTGGCAATGAAGGGTGATGCCGCCAGCGGTGATCGCATGAGTTTTCGTCTCGATAGTTCGATCAGAAACCTTTTGTTGGATGAGTTTCAGGATACGTCTGCTGATCAGTGGAGTATTCTGAAGCGGTTGACTCAGAATCTGGATCGTCACGATGAGCACAGCTTCTTCTGCGTCGGCGATCCCAAGCAGGCAATTTACGGCTGGCGTGGCGGCGTGGCTGGGATTCTGGACGCCGTTCCGAAAGCAGTCGAGGGAATCGTCGAAGAGCCGATGGACAAAAGTCGTCGATCGGCCCCGGCAGTGATGCACGCGGTCAACAAGATCTTCCAGCACATTGCGCAACATGGAAATCTTGACGACTATCATGCCACCTGTCTCAAGTGGTCCAACGAGTTTCCGGAACACTCAACCGTCAACGAAGATATGCCCGGCTATGTGTGTTTTCGTTCGTCGCCCGTGATGGAAGGTGACACTGCCGACGAACGCCGTGGCCCCTGGCACCGCTGGGTGGCTGAACAGATTCGCGAGTTGCATCTGCAGACTCCTGCGGCGAGCATCGGCGTTCTGACTCGAACCAACAGCGCGGTTGCCAGAATCGTCCACGAGCTGTCGCAATTGAATGTCCCGGCCAGCGAAGAAGGCGGGACACCTCCCACCGACAGCGCGGCCGTGCTGGCGATGCTGTCACTGCTGCAGTTGACGTCACATCCGGGGTGCAAGGTCTCGCGATATCACGTCGCTAGTTCACCATTTGGACCCGTTGTCGGCCTGCGGGACTGGAAAGATCCGGCTCAGGCGGAAGCGGTTGCTGCAGACTTGCGAAGTCGACTCATGGACGAAGGTTACGGAAAAACGTTGCAGACTCTCTCGCAAGCTGTTCGTGACGTCTGCACCGCGCGTGATCGATTGCGACTGCAGCAGATCGTCGCCCAGGGTTGGCAATTTGATCAGACAGGTTCGCTGAATCCGTGCGATTTTGTGCGATTGCTGGAGAACAGTAAGTTTCAGAAATCAGAGCCGGCACCGGTCCGTGTCATGACGATTCATCAAAGCAAAGGGCTTGAGTTCGATGTCGTCGTTCTGCCGGATCTGGAAGTGCCGATCTTCAAAGCCCCCGACGCAGCCTTCACTGGTCCTGACGCGGGAGAAGTGCCGGATCGTGTGTGTGTCTGGAGCAGCAAAGCCATCTGGCCGATGTTGCCGACGGAGCTTCAGCAAGCGTTTGAAGACACGGTTGCACGGCAGGTCTCCGACAATCTGTCGGTGTTTTACGTGGCTGTGACGCGAGCAATTCACGCTATGCACATGTTCACAAAGCCGATCACCAGCACAAAACCGCCGAAAACTTTCGCGGGTCTGTTGCTGGCCTCTCTGACCGATCAGACGCAGGCCGAAGCGTCGGTGATGTTGTATGAAACTGGCGAATCCGACTGGTACAAGCAGGTCCCCGAAATGACGACACGCGAAACGGAACATCGGCCGGCGAAATCGCACGTCGTGCCTCATGTCCGACTGGCACCCATGACCGACGGACGACGTCGAGGCTTAAAACGTCGAGCGCCATCAAGACATGATGAAACGCGGTTGTATCTTCCGGCGGTGACCTCATTGATTGCGCGCCGCGAAATGGTATCGGTCTCAAATGATGTCGCAGAGTCCGGTGCACGGACTCTTGTTGACCCGAAAACACGCGGGACGGTGATGCACGCATGGTTCGAGTGCATTGAATGGCTTGATGATTCTGCTCCAATCCCCGACGAAGCTCTATTACGTCGTAAGGCGACGGAATTGACGCTTCCAGATGCAGCCGTCGATCGTCTGTTGCCGGAGTTCTATGCGGCCATTCAGCGTCCGGAAACACGGCGGGTGTTTGAGAAGTCTGCGATCGGCACAGCAGGAGAGTTCACAGCGTTTCGCAACGCGATTGAATCCGGACAAGTGACACCAAAAGTTGAACGCGAACGTACATTTGCGTTGTTGCATCAAAATGAACTTGTTCTCGGTTCGATAGATCGTCTCGTGCTGCTGATGCAGAATGGCCGACCGATTGCGGCCGACATCATTGACTTCAAGACGGACCGATTCGGTGGCGAACGAAGTCGCTGGATCGAAGCACGCCGACTGCACTACGGGCCTCAACTGGAAGAGTATCGCTTCGCAGTCTCCCAATGCTTCGCCGTTCCCATCGAGCACATTACCACTCGCCTGCTGCTGATCGAAGCGGACGCCGTGATTGCGACGTAGTCCGTATCTCCGGCGAGCGGAGCGACGTCAGTCGCCCGATCCCACGCGCCACGACGCGGTGAACGTACCACGCACAAATCGGAGGACTCACGTCCTGCCGCTCGCCGCAGTGCGGCGAATCTCTTTTCCCGAGTCTCAATTGCTGACTTCCCGTGCGTACTCCGTGGTAAAAATCAAATCGAATATTTCACCACGGGGTACAGAGAGTTCACTGAGGAATGCCGCGGAACAAGCCCCGACCACCCCGCGAGATCGCTATGAGCAACCCTGTCCTGTTACAACGAGCCTCCCATCCGAGTCAAAGCCCAGGCAGTAATACCAGTTGATGCCATTTCGATAGAGGCAAAAATGGACAGCATTCGAGTTTTCAGCACGTTCAAATTCGGTTTCAAATGCGTGGCGTTGTGGCAGACAACATTCGGGGGCGTCACGAATCGGGTCGGAGCCAAGGCGCGCCGAAGCGTCGTCGAGCGAGATCCCCATCGGGAGCGAATCGAACGTGCGCTGGGCGGTGCGATCGAATTGCATGAGGGCGTCACGAGCGTATGGATAGGCGAACACGTACGATCCGAGAATGACGGCAAACGCAATGAGCAGGCGTTGTTTCATTACGCTAGAGGCATACGACGGGAGGTTTTGCCGACGCCGTTCGTGATCGAAGCGAGAAAACGTGGCAAGCCAATTGATTCTACCATCGGTCAAAAACGTTGCCAATCAAATCCCCGGCGAGCGGAGCGACGTCAGTCGCCCGATCTCACGCGCCACGGTGCGGTGAACGCACCACGCACAAATCGGAGGACTCACGTCCTGCCGCTCGCCGCAGCGCGGCGAATCCTCTGTGGTAAAATCAAATCGCAGATTTCACCACGGAGAACACGGAGTTCACTGAGGAATGCCACACAACACCGTTATTGTCTGACAAGTTGTCGCTGAGTCACGTTTTTTAGCGACAGGAACTGAGCAGAAATTAACCTGCTGCTGACATTTGTCAATCTCTGAAAGCTTGATCGTCGCGGGGGCGGTCGTCGATTTCTGTGGGTCCTCCTTGCCGAGGAGGATTTTCCCAATTGCCGCAATGCGAACCACAAGAGCGGACGTCCGCTCAACGAGGAAGTGTTGCTCCTTAATCAACGTGGCTCTGGTCGCAGATTGCAGCAAGCTGCAATGTCCTTTCCGGCAGAAAGGACCTACAGAAGACAGTCCTTTCCGGCAGAGCAAAGGAATAGATTTGGCTGTAGTCGACGAGGCCATACCAATCATTGCAGAGTGCCGGCACCACTTACGTGTTCGTCATACTTTGCGCATCATGCCAGAAGTAATAGTGTAGTTTTTTCAACTCAGTGATCTGGTCTTGTCCTCAGTCGGACAATATTTGCAATCAAGCTGATACGTCTCATCTCATTCGAATCGCGACAGTTGGCATAATCCCACGAGAATTCCGCTGCAGATAGTTTGTTGTTGTTCTGGCACAGGGTTCGCATTTGATGTTTCCCGGAGTTCGAGTGACTCGGTGTGGAGTCGAGATAACAGCAAACTCCGGCATCGTCGCTGATCGACAATGTCACGGTCAAATTGAAAATTGAAACCAAGGGAATGAACTACCATGAAGACTTTGAATTTTGTTTCGACGTTGAGTATTGCTATCGCACTTGCAGTGCCGGTATTTGTGCAGGCTCAGGACTATCGAACACCGAACGCAGGGCCGGCACGAACGTTCCTCGGTCTGCCGATTCCGCAGCAGTGGAGCAACACGCGACCAGTTTCGAACGGTCAGTATTCCAACAACGGAACTTACAGCCGCAACAGTTCCTACGGCCAGAATCCAGCCAACTGCGCCAATGGGCAGTGTGCGACTGGCAACTTGCAAACTGGAAATTGTGCTACCGGCAATTGCCCAACAGGTCGAGTCACCACGGGTTATCGGACGGGTGACAGATATGCGACAGGAACCTGTGTGAACTGCAACTGCCCGAATGGGGCGTGTGAAAGTGGCCTGTGCGCCAGCGGCAAGTGTGCCGGATGTGCGAATGGACAATGTGCTGGTTGTGGCAACGGCCAGTGCGACGGCGGGCGGAACGCAAGTGGAAACTGCCAGAATGGACAGTGCCGGTTAAATCAAACTCCGCGCTACAACCAGGTCGGGACATACGGAGCCCCGGACAACTGGACACCCCGTACGACACGATCCAATGTTTCTGATCCGTTTCGCGGGGCAACCGTTCCAAACGACAATGACAACTGGACTCAACGACCAGCTCTGCGAAATCCCGTCAACGATCAGTTTCCAACACGGTACAATCAGAATGATCTTGATTTGCGACGCCCGTACTTCAACAATCAATCGGGTGAGATGAATGACGCTCGGGCTCGGATCTAGTCTGACGGATTGAGCCTCGCGGCAGGAAAGCGAAAAACGTGGTGTTGTTGGAGAGCACGTTTTGAGCCGGGAATTTCCCTACTGCCAAAAGGACTCGCTCCGACATCATCATGACGGTGATGTTGGGCGAGTTTATGTTGTTTGTGCATTAGAACCACAAACTTCCCAAAGGGTTGCGTCGACAGCGGCCGATCTGCTGCGTCATCGCTCCTCGACGACATTTGTCGCCTCGTCGTTCTTCCTTGCATCTCAACCACTCTCGACACCACGCGGCTACGGAGGTTTTGTTAGGGGTTCTTAGACTCTTTCGCCGGAAGAAATCCGATACCGAATGCACCCAACATCGACAACCAGAAGATCCAGAATTCAGGTTCGCGATAGCTGTGGAAATCGATCGCATGTGGATGCGTCACAGAATTGAATCCCCAATCGGCAAGCAGCTTTAATCCAATCACAATGATCAGAAGATACGCCGACAGCTCGAAGCGTGGAAATCGTTCCAACAGTCTGATGAACATGGCTGCAGCAACACGCATCAGCACGATCCCCAGCAGCCCGCCGGTAACGACAACCCATAACTTGGGATGAAACGCGGTATCGGGATGGCCCGGTGGTGGTGGGCCGACAAGTCCAATCGCCGCAAGAATGGAATCCACGGCAAACGCGATATCTGTGAGTTCAATGACGACTACAGTCATCCAGAAACTTTTTCCTGCCCGGAGTTGCGCTTCCTGAATTGGCACCGGAACACGTTCCTGAATCTCAATCATTTCTTCTGCCGCAGTCAGGGGTTCCCCGGTCTCGGCATGGCGCAATGCCAGCTCACCTTCATCATCGATCACGATCTTTTCGTCAGTCGTCTCCTGCGACTCAAAGAACAGATGCTTCACCGCGATGTAGATCAGATAACCACCACCAATGAGCTTGACGACGTGCCATTCCAGCAAATACTGCGCAGTGGCAACGGCGATAAAACGGAATACGAACGCACCAACAAGGCCATACGTCAACGCTCTGCCCTGTAGCGGCTTTGGGACTCTTGACGCCAGCAGTCCCAGCACCAGCGCGTTGTCAATAGAAAGCAACCCTTCCAGCAACACAAGCAGAAGGATGACGAGAAGGTCTTTGTTTTCGTACGTCTGGCTCCACAACATTTGCGTCCCGTCTGCCAGTTGAAACAATTCGTGCATGAAGAAAAGATCCAAAGTAAAATTGTACCGCACCGATAATTCGAACACCGTGACGACACAGGCTGTCGATTCAGTCGCCACTGAGTTTAGCTCAGTGGTTTTCAGGATTCTGCACTACCGGAATTCCCAGTATTTCCGAGTAGTGCATAATCCCGAGAACCACCGGAATGAACCCGGTGGCGGGTAAACAGGACAACTATTGATCGAGCGATTGTTCGGCACTCAAGATCTTAGTTCAGTTGGTCAGTAAAGTCAGTTACGACCTCAACCTCGCGCAGATGTTTCTCAGTGAATTCACACCTGTTGCGAACAAATTCACAGTCATCGGAAATTCCTGGACTTCGGCTCAATCTGCTCAAGCATCGCGCTCACGTCGTCCAGACGTTCACAGACAACATGAATGACGTCGCCTTCTCGCTGCAGGCGTCCAGTGGCCATCATCACCGTCGCAAATCGTGCAGTTTGACGGAAATGTTGCCACACGGACGGGAATACCACCAGGTTCGCAACGCCGGTTTCATCTTCCAGTGTCACGAACGTAATCCCGTTCGCCGTAGACGGCCGCTGCCGCATCAGAACCAAGCCGGCCACCTTGACTCGCCGATCGGGTGTCAATTCCGATAACTGTTGTGACGTGACAGCTCGCAGTTGGATAAGCTGCTCGCGGAGAAAGCTGACCGGATGTTGCCGCAATGTGAGACCCGCCGAAGAATAATCTTCAACAACCTGATCCTGTGCCGACATTTCCGGAAGATCGGGGACAGGATCACCGGATACAACTGCCTCCGAATCATCAAACAACGGCATGTGTTCCCGCGCGGGCAATGATTTCCAATAAGCTTCACGGCGTTCGATCTTCAGTGACGCAAATGCATCTGCACGAGACAGCAATTGCAGAGTGGCCCGATTCAGTTGCGTTCGCTGGGCAAACTCATCAAACGATCGAAATGCACCGCCCTGTTGTCGAGCGGTTTCGATCCGTCGTCCATGTTCTTCTGAGAAACCTCGCAACAATCGAAATCCCAGCCTCAAAGCTCGGCCTTCATCGTGATGGCGGAACCGACCCAACTCAGTACCACCAGAGACCGGTTCGAGCGTGCAGTCCCAGTTGCTGTGACCGATATCGGCCGGCAGAATCGCGACGCCGTGCTCGCGAGCGTCGCGAACCAGTTGGGCCGGTGCGTAGAATCCCATAGGCTGACTATTGATCAGAGCTGCGGCGAACACTGCCGGGTGATAGCGTTTGATCCACGCAGAAACGTAGACGAGCAACGCGAAACTCGCCGCGTGAGATTCCGGGAAACCATATTCTCCGAATCCGCTGATCTGCTTGAACAGACGTTCGGAAAATTCGGTGTCGTATCCGCGTTCGATCATGCCGCTGACAAGTTTTTCATGGAACTTCGCGATCACACCGGTTTTACGCCAGGCTCCCATGGCACGACGAAGCTGATCCGCTTCGCCCGGTGTAAATCCGGCTGCGACGATCGCCAGTCGCATCGCCTGCTCTTGAAAGATAGGGACCCCCAACGTCTTGTGCAGCACGGCGCGCACAGCCTTGTTCGGATAATCCACCGGTTCTTCACCTGCCCGTCGTCGCAGATAGGGATGCACCATGTCTCCCTGAATCGGCCCAGGCCGGACAATCGCCACTTCGATGACGAGATCATAAAAACAATGCGGCTTCAGCCGAGGTAACATGCTCATCTGAGCGCGGCTTTCGATCTGGAACACACCGATCGTATCGGCCGCGCTGATCATGTCATACACAGCCGGATCTTCTGACGGCACGTTGGCCAGAGTCAGCGATCGTCCGTGATGCGTCTCAATTAAATCAAACGCTCGGCGAATGCAACTCAACATGCCAAGTGACAGACAATCGACCTTAAGTAAGCCCAGTGCATCCAGGTCATCCTTGTCCCATTGAATCACGGTGCGACCTGGCATGGACGCATTTTCGATCGGCACAAGTTCGCTCAACAACCCCCGTGACATTACCATTCCGCCCGAATGCTGGGACAAGTGCCGCGGAAAGGTGAGCAGCGAATTGAGCAGCTCCAGCATCTGCCTTCCAAGCAGCGATTCGGGGTCGATTCCGCCTTCTCTCATACGTTCCGGAAACTGTTCTGAGCTATCGACATGCTCCATCTGATTGGCCAGTTTGTCAATACGATCACTCGACAACGCCAGCGCGCGGCCGATGTCACGAATCGCCGAACGTGGACGATAGGTAATCACGGCACCCGTCATTCCGGCTCGATCACGTCCGTAGCGTTCGAACAGATACTGCAGAACTTCCTCGCGGCGTTCATGTTCGAAATCAATGTCGATGTCCGGTGCTTCGTTGCGTTCGCGGCTGATAAATCGTTCGAACAGCACATCAATCCTGCTGGGATCGACCGACGTCACACCCAGACAATAGCAGACCACGGAATTCGCCGCTGAGCCGCGACCCTGGCACAGAATTTTGCGATCACGGGCAAATCGGACCAGGTCGTACACCGTCAGAAAATACGCTTCGTAGTGCAGCTCTTCGATGAGCGTCAGTTCGTGGACGATCAGGTCGCGTACTTTGTCAGGCACTCCATCCGGATATCGCAGTTTCGCGCCGTCGAGTGTCAAACCGGATAGATACTGAATCGGAGTGACACCCTGAGGCACCAGTTCTTCCGGGTATTCGTACCGCAGTTCGTCGAGCGAAAATGTGCAACGATCGGCGATTTCCACAGACCGAGTGATCAGATTCGCATCGCCGCCGAACAGTGACAGCAACTGCTGACCGGATTTCAAATGCCGTTCACCATTCGGGAAGACTTCGTGCCCCAACGATTGCAAAGCCGTCGCATGGCGAATTGCCGTGACCACGTCGTGCAGCGCGCGGCGGCGTGTCACGTGATAGTGGACGTCATTCGCGGCGACCACCGGAAGTCCGAGATCACTGCAATTCGTCTGCCAGCGTCGCAGATGGGCTTGATCATTCGGTCCACGGTGTAACTCCGCGAGCCCGTAGCAGCGATCACCGAAACACTCTTTCAATGCCTTCAGTTGCAAGGTTGGAACGTCTATCACCATGCCGGGAACGTAACGACGCTCAAATCGAAAGCGAGTTTCCTGACTCAGCGGTACGCCACAGAGAAGCCCTTCAGCATGTTCCTGAATGTCGGCAATCTTCAGGCGGCATTCCCCCTTCGGTGCTCTGCGACGTCCGACGGTGATCAGACGCGATAATCGTCCATAGGCATTTCGATCGGTTGCCAGCAGAACAACTGACGGACCGTCTTCCGGCACAATTTCCGCTCCGATCAACAGCTTGAGTTCTGCTTCCTTCGCTGCCACATGGGCGCGGACAACTCCTGCCAGTGAATTGCGATCAGTGACGGCAATGGCTTTCAGTCCCAACTCAACAGCTCGCGCCGCCAGTTCGTCCGCGTGCGATGCCCCTTCGAGAAATGAATAATTCGTGCGACAATGCAATTCAGCATATGGGATCGTGTCGTTCGAATCGCACGTCCTGTCAGCGACACCTTGAGTTGCCCGCGTTCGACGTTTTGAAGGAGGTGGTTCGGGCATATTTTAATTTCGTTCCGACAACAGTGTCGAAAAAACCTGAATACATGTTCGGCGCTAATGGCTTTCCCGCATTCAACCTCCCCCAAAGCGGAGCGTCAGGGGGAGGTCGGACGAGCGAAGCGATGTCCGGGAGGGGGCTTGCACCGTGGTTTACGGCGAACGTGACGAATAGACATCATTTAGGAAGATCTCGGCGAGGGTTCGCTGTCGCTGCTCTGCGTTCGATCATTCATGTCTGACACTGTATTGAACGCGAATCCAGAGTTCACGACGCACGGATGCCCTCCCCCGGGCCGTTGCTTCGCTCGGCCCGACCCCTCCCGCCTCCGGCGGGAGGGGTTGAGAGATACGACAGTAAATGTTCGACAGATCCTATGTGACAGTTCACTTTGCGAGTTCCAGATAGAGCGGCAAATGACGATAATACACTTCCAGCATCAGCAGGTTCAGAGTTGTCAGGTAATGACGCCCCCCGGCCTTTGACCATTTTTCCGGCGTTGGGTTAATCGGATCCCAACTGCCGCTGGCTGGCCCGTCTTTGCTTTGAGTCTCAACCAAAGTGTCACGCAGACTTTCGTTCCATGCAGTCCAGTGGTCGCCCTGCATGTGGAACATCACCTGAGTCGCATAGTACCAGTAGTACGAATCGCGCTGTCCGAAATCCGGCAGGCGAGTTCGCAGATAGTCGGCACCGGCAACTAACTGAGCGTCATCGCGCCTGGCTCCCAGATATTGCCGCATCAACAAAGCTTCGGCTGTCATTGATGGACTGGCCTCCCGCGTAGGATGATAGCTGTACTGTCCGGCTGCAGATTTGCTCTGCACCGAATCCAGCCACTTTGCGATTCGAACGTACGTATCCTTTGGCACTTTCAAGCCGGACATCTCACCGCTCTTGAGCGCCATCAGTTGCCAGCCCGACACGGACGTATCCGATTCAAATCGAGCTCGATATCGCCAACCACCGAATTCCGGGTGCTGTGAGGCAACGATAAAATTGAGTGCATTCTGGGCTGGAGTCTTTAAGGCACCGTCTTTGGTCATCCCGTACGCTTCACACAGCGCGATTGCCGCCATCCCATGACTGTAAAACTGCACGTAGTCAGATTCTTCCGCAAACAAATCGCCATCAGATTTTTGACGCTTCAGCAACCGTTGAACACCACGATTCACGACGTCCTGGTATTGTCCTGACTGATGCGTGTATCCCGCTCCGAGGTATGCCAGCAACGCAAGTCCCGTGGCCGCACTGTCGGCACGAAAGGTTCCCTGAGCGGTATCAGCGGAGGATTCTCCGGGAAAATCGTCGATGCTCCAGTGCCCGTCGGGATACTGATTCTTTGCAAGCCAGACAAGTCCCCGCTCCACGGCGTCTTCGGATTCTGCGGACCCGCCCAGCAGATTCGCCGCTTCGCGCCGCGCGTTCGACGTGCGCATCGAAAGGCTTTCGGCGATGCGAGCTTCTGCAGAGGCTCCAATGCCTGGAAGGGATTTCCTGATCATTCCGGCAATCGTGTCTATTGCGGCCAGTTTGGGTTTCGCGTCGCCATTCGCAGAGCCTGGCCGTGTCAAAGCGACTCGCGATGAAGGCACCTGATTTGCTGCCAGTGTTCCGCCAGCAGCCACTGCAGGACCACGACTTCCGGGAAGTCCGGCCGATCGACGTGGCAAAGTTCCAGTTCGCGGGCCTGTCAGTCTGTTTCCCGCCAATAGACCTCCAGTTTCTGCGGCTTGAGGACCGGCAAAGATGAGCGTGCCGCTTTCCTCGGCTTCCGCAGCTCCCGCTGGAAGTCCGACATTCGCGGAAGAAGAGCGAGCCATCGGAAGACTCTCATTCGAGCCGCCTGACAATTCATGATTATCGCTCAGCCTTGCATTCGGTTCCGGTCTGCTTCCAACGACCGCTGCGGCCGATGAGCGACCGAGTCCCGTAAGTCCATCAGCGATTGACCCCGGCGTTGACAAACTGCCGTTAGGCTCGGCGGAATTCTCTCGTGATGGAAATCCATTCCTCATGCGCCCAGTGTTTGTGCTGGCAGGTCCGGCAACTAACGCATCTCCGTTGTTGGTACTGTTTTCACCAGCAGTCGCGACGCTCACTTCGCCCGCGACTGTTCCAGCCGCCTCAGCAAGGCGGCTCTCACCACGTTCCGTCATCAATGGCGAGCCATCGGCGCTGGAAATGACGGGAAGGTTTTTTTCCGTCGCAATGCGTTCCGTTGGAGCTGTTGAGATTCGCTCGCTGAATGTCGAGGCCGAAGCTGCTTCAAACGACTTTTCTTCTGCGGAACCTGCCGGGACGATGGCTGCGACACCTCGTGTACTGGAAGATGCCGCAACAGATTCCGTGATCTGAGGGGCATCGATACTGGATGCGGACGCCACTTCGACACTTTCCGCATCAGCCACATCAGGATCGACATTCGACTTTGCCGTCATTTCCGCCTGAACATTTTCCGGTTCCAGGTTCGCTTCATTTCGAATCGCCTGCTGTTCAATAGACTCAAGTTTTTCTACCTCCTGAGTCGGCTGGTTCTTCACAGGCTCTGGCTTATCCGCTTCTGCAATTTCCAGTTCCGTACGCGGAACATCGACAGCGTCCTCAGGAGTCACGGAATCCATGGGACGTTTCCACAGCACATCGGAACTGTCCTTTTCTGTGCCCGCGTAGTCCGGCAGTGTGAATTCTTCCGGAGTTGCTCCTGGGAATTCGGCTGTTTGATCGGGGATCGGCTGCGGGCCGCGAAATTCCACAACGGACATGGACGCACACAGGACAAAATGAAGCCCCAGACTCAACGCGATCGCCCATTGTAAACGTCGCTTGATCATACCTCGCACAAGCAGCGTCACCGCCGCCAGCATTGCGACAAGACCAGCGGCCCAGGCGATCTGGCCGAAAGGCTGCTTCATGCCGGGCAAAGGTACCACTGGAGCGTCTGTGAACAGAGTGAGCATTCCATGCAGCGCAACGATCCCGCACGCCATGGCGATACTGAACGCCCCCAGCATCCGCAGTCGCTGGCCACTCGTCAGTTCCTGCAATTCCGCATCGGAAATTCGCACAAGATCTCTCATGGACTACCATCCTCCGTGAGGTCCTCGGGCGGCACCACTGCGACGCGATAATCGCGAATCTTCGCCTGATTGCATAAACTCATCACTCGCGCAATGAACTTCCATGCCGATCGTTCGTCACCCCGGATCACAACCGGCTGATTCCCCGGATTGTTAATTTCCGCTCGCTGCAAACGTTCGCTCAACTGCTCTTCAGTGTGCAGATTTCCGCCGACATAATACTGGCCCCGAGAGTTGACGTTCACAATCATCTCTTTTGGACGCATCACCATTGGCATCGCCGAAACCGCATCCGGCAGATTTGCATCCAGCGACCCTTCACCGGAAATTTTTGACTCTTCTTCAAAACGACTGGCGACCATAAAGAACAGCAGCAACTGAAAGACGCAATCGATCATCGGCGTCATATCAATGTGCCGTTTGCCAGTGTTGCGGTTTTTGGACTTGAATCGCATAGTGTCTATTGAGGCTGCTCTTTCGCAGCAGCGATCTCCACAGGTTTTACCGGCTTCCGAATTGTCGATTCCAGATCGGCCGAATTCTTCACCGCCGGTGGGCCACTGACGCCAGTTTCTTTCAGCACGACACCCGATGCGTCACTCTTCAGCATCACTCTCCACTTGCCTTCAAAACGTTCAAACAACGGCAGAACTTCGTTGAAGACATCTTCCATGCCACGCAGCAAACGTTCGATACGACCTTCGAGCAAATTGGCGACGACAATCGCCGGAATCGCCACACACAGCCCGGCAAACGTTGTCACCAGTGCCGTGTAAATTCCCTGAGCCAGCTCCTGACCTTTCGCAGCACCTGTGGCAACAGTTGTACTGATGACCATAAAGGCAAGAATCATTCCCTGTACAGTTCCCAGCAGTCCCAGGAGTGGCGCAATGCTGGCCGCAACATTGATGGGACGCACGTTGCGAGACATCTCATCGGATTCCCGTCCCACAGCATCTTCGACCGCTTTTTCCAGTTCGGAATACGGCCTGCCCACTTTCAAAATCGCCGTCTGAAGAATGCGTCCCAGTGGTGAGCGATATTTTTGACACACATCCCAGGCCAGACGCGGATCGACGCCTTTATTCTGTTGATTCAGTTGTTGAATCGCTATCAACAGTCCGCGAGGAATGACGCGACCTCTCCGCAATGCAAAACGCCGTTCAATTGCAAATGCAACAACAACGATAGAACACAGAGCAATCGGAATCATAAAGACGCCGCCCCTGACGGCCAGATCCCACAGAAAGGGCAGAGGTTGAGGTATCCCGATTTCAGCGAGTTTGTTGGCCGTCTCCGATGCAGCATTCTCGTCGATCGCCATGTTTTACTCCACGCGGTCCCAAGGGAATCATTCGCCGTGTTATTTCACAAGAAAGTTGAGTCAGGTGAAGAAGGTGCAGGCCCACTATGCGAAAGTGTCCAAATTGGTGGGGTGTGTGCAGAGGGTCGGCAGTCTTTTTTGGAGAGTTGCCTGGTGAAAAACGGTGGCCTTTCCGTCCAAAAAAGACTCCCGACCCTTTCCTTCAACCCTAGCCCGGCCTCGTTGGTGGCTTTGGCCTGGCCTTCGCCGGTCGCTTTTTCGGAACGCCGGAATTGAAAGTTCGCTGCACTTCTTCGAGCGAAGTTTTGCCTTCCGCTACCAGTCGAATGGCATCTTTCTGCAAGGTCGTCTGACCATCAACCAGCATTTGTTTTCGAATCGCCTCCGGAGATGCCCCGTGGGCAACAACTTCTTTCATCGTATCGGTCATCTCAAACATTTCGAACGCTGCCGCTCGGCCATGATATGGCATTCCGTCGCAATCTTCGCAGAGTTCTTCAATTGTCTGAGCCTTCGGGTCGTCAGGCGGAGGCGGCAAAGGGGCTCGATACAAAACCGACGTTTCGGGTGGCAGTCCCAGTTTCTTAAGTAGCATGGGGTTCGGCCTGAATGCCTGTTTACAGTCGTCACACAGTTTGCGAATCAACTTCTGCGTCACTATGCAGCGCAGATTTTTGATGACTTCATCGACACCCACGAATTCGATCAATTTCCGCAAGGCTTCTGCCGGATTATTCGCAGGGATCTCGGCGACAAACGAAATCCGGTCGGCATACCGGAAAATCGTTTGCGTATCCTGCGGCGAAGTCAGGGGATTCATATACAGCACGTCCGCTTCGCGGCGCAGGATTCGGTCGAACGAAATCTCCAGATCGTGTCCGGGTTCCGGCTTAAATTCTGCCACATTGATGAGTTCTCGATCATTGAGATCTGCAAGATCGTAGACCGAATAAAGATACGGATCGACGGAGTGCAGCACCACCGTTGCCAGCGTTGTCACACCGGTATCGGGTGGCCCGCAGATGAGGACCACGCCACTGCGATGTTCCGTGAACTCGCGAATCTTCTTTTTCAGATGATCCGGAAATCCGATGTCCTGTGGTTTCTGCCGCACCACTTTGCGATTATCGACTTTGATGCGAATCCGTTCGGCTTTGCCTCCCACAGGTGTGGATTCCACCATCAGGTGATAGGGGATTTTTTCGTATTCCGTCTTAATGCCGCCCGTTTGAATTTTGCGACGTTCGTTGACATCGAGTCCTGACAGCAACTTGATCATCTGAACCATTGCTGCTCCCTTCTGACCGGGAATTGCCGCTGCTGGGTAAGGAACGCCATCGATCACAAATCGAATTGCTACGCGACCTTCCCGTGGCTCAAGCAGAATCGTATGTGCCCGCCTTGCAAGCGCATCGGAAATCATTTGCTTGACAGAAACCAGTGCCACCTGAACCAGTTTCGCATTCGCTTTCAGATTGCATTCGCGGTCGAACAACGGCCCCTGAAACAGGACTTGCTCGACATCCGGTTCCTGTTCCACCGGAGCAGCCGCTTTCTTAGGATCTTTCTTTTGCGGGCCGGCCATATTCTCTTGTCCTTGTGCGCTCTGGCAGTTGTTGATTGATGGGTGCTTATGCCGAATTCTGACGAGAAACTGGTCCAGCCTCCAGCGTCAACCGCCAAATTGCAGATTCAACAGCAGATTTCGGACGTCCACAGCGTGCAATTCGTCACGTTCCACCAGTTTCGAAGAACAAATAAACACTGGTCCGTCCTCGGACAGGCGATTTGCATCCGGCAACCGACCATGACTGCCTTGGACAATTCCAGCATCCAGACCGATCATATCCATGTAATAGCGGAATCCGAGCAGCTTCCGAGCCAGCCGGTTGGCTACCCGCAGCTTCGGAAATCGGATCGTCGGATCAACGAACAATTCCACCGGATCATAGCCCGGCTTTCGATGAATATCGACCGTCCGCGCATAGTCCGGAGCCAGCGTGTCGTCCCGCCAGAAATAGTATGTGAACCAGGCGTTTCCCGCACTGACACAAACCAGTTCCCCGCTGCGTTCGTGATCGATGCCAGCCTCACGCTGCGCGTCTCGATCAAGAACTCGTTCGACACCGTCAAGTCGTTCCAGCAATGACTTCACTTTTTCAACATCGTCGGGTCGCCGCACGTACACATGAGCCACCTGATGATCGGCCACAGCAAATGCTTTTGATGCACCGCAGTCCAGCGTTTCCCAGCCCAACGGTTCCATGCGAACGGACAGCAGACCCGCATCACGCAGCGCGCGATTGATGTGAACCGGATGATTGACTTCCGTGATGCCGTATTCCGACAACACAACAATGTCAGCGTCGGCGTCGCGAGCGGCATCGATCATTTTCCCGGCTTCATGATCGACCAGGCGAATGTCTTCGGCGATGCGCAGATCGCTCGGGCCAAGTCGTTGCAGGTTGTAATCAAGATGCGGCAGATAGACGAGCATCATTGTTGGCTGGCAACGGCGAAAAACCTCGACGCTTGCATCGGCGATCCATGCAGAACTTCGGATGTCGGCGGTCGGCCCCCAAAAATTGAAGAGCGGGAATTTCCCCAGCTTGCGTTGAAGCTCGTCGCGGAATTCCGGAGGATCACTGTAGATATCCGGAACCTTCCGCCCATCTGCCGGATACGAAGGCCGGGGAGTCACCGACCACTGCACGTCGGCATACATGTTGTACCACCAGAACATCTTTGCTGTCGTATGAGTCACGTCGCGCGCGCGGGCCGTCTGAAAAACCCGCTCCCCCTGAATCAGATGATTCGACTGCTTCCAGAACATGACCTCCGCCAGATCACGGAAGTACCAGCCATTCGCCACAATCCCATGCTGCGCCGGCATCAGTCCCGTCAGAAGCGTTGCCTGCACCGAACACGTGACCGCCGGGAGTACTGTCTGCATTGGTCTGGCAAATCCGGTCTCCAGCAGTCGTCGGATATTCGGCGTGTTGTCTCCGATCATGTCGTGCGTCAATCCGACGACGTTAATGACGATCAGTCGTCGCATTCGGTTGCCTGAATTCATGAGTGACAAACATCCTTTTTTCCTGAACGGTGGGGCGCGAGTCTCGCGAGCCGGGGACGCAGTCTGTACGCGGCTCAGATTGAGTCCGTGGATCCTCGTTTAACCCGGGCCAACGGGGAGGCCACAGTGATGCCTCACCGTTGGGTCGGGTTAAGCGAAGCAAGCCTTATCAGGGGACTGACGTCCCCCGCTCGCCTGAATAGACGTCATAGTCCTTGCAGATATTCCTCCAGATCCGCAAGTTCCGCGGGCTGAATATCTTTTAACAAACCTGCGGGCATCAGGGAGTTTTGTCGTCGTACCTGGACTTCCACATCAGCGGCTTCGATGCGATACGTCTTGTGTTCTGAATCTCGCAAAATCAGTCCATCAACCGCCTGATAGACGATCAATCCCGTAAAAACTCTGCCGGACTTTGTTTCGATCGTTGTCGTCTGATAGCGAGGT
>Ga0105047_10005584_pt1 | contig 21527 bp, 20 predicted proteins | sample MAT04_FD_78384 | JGI IMG/M metagenome (GOLD analysis project Ga0105047, IMG submission 78384) | Freshwater microbial communities from Lake Fryxell liftoff mats and glacier meltwater in Antarctica - MAT-04 (megahit assembly) | ecosystem: Environmental > Aquatic > Freshwater > Ice > Liftoff... | reverse complement strand
TTTTGGAGGGCCTGAGTTTAGTGTTTTGAGTAAAGAGGAGAATGTTCTAGTGAACTTTTCAGATAGTAATAATCTGGCTGTAATAGAAAGAAAGTACACCCGTTCAAAAGTATTGTTGATGAGTTACCACCCCGACTTAAGATCGAATTTTCCTTATCAAAACTTTTCTTCTCGGCTTCATTCATCATTTGAAGAGCGGGAATTTGTCAATGCTTTAAACAGCTCTCAAGCTGCGAACGATAAAATTACTTCTTTGTGTCTTGCAAACTTAGGATTAAAAATTAAAGGGGCTGGGGAAGAGAATCATGTTTATCCATAAGCCAAAATCAAGGCTTTTGCCAAATTGGCGATTGCCTGATCTTTATTATTTTTTAAGATATGGCAGATTTTAAGGCCTTCATTTTTGCGACCAAGTACAAAATATGTTTTACTCAGATTCACTAGAGTAGGGCCATGATTTGCCTCCAATTTGAGTGCTCGATCAAAATGAAATAAAGCTTGTTGCGGGTTATTTATCTGTAAATAAATTGCACCGAGCGTCTGAGCATCATAAACGTCTTGGGGGGTTAATACGTATAAAGCCTCAAAAAAATTTAATGCAATATCATATTTGCCTTGCCGAACGTAAGAATAGCCCGTGTAGCGGATATCCTCCAAGTTTTCTTCTGTCCAACCTAATTTTTCTAACCAATTGATTTGACTCATGTGTCCTTAAGCTTGTAGAAATTGGCCAACGCGACCGATGATGAAACCCATCCATTCATTGATCTTTTCGATTTGCGCGAAACATGACTTGAGTATTTTTTTGGCTTTTTTATCATCTTCTGTCTCACATTTGATCTCTTCCAATCGATCTTCGTCTTCTTCTTCTTTTTCGAATGAACCTAAACTGGGCGCCACGCGAAAAAAGCCGAAGGGAGAGCGTCTTTGGAAACGAAATTTTGGAGGGGGAAAGAAATAAGCCCATGGTGTTTGAGTGATTCTACTACCTAATAAGATATCAATTTCCAAAGGTTTAGGTGAAAAATCATAAACCCTGATTTGTGCCGGAATAGAAGAAGCTTGTTCTAAATGATACTGTTCGCTGATTTGTTCCAGCATTTGGGTGCGTCGCGCGTACTGAACGTAAATTCCCATATCTAATTTATCAATTGTAACCATGATTCTACCTCTAAATAAGAGTATAACAAATTATATCTTTTCAAGTAAGGAATTCTCGATCTAATCTTCAAACATCTTAAATTGTTTGATAATTTTATACGGATCGGTTTTACGAAAAAATCCGCTTGTTTAAAATTCGCTTTCGAACTAATTTTAAAGGGAATAAATTATTTTTAAGTGAGTTAATGACAAATCCACATGTTTCCGTCTTGTTACAAGAAATTATTGAATCTTTTGCTGCCACTCCTATCCGGATATTTATTGATGGAACAATCGGAGCAGGGGGGCACGCTGCTGCTCTGCTTGCAGCTCATCCGGAAATAGATCATTACATTGGAATCGATCAAGATCCTAATGCGTTACAGATCGCCTCTATAAGATTGAAAAAATGGCAAAGCAAAGTGATATTTAAGCACGCTAACTTTAGTCAATTTGATGTAGTTTTAGCAGAATTGGGATTTAGGCGAGTGGATGGAATTCTTGTTGATTTAGGTGTTTCGTCTATGCAGTTAGACCAAGCTGAACGGGGATTCAGTTTTTCTAAAGACGGTCCGTTGGATATGCGAATGGATCCTACTAATCCCGTGTCGGCTGCCGAAATTATCAATACACGGTCGGAAAAAGAGCTGGGAAAAATTTTTCGTGAACTTGGTGAAGAAAAGCAGTGGCGTGTGGCTGCCCAAGCGATTGTAGCGGCTCGTCAAAAGCAACCCATTACCACTACACTGGATTTAGCAAAGGTTTTAGAATCCGTGTTATATCGCAACTATAAAAAAGGCATCAACCCTTTGACTTTAATTTTTCAAGGTTTAAGAATTGCGACAAACCAAGAGTTGGATAAATTAGAGTTATTCATGACTAAAGCTTTTGATTATCTAGCACCCGCAGGTAGACTGGCCGTGATTAGTTTCCATAGTTTAGAAGACCGTATAGTAAAAAATCAAATGCGTTTCCAATCTGATGATAAGTGGGAAACGACAGGATTAGGGGGTATTTTTCGAGATAAGCAACCGGTTACGAAAACAATTACTAAAAAGCCGATTGGTCCGACAGACGATGAAATGAAGATTAATCCCAGAAGCCGCAGCGCCAAATTACGAGTGGCTGAAAAAATTTAGGAATTTATCAATTATGGGCTTATTTATTCGCCTATTGATTTGTATTTTTGTGGCGGGTCTTACTCTTTACATTTACATAGACAAGCTCAATGAACTAACCGAACTGAGACTTTCAATTCCTCTTTTGGCAAAAGAAGTAAAAGATATACAAGAAAAAAACTTGGAATTACACTATTTAATTGAACGTTTTGAAAGCCCTTCAAATTTAATGGAGATGGCTGAAAGTCCGGAATTTGGACATCTCAAATATCCCTTGATAACAGAAATTACTCTTCTTCCGGAACAAATAGATGATTATGTTAAAGCCACCCATTCATTCGACTGAAAAATTAAGGTTGATCGGGATTGCGATTAGTATTTTTTTTCTGTTTTCTCTGTTGATTACTCAATTTTTTGTGATTCAAATTTTGGAAGGAGAAAAATGGTCGTCCAAAGCCGAGAAACAGCACATATTTTTCATCAAGGAACCTTTCATTCGAGGAACTTTCTACTCGAATCCGGATATAAAAAAATGCAATACACATGAGCCACAGCGTTTAGTGATTGATGTGCCAAAATTTCACTTATTTGCCGATTGTTTATCGATTCCCTTAACTTGTAAAAATGAAATTGTTTCCTATCTTTTAAATCATTGCACAATGCGTTTTCAAGAGCGTGTGCAAATTCGCGAGCATTTAAATAAGCGCAGCCGCAGTCGTAAATTGATAAGCCGACTGGATTTGGAGACGTATCAAACGGTCATGAGTTGGTGGAGCGGATATGCTAAACTTCACAAAATTCCCCGCAATGCGCTATTTTGCGTCAAAGACTATCAACGTTCTTATCCCTTTGGAAAACTGCTCGGGCAAGTTTTACATACCATTCAAAATCAAAAAGATGAAACGACAGATCAAGCTTTGCCTACAGGTGGGCTTGAACTTTATTTTAATAAGTATTTACAAGGAAAAAAAGGTAAGCGTCGGTTGATGCGCTCACCTAGACACTCCTTGGAAACAGGGGAGGTTATTTCTTATCCGGAGCATGGCGCTGATATTTATTTAACGATCAATCATTGTTTACAAGCAATTGTAGAACAAGAAATTGAAATCGGAGTGAAAAAATGTTCTGCTAAGAGCGGTTGGGCTGTAATGATGGAGCCTAGAACCGGCCAAATCCTTGCCCTTGCTCAGTATCCCTCTTTCAATCTTACTGATTATCAACTTTATTTTAATGACCCTAAGTTAATCGAGCATACCAAAGTGAAAGCGGTTACCGATGCTAACGAGCCCGGTTCGGTTTTTAAACCTGTTACGGCAGCCATAGCATTAAAAGCAAACCAATACTTGATAGAAAAAGGGGAGAAACCATTATTTTGTCCTGACGGAAAAATTGCCACAAGCAATGGCTCATTTCCGGGGCGATCGCGACCTATTCAAGACACCTCTTTGCATTACTTTTTAAATTTAGATATGGCGATGCAGAAGTCTTCAAATATTTATATGGGAAGATTAGCCGAGAAAATTATTAATCGATTAGGGTCTTCTTGGTATCGTCAACAACTACAGTTGTTCGGTTTTGGTTTGAAAACAAAAATCGAGCTGCCGGCTGAAAGTCCGGGTGTGTTACCTACTATCGGAAAATATCATCCGAATGGAACATTAGAATGGTCTATTCCCACCCCCTTCTCTTTGGCAATCGGACATAATATCCAAGCAAATAGCATTCAAATTGCCCGTGCTTTGTCGGTGTTTGCGAATGGGGGATTTTTAAATCGACCGACTCTCGTGCGTAAAATAGTTAAAAAAGATGCAAACGGGCACGAACAGGTCTTGGCAGATTACACTCGACCTGAATGCACGCAAGATTTTACAAGCGTATTAGATAAAAAGATTGTAGAACGGGTATTAAGAACAATGCGATTTGTGACCAAACCCGGAGGAACTGCTATCAAAGCTGACGTCCCTGGTTATAGTGTCGCTTGTAAAACGAGTACTTCTAAAAAAATTGTTAATGGAATTTATTCAGAAAGGCTATACTGTCCAACTTGTGCAGGTTTTACGCCAGTTGATAATCCAGCTTTTGTTTTAGTCATTACAATGGATGAACCCGAGTACGGTTATGTTCCTGGTTTAGGAAAAATCCACAATGGGGGCAACTGCACGGCAAATGTTTTTCGAGCCATAGCAAAGCGTTCCTTAGAGTTTTTAGGAGTGCCTCCGGATGATCCATATGGTTATCCGTATGGAGATCCTAGAAGAGATTCCGAAAAAGCAAAGTGGATTTTAGAAACACAAAAGTTGCAAGAAATGTACAATACATGGAACAAGTTTAAAGCCTGAATTCCTGCGTTCCGATTTTGAAAATAGGCTCTTAATAAAGATAACGGTTGGTCGATTAGATGAAGTTAAGAAAACTTTTAAGAAATATTCAAGGATGTTCTGTTAAAGGTTCTCAAGAAATTGCCATTACAGGTATTAGTGCAAACTCCCAAATGATCGCTCCAGGAAATCTATTTATCGCCAAGAGAGGTCATACCTATGATGGTAGTAAATATGTTTTTGAAGCAATTCAAGGGGGGGCCTCCGCTGTTTTGACCGATTTATATAATCCTAGTTTGAAGCAGATTACTCAAATTTTGCATTCCGAACCTGAAAAAATTGAAGCACAAGTTGTGGTCGACTATTATCAAAATCCCTCCGATGAATTATTCACTGTGGGCATCACGGGTACAAATGGTAAAACGACCACTTCATTGATTCTTCAATATCTATTAGATTTATTTGAGGGGCCTGCAGGTCTAATCGGAAGTATCGAGTATTTGATCGGATCTCATCGTTTACAAGCGACGAGAACCACTCCTGATCTCACGACAAACCATCGATTACTAAGAGAAATGGTGAATTGTGGTTGCCGTTCGGTTGTGATGGAAGTGACCTCGCATGCTCTAATGCAGGGTCGTGTAGACAAAATTGATTATGATGTAGCCGTGTTTACTCAACTAAGCGGCGATCATCTTGATTATCACGGCACGATGGAAGAATATTGCCAAGCTAAAAGTCGATTATTTAAAAATCTCGATAAAACACGAATAAAAAAACAGAACCGGAAATGGGCCGTTGTTAATCAAGATTGCGAATGGACTCAAAAAATAATCCGCGGTTGCTCTGCCTCTCTTTTAACTTATGGTATTGAAAAGCCGGCAGATCTAAGAGCTTCTGATATACGTTTAAGCGATCACGAAACGTTCGCTAAAATTACTTATCAAGGTGAAACATTGGATTGTTATTGGCCCTTGATCGGTCGATTTAATGTTTATAATTGTTTAGGAGCTATCGGCGTATTATTAACGCAAGGCTTTTCTTTAAAAGCTATTATCGAAAAACTGCCCGCTTTACCGGCTGTTAGAGGTCGTTTAGAACCAGTAGAAAATGAATTGGGATTAAAAATTTATGTAGATTATGCTCACACCGAAGATGCAATAAAAAATGTTTTAATCACATTGAATGAAGTTAAAAAAGGCCGGCTGATTACAGTTTTCGGTTGTGGAGGGGATCGTGATAAAACCAAGAGGTCTAAGATGGCTAAAGTTTGTGGCGATTATTCCGGTTTTAATATCGTGACATCCGATAATCCTCGCTCGGAAAGCCCTGAATCGATTTGTCGCGATGTAATCAGCGGATTTACCGACAAGCATAATTTTATTGTTGAATTAGACCGGTATAAAGCGATTAAAAAAGCTATTCAACAAGCATCTCAAAATGATTTGATTCTTATTGCCGGTAAAGGGCACGAAACTAACCAAGTTTTTGCCCATCAAACAATCGAATTTGATGATCGTCAAGTTGTCTTAGAAATTTGTTCTGAAATCGCTCGAGCAAAAGGGAAGTTATGCGGACTTTGAAACGAAGTTTTTGTGGGATTATTTTTATTTTTTGTCTGCTTTACATCGAGACGACTTATGCACAATCTATAAAAAGTCCAAATCCCATGCAAGCTTTCAACTTAAATGCTTTTACTGCTTTTGAAACAGTGAAGCCCCCTTTGCTGATGCTCAAATCATTTATCATTATCGATCCAGGTCATGGTGGACATGATGTGGGTACGCAGTCTACCGGTAAACCACGTTATCAAGAGAAATCTTTAAATCTCGTCACTGCTCAGTTTGTCAAGAGTTACCTCCAACAAATGGGTTATCGTGTGTTGATGACGCGCGAAGATGATAGATTTATCTCACTTGAAAAAAGAACTAAAATGGCTAATGAACAAAAACCCGTTCTGTTTGTGAGTATCCATTATAATTCAGCTCCTAGTGCGGAAGCTCAAGGAATCGAGGTGTTTTACTATCAATCTCAAGAAAACAAAATGCGCACCAATAAATCAAAAAAGCTTGCACAAGCCATTCTTCAATATACACTGATAGAAACTCACGCGAAATCCAGAGGGGTCAAGCAGGGGAATTTCGCTGTGATCCGAGAAACGAACATGCCTGCAATTCTTATTGAAGGGGGGTTTTTAACAAATGAAAGTGAAATGCAAAAGATAAAAGATCCAGCCTATTTGAAAAAAATGGCCAAAGGTATAGTGGAAGGAATTAACGAGTATTTAAAAACTTAGAATGTGTCCTCGGCGCGACTTGAACGCGCGACCTGTTGCTTAGGAGGCAACCGCTCTATCCACTGAGCTACGAGAACATTGCTTAAAACGTTAAGATATAGTGGAGTTTATTACAATAAAAACAGTTTCTAAGAAATTTGAAGTGAAGAAAACGAGAAGCTGCATAATTGATTTGCCGGAAAATTGTTGTTTTAAGCTCGACTTTGCAAAATTTTGACATCCCTTTTGCGAGAGAGGCAAACCTCAGCATAATGAATTGAGTATAAAGAGGGTTTTTACCCCTCCCTACTTAATTCATTTAGCTGAAGAAAGCTTCTCTCCGAAGGGGATGTCAAAATTTTGCAAAGTCGAGTTAAGCAGATTAAAAGTAAACGATATTAAAACAAGGACGCATTAAATGAGTTTATGGAGAACTAAATCTTTAGAGTTTATCGAGTTAGAGGCAAATAGTGGAGGGCAAAAGCTAGAAAGAACATTAGGGCCTTTTAGTTTGATTTTATTAGGGGTCGGAGCAATTATCGGAGCGGGTCTATTTTCTATTACAGGGATTGCAGCTGCAGAAAATGCAGGTCCGGCCATCATTCTCTCTTTTATTTTAGCCGCAATAGGCTGTGCTTTTACTGGCCTCTGCTTTAGCGAGCTGGCTGCCATGATTCCTGTTTCAGGCGGCGCTTATACATATACTTATGCCACGTTAGGGGAGTTTATTGCTTGGATTATCGGCTGGTCGTTGATTTTAGAATATGGAGCGGGAGCAGTCTCGGTGGCCATTAGTTGGTCGGGTTATGTCGTTTCTTTTTTGCAAAGTATGAACATTCACTTACCGGCAGCATTAATTGCTTCGCCCTGGCAGCCGACCGAAATGGCGGATGGTACAATGGCCTACGGTTGGATTAATCTACCGGCATTATTGATTGTATTTTTACTCTCCGGCTTACTTATTCTTGGAGTCGAAAAATCGTCTAAAGTGAATGCTGTTCTGGTTGCTATAAAAATTGCGGTTGTACTTGTTTTTATTACGATTGGTTTTGCTTACGTAAACAAATCAAATTTCGAGCCGTTTATTCCTGCTAACCAAGGGGCTTTCGGTGAATTCGGATGGAGTGGAATACTTAGAGCATCGGGTATTGTTTTTTTAGCGTATATCGGTTTTGATGCTGTTGCTACAACGGCCCAAGAAGTAAAAAATCCTCAAAGAGATTTACCCATTGGAATTATCGGCTCATTGGTCCTTTGTACAGTGTTATATGTTCTATTTTCAGGGGTTCTGGTCGGAATTGTCCCTTATCTAGAATTAAATGTTTCTGCCCCTGTCGCTTTAGCGATTAACAAAACTCCCTATTTTTGGTTAAATGGCTTAATCAAATTAGCCATTGTAGCGGGCTTGACCTCTGTTATCCTTGTCATGATGTTAGCTCAATCGAGGATCTTTCTAGCGATGTCAAAAGATGGCTTGATCCCCTCTATTTTTTCGATTGTGCATCCTAAATTCCATACGCCTTGGGTTTCCAGTCTTTTTGTAATGGTAATGGTAGGAATTTGCGCTGCTTTTGCACCGCTTAGTATGATGGGGCATTTAACAAGTATTGGAACTCTTTTAGCTTTTGCCATTGTATGTGCAAGTGTCATTGTGTTGCGTAAGACCCAGCCCGATTTTCCTCGCCCTTTTAAAACGCCTTGGGTGCCCTTTGTTCCTTTGGTTGGAATCTTGATCTGCTTACTTTTAATGCTCTCATTAGGTTTGGCGACTTGGGGACGTTTAGTTCTCTGGATTGTCATCGGATTAGCTGTTTATTTTCTCTATGGAAAAAAACATAGCCATTTGGCTAAGTTAGATCCTTAAGAGTCTGTTTTGAAATAGGAATGGGTTAATTCAAGATAATTTTTGTTCTGGTTTGAGTGGAAATTCTTCTGTAACCCGTGCATAAACCTATCGAATTCAACGGGGTCCCGTTTTGAAAACAGTCTCTAACTTATAGCTGGCATTAGAATGCATAAATCGCTATCGTAAAATAAATTAAAAATTAGGTGTCGAGATGGTGGAAGCAGATATAGGTTTAATCGGTTTGGCCGTAATGGGTCAAAATTTAGTCTTAAATATGAACGACCATGGGTACACAGTCGCCGTATTCAATCGGACAGTGGCAAAAGTCGATGAGTTTTTAGATGGAACTGCTAAGGGAACAAAAGTCATAGGTACTCATTCATTGGAAGAATTTGTGGAAAAATTAAAGCGTCCTCGTCGTGTGATGTTGATGGTAAAGGCAGGGGAGCCGGTCGATGAATTTATTGAACTTTTGTTACCCCGGTTGGAAACGGGCGATATTATTATCGATGGGGGAAACAGCCTTTTTACCGATACCATTCGACGTTGTCAAAGTCTCAAACAAAAAGGCATCATCTTTTTAGGAGTCGGGATTTCGGGAGGGGAAGAAGGGGCACGTCACGGACCTTCTATCATGCCGGGTGGAAATCCTGACGGTTGGCCGCATGTGAAAGGAATTTTTCAATCCATTAGTGCTAAAGCCGATGGAGAACCTTGTTGTGATTGGGTAGGAGATGAAGGGGCGGGTCATTATGTGAAAATGGTCCATAACGGAATCGAATATGGAGATATGCAACTCATTAGTGAAGCTTACACACTTTTGAAAAAAGGTTTAGGATTGTCGGATGAAGAGATGCATACAATTTTTGAGGATTGGAATAAAGGTGATTTGGATAGCTACCTGATTGAAATTACAGCCAAAATCTTTGAAGTCAAAGATAAGGATGGAAAGCTTTTGTTAGATAAGGTTCTCGATGTGGCAGGACAAAAGGGAACGGGTAAATGGACAGTTATCAATGCTTTGGATTTAGGTATACCTTTAACATTGATTGGTGAGGCTGTTTTTGCCAGATGCTTATCCGCTTTGAAAGAAGAAAGAGTGGCTGCTTCAAAAGTTTTAAAAGGTCCTGAAAGTAAGTATAAGGGAAATCGTGATGAGTTTATCAAGCAAATTCGCGAGGCTTTATATGCTTCGAAAATTATAAGTTATGCTCAAGGATTTATGTTGATGCAGCAAGCTGCTAATGACTACAAATGGCAATTAAACTACGGTAGTGTTGCATTAATGTGGAGAGGCGGGTGCATTATTCGCAGTCGATTTTTGGGTCAAATCAAGCAGGCTTTTGATAAGAACACTCATTTGAAGAATCTGCTATTAGACGACTACTTTTTAAAAGAAATTTCTATTCGCCAAGACGGGTGGCGCAAAGCAGTGATTGCAGCGGTTGAATTGGGAATTGCAGTTCCTTGCTTTAGCACAGCACTCACTTTCTATGATGGTTATCGCACCCTCGGTTTGCCAGCTAATTTACTGCAAGCGATGCGAGATTTTTTTGGTGCCCATACTTATGAACGTGTCGATCAACCGCGCGGTCAATTTTTCCATACCGATTGGGCGGGGACTGGTGGGAATGTTAGCTCCGGGTCATATAATGCTTAGATTCTGTTTTCGAAATCGAAATATTTGAATTCGACATGTGAACCTAACTTTTCAATCCCAACGGATGGAGGCTAGTGATTTAATGAAGTTTTAAAGAGGCATATCGCTAATAAGAATCCTAAGCTGAGATAAAAATGTAAGCAATAAAAGAGGAAGCCATTCTTCGCTAGGTTCCCCCGCTCAAAAAAAGAATAGGTATACTATAATTTTTATTATTTACCTTAATCTCGACTTTGCAAAATTTTGACATCCCCCTCGCGAGAGAGGCAAACTGCAGCGTAATGAATTTAGTAGGGAGAGGGTTTTTACACCTTCCTACTCAATTCATTTAGCTGAAGGAAGCTTCTCTCCGAAGGGGATCTCAAAATTTTGCAAAGTCGAGTTAATATAACAGGGTGTAGATCAATAGTGGTTATTTCTTTCAAGTAAACAAACAACCCTGGGGTGTGACATTCCTTTAAGAACGATTAAATATTTCATTTAAAATCTCCCCTCCTCTTTTCGTACAAGTGTACCAATCAAATATCCGCTGAAATTAATAAAATTCTTGCCATTTTTTAAAAAATTCGAAAGAATTACCCCTAAATGATTGTGAAGGGTTGCAATCAACAAAGAATGACCAGGCGAATTAAATCAAAAAATTAAACGTGTAAAAGCATCCCGAGATGCACTGAAGGAAAAAAATCACGATAAGGCTCAACAGAATAAAAAATTGCGTGACAGAAATGCCGGGATTAGTGAAAGCCGAGATCAGTGGAAAGCTCGTAGCAAAAAAATTACCAAAGAAAGTGAGAATCACGTACTGCAGCTGGAGCAACAAATATAAGCAGCTAAGATGGATGCAGAACGCGAACGGATCCGTGCAGATGAAGAACATAAGCGCGCTAACAAACTTCAGTCCGAGATTGATTTAGTTTTAAAAAAAAATCAGGAAATTGAAAAACTAATTCCCAAGATAGGAAAAAAAGCCCCTCGTCGTTGGTATTCTATAATAATGATCTACGTGTTTATTAGGATGGTACGCGATGCTGCTATTTCATTTCGTGCTGCACCTAAGGCTATTCATATTGTATTTTCACAATTTGACGCTGTAAAAAACCAACGGATTCTTACGAATAAAAGTATTGCGAGGTGGATCTCTCAAATAGGTCTTTATAAGGTTAATAGTCCGAAAGAACAGGCTTCTGATTGGGCTTTGATCATCGATAATTCCGTCCAAATTAGCACAAAAAAATTGCTTGTTATCCTTGGAGTAAGGCTCAGTCGGCTTCAAGGCAAACCTCTTAATTTTGAGGATGTCGAAACGCTAGTCATGGAACTTCATGATAGCTCTAACGAGACAACCGTATATAAAGCTTTGGAACAAGCACAGAATAAAGTAGGTAAGATTGTAATGGTCTGCGCAGATGACGGGCCTGATCTGCGTGCGTGTATCAAGTTGTTTTGTAAAAAAAAACGGTGCTGGTCGAGTTTTTGGTACCATTCATAAAATAGGTACTTTCTTAAAAGAAATCTTTAAAAACCACCGAGAGTGGCAAAAGTTTTCTTCTGCTGTGTCCGAATCAAAAAGAAAAATGCAGCAAACAGCAGCGGCTCACTTAGTGCCCCAATCAAAGGACAAAATCGCGATTTAGTCGTTGTGAATTGGATTATCGATGTCATGACGGCTTTAGATACACTGGATCATCCTGACAAGGAGTTGCTCGAACAACATTGTGTTGGGTTCGACAATATGAAGAACTCATTCGACGATTAACACAATTAAACATCATCAATCTTTTTCTTTTTAAAATCCAATATCTCGATAACTAGCGGTTTTTTTGTCTGTTTGGCCCTTTCAACAATCTGCTTGCAAATATCGCCCGTGGCGCCTTTAAGCTGTCCCTTACTTTTACCGTAGGAAACCCACGGGATCACTTTTCTATCGACGGGATTGCCGAAACGATCGGTTTCGATGCACGCAATATGATCCGTATTGAGATCGATTCCGATCGCTCCGATTCCTTCTTCGGATACTGGATCAACTTTTTTCAAATCCGTCAAAACGTATATTCTCCAACTTTTTTCATCTTTTTTGAATCGGTAGGATAGGGCTTGTCCGGTCGGATTGTTTAAACCTGAAAGAACTGCTTTCTGCACATAGGTAAAAAAAACGTCCTTAATTTCAGGATACTTTCCATATTTTTCTTCAAGAGCAAGGGGTAGGCGCAAACGCAAAGTTAATCGCCCGTTATTTTGGACATCTGCCGTGCAGATCTGATTTCCTCTTTTTTCGTCTTTAGATCCTAACGCAAAAAATTCACTATTCCGTTTAGCTTCCCAAACCTTTTTCCATTCTTGATGCGAAGAAAACCCGTTTTATTTCAGATAAAATTGAGCTTTAAATAACTTCTTACTTCCGAAACATAAACGCACACGACCCTGCTTAATATCCCTTTTCAAATCTGTAAGACGGTTTAAAAGATAATGCCGACGACGTTTTTTTTTAATGCAACACAAAGCGTTTGGACGGTTTATTTTCTAAGAATTGAATTTTTTTATTTAAAACGTCGATTTGAAGTTTTAAGCTCATTATAGCTTGTTCTTGCCCGACTCGGCAGACTAATATTTTACCTTCTAAATTCACTCTGCATGCATTAAATTGTCGTGCGCTCATTACATACATAACCGGCACGAAAATCATTTCGGGTCGAGGCGATTTTCATTTTGAAAAACAAGCTCAAAATAAAATTGTGATTTAATAGACTTCTTGCCTAAGATGAGTTATTAAACAGCTATGATGGCACGTCGCCTTTGGCGCCTGCCTGATACCATTCTTTTAGTTTTTCAATCGAAAGCTGTACTTGTTTAGTCAATTCTTCCTGGGCTTGTTTTTTGTTTAAGCCTGCATAGCTTTCGCTATAAATCGGTTTACCGAACACACAAGCAATTTTAGATCCCCCTTTAGGCCATTTACTATGACGCGGCCATGCCTCGTAGGTTCCATAAATATAGACAGGGATTATAGGGCAATTCATCCGTAAGGCAAGCATGCTCATTCCTGATTTAACAGATTGGAGTTGCCCATCTTCAGAACGGATCCCTTCCGGAAAAATGACGACTTTTTTATTTTCTTTCAAGAGCTCACAAACAAGCCGCATTGTTTTGATATCATGTACGGATCCAGTAACCGGATGGGAATGAAGATGCTCTAATATCCATTTCATATACCAGGAGTTGAAAAGGGAAGCCCTTGCTAAGAAATGAGTCTCTTCGGGCCAAAACGTCGCTGCGATCAGTGGCGGGTCTAGAAAGGAGGCGTGGTTAGGAGCAATAATGGCTGCACCCGGATAGGATCGGTCATTCAGGCCATAGGTTTCCCAGTGGTAGAATAAACGGTATGCCGTTCTAAAGCCCCAAATACTAAAATAAAAAAAATAATCCATTGATATCGACTCTACAGACTAAAGGGCTTTTTAGATTTAATCGCATCTTTATATTCTAAAATCTTAAAGACTGCTTCTTCTATAGATACTTCTGAAGTGTCTATGACGAACGAATCTTCAGATTGAATAAGAGGCGCATATTCGCGTGTAGAATCGTAACGGTCTCTTTCCTTAAGCTCTTGCAAACAACGATCTAAAGTGAAATTTCCGACTTCGGTCGGAAATTTATTGATTAATTCATCATAACGTCTTTTAGCACGCACCTCATCCCGCCCGGTTAAAAATATTTTTAATTCGGCATCAGGAAAAACGACTGTACCCATATCACGGCCTTCAAAAACAGCATTAATGCCATGAGACAATTTACGCACTAGAATTGTCACCTTATCGCGGATCTCTTTCACTGCTGCGATTTCGGATACTCGATTAGACACTTCATTTCTACGAATCGCTTGTGTCACATCTTCTTCTTCGTAAAGATATTGACGATCTTGCTTTTGAACTTTAATATCTAACCGAAAATTTTTTAAAAATTCACGGAGTTGTGCTTGATTTTGGATCTCAATCTCATGTTTAAAAATTGCATAAGTCAACAAACGATAGATTGCCCCTGTATCAAAAAAAATAAACCCTAGGGAATCGGCAAGTTTTGCGGCTATCGTTGTTTTACCTGTTGCCACAGCTCCATCAATAGTAATGATCATCAATGACTCGACTTTAAAAGTTTAAAAAATGTTAAACGCCGGATTATCCCAATAGTTGCATGTGCAATATAAGATACATAAAAGGGAGCGTAAATACAAGAGAATCTACGACATCCAAAACTCCACCAAATCCGGGAAGATGGCTGCTATCTTTAACATCCGCATCTCTTTTCAGCACCGACTCTGCTAAGTCACCAAATTGTGCGAGCAGACTGATTAATAACCCTACAAAAATACTTTGACCGAGTGTCATCAGCTGATCGGATGAAAAAATATAAAAATAGAAAGCGAGACTTGCACCTACAGAGATAAGCGTCCCGCCTAAAGCTCCTTCAATCGTTTTTTTTGGACTTATCCGGACTGCCAGTTTATTTTTACCAACTGTTTTGCCGACTATGTAAGCACCCATATCTGTGATTTTAGTGACAACCAGCACGTAGGTTAACCAGAGACGGCCATGATCCATATTAAGAGGTGATTCGAAATAAGTGATTTGAAGGATACAAGTCAACGGTAGCGCGAGGTACACAAGACCAAATGTGGTAATGGATAAATTAACAATAGAACCTTTTTGTTTATAGAAAAACGCTAAGAAAAAAATAAGAAGAGAGACTAGTAGAGTGAGAAATGGCAAAGCTTGTAAGTTCGGGTATTTCATCCCTACATAAGTGGTAATGAGATAGACAAATGAGCCGGTCACTCCTAACGAAACCAAAGGTTCATAACCTTTATTTTTAGCCAATTGATAAAACTCTACAAGTGCCATGCCGATAATCGCCGCATTAGCTAAAATAAAAAAAGGCTTGAAAATGGAGTGATGAGCATAAGAAATGACAAACACTAAACAGAAAATACTGAGAGCACTCATGATCAAGCGTTGTTTTAATTGAGATCCCATATTCAAGCTCCTCCCCAGCGTCGATCGCGACTTTGATAATCAATCACGGCTTCTAATAAATGTTGAGGAGTAAAATCAGGCCATAAAACAGGAGAGATATACATTTCTGCATAACATAATTGCCATAATAAGAAGTTGCTAATCCTAAATTCTCCACTTGTCCGGATCAGTAATTCAGGATCACCCCACTCATAAGTATCTAAATAAGAAGCGAATACTTCTTCCGTCACATCTTCTTGCGTTAATTGCTTATATTGAAATTCTTGCAGCATATCTTTGAATGCCCGGCACATCTCATCTCTAGAGCCATAATTCAAAGCTAAAATAAGATTAATGCTCTGGCAATATCGAGTCGCTATTTTAGTTTCTTGAATAATTTCGTTCAAAAAAACGGGAAGTTTGGTCGAGTTGCCGATTGTCTCTAGTTTAATTCCTGTTTGAACCATTTCTTCACAATTATGGGTCAAATAACCGGCATAAATAGCCATTAAAGCATCGACTTCTTCTTCCGATCGAGACCAGTTTTCCGTGGAAAAACTGTAGACGGTCAGAGATTTAATACCCAGTTCTTGCGCCGCTTTAATGATTTCCATGAGGGTGTCTGCTCCCTCGCGATGACCTCTTTCGGAATCGGATAATCTTTTTTTAGCCCAACGCCTATTCCCATCGGGAATAATTGCGATATGTTGAGGAATGCGCATCGGGTTCAAACCAGCCAGTTGATGAGCCTTAAAAATACGCGTTTTATTTTGTGAAGGCAGCAAAGCAATGTCATTCATAATTTATTGGCACTCATTTAATCACCCGCTTTCAAGACTTCCATGAAAGCATTTTGAGGAATATTTACTTTTCCGATTTCTTTCATGCGTTTTTTACCTTTTTTCTGCTTTTCCCAAAGTTTGCGTTTTCTTGAGATATCGCCCCCATAACATTTGGCTGTTACATTTTTCGTTATCGCTTTGATCGTTTCGCGAGCAACAATTTTTCCGCCGATTGCAGCCTGAATAGGCACTTTAAAAAGCTGCATTGGAATCACTTCAACTAACTTGGCACAAATTGCACGTCCTTTCCCTTCAGCTTTTGAACGGTGAACTAAACAAGAAAAGGCATCGACAGGCTCTTCATTTACACGAATTTCCAACTTAATGATGTCGCTTAATTCATAACTATCAAACTCATAATCAAAGGAGCCATAGCCTTTAGTAATCGATTTCAGTTTGTCGCTAAAATCGGTAATGATTTCATTGAGAGGAAAACGATAAGTCAGCATGAGGCGATTGGCATCAATCGTTTCAGTTTTAATGCAATTTCCTCTTTTTTCCATCCCTAAGTTCATCAACGCTCCCATATATTCGCCAGGAATCATGATGTGGGATTTGACCCAAGGTTCTTCGACAGAGCGAATGAAAGTGGGGTCAGGATAATGCACAGGATTATCTACTTGTTTAATCGTTCCGTCATGCAAAGAAAATCGATAAATCACACTGGGTGCTGTCGAAATAACATCCAGGTCAAATTCACGTTGGATACGTTCGAATACAATTTCTAAATGTAACAGACCAAGGAAGCCGCACCGAAAACCGAAGCCTAAGGCATTACTGCTCTCTTGTTCGATATGCAAAGCCGAGTCATTTAATTGCAGCTTGACCAATGCTTCTCTTAATGCTTCAAAGTCGGTCGTGTCGATCGGATAAATACCCGCAAATACCACAGGAGAAATTAAACGAAAACCGGGTAGAGGTTGTCCAGCAGGATGTTTCTGTAAAGTAATGGTGTCGCCGATTTTGACATCGGCCGTATTTTTGATATTGGCAATAATGTAACCGACTTCTCCCGGAAGAAGGTTGTCCACTGCTTTGGCTTTCGGTGTGAAAATACCTACTTCGAGCACTTCAAAATTACAGTCGGTTGCCATCATTTTGATCAACGAACCTTTCTTGATTTCACCGCTCACCATCCGAATGTAAACCATGACGCCTCGATAGTTATCGTAATAAGAGTCGAAAACAAGCGCGCGTAAAATATTATCGGTAGGTTCTTTGGGATGTGGAATAGAAGTTAAAATGCGTTCAAGAAGATCTTTAATCCCGATACCGGATTTTGCGGAACAACTAATCGCGTCGGATGCATCGATGCCGATGACATCTTCAATTTGTTTTCGCACACCTTCTACATCGGCTGCCGGTAGATCGATTTTGTTTAGAACGGGTACGATCTCAAGATTTCTTTCCGAAGCGAGGTGGACGTTAGCTAAACTTTGAGCTTGCACACCTTGGGCAGCATCAACAACTAATAAAGCTCCTTCACAAGCAGATAAAGAGCGTGAAACTTCATAGGTAAAATCGACGTGACCCGGAGTGTCGATGAGATTAATCTGATAAATTTCTCCATCATCCGAAGGATAGTACATGGTGACAGGATGTGCCTTAATCGTAATCCCACGCTCTCGTTCGAGATCCATATTGTCTAATATCTGCTCTTGCATATCCCGTGCAGCTACCGTATGTGTTAACTCAAGTAAGCGATCCGCAATAGTAGATTTGCCATGATCGATATGAGCAATAATGGAAAAATTTCGAATTTTTTTTATATCATAGCGACGCATAAAAATTGTTTTCCAAAGTAATTAGGATAAGATGATAATATAGATGATTGAGAGATACTTTTCAAGTCTTGATTACATAGAGTTTTTATAGTTTGAAAAGAGTGCGGCCAACATGACTCGAACATCCACCAAGTTACCTTGACTAGAGCCTGAATCTAGTACGCCATCGCACCTAAATTGAAAGAACGAGCATACAATAGAAAAAGATTTAAGTAAATGGAGAGTCGATTGACTAAAACATTTAAAAAACGTTCTCAGAAAGCAGGCATGCCTCCCGGATCTCTCGTTCATGTCGGTAATCATCGTGATCACAAGATTACTCTTTCCTTATTAGAATATGATGAAAAGACATTTATCCAGGAAGACGATGTTTCTGTTGAAAATTGTTTAAAAAGAATTCAAACTCCTCTAATGACTTGGATTCAAGTGAATGGAGTTTACGATCCGAATGTCATTGCTTCTATCGGAGGCCGTTTTCATTTACATGCTTTGATTTTAGAAGATGTCCTAAATACAACTCAACGTGCTAAGTTGGATACCTATCAAGATCAAGTTTTTTTAGTTTTGAGATTGTTAAAGTATTCAGAAGATACACACGAACTTCAAGATGAACAAGTCAGTATAGTATTTGGACCTAACTATCTCATTTCATTTTTAGAGTCGGGGAATGATTTCTTTTTACCCATTAAAGAGCGCTTAAGGCAAGGAAATAATCGTTTAAGAATCGAGAAGTCGGATTACTTAGCGTACGCTTTACTTGACTGGATTGTCGACCAATACTTTTTTGTTTTAGAAAAAGTCGATGCAGATTTAGACCATTTGGAAGAAGAACTATTGCATTCCCCCATTCCCGCAACGATGAAAAAAATTCAAAGTGCTAAACGCGAAATGATTTTTTTACGTAAATCGATTTGGCCCATGCGAGATGTCGTCAGTCGTTTTCAACGTTTGGAACCCCCTTTGTTGAGTGCAGCTAACCAAATTTACTTAAGGGACGTTTATGATCATCTTATTCAAACAATTGATATCATAGAAGGTTTTAGAGATGTAGTAGCCGGTTTGATGGATATTTATCTTTCGAATATTAATATTCGCACTAATGAGATTATGAAGGTGTTAACGATCGTTTCAACAATATTTGTTCCTTTAACGTTTGTCACAAGCTTATATGGCATGAATTTTGAATTCATGCCGGAACTGCACAAGACATGGGGGTATCCAGCAGTGTTAGCTGTTATGTTCGGCCTTGCCGGAACAATGCTCATTTACTTTCGTTCCAAAAAATGGATATAAATTGCAAAGCCGAGATAATCTCGACTTTGCTAATTTTTGGGTACATCTTCCAGACAGAACCTTCCTCTGGCTAATTAATTTTCTCGGAAGAGGTAAAATACATCTTCCGTCGAAAACTAATACGCCGGAGTTTGGTTCTCTCACGAATATGGACCCAAAAATCGGCAAAATTGAGATAATTTAATGAAGGTAAATTGATTATTTATATATTAATTAAAGTTTTGCAAAATGTTAAAGAATAAAGAGAAGCAGGATTCCCTTCCATTAGGCATTGAGCACATCGATTTAATGTGGCTCCGGAAGTGACGACATCATCAATAAGCAGAATGGTTTGATGACCAAGAGACGAATTTTTTTTTAATTTAAAAGAGTGGTCTTGTAGAAGTAGACGCCGGTTAAGTGTTAACCCGGCTTGGCTGAAATCCCCACTTTTGCGTTTTAAAATATCTCTAAAGGGAACTTGCAAAAAATGAGACATTTCTTGAGCAATGAGAGCGCTTTGATTATATCCCCGGTTCAACCAATGGGAAAACGAGAGAGGAACGGGGACTATTGCATCGGGAAAAGGCCAATTTAATCGGAGAAATTGAGTGACCAAAAAAGCCGCCATTCCTTTTGCCAAATGTGGCCTGTCTCCATATTTAAGTTTTTTAATTAAAGAAGCGGCCGGACCGATATAATCGAAAGCTGCTGCTTGACGATAAAAAAGCGAAGGATTCTTTTGGCAATGTTTGCATGAATGGAATACTGGATCGTTATGCATTTCAAAACAGATCTGGCAGCGTTCTTCCAGATTGATGAGCTCGAGTAAAGAAGTGCAAATCGAGCAAAAAACCGGATCGAGCGGAGAAATAAAATCCCGGCAATGCAAACATTGAGCAGGATAAAAAAGTTGATTTAAAGAGTTCTTAAGGTTTTGCCACATTATAGTTGGTGTCGACGGGCTTTTACTTCTTGCAAAGTGATCGTAGAAATATCTAGAGAAGTTCCTGTTAAGTACCCGTACTCCTCGGCTAAAAAAGTGCTAATATCGGAGTAATATTCAGGATATTTGTCTTTAATCCAATTGTCTATTTTCCAAATCACCACTTCTAAGTCTTGCTTATGAAATTCAGGTCGGATCATTTTTTCATTCTTACTTAACTTACCGACATCTAAATGAAAAGGCTCTTTGTCTATAAATCCGGTATTTTGCAAAACTCCATGATCGCGATCGTAAATTCCCAATCGATATTCTTTCATGTACATATTTAGAATAAGTTTCAGGGCTTTTTTGACTTCTTCAATTTGGTTTTGCTTGAAAAAACGATTAAGTCTATCCTTTAAAGGCTCGCCTTTTTTTTGAATAAGAAAAACAATTTGATCTGCATCGATCTGATGTGTTCTACCGATTTTATCAACTAAAGTAAGTTGTTGTTGAAGAAACTCTGTAGGATTTAAATGCAGATAAATCAATTGAGATCCTTCTCTATTATATTGATAAGCAATTTCATATCCTTGAAATATATCTTGAAGCTTGCGTTGCTTATTGAGGCGTTTATGTTCTTTCAAATGATTAAAAGGAGGAATGGAAGGAAGTAATTGGATCATCCAATGGGGCTTCAAATGTTTAAATTTGAAAAATTTTAAAATATATTCCTGATCTTCGCTGATAAATGCATAAGATTGAGCGCCTTTATCCAGATAATAATAAGGTTGTAGCAGAATTTTTTTAATTTTGGCCTCTTCTTCAATGGATAGAGGGGAATCTTGATGATGCCGGTAAGGCATTTCAGAGTAAGTGATGTTTGCTATCCGAAAATCATCAGTCAAATAATAATAGAGGCGGGCCAACCCATAAGCAGATAACAATAAGCAAAAGATTAAGAAAAATTTGAATAAACGTTTGAATTTCATTTTAAAAGGATCCTTTTAACTCACATTCGGCAGATGATGAAAACATTCCCTCTGCTTTCATGAATTCATAAAAAAAACTTAATTTTTTTCAGAAATAAGACATGTTTATTCTTTAAAAAAAGAAGGAACATATACATGACTGAAGAATATTTTAGCAAGGATTTTGATTATTTCGGCATCGTTGACGCAACGATCGAAGTTTAATGAATTTTTTAAACCCTTTGTCAAGATCAAGTCCGTAAAGTTGTGTAAAAGCAGAATCTCACGATAGAAATGGTGAGTCATCTGACCATATGTTAGTTTGTTTTTGACAAAATGAACAAACACAGGAGATGACTCGGATGAATCG